>Ga0302122_10000109_pt1 | contig 42025 bp, 26 predicted proteins | sample CB21_SCM_MG_FD_203115 | JGI IMG/M metagenome (GOLD analysis project Ga0302122, IMG submission 203115) | Marine microbial communities from Western Arctic Ocean, Canada - CB21_SCM | ecosystem: Environmental > Aquatic > Marine > Oceanic | place: Canada: Western Arctic Ocean | collected 2017-09-28 | reverse complement strand
CGCGAGCGGCGGCGCCGCGTCGGCGCCTTGTTTCAAACCAATCGTCGCGTCGCGGTGCCAGCCCACGGCGTACTGGTCGTCCATGGCCTCCGCGGCCTTTTTCCGCAGCAAGAGTTTGACGGCCTCCGGGGCGTCCTCGTCGATGGGCGGGTCCTCGTCGCTCGCGGCATCGGGCCCGACCACCAACACATTCAACACGAAGCCCGTGCAGGCGCGGTCCGCGCAGCGCCAGAAGAAGGGCACCAGGGGCCGCGTTTCGGGGCGCGCCGCGAGTTTCTCGGCCGTCACCTCAATACCCTCCCAGCCGTCGAAGCGCACGACGAAGCCCAACGAGCCCGAGAAGGCGTCGCCCAGCGCCGCCGAGTCCGCGTTCCGGAGGCGCGGGTGGTTCGCTATGGCCTCTTTGAGTAGTTGAAACGTCTCTTCGTCGAGCCCCCGGCCCACGGTCACCAGGGGCCGCTCGTCCACGATTTCCTCGGGGAACGCGCCGTGGTCGATGACGTGGTCTAACACGCTCTGGGCCGCCGTTTCTTCGTTGATGGATGGGAGGACGGGCGGCGCCGCCGGCGCGACGGCGCGCCGTCTCGCGCACCGCGCGAGGAAGCACCGCGCGGCGGCCGCGTCGTCGCACGCCGCGGGCTGCGCGAGGTCCGCGATCGCGGCGCGCCACGCCGGCCGCGTTTTCAGCTTGGCCGGGGGAAAGTCCCTTGCCGCCCGCTCGCGCCACGGCACGCCCGTGCAGTCCTCGCCGTCGACGCGCCACCTATCACATCTTTTGAGCCAGAGCGTGCAGTAGTCGTCGTCCTCCTCGTCGTCCAGGCCGCGCAGGGCATGCACTAACGCGCGGCACAGCGCGGCCTCGGCGTCCTTGGGCAAGGCCGCGAGCATCCCGTCGCAGCTCTCGAGGGCCGTGTCGAAGCGCTTGGCGCTGAGCTCCTCCACAAAGGTCTCGAGGTGCGTCTCGTAGTCCAGTTCCGCGGCGTCGTACTGTTCGAAGAGCGCTTCCTGGAAGTGGGCCATTAGTGTGCTCGGCTGCCCCTCGCCTGCGCTCCTGCGTGGCGCGCAAGCGCAGCCGGAAGCTGCCCGAGGCGCATGCCGAGTCCTGCGCTCTCGGCTGCGTATGTATGAATGCGAGTCCTACAGCCGTGCAATATACTTGAGAAACCCGCACGCGACACGAACGACCCGGCCTACGCCCGCCGCGCGGTGCCCCCCCCCCCCGGGCCCCGCCCACTAGTCCCAGCACCGTAACAACACCAACCACGAACGGGCAAAGACCCAATAATACACTTCCCTTACGCGCCCGTCGAGTTGATGATGCCGAGCGAGGACTGCATCTTTTCCGTGTACTGGTCCAACGCGCGGATGATGGCGTCGTCCTGCCGTTCGCGTTGCGCGACCTCCTCGTCCAGCGCCCTTTGGATGGTCGCCACCTCCTCCGCGCAGACGCGGTCCAGGGCGACGTCCGCGTGCACGCGCGACCGCACGCACTGCGCGAGCTCCGCCTGGATCTCGGCCACGCGCTGCGTTCGCGCCTCGAGCTCCGCGTCGAACTTTGTCGTGAGGTGGCCCTCGTGCTGGTCCATCTGGACCCGTATTTGCTCCTCCCTTTTTTTACGTAAGCGCACCTCCTCCTCGAACGCCTCCTGGAATTCATCCAGCATCGTAGAAAGCCGTTGAGACTCCTCCTCGACCTCCCGCTCTATTCTGGCTTTTTCCCTCGCGAAGCGCTCCTCCAAGGCATCCGCCCTCACATCCAACGTATCTAAACGAGCGTGCACCGCCACGTCCTGGTGTTCTAACAATTCCGCGAAGCCCTCCTTCGCAGCAATGAGCTCCGCGTCGCAGTGCTTTTGTAATGATCTATTTTGCGACGCCGTGATCTGCACCTGGTCCTTCAACAATCCTTCTAACCGGAGCATCTCGGCCTTCATGGCCGCCACCTTGCGCGCGTCCTTCTCCTGCCGCAATTTCGTCTCCAATTTCATCGCGTCGTCAAACGGCGCAAAGCCATCTAACAGTGTTTGGAGCTTCTGGGCCGTCGCGGCGTGGTTTACATCAGGCTTCGCGCCCGCGTCCGGCAGCACCGAATTGGCCGTGGACGGCCTCGACTGCTGGCGCGAGCCGGGCCGCGAGGAGGCCTTGGAGCCGGGGCGGCTCCCGGCCTCGGACATGGTCTTCGGTGCGGCGGCGTGGAGGCAGTACTTGTTTGTTGTGGACCCCGGGCTGTGCGGCGGCGTCGGACAGCCGTAGGCGTGCAGCGGTTCGGAAACGTGTGCTGCTGCGGGAGTGGGGCAGCGTATGCGCCTCGGTTGGTACGCGTGTGAGGCAGGTGTTTTATGGCGCTGCACCAAAGGTGCGGGCTGAGGGTCCTGGCTCGCGTCCTTCGAAGCTCGCCGGAGGTTCAGCTCCCTGCCCAACGAGACGTTGGGACGCCTCGGATAATTATTATTTTGCAAACACCTGGAAAACCCGCCGCAGAATATCGATGCACGATGTCCAAGGCGCCGGCCCTGAACGCGCTGCCACGACCTTGCCTGTTCTGCGCACGTCTCCGTGTGCCGTGCGACACGTGTCCCGTGACCCCTTGCATATATAACCAAGTGCAAGGGCCAAATGCTGCGCGGCCGCGAAGATGCCGCCGGCCCCGTAGCAGCACACATGGACGCCGCGCCGCCGTCGCGCGCCCGCCTCGTGCTCGCGCTCGCGCTCCTCGCTTCCTTAATTGCAGTCATCCCGCTCGGCGCGTTAACAATACCGAACGGCTGCGCGATGACGCGCATGCGGCCGCGCTACGAGGACGCGGAGATGAGTGACGGGTACTACACCGTGCTGCGGTATAGGGAGCGCGGGTCCGAGCACGTGGAGCAGGCGGGCGCGGTGCTCTTTCTCCCGGGAAACGGCGGCGACGCGCGCCAGGTCCGGAGCCTGGGCCGCGAGGTCGACGCGTTGAAGGGCGCGGCGGTGTACGCGTGCGATTTTAGAGGCGAGTGGTCGGCCTTCGACGGGCGCATTGTGATGAAGCAGGCGCGCTTCGCGAAGCGCGTCGCTAAGGCGCTGGCGAAGCGCCACGGCGCGGTGGTCGTCGTCGGCCACAGCATGGGCGGCGTGGTCGGGGTCTTGGCGGCGCGCTCCACGAAAGCGATCAAGGCCGTCGTGGCGCTGGCGGCACCAGTGGTAGGGCACCCCTTTGCCTTCGAGCGGCGGCTCGCGGCGCTCTACCCATTAACCACGAAGGTCCCGCTGGCGGCCATACACGGCGGGCCGCGCGACTGGCAGGCGCCGCCCTGGCTCGTGGGCGGGATGGCAGCGGCGGAACTCTCGGGCGCCGCGCACATAAAAAGCGTGGACCACCAGTGCGCCTGCTGGTGCAACGAGCTCATAAGGCACGTGGCTGCGGCCGTCGCCGCGCCAGCGGACGTCGGGCTGGCTTCTCTAGAGCCGCGCGGCGAAGTGGCGGCGGGTAGTACTTTAAGCGCCGCGCGATTTTATTTCGCGGCGGGCCCGGCGGGCGCGTCGCAGCTCGCGCTCGTCTTGGTGCCGCGCGTGTCCGCGTTAGTCGTCGCGGCTGCGCTGGCGCCGGGCGCCGCGGCGGGATTCGTTGTGCTGGCGTCGTTCATCGCGGAGCCCGACGTCGCATCGAAGCCGCTGCTCGCGGCCTTGCTCGCGGCGCTTCTGTATGCCGTCGCGATGCCCCTCAGCGCGGCGTTGCCTAGGAAGCGGGAGGTCCCGCGGCGCCGGTGGGCCGCGGTTTTTCTGTGTGGGGTCCACCCGGCGCTGGGCCTCTCCCATGCCGCGTGGACCTGCTCCTCAACCGACGCCGCGCCGCTCGGGGTCGCGGCGCTCGCGGCCCTCCCGGCCCTCGCCGCGGCGATTACGGCGCGCCGGCTCTGGTCGCCCGAGCCGCTCGCGGCGCTGGTCTGCCTCGGCCTCGGGATGAGCCGGCGGCGGCGCCCGGCGGTCAATGTGCTGGGCGCCGCCTGGGCGGCCTACGGCGCTGGAGCTATGCGGCCGGCCCTGGCGCTCGAGGCCCTCGGCGCCGTGGCTCTCTTAGACCTCGGCGCGGAATTCTGGGCGCGGCGCGTGGCGCCGAGTGTTAAATTTTACTCTGTGACGGAACTGTTGCGTTTAAACATACCACTCGTGGAGGGTACCTAGCAACGCGCCCCTCGCCAACGACGCGACCGATGGTGCCCCGTCACCGCGGGTTGATCTCCACGGCCATTCCGCGGCGGCGGTGCGCCGATCTAGCGGAGATCGCGGTACGACGACGCCCTCGCCGCCGTCGCGGGCCTGTCGGCGCGCGACGACGTCGTGCGCGCGCGGCCGCGCGTGCCGCGAGGCTGGAAAGGGTGGGAATTTAAGCAAAGGTCCATATATCTACTTAGGTCAGTGGTAGGGCGAATCCAACTGTGTCTTGTGAGTCCTTCAAGGCACGCAAATTCCCGCAAATTCAACGCCCCGTTCCCCGGCGGCAGCGGACACCTCTAACTCTTTGTCGTAGCACAAGACAGTGATGTTCGATTCGGCCTGCGTTTTGGATTCCTCCGCGTGGGGGCGGGCGGGCGTAGTGGACGCAGGTCGCGCACGTGGATCTCGGCTTTGCCCCCGCCGTACACCGTGATGTCGCTTCCCGAACGCGACTCGTCCTGCGCGTGAGGCGTCGAGGCCCTTTAGGGGCGCGTTATGACGCTGGATGCGCGCGGTGATCCAGACGCGGTGATCCAAAAATTCGCGGGCGCTGCCGGCCGTGCCCGTGTTTATGATCGTCGTTCCGGCCGCTGTGGAAATGACCTGCAGGCGCGGGGTGGCGGCGTCGAGGCCCGCAGAGAGCAAAAGCAACAGACGCGGGAGGCGCGCATTGATCGAGCCGTGAACCTCGCCGTTGTTGGCGATCGTCGCGTTGTTGTCAAAGGCCTGCGCGCGCCGCATCAGAGCGTTCTTTCCTTGGACGGGCGAACCGGGACGCGGGCGCGTACGTTGACGTTGTATATGGTGCCACCGCTCTTGATCATGACCCTGGCGCAATCTACGTCTTGGACTTCGATGTTCCACTCTCTATTGTCGCCGACGACCTCTACGCAGAGGTTGGAGGCTTTGACCCAATAAGACGCGTCGAGGTTTGAGACTTGAGTCGGTACGCAAAGCTGGCCGCACCCGTCCGTCTTTAAAAGCTGATGGAGCTGCTCGACCTGGGCCGTCAGGTCTTCCAGTTGCGCGCATTCTACCGTGCACACCTCTTCTTCTCCCGTTCCGAACAACAACTTGGTGCCCGTCGAAGCGAGTTGCTGGAACTCGGCCGTCTCCCAAGGGCCGCGAAGGTGGCTCTGGATCGTGTCGATAGCGTGTACGCCGCCCGCGCCGTAGAGGGCGAGGCAGAGTAAGAGCTTGTTGGCGGCGGCGAGCATGACTCTGACCTGCGGCAAACGCGCGAGATTAAAAATAAGCCGACCAACGCGTGGTCGAGGAGCGGGAGCGTCGATCTCCTGAGGAAGGGAACAGCGCGAAGCTCTCTGTCAGCAGCGCACGATATGTGCGTTTCACACGCTGCTCCTCACAGCGTGTCGGATTTGGTCCTCCTGAGTTGCCCACCGCGAGCGGCGAATTCGGAGGGAAACGCGGCGCGTTAAAGGCGTATGGGGCTCCCGGATAAGGAAGTGAAGACCCGGTTGTGAATGGCTAGGTGCTCCGTCGCCTGGTCGCTGGGATCTCTTTTTTTACGTGTCGGAGAGAAAAAACCCGCGCACTTCCACAGCATGTCTGGGTTCAGACGAGACAAAATTACGATGCTTAAATATAACGCCATCGAGGAGCAAGCCGACCAGGCGCCGCACTACTTGATGGGTGGCGAGTGCGACTCTCCGCCCGGGCGAAAAACGCCCTAGAGCACGAGCTGCCGCCGCGGCGAGCGGGGCGGCGACCGCCCGACGTCGCCGTAGATGCCGCCCGCCGACGACCGCCGCCGGGGCGACGAGTGCACCGGCGGCGGCAGCGGCGGCGGCGGCGGGGCCGCGTCCGCCTCCGCCGCCGCCAGGACCGCGCTGCGCAGCGCGTCCAGGCCCACGACGACGCGGAGCAGCGCGAAGGGCCGCCGCACGTCGGCGTCGAGCCAGCGCGCCGCCACGCCCAAAAAGGGCAGGAGCGGGTTCGTGGCGACGCGGACGGCGAAGTGCGTCGCGCGCCGGGGCGCGCCGCGCCCGCTCCGGACGAAGCGCGTGATGGCGTCCACCAGCGAGATGGCCCCGGCGATGCCGGCGAGGGTCGCGAGGTCCGCCGACGCGTCGCACGAGGCCGGCGCCGTTACAGCTTCGGACCGGAGGTGCCGCCGGAGCCTCCGCAAGTTTTTAAACGGGCCGCCGGGCAGCGGCGGCACGGCGTATTTAACATCCAACGTGCGCTCCCTACACTTGCGCAGCGCCGACACCTCGATGCCCGCGGCCATGGCCAAAAAAACGCCCCAGCGCATGTCGAGGATGGAGCTGCTCCGCAGCGCCCGGAACGCCCAGTCGCCGCCGCGCACCGCGGAGCTCACCGCCACCCAGCCGTCGAGCGCGGCCACTTTTGCAATAGCGTCCGCGACCGGGGTCGTGGTCATAAAGCCGCCGCACTCCCTGATGAAGGCGCCCGTCGCCGGTAATAACGCGAACGCCACGGCGAGGCGGTAGCACCACTGAATAAAAATGCGCGCGCCGAACGTCGCCTCCTGGGCCCGAAGGTGGAACTCCCACAGCCAGCACGCCTTCACGACGAGGGCGACAGCGAAGGGGAGCGGCGCGTTACGGAGGAGCGCGTAGCATTCCAACGCGGCCGCGACGACGAGGTGCAGGTGGCTCGTGACGAGGGTTTTGAGGCTCGGCTTTGGCGTGGCCATTTAGATAGTGCTCTGGGGCTCAGGGTGCAGGCTCAGGTGCAGTGGCGTTTGTTCACCGGGCGCAGCACTTCGGAGCTATCCAGCTAGTGCTCTAGCTTTAGTTGGAGACCGCGGCTTGCTTGTGCTACGCTGTTGCACTATCTTTAATTGCTTGTTTTGGCCTCAAAAACCCGTCAAAAAGTAAAACCCGTGCACAAATCGGCTTGCTTGCAAAAAGACATTCACTCTCGCAAACTTGCACCAAACAGCGCCCCGCCGCGCCCTATATCGGTTATTTCGCGTCCCCGGGAACGCGCCCCGGTCGCGCTGGCCCTACGCGCGCTGCGGCATGCACTTTTGGCGCGTGGAAGGACAGAACAGGAACAGGAACAGGCATTCAGCCGGCAGAAAACGCGAGGGCTGCGCGGCCTGCGAACCGAGAGAGGCACGCCGGTTTTTTGCCGCGCGGTCACCAAACACTCCCCGCAGACACCCCACATCAACACCATGCAGAAGCTCCTCGTCGCCTCCCTCGCCTGCGCCGCGTCGGCCCTCCGGGCCCCCCAGAAGAAAGCGCTCGCCGTGCGCGGCGGCGCGCAGCTCGGCAACATCGACGAGAAGGCCATGCTCCTCATCCAGGCCGCCGGCACGGGCATGTTCGGCGCCGAATTTATTTTCTCGGACTGGGCCTCGACGCGCTACTGGGACGACAAGAAGCCCACGCGCGCCTGGAAGCAGCTGAGCGAGGCCATGGGCATCGGACTCTTCCTCCACGCCTTCCAGGGCTTCAAGATCGCCACGGAGGGCGGCGACATTGCCACCTTCGGCAAGCGCTTCACCTACGGCTGGGTCGCCTGGACGCTCATGCACGTCAAGTGGCACCAGGAGGGCTCGCTCATCTCCTCGGGCAAGTACAAGGGCCAGCTCGGCGGCGGCGTCGCCTGCGCGACCATCTGCGCGCTCTCCGTCTACACGTTCTTCATGTGAGCGCGCGCGGACCGCCCGCCAAGTGAGGGTATTTAGTTCAAAACTCACTTAACATACCTCCGCCCCGTCCTGCATCCGTCTACACGTTCTTCATGTAACTCTTCACGTGAGCGCGGACCGCCCGCCAAGTAAGGGTATTTAGTTCACAACACACTTAACATACCACCTCCGCCCCGTCCTGCAACCACACGAGCCGCCGGCACCGTGTCGCCGCGTCGAAGCACAGTCCAGCACGCGCCGCCTTCTCGTGGAGCCGCGCGCGGCCGAGCGGCCGCTTCGCTCCCACGAGGAGCGCGTTGCCGCCCGTGGGCGTCGAGTCCACGGAGTCGGCGCGGTACGCGGCGTGGAAGTGCCTCACGAGCGCGCGTTCGGCCATCTCGACCGCGGCGTCGCGTTTCTTTCCCCCAACATGGAGGTTGTGGATTAATACGCCGTCGTCGGCCAATATTGACGCGGCGGTGTCCAGGAAGGGCGCCTCGGAGAATCCTGGCGGGCAGACGTTTTGTTCGTCGAAGATGTCCACAAAAATCGCGTCGAAGGTCTCCTCACATCCGTTGACAAAGTCCAGGGCATCTGCTTCCACGACGCGGCCCGCGGGCGGCGCTTCGAACGCGGAAATATCCAGCACGGCGCCGTCGAGGTCGACCGAGACGTGGTCGGACGTCGGCAGAAACGCTTGCAAGTAGCGCTGCAGCACGCCTGCGCCGTGGCCGAGGTGGAGGAAGCGCAGGTGATCTCGATCGGGCAGCGCCGCCACGAACAGGGCCGCCGCCGTCCGCAGGTGCTCCGCGAGAAGCACGGTCGGGTCGTTGGCGTTATAGATGCCATGGTAGATGTTCCGCCCGCCGTCGCATCTTAGGCCCAGCGTGCGCCAGCCGCCGCGCCGCGCGCGCAGCTCGACCGTCGCGTTGGCGAAGCAGCTCGGCCGGCTCGCGAGGACGCGCGATTCGCCGTGGGCGCCCGCGGCCCGAAACGACGCGGCGGCACTTTCGTTGTCGCCCGGTTGAAAATTCCGGGCGGCTTCTAATAGCGAAGCGACGCCCGGGCGGTCCGTTGGCCCGTAGAAGCCGTTCTTCCGCGGCCGCTGGGCCGCCCAGAGGTCCTCCGTGGCCTCGCCGCTCGCCGACACCTGGAGCAGCAGCCGCTCGACGCCCGCGTCGTGGATCAAGTGGAGGCCCTGCGCCGCGAGCCGTGCCGTCGCGCCCTCGCCAGTCGCCGCGAGCTCTTCGACCAAGTCGTCCGGGAGGCCGAGCCGGTGCACGCTCCGGCCGGAGAGGAAGCGGCGCCGGCCCTCGGTCCAGTCGATGGCCATGGGCAGGGGCGGCATGATTTCGACCTGCGTGGCAATCGAGTCCGATCAATGACGAGTCGCGGCGATGGCGTCTGGGTGGGGTAGAAGTCCTCTCGACGCCATCTCCGCAAAGACGCCGCGTCGGACGGTCTCGAACCCGATGGCCCGCCAACCCGAGCCGCCGCCCCAGTCCCGATCTATATTAGTGACGATGTCGTCCACTTCTCGGTCTTTTCGGAATGCCGCGATTAGCTTCGTGATGCCACCGACGACCCGCATGTCGCGCCGGGCGCAGAAGCGCAGCAGTTCGTGCGTCCGCCGTTTGCCGCTGGTGCGCTTAATCAGCTTGCGTCTCGTGAACGTCGCCACGGCCACCAGTTCCGCCTCGAGGTAGAGGCCGTAGGCGTACTTGGCCTTCGTCGGGCCCCAGAGGTGATTTGTTTCGAGGAAGGCTATCGCCTCTTCAGCTTCGATGCGCCGCGCCGTTGTCTTGCGCGCGTACACCCGCTGCGTGACTCCGTTTCCGACGCGATTCAACAGCCGGTCGCGCACGATGTCGCCTCTGAGTCGCCACGTGTCCTCGTGCAGGTGCATGAGTGATGATGCTTCGGCCTCGGCCGCGTCCGTGAGGCGCGCCGAGGAGCCGGGGTCGAGGCAGTCCTCGGGCTCTCGAGGCGTCGGCAGCAGCCGGAGGCGCAAGTTGTCTATGACCAGTGTGGTCTCGCGCCGGCTGCGCAACGCTCCATGGTATTCGATGCCACGTTCCACGAGCCATGCCTCGACGGCATCGACGAATGGCAGCTCGCGTGATGCGGGTAGCGGCGCGACGACCGACGGCGCGGCCGCTGGGGACCGAACCGGTGCGAGTGCCACCGAAAGCGAAATGTAAACGGCTGCAAGGAGAACTGCGCGCATCTATATCTATTTGGTGCCCCGCTTGCGAGCTGTACGCAGCAGTGTGAAGCCTCTGCACAGTGTGCTGTTTGCCAGCGAGCTACCGTAGGGTTCGTACTGGAGCCATTTATGTATTCGTTTGCATGTGTGCGTGTCTCTAATCCGCAAACTGCTGCCTGCCGCAACCGCAGGCGCGAGTACCAAAGCTGAGCTTCACGGGTTGGTTCGGGTTTTATGCACGGGTTTTTGCTGCCATTTTATGGCCGTGCGCAGTGGTTGCTAGACTGAGGGGTCGCAATTGCAGTGGCATTCACTTTCCAAGCCTTGTAGATCATCGCACAAGTCGTTTCTATACGGCTTGTGACCAGCCGACCGCGGCAGTGAGCACACAGCATTGATGCGCTGCGTTGCGGCGGCCCTGCTGCACACCACGGCGGCACTCTCCATGGCGAAGCTGCCGCTGCAGCCGTCGAGCAAAGTGGTCATCTTGGGCGGCGGCTTGCAAGGCTGCGCGAGCGCCTACTACCTCCAGCTGCGAGGCTTCGACGACGTGACCATCGTGGAGCGCACGTCCGTCGCCGCGGCGGCCAGCGGTAAGGGCGGCGGCTTCCTTGCCCGGGGCTGGGGCTCTGGGCCGACCCGGGCGCTGCACGAGGTCTCCTTCGACCTCCACGCCGGCCTCGCGAAGACGCTGGGCCTGAAGACATACCGCAAGATCAAGACGCTGTCGGTAACGGGTGAATTGGGGCTAAGGGAGTGGCCACCGCGCGACAAGGCCAAGAAGCCCAAGTTCTCGCCGGACTCGCCGGCCTGGCTCGATAAAGAGGACACGGGCGCAAAGCTCATGGACCCGGACACGGCCCAGGTCGTCCCGAAGGAGCTCTGCGAGGCCTTTTTTGAGGCGAGCGGCACCAAGCTGGTCGAGGGCCGCGCGGGCGGCCTGGAGATGAACGGCGAGAGCTGCACGGGTGTGAACGTCGGCGACGCCGTCATCCCGTGCGATGCCGTCGTCTGCGCCATGGGCGCGTGGTCCGTCTTACTGGAAGACTGGATCGGGGCCGACACCTGTGTGGAAATCAAAGTTCAGGCGCCCCACGCGATCGACGCGATATTGTCACCGCAACTGCAACTGCTCGATGGCGTGGAGGTTCCACGCCATCGACGCGGCGTTGTCTTTGTAACTTCGTCTCCTCGATGGCCTGGAGGTTCACGAAGGTCTTCGCAATAGTTCTCATAACCTAACTCACTGGTTGATTTCCACACAGGCCGACACCGGGCTGACTGTGCCGCTCGAGGGCGTCTATAGCTCCTCCATCGTCTTCGAGGGGTCGCCGGAGGTGGCCGAAGAGCCCTGCGCGCTGTTCTGCGCCGAGGACTCGAACGCGTGCCACCTGGAGGTGTACCCGCGCGTGGACGGCAGCGTCTACCTCTGCGGCATCGGCGGCTCGGACCACGTGCGGGGTGCGCGGCTGCGCGAGGGCGGCGACCTCCAGGACGCGTCGCTCATGAAGGCGAATCCCAACCGCGTCGCCGCCGCCGTGGCCTCCTTCCAGGGCATGGCGCCCTTCGCGCGCGGGCAGACGCCGAAGATAGAACAAGCCTGCATGAGGCCGTGCGCCCCGGACGCGATGCCGGTGTTAGGCGTGGTCCCCGGGACGTCGAACGTGGTTTGCGCCTACGGTCACAACTGCTGGGGCATCCTGTGGGCGCCCGTGACGGGCTTGCTGATCAGCGAGCTGTTGGCGGACGGCGCGGTGACGGCGATACCGTCGCTCGACCCGTTCTCGCCGAAGCGCTTCATGACCCGCGCGCCGAAGCGGGGACGGGCCAAGGGCGACGAGCGCGTCGGGGAGCAGTGGTAAATCACTAGTAAGTAGGCCAAAAGGACGGGCTCAGCGGCCGGCCGCGCGCGCCTTGCGCTGCTCCGTGGGCGTGAGGCGCTTGAAGGCGCGCTCCTCGGCGTTGGCCTCCGCGGCCGCCCGCTGGGCGTCGCGCTTCGCGCGGAGCTGGTCGTAGACCGCGCCGCCGGCCACCTCCTCGACGTTCGCCGGCGCCGGCGCCATCTCCGGGCTCTTGGAGGCCTCCTTCGCGGCGCGGATGGCCTCGGCCTTCCGGCGCCCGGCCTCCTTCTGGGCCTCCCCAAAGTTGCCGAAGGCGCCCCCGATGTCGGGCGCCTGGATGCGGTCGACCGACGGCAGCGAGAGGCCGTCGCCGGACGACTCCTTCTTCGCCCGCTCCTTCTTCTCCTTCGGCGCGGGCTTCTCGCGCGGGGGCTTGATGGACGGCGCCTTGATGGACGGCAGCTCGATCAGGGGCTTCTCGTCCGCGACGCCTCGCGCCTTGGCGAGGTTCTCCTCGCTGAGTTCGTTTTGGAGGCCGCCCATCATGGCCTTGAGCTCCTCGCTCGACGCGGCGTAGGCCGGCGGCGCGAACAGGAAGCCAGCTAGGGGCAAGAGTTGGCGCCGGCTCGTTTTCAGGGCGTCTAGGGTCATCTGGGCCCTGGGCTGCAGCGCCGCGGCGCCCGCGGAGAGGACGAGGACGCGGAGCATCCTTGAGCAACTGGTCTGGTCTATACAGTAGCGTGCGCAGCACTGCTGGCGTGCCGGCTCGCGATCTACGGCTCGCGATCTCTCTGATTTAGCTCTGATATGCCGCGGAAACCCGTCAGATAATGGCCAACGCGGCCAGACGTCGTTATTTGCTCACTACGCCTCGCGACAGCCCGTGATTTCCTCGGAGCAGCGATGGGTCCGATGTTTCTGTGGCCGGTCGACCCTGATTTTGACGCCGGCCGACCTCTCAAAGACCGCCCCGCCACGCGCTTGCACCGCCGATACACGACATCACTGCTCGCACACACGCCGCGACGCTGCAATCCACCGCTGCCGCAGTGACCCAGTACACACGCAGCGCAGTGACCACCATGGCCGCCGAGGACCAGGACGTGGCCATGGCCGACGCGCCACCGCCTGCACCGGAAGAACTCGTCCTGCCCATGGTCGACGAGCGTCTACTAGAAGATGTAAAGTCCATGGGCTTCCCCGAATTAAGAGCGAGAAAAGCTTTAATGGCCGGTTCGAAGAACGTGGAGACGGCCCTCGACTGGTTGCTGAACCACGAGGGCGATTCAAATATTGACGAAGCGATTACGTTAGTCCCTAAAGGAAGGACGGCCACGGGCCCCGTGGCCGTCGCCAAGTCCATCAAGTGCGTCGAGACCGGACGATTGTTCTGGACGCCGGCCGAGGCCCAGTTCTACGCCGAAAAAACGGGCCGCACGCAGTTCGAGGAGACGACGGAGGAGAAGAAGCCCCTGACCGAGGAGAAGAAGAAGCAGAAGATTATTGAATTGAAGGCTTTGGCCGCCAAAAGAAGGGCGGAGCGCGAAGAGGTCGAAAAAGTGCAAGATGTGGACGCCGAGAAGAAGCGGCGGGAGCAGGGCCAGGAGTCCATCAAGACCAAGGAGCAGCTCGAGAAGGTGAAACGACTGCGAGAGATCGATTCCATCAAACGGGAAAAGGACGCCAAGAAAAGTGAAAGAGAACGCTTACGAGCGGAGATCGCCAAGGACAAGGCTGAACGGAGAGCTCGAGGCGGCAAACTGGCAGGTAAATTAGGCGTGGACGGCTACGCGCCCTCTATTGATCAAAATGATTCCCGAAGGAACGACGGGGTCCCCGAAGAGGAAGCCGAGGCGCCCAAGATTAAGATCGCCAAGAAGGACCTGACGCCCGTGGAGCAGGTGGACAAGGCTATTTCTACCATTCAAAAATACAAGGCCGCCGGGGATGGTGGGACGTGCCTGAAGACGCTGGGCGCTTACCTGCAAAACGCCCTGACCAAGGGCGACCAGGACGTCAAGTTCCGGAAGATCCCCCTGGACAACGCGGCCTTCAAGAAGCGCGTGTCCGGGTTAGTGGGCGGTATTGCGTTGCTGCGGGCCGTGGGCTTCACCAAGGACGACAAGCACCTCGAGTTAACCTTGGCGGCGCGGGACGCGAACCGGGCGTTGCTGGAGGCGACGTTAGTCAAGCTGGGGGCGGCGCACACGGCGTACTGCGCGGGGGCGTGCTAGGCTAAGCGTATGTTACTTGATCTTACACAACATGGCTCCTCATCTATACATAATCTCCTCGAAGGTGGACAAGTGGTGGTCGTTGTCGCCTACCGGGTAGAGCTGCCCTCCATACACAAGCTGTTCACCGCCATCCGAGCCTGTCCCAAGTCGATGCCGAGGCCCGCGGCGACGGAGTTCACGTCGCATCCCTGGTACCTCGTGCCGTACGCGATGTAGTACTTGAGGACGCGCCGGTGCAAGGGAATCAACGTCGTACCATCGTCAACGTCATCACCGTCGACTTGAAAATCGAATCTGTGCCCGCCTCCCGTAGTCGACGCATTCAATCTGTCCACGGATACCAGGAACGCGACCACAATATTTACCTGCTCGGCCGTTACGCCGGGAATCCCGGCGACGACTTCATCGACCGCGACGAACCAAAAATCATCATCAACCCAGTATGCGAGGTAGCAGCTAAAGACTAACCGCTGAAACTCGGTCAATGTCCCGGACACTTGCTATTGCGTGTGGCACCGGACAGTATCTTCCCACGAAGGGCTTCCGCGCGCCTCCAGTGCCGGGAGCTGGCTCGGCGGCATGTCGGCGTCGCTCGAGTCGATGCCGGACGAGTCGGTGGCCGCCTGCAAGCGCACGATCCATTGCCGCTCCGCGAAGCTGCGAAAATACTGCTCGGCGTCCCCACGCCACGAGCTTGTGACGCGCAGCGCCGCGGTCACCTCGCAGAGAGGCAGCCACTGCATCACCAGCCACGGCGGAAGCGAAGCGGGAAACGCCACCGGCCTCGCGTCGATCTCAGCCTCTGCACTCGCTGCGAGCGCACGCGCCGTCGCCGCCAACGCGCGCAGCTCAGGCTTCGTGAGGTTGGGAAGACCGGCCGTCCCTGCGCACAGCACGCGTCCCGCGCGCTCAATGGATCCAGCATCTGCACTCATTGTGTTGTATACCTCTTTTGGGCCTGGACAGCTCTGCTCTTCGCCACCGCTGCTCGGGCACTCTACTCCGATGATATGCGGAGTGCTTCAGTGCACGAGAACAAGGCCAGTCGTGCCGACGGTGTCAAAATCCAAAAACGACAAACCCGCACTACGAAAACGTAAAACCCGTCACAAACGTAAAAACCGGTTTTCGAGATATACGGACCGCAAACGAGAGCGCGCGACGAAAGAGCCGCCGTTAAGCTCCAGACGTGCCGTAACGAGTCACCTACGCGCAATAAAGCGTCCGAAACGCCCCAGCGGCGGGCGAGAACCAAAACCATCGAAACGGCGCATCGACCCGACTCAGAGTAGCCGCGGGCGGTTAAGCGCCGGCGCGCCGACGGCCTTATCCATATGGGCGCGCGCGCGTCCGCGCCGCTCCGGCGGAAGAAGCGAGCAACAAAGGCGGCGCCCGCCCCCCCGCCGGCGCCGGCGCCCGCCCTGATCGAGCTCGCGATCATCTCGGACCCCGGCGAGGACTTGGATGACGAGCTCGCCATGGTCTTTCTGCGCCATCTGACGGCGCTCTACCCGTCCTTAGTCTCATGCGGTTGTGACCTCGGCGCCGCGGACGACGTCTGGGACCTGGTCGTGGGCTTCAACCTGTACGACGTGATCGCGTTACTTGCGTGCTGCCCGGCGCTCCGCACAAAATACCTGGAGGCGCACGCGGTGGACGTCAAGGGCGTCCGCCACCAGGTGATCGGCCGCGGCGACGCTGCCACAGGCGTGCGCGACGCCGACGCGCTCCGCCGGGCGCTCGCCGACGGCATACGCGACGGCATCGCCCGCGGCACACGCCGGTGATCCGGTCGCTCCACCCGCGCTCACTACAACCGCGCTCACTCTCCCCTCCTGCGCTCACTCGCTTCGACACGTAGTCTGCCGATAAATACTTCCCCCCGACACATAGTAACGACGATACTAATTACACATGGGGCCGGTCAAATGCCCTCCTACTTCGCCTTCCGCTTATTCTTGCGCTTCGGCTCCTCCTCGCGCGCGATCCGGAATTTGGCGTGTTCGGTTGCAGCAACATGTGCTTCACCAGAGTTACAGTAGCAAGTGATCTCGCTGTCCGCGACGAGCCGCAGCGCGCCTTCACGATTCATCTCGAGCGTCACCGTGCACTTCGAGCCGGGCGCTTCGCACTCGCCGCATCCCTCTTCGCCGTCCTCGTCCTCCCAGACCAGCTCCCCGCCTTCAAGCAAACCGTTCACGGCGTACATCCCCATAAGATGACACCACACGTTACCGATTGTCACCGTCCTCGCGCGGGGGTTCTCGCACGCGTTCGCGTCCTTGAAAAGAATGCGGGGTGAGGGATAATACCTTGGCTTCGGGTGCTCCTCCCAATTGTACGTCAGCATCTTGCTCTGGTCGGGCGCTCGGCTCCAAATTTCTGCCGTCGCGGCGTCCAGCGCGCCCCGCAGCGCCGGTGAGGCATCCCAGACCCTGCCAATCGCCGCCACGAGCTCGTCTTGCTTCATTTCGGTCAGGAATGGCTTGGCGTCTTCGAAAGACATACCAGACGCAGCCATGGCGGCGCGAGTGCTCTTCCTCGGGCGGCAAAGTTCAAACAACACATCAAAAATCTGCGTGCGGGTTCTTATACGGGTTTTCCGACGGGTTTTCGTGACCCATATGCCATCGATAGCTGCGTTAGGCAAGTCTTGGGCACGGTAGCACAACGCAGCAGCAGTAGCAGCAGCAGCAGCAGTAGCAGCTCACCGAGGCGTCGTGCTCGCTGTCCAATATCTGCAGCACATCGATACCGAGTGGAGCGAACTCGCGTGCGACGATGGTGGTCGACCGCCGCTCCCTGAGCTACGCAGCCCTAGGATTGGGCCCGTCCTGGATGTTGTTAGACGGAATCTTCGCGGAGGTTGCGCTCTTCGACCGCACGCAGCCCGAAGGCCTCGCCTTGGCGACATATTTAACAGCGGTCTCGGCCGTCGCGAATACCTTGGTGGTGCCGGGCCACGCCGCGGTCCAACGACGCGTGAAGTGGTCGCTGCGGACCTGGGTCGGGGGTGCCGTTTATTTGCAGGTGTTGAGTGCGTTGCTCATTGCGGCGTTCTGGCGCCATGCGCTCGGAGGCGCGTCCCTGGCCCTGTACGTCGGCGTCTTCGCCACGTCCCTCGCGGGCAACGCCCAGCAGCTCGCCCTGAACCCTTGGGCGGCGGAGACGGGGCGCGCCCCTAGGATTGTGGAGCTCATGGCCGGCGGTAATGCGGGCGCATTGCTCCCGGCCTTTTTGGCTTTGCTGCAGCGCGTCGATTCAATTCGGAGGACCTTCGGCCCGACGCCGTTTTTTCTCTGCCTCGCGGCGCTGTTGTTACTACCGGTGGTAGCCTTCCACGCCATCGGGCGCGTGGCCAAGGCACAAGGCGAGACGGAGGCCGCGGCCTGCGAGCTCTCGCCCCAGCGCGGCTTCGAGCTCGACGACGGCGACGCACCCGCCGCCGTCGAAGGCGTCGAGCTCGACGCGGACGAGGACGCGGCATGGGTGGAGACGCGCCTCCTGTCGCTGCGGATGCCGCCTTTGTCGAAGCGGGTGCCCGCGGCTAATCGGGATGCACGGCGGCTCGAGTGCCGGCGCCTCGCCTTCTCGGGCGCGGGCTACCAGGTGGCCTCCTGGGTGCTGCTGCGGTCGTTCCTGCCCTACGCCGCGTCGCTGACCGCGCCGAAGGCGTCTAAGGACGGCGCCGCGTACCTCGCAGTCGCCGTGAGCGGCTCGCTCATCACGTGCTTTATCGGGGCACTCCTGGCCCTGCGGCGCGACGCCTCGATCAACGTCGCGCGGTCCGACGTTGTCGTGACCGCGGGCTGTCTGGCCGTCGCGCTCGCGGCGCTCGTGTGCGGCATCACGGGCCGCCCGCAAACTCCCGTCGCCGCGTTCGTGGTCGTTTTCGCGACGTGGCTCGTGCGGTTCTTCGACGGCTACTGCTCGCCCCTCTTCTACCGGCGGATCCACGCGCTCTCCGAGTCCACCGACGTGCTCCAGTGGGCGGGAGTTGTTGCAATTTGGGTGGTCAACGCGGGCGTCTGGCTGTCGCTCGCCGTGGTGTTGGGCGTCGGGAACTAGTGTTGTTGTTGTGAGTTGTCTGTAACATTGGTCTTTCTTAGGTCTTCTAATCCTGTGTCAGGTCGGCGTCGTACGCATCCGGCTCTGCCGGCGGTGGTGGCGGCGGCGGCGGCGAGTCCTCCGGCGGCGGCCCGGGCGGCGGCGGCGGCCGCGGCGCGAAGGACAGCGTGGTCTGTCCTTTGACGAGCTTTGGCTTGCGCTTCTTTCGCGGCGCGTTCTGCTTCTCGACGGCCGCGTTCAGGTGTTCCCAGAAGTTATCGCGGTAGGGCGCGATGAACTCAAGCGCGCGCTTCTTCTTCGTGCCCGGGGGCTCCGGTGGCTTTTGCGGCGCGCGGCGCCGCTTCTTTGGGACCTTTTTTGGGCGGCAGACAAGATCCGCCTCGTCGTCCGCGAGCGGGGCGGGCGCCGGTGCAGGCGCCGGCTCGCGGCACACGTTGCGGCAGAGCGGGCAGGACACCTGGAGCGAGCGCCGCGTGGGCGCCGCGCGAGGCGCGTGGTCGACCAGTTCACCGATGCACGTTGCGTGGAAGGCGTGGCCGCACCGGAGGATTTGCGCCCCGTCGTCGATCTCCCCGAGGCATATCGCGCACTCCGCCGGCGGCGACGGCGGCGGGGGTGATAATTCGTCGGCGGGCGGCGCGGTCAGCACAGGCGGTGCGGCTAGCGCGGGCTCCGCCGGTGCCGGCGGCTTGACGGGTAGCGACGGCGCGGCTGGCAGAGGCGACGCGGCTGGCGCGGACGGCTCGGCCGATGCCGGTGGTTCGACTGGCCGAGGTGGCGCAGCGGGCGCGGGCGGCGCGGGTGGCGCGGGCGGCTCCGTGGGTGTTGATGGCCCGGCCTTGGGCACGGCGGGCGTCGGCGCCGCGTTCACGTCGCGCGCATTCACGTCGCGACATGCGGAGGACCGTCGGCGTAGTGCCGCGGGCGACGGCGGCGCGGCCGCGACGGGATCGTTCCGTTGCCGTGCCGCGCACTGGGCGCAGCCGGGCGGATTTCCGTGGGGGCAGAGGTGCCCCGTCGGCGCGGCGCGCAACGGCGCAGGCCCCCCGCGGAGCTCCGGCGGCACGTAGGGCTGCGTCAGTTCTCCGTCGTCTGAAGTTTCGTCGGCTTGCCGCCCCTCGAAGGCGTCCAGACAATCGACAAAGTCTTGCGTCGACGGCGCCGGCGCCTCTTGCGTCGACGGTACCGGCGCCGCTTGTTGCGCCTCAAAGTCATCCAGGCAGTCGCAGAAGTCCTGTGTCGACGGCATTTCGGCCGCGGGTAAGGGCGGCGCCGGCGAGGCGAACGCCGTGGCCGGCGACAGGACCGGCGGCAGGAAGGACGAGGCCGACCCGCGCGACGACCGCGTGGCCGGTGACAGGAGCGATGTCCGCGCGGCGGGCGTTGCAACGGGCGTCGCCGAAACCGGAGGCGCCAGTGCTCTCGGAGGCGGCGCGACGGGCGTCGTCGGGGGCGCCCGCGGCGCGAAGAACGTCGTGATGAGGCCCCGCACGGGTGCCGGCGCCTGGTCGGCCCCTAGCACGAAGCCGCAGGCGCAATCGGCCGGCAGAGCGCACACGTACGAGCCGTCGGCGCGTTGAGCGCAGGCGACGCGGTGCGCGCGGCACCGTATTTGGGGCGGCGGTGGTGTCGGTTTGGAGGGCGGCGGCGGCGGCGGCGCGGCCGGTGGTGGCACGGCAGTTTTTATCGAAGCGGCGGCCGTCTGGAAGGCGGGCACGGGCGGCCCGCGCGGCGGCGGCCCGTCCATGGCGCGCGGCGGCGGCGGCGGCGGCGACGACGCGTCGCCGGCGACGGTCTCGCGCCGCACGCACGCCGTCGGCAGGTCTTTCAGAAAAGGCGACGGCCGCGCGGCGTCGCCGCCGCCGTCGCCGTCGCCGAGCTCCCGCGTCGCGTACGTACACGCGAAGGACTCCCGCGCACGCGTGATCGCCACGTGGAAGAGGCGCCGCTCCTCCTCGAGGCGCTTCGCGTCGTCGCGCGGCGCCAACACTAACGCGGCCTTGGCGTCGCAGCCGTCCGCGCAGTCGGACGCGCGCCCCGACGCCGGCAGGACCCCGTCGTTCGCCCGCACCAAAAAGACGTGGGGCCACTCCAGGCCCTTGGCCTTGTGGATCGTGCTCAGCGTGACCTCGTCCAGATCGTCGGCGTCGCCGCCCGCGTCCAGGGCGCACGTGTCGAGGAACTCGCGCAGCAGCGCCGGGCCTTCTTCAGTAGACTCGTCCTCCTCCTGCGAGGCCAGCTTCCGGAGCTGCTCCAGGAGGTCCAGGGCTGTCGCGCGCTCCATGCGCTGCTTCTCCGCCTTCTCGGCGTCGATGCCCTCAACGCCCGCCTCCTGGCTCGGGGGCAGGACGAGCGGGTCGAGGAGCTTGAGCGCCGCGCGGAGTGGCCGCGGGGCCGCGTGGAGCGCGGTGTGAATACGATCTAAAGCGGCGAGCACGTCGGCCATCGCCCCGCGCGTCTTTTCATTTAACGAAGTCCCTTCGACCGCCGCGCGGCAGGCCCCGAGCAGGGGCAGGTCCGAGCGCAGCTTCTCGAGGGTCTTCGGCCCGACGCCGGGGCATTTCAAGAGCACGGTCTGGGCCGCGGCGTCGTCCAATTCGTTCCGCGCGAGGCGCAAATAACTTAGAGCCGCGCGCACGACCGGCCGCTCGAAGAAGCGCTGCCCGCCCACGACCCTACATTTAATGTGGAGTTCGAGCAGCCGCTTCTCGACCAATCTAAGGGCCGGCGACGCGCTCCTACATAATACCGCGATGTCCCTCGGGCGCGACGTTGATAACAGCCGCTGGATACGTAAAGCCACAACGCGCGCCTCGGCATGGGGCCCGCCCTCGACCCGTAAGATAGCCACGGGCTCGCCCGCACTTCGCGCCGTCCACAGGTCCTTGTCGACCCGACCCGCGACTTGTTTCACCACCGCCCGCGCCGCCATAACAACGTGGCCGCCGCTCCGGTAGTTCCGCGTTAAAGGCAAGATAGTAGCACCTACGAAGACCCGCGAAAAGGCCTCGAAGGCGGCCGGCAGCGCGTCGCGCCAGCCGTAAATTGCTTGGTCGTCGTCGCCCACGACCGTCAGCGGCGCCTCTTCAAAGCCGAAGATGGACGCTAATAGAGCAAGCTGGTTGTGACTGGTGTCCTGCCACTCGTCCACGAATCCTTGTTTATACTTAGACCGCACGTGCGCGCCGCACCGCGACGCTTCACGATTACACGCGAAGGCCGCCGCGTCGATCACGTCGTCAAAGTCCACCGCGCGCGTCCTTCTTAATCGCTGACGGTACAGCCGGAAGACAGTTCCGACGTTCCCGTCCAAATCCCGCTCCGAGACGCCCCGGGACCGCGCTCGTTTAATTAGGCCCCAGGCCTGCCGGAAGGCCTTGTTGTCGACGTCCTCCCCTCGCATGGTCTCCTCGCAGCACTTCTTCACGACGCTCTTCTGCTCCGCGTCGCCCAAAATGACAAAGTCCCGCCCCAAATTCGCCTCGTCGCCGAAGCGCCGCAATAATCGTAGACTAAAGCCGTGGAACGTCCGCACCTCCACGCCGCCGCAGCCGAGGCCTCTCAACCGCTCCAGCAGCTCCTTCGCGGTCTTGTTGGAGAAGGTCAGCACCAGCACGGACGCCGGCGGCGCCCCCTCCTTTACGGCCCGCGCCACGCGCCGCGTGAGCGTTTCCGTCTTCCCGGAGCCCGCGCCGGCCACGATGGCGAGCGGTTCATTCAAAGGCGCGTCGACGGCGGCGCGCTGCTCCGCCGTGAGCGGGCGCGACGCGGCGCGGTCCTCCGTCGGTGCTGGTTTGGGCGGCGGTGGCGTGACGACGCGCGGCGGCGCCGCGGACGACGACGAGGTCTTCCTGGGCACCTGGAACTTCTTGCGGCGCGGGGGCATTGTGCTGGGCTGCGCAAGCCGCCGCGCAGTGCGAATGCGCCGCCCGCGGCTGATCTAGCGGCGTGTAACAGTGCTTGTCTTGCTCCGCTGTCTGACACGTTGACGCGACTATTTGGGCCGCGCCAAGCCGTCAGCAGTTCGCCTGCGCTGTGAACTTCTTCTTGAATCGCGGCGCTGGCTATATAGCGCGCCAGTCGAGTTCCGCGGACCTCGTTAGTGCGAGACTGGTCCCGGCCCTTGAAATCCGTACCAACGCTCGACCCATCAAATAATAATAATCACAAGAAAAATGAGTTCACAGGTCCCCGAAGTGCGCGGCCGAGGGACGCCGCTCAGCTGAAGCGCGACCCGGGACGTTGGCCGCGGCGCCGCGCGCCGCCGTCCACGCCTCGACGAGCTCCACGCTGTAGGGCGCCCCCTGGCCGCGCCGCGAGAAGAGGACCAGGGAGTTCCAGTCCGACGGGTCCTCGGTCGGGGGGAAGCCCTTCTGGCCGGCCCACATCCAGAACGCGCGGTCCGCCGAACACGCCAAGGGTGTCACGCAGAGCGCCGCGTTGAGCACGCTCTGGTCCCGACGCTGGTTCGTGTTTCCCACGGCATCGGGCGGGTAGAGGCACGTGCGGTTGGCGGCGCACGCGTCCAAGGACGGGAGCAGCGCATGCAACGGCGAGCCTCGCGCGACGCCCACGTAGGCCGACGTGCACTCCGTTCTCGAGGCGAAGGGCGCGGCGCAGCCGAAGTGGGCCAGCGTCGCCGGCCGCACCGTTTTCGGGGTCGGAAAGCGGTGGCCCGCCACCGTCAGGAAGTAGCCCCGCGCCTCCAGGGAGTGACGGAGGGCGGTGAGCGGCCGGCGCAGCTCAGCGTTCGCGTCCATCCATACAACGCGCCGGTGCCGAGTCAAGGCGTCCCGGAGCACCGCGAACTTCCAGCCCACCAGTTGGATGTCCTGTCGGAAGGCCGTTTCTTTAATCGATACGCGCTTCCACTGTTCCATGGTCTCGAGCTGGTCCTCGCCCAACCCGAGGTCGTACACATCGACGCTCAGGAACGGCTCCCAGAAGTGGACCGAGCCGACAAAGTTCGCGAGCCGCCCGAAGTAGGCCGCGTCCGCCGCCGTGAGTAAGACCAGGCCGTCATTCGTCTCGCCGCGGACGTGCACCGCGATGCTCGTTGCCCTGTCGCAGTGCACCGTGTAGATGCCCGGGGATGGCGCCACGAGGTCGTCGCACATGCGCCGCAAGGACGTGACGTACCCCCGACATGGTTTCATATCCCGCACGAGACCGGTCTCGTCGACCAGTCGGACCCACTGCCGCAAATGGTCCAACAAACCCACCTGGAAGACGTGGACCTTGACGCGCAGTCCATCGATGTGCGCCTTGTCCTCGAGCTCGGAGAGGAGCAGCACCGTGGCGTCCTTGGGTGTTTGGACAAGAAATCCAATGGCGTCGTGCTCTTTTAAATTGCAGTCGAGGCGCGTTTTGTCTTCCAGGGCGAGGTAGGCTGTGAGAGTGTGCGCGCCAAGACTGAGATCGGCTAACGTCGGCAAGGTCGTAGTGAGGGGCGCGCAGGCCGGCTCCGAGCCATCCAGCGCGATGCATAAACGCACGTCCGGACGCTGCGCCAGCTCCATGGGCCAGGCCTGCACCTCACCTTTGAGCGGAATGGCCTCGCCCGCCAGCCACGTGGAGCCGTGGCGCGGCGACAGGAGGTCGACCTGGGTACTCACGAACCCCGCGACGCCCTCGAGTTCCACGGCGCAGGGCGGCGCGTCCAGTAGCTCGGAGGCATACGATGCGAGACGCGGCGTAAGCGACTGCGCACCGCCCGCACCGACCCGGGGCCACGCGTTGGCCGCCGCGACCGCTAATAGGCAGCCCGCAAAGGCCGCAGTCACTGCCACCAGCGTGCCCAGGAATGTGGCAGGCATCGATCGAACCGGCGGCTGCCACTTCCGCTGACCACAACCGCGTGCAGCTGCACCGCTGACCAGAATTGCCCGCGGCACAAAAATGGGCAGCTCGATGGTGCGAATACCCGCACCGTGAGTCCTGTACGGCGCGGACGGGTATTGGACGCGAGTGCACCTTGCCACGATCTAGAACAGCGCCAAGGGCGCTAATGCTATTGCTGCTAATTCGGGTTTCTCGCTTTAATTTGTTGTTGCTCTGTAACTGGTGACCCGAGCGTGGCTAGATAGAGCAGCCCGTGGCCGCGGACCCGAACCTATTGAGCCCGCGATCGGTACCGAGGCAGCCCGCGTGCGCGCGCGCGGCGTACGCAGCGGCGGAGCAAAAGAGGCCACAAGACCCAGCAGAGGCAAAAGACCACCATGGCCACGCCGGCGCCCAGCATCCAGGGCACCTTGGCCCCAACGCCGGAGGGCTGGTCCGGCAGCTCGCTCTACATCACCTTTGGCGTCGCCTTCGGTCTTTTCATCTTTCTATTGGTGGTCTTCGACATGCTGCGCTTGAGACTGTGGTGGGTTTATGAACCGCGACTCGTACACAAGAAGTACCAGGGGCCGAACACGCCCCGGGCGCCGCCGCGCTATCCGCTCGGGTGGGTCGTCGCGGTCATGCGGAGCTGGCCCGACGAGACCTTTTTAAGGTACGCGGGCGTCGATGGACTAGTTATCATCTACTTCATGCGCTTTGCGACGAACCAATGCCTTTTCTGTACCGTGGTCGGTTTGCTCTTTTTAGTGCCGTCCTATCGCTCAGGACGAGGCCTCGAAGCCCTCGAAGACTCGGAGCGGGGCGACCGGTACTCCTTCTCCACAGCCACGGTTTTAAACATCAAGTGCCGCTTCGAGGTGGAGGACGACGGGGACGACGCGAACCGGAACCAGCCGCTCTTTCCGGGCTGCGCGAACGGCCACTCGGACTTCCGGTTTATTCTCATTGTCCTGTGTGCGTGGTTGTTCACGTTACGGGCCTTATCGGGCCTCGCGGCGAACTACCAGCGGTTCATGCATCTGCGGCACTGGTACCTCACTTCTGGATTAAGTAGCCACCGCGACGCGGATCCAGTGGACGCCCAGCGCGCCCTCACGGTCAAGGTGGAGCGCGTGCCGCCGCGCCTACGGTCGTCGAAAGCGTTGCGGCGGAAGTTCGAGCATTTATGCGGCGCGGGCACGGTCCACTCCGCCCAGCCGATGGTTGGGGATCTCAGGGAATTGAATAGGTTAGTAGCTAGACGAGACCGCGCCCAGGACGCGCTGGAGGACGCGGTGCAACGAGGGGCTAAATTGGCCACGGACGCCGAGAAACGACTCATCCGGCGCCACGGCGGCGACGCGCTCGGGCATTTACCACAGAGACCGCGAAGTCCTTGGAGGAGGGTGCGCAACGCCATCTGGTTCCAGGATTTGGAAAACCGAGAAGAAGTTACTTCCAACTTATTCCGGGACGCCGAGGACCCTCCTTCTGAACTAGCGAGAAGACGGAGCGTCGGCGCGCGGCAAGATAGTACGGAACGCCACGACGCCATCGAAGAGGTGTCGCGGGAAGCCCGACGGAGGTTAAGCGACGCCATCGACTCCACGTCCGAGGCCACCAGCACGACCTTAGGTGACCTGAGCCCCCACGTGCCGCCACGCCGGTGGTTCCGGAGACGACGGGACGCGCGCGTTCCGGTCGTTAGACACGTCACTCTCGGATGCGACGTGGGCCCGGCCTGCGGGTGCTTGCACGGTATCATCAGAGACGAGTGGTTTGTGCATTCGGTGCCGTACTATACCCAATTGGTGTCGGATTTGGATTTGGCTATCAGGAGGGAACATTTTGCGAGGATGGAGAAGGTCATGCGTCCCCAAGCCCAGCAGTGGTGGCGGCCACCGGGAACGCTCAAACCCGACGCGCCCTTTAAGCGGAGCTGGCGCGGCTGCTTTTGGCGCGTGGACGACGAGCTGTCCAGTGACGACGACGAGGAGGTCCAGATCTGGGGGCGGCTGCCGTCTTGTGTATTAACTAGAGATGGGCGGGCCTGGTCCGAGACGTCAGTCGAGACGGGCTCGCCCGGAACATCTAATACGAGGGACGCTCAAGTGAGGCAGGACGCTCGTCATAATGCGAACGACCGCCTGAAGAAGAGGAGAGAAAGGGGCTGGGAGCGCATCGTGGGCACGTCCACGGAGAAGGACCACTGGTTGGTCGTCGCGGCCTCTTTACCGATTCGCAATTCGTGCCGCGACCTACTAAACCGGTCGAAGGAATATGTGCAAGACTACCCGCTCTTCGACTTCTTCCACGGGTTATACGAAGGGTTGCATTCCCTCCTCATTACGTGTTTAAGGATAGTGGTGCCGTGCTATTCGGGACGGGACGAGTCGGGACCCAGTCAACAGACGCAGGGCTTCCGACCGTCAAGTACCGCGTTCGTCACCTTCACGAAACCCACCGCTAAGTTAGAAGCGATCCACTCGTTACTGGCGGCCCAGCCCTTCGCCATGACGTGCAAGGACGCCCCGGAGCCGCGCGACGTGCTCTGGGAGAACGTTTTTTTGCCGACGGAGGCTGTTACAAGGAGAAGGTGGGTCATCGAGCTCGGGCTGGGGGCGCTCATGGTGTTTTGGGCGACCATCGTGACCTTCTGTTCAAGTTCGGCGGTCTTGGCCGACGATCTCTTCGGGTTCGACCCCGAGGCCGCGGCGACGCAGGCCGTGGCCGCCATTTTACCTGTCGTCGTGCTGCTGAGCATCCTCAATTTGTTGCCGTTGATCTTCCAGGCGGTCGCGCGTTTTTATGAAAGACTAAAATCCCACTCGGAGGTGGACTTGTCGGTAGTGGAGCGCTTCTTCCGCTTCCAGTTCGTGAACGTGTATGTGGCCATCTTCATCACCGCGATCTTGGAGCATTTGCAGCAGGCGTGGCAGTCGCCCTTCCACTTTGTCAAAATGGTCGGGCAGGGCACCCCGCGCGTGTCCTTCTACTTCGCAAAACTATTAGCGTTCCAGTGCGGCACGAGTCCACTCTGGCTCTTAAGGACGTGGCCCCTCGTGAGTAGAGGATTTAAATTTTACACCGTGCAGCCGCCCGAGCTGCCGGGCATGCTGTATGGGTGGGCATTCCCGAAGGTGATGATGACGTTTACAATTTTTAGTACATTCTGGGTGCTGGCTCCCATCTTATCATTTATCGCCTTGATCTACTTCGTTTTGGTACAATTCGCCTTCCGGTATCTTATCTTATATGTGCACATGCCGGTGTACGAGTCGGGCGGCCTCTTCTACTACAAGATGGTCGATCGCGTCTTGTTTAGCCTGACGGTGTCCAACCTGGTGTTAGTGGCCTGGCTCGCGTCGCGCGCGCTGTGGGGCTATTCTGTATTAGTGGCTCCTATTCCTCTGGTGGTCGTGGCGTTCGGGAGGTTTGCGCGCGAAGCCTACGAGAAGCCATCTCGGGAATTGCCCTTGGACGAGTCGCGGTTCCGGGACCATAGCGTGCAGAGCGAGGTGTCGCAGCGGTTCGACGCGGCTCTCTACACGCAGCCGGCTTTGCGGGACAGAGGCGATTTAGACGTGGACGCCGAGCTCGCCGCGATGTTAAGAGGAGAGTTCGAGGAGGAGACCAAGGAGCCAAATAGACGGTCGTGCTGTGGACATGTACGACGGGAGAAGGAGGAGGAGGTGCGGGCCGTGCGGCGGGCCTCGCTGGCGGGCCGGCGCATGACCGCGCGCGTCCCCGACGGGCAGCAGCCCTACGAGGCGAGTAGGGAGGAGCGCCGGCGCGTGTCCCTGCGCCTCTCCGCGGCGTACCGCGGCGAGGCGGACTTCTTCGCGGGCATCTACGAGGCGGCCCTCGAGGAGGGCGTCGAGGCCGTGACGCCGGCGTCGGGGGCGCCACCTGTCTTCGCGGAGGACATGACGCCGCCGAACCAAACGGACGAGCGCGACGCGGCGCGGTCCGCGCTCGCGCGGCTGCAGGAGATGGACTCCGGGGCGTCGGACCTCGCGCCGGGAGGTTCCGTTGCATCGGATCCCGCTGGCGGAGGCGGGAGCCCCGCGCGGCGGGTCTTCCGGGACATCTCGGCGTCGTCCGACCTCGCGACGCAGCCCACCGACGACCCGGACGTCTTCGTGAAGCCACCGCCGGCGCGGCCGCGCCACGTCGAACTCACCCCCACGCGGCCGCCCGGGGCGCCCATGCCGCCGCCGCCGCCGCCGCCGCCGGGCCCGCCGCCGTCCGAGCCGCCGCCCGATACGACTACGCTCTGAGAAATAAAATTATTGTTGCTAGACCGCCCTACTCGCCGACGATGGCGTTTCGTAGGCGCCGAGTGCCGCTCGCGCGTCTCGAAGGGAGTCCCCAACATGAACTGAGGTCGGGTGCGCGTTTCCGAAGACCTGGCGCGCAGTGGGTTCTGTCGCCTCGAGTATTTTTACGGCTTCGCGAAGATCGTAGAGCGTGGCACCGGCGTCATTGTAGAGCGCCGTCGCGAAAGTCGACCTCACTTTGAGCGTGAATTCATGACTCTCGCCGAAAACCCGTTGCCCGACGGGAATCGTTTTGAGCAGCAACAATCTGGCTTCTTTGAAGCGCCGTAGATCGACAAGGGTAGCCGCGTAGCTGGCGGCCGAAAAGAGGGTCAGGCTATTTTCCTCGCCCCTTGCCTTCAAAGTTCCAAAGTAGGTGTCTTGCTTCAACTGTAGGGCATCTTCATGCCGTCCAAGCTCACTATACGTTCCCGCAAGATTGCTCTGCACAGCGAGGATTGCGTATTCTGCTGCGCCATTGCGCCGCATCGTAGACAACACTGATCTGTACACGGACAACGCGGCCGCAAAGTGTTTTGCGTGGTATAAACCGTGCCCGAGCTGATCTAGCGCCACGAGCCGCATCTTGTAAGTATCCGGACGGCTGACGTACGTCTTCCAGCACGCCCAACTGAGAGCACATCGCACCACGCCGTGGTAACTTTGCCTGCACAGACTGCAGGTGTGCCACTGATGCCACCGCGCTTGCTTCGTCTTGGTGTCTGCATTGTTCTCCTCCGCCTCCTTATGTAAAATCTTCGCCTGCTCCGCCAAGCACGTCACGTGCGCGATGCCTGTTATGCCGGAATCCACACCGGCGCAATCTCCACACGCACACCCGCGGACGAGGCCCTCCTTCGTGTGCCGATGTACGGCCTCTGTGCAGATGTAGCACGTCTGGCCCTTGGTGTCCTCCGCGCACGCCTCCGCAGCGACCATGACGGCGCCTTTATACATCTCATCGGCATGATACTGCTCGGCACCGCCGCCTTTTCTAATCTTTTTGCAGGGCTTGTCATGCCCGCCTTCTTCCCAGTGTTTTTTCTGGCACGCAGGGCCGCAGTATCGTGTGCTGCAGCGGCTGCATTTCTTCCCCATAACGAAGCCGAGTGGGGCAGCGCAGGCGGCGCATTGCGTGAGGATCATTGTGCTTTCCTTTGCAAGAGTTCCTTGGGCAGCCCCACGAATGCGTCTGGAGCGTCGCGCCCGAAACCCGCCAAACGAGTAGCTATCGAGCACTGGGCAACGGAGCGCGGTGCGAATTTACGATGACATTGGGCAATTGTGCCTTGGCGGGAAATACCCGCACCAAAAGCCGAAAGCTAACGAGACACGCCACCTCCTAAAAGGAGCCCACAGACCTCTGGGCCGTGTTGCTATCTTGAGGCATGGGGTCGGGGCGCCGCCGGTCCAGCAATCATCAGTTTGGTCTTGGGCAGCACGAATTTGCACGCCGCGGAGACGCCTGCAGCCTCACGCTGCGCTGGAACAAACACTCACACGCAATACCGACGCGCGATCCCGACCACAGCCGCAGTGGCACAACAGTAGCGACCATGGGGGAAGATGAGCGGCGCTGCCCCGTCTGCGCGGCCGTGTTCGCCACGGACGCGGCGCTCGGCAGCCACCTGGCCGTGTGCATCGGCGGCGCCCGGGCCGAGGCCCGGCGGCCGCCGCCGACAGAACATAACATAGACGACGCGCGGGGCCGCGTCCTGTGCTACATGTGCGGCCAGCGCGTGCTGACGCCGGCGTCGCTGGGGCCGCACCTGAAGAAGTGCGAGCGCGCCGCGCGGTGCGCCCACCGGCTGGACGACTCCCAATTACTGCCGACGAAGCCGGCCGTCGCCCCTCCTACGGACGCGAGCGACGCGGTTCACATAAAAGCCTGGAACGTGGCCGCGCGGAGCGCCTTCGAGGCCAGTCTCCCGAACTGTACGTACTGCGACCGGCGCTTCGCCAGTGTTTCCGCCAGAGACGCGCACGCGAAGCGCTGTGCCGGCGTGGCCAACCGAGACTTTGTGAAGGGCGAGCCCGAGAAGAACCCGGAGCCGTCCATGCTGGGCGCGCAGTCCTGGGCGCTGTCTACTGTGACGCGCGCGAAATTCCTAGCGGACCCGGATCCCGCGGTGGCCCGAGTCCTGTCTTCGGTCGGCACCAGGGCGTGCGTCTGTGTTTATTGCGGCTCGGCTTGTTTACCGCACGGGTTGGAGCAACACTCCGAGGCCTGCGAAGGGCGGTGGCGCCGCGCGGAGCTCGCGCGGCCCCTCGACCAGAGGCGGGAGGCGCCGTGGCAACCGACGTGGCTCCCGGTCGAAGAGGAATTGCTGGAAACGCCGGCCCTGCGCGCGCACCGGGCGGCGCTGCAAGCCTACAATCGCACGGCTGCTCGAATCTATGTGAAAGCGGCGCGCCGGGGCGAGAGCGCCCAGTGCGGGGGCTGCGGCCGCCGCTTTGTCGACCCGGAGACGCGGGAGAAACATGAAAGGCGGTGCGCCGGGCTCGACCCCGACGTTCATGTGGAGGCGTCGCGGCGGTCGGTGGACGACGTCCCCTGGCGCGAAACGGCGGACGGCGCCGCGCGAAAAGACCCGGTGCAGGCGGCTTTTGGGGCCACGTGCCACCTGTGCGGCAAGCCGTGCCTCGTGAACTCGTTGCGACGACATATTAGGCGGTGCACGGCGCGCTGGGAACTGTTCGAGCGGAACCGGCCCATGGGCGAAGACCTGCGGCCCGTGCCGCGCGAGCCCTCGGTGCCCACGCCGCCGCCGGGCACGGACTTTTATAGAAGACGCGGCAGAGCGCCCGAGGACGCGTTCCGCCATCAAGAGGATGCGAACGCGTCGGCGGCCGCCGATAGTGCCGCCCGGCTACTCCTCGATACCTGGAACGCAGCCGCGGTGCGGGTGCATGGCTCGTCTTCCGAATTCGGCTGCGAGGCGTGCGGCCGGACGTTCGCGGAGCGGTCCGTGCGCGACACGCACGCGCGGCGGTGCCAGGGGGAACAGAAAGTAGTAGTGATAGAAGAGGATACCAAAGTCGCGGACGCCGCGGCGCTCTGCCCCATCTGCGGCCGCCGGTGCTTACTGGGTTCCTTCCTCCAGCACCTGGACGCGTGCAAGACGAAATTCGAAGAGGAGGAGGCCTTGAAGTCCGAGGCGGAAAGGAGGCCGGCGCCGTGCTGGCCGGACCTCCCCCTCCCGGTGCGGCCGGGCAAGGAGTTAAATGAGTGGAACGCCGCCATCCAGACGGCGCGAAACGTGTTGCAATGTCCCGGCTGCGCCCGCGGCTTCGAGCAGAGCCGCGCGTTCGAGGCGCACGTGAAGCGGTGCTGTCCCGAACAGCTGGCGACCTTGCACGCCGGCGACGCGGCCGCGGCTCCGTCCGAGGGCTTCGTTGAGTCCGGCGCGCGGGACCCCACGACGCTCTGTTTTATCTGCGGCAAGCGGTGCGGCACCGCCGGCCTGGGGCACCACACGCGAGCCTGCGCTCAAGCGTGGACGCGCTGCAACGAGCAACTCCCCGTCCAAGCGCAGCGCGTGCTGGAGTTCCCCCCCGCGGACCTGTGGCCCCCGCCCGTTGATGATGTGGCCCGACGGGAGCAGTACGAGGCAATTGCTCTCGAACTCAACAAGAAACTTTCTCTCATGAAGTGTTATGGCTGCGAGCGGACGTTTAGTGATCCGGAAGCGAGGGACAAGCACGCCAAAAGGTGCTGCCCGGAGTTGATGGCGGAGGCGGCGCACGTGGAGGAGGACGACGTTGTAGGAAGGCCGCACGACCTCTCGCCCACCTGCTACGTGTGCGGCAAGACGTGTGCGACGCTTGCGGGCTTCAAGTTCCACGTCGCGGGCTGCAAAGCGCGATACGAGGCCCAGCTCGCGCTCGAAGTGAATGTCCAGCTGCCCCGACCACCGGTCGGTCTGGCGGTCCCCGGCGCGAATGCGACGAAGGACGAGATTACCGTATGGAACGCGGCCGTCTCCAAACAACGCGCCACGCTCGCGCAGAACATGTGCCCCGGTGATAGATGTGGGCGGACCTTCGAGACCGCAGCGAAGCTCGAGCAGCACATGAACGCGTGCTGCGCTCCATTGCTCCACGAGCGAGGGGAGCGGAAGCGGTTGCGGGCGCTGGTGCAGGACCTCGGCGCCCCGACGCAGAAAACGGGGGGCGTGTGCTGCCACCTCTGCGGGCGGCACGTCCTTAGCGCGTCTTCGCTCCCCTTCCACTTCCGGAGCTGTTTACGGCGCTTCTACAGCGTCGAAGACCAGAAGCCCGCCACGGCGCAGCACGTGGCGCCGCCGGCGCCCGCCCTGCCGGCCTTTGACCTGGGGGACGAGGCCCTCCTCGAAGAGGACGACGAGAGTGACGCGGAGGACTCGGACTACGGTGACGACTTCGAGGCCGATGCCCCGGGCGAGGACGAGGCCTCGTCGAAGCGGCCCGTGGTGCGCATGTGTTACTGCTGCGGCTCGACCCGGGAGTCGGAGCGCTCCATCAAGGCGCACGTGGCGCTCTGTCGGAAGCGGTGGCTAAAACGGGAAGGCCACCGGCCCGCCGCGTGGCGGCGGCCGCTCCCAGCGTTCGGCTTCTGTCGCCTGCCGGGCCCCGCGGCTGCATCAGAAGCCCTCGTGGCCTACTCCCAGGCGTCCGAGGCCCTCGCGGCCACGGACACGCCGCACCGCTGCCCCGCGTGCGCGCGCACGTTCGCCGACCCCGGGAAGCTGGCGGCGCACTGCAAGAGCTGCCGGGCGGCGCCCAAGTGCGGCGGCTGCGGCATGGTCTTCGAGCTAGGTTTGGTGGGCGAGGAGAAGTGGCCCCCGCGTCCCGACCGTCGCGTTTTCTCCCCTCCACGCCATCTTCGTTCGCAGGTTGGCCAAGCACCAAAAGCGGTGCGAGAAGTGGCTCCCGCCGGCTGAAGTTGTTGTAGACGATACCCCCGAAGAAAAGCGGGGCGTGCACTGCTACCTCTGCGGGCGGCGGTGCTTATTAGCGTCTTTGACCCTGCACGTGCCCAAGTGCAAGCAGCGGTGGCTCCGGGAGAACTCGGTCAAGCCGCGGAAGCACGGCCTTTGTTTTGGTGACTCAGATGAGGAACCGCCAATGATCGAGGCGCCCGCGCCGCCGCGCCTCGCGATGCCGACGGCGGCAACCAGTAAGGAAGACCGCGACGCGTATTCCGAGGAGGCCCTGCGCATCTTCGAACGGGGCCGGCCGCACTGCGTCTGGTGCCGTCGGGCCTTCGAGGATCCGGACAAGCTCGCGAAGCACCACGGGAACTGTACTTCGGTCGAGGTGGTGTTCGAGTGCGAGGTAGACGCCAATAAGCTGCTGCTGGCGCTGGACGAGGACCCGTCCCTGGCGATCGAAGTGGACGACGGGGTGCGGGCGCGCCTTGGGCAGCGAATGGACGTGGACCCGTCCAGTATTCGCGTCATAAGGGCGGACCTAGGCGCTCGTTTGGAAGTCACGTGCCGAGTCTTCGGCGTCAAGAACGCGGCGCCCCTCACCCGGAGAGCTATTCTAGACAGCGACGCGTTCTCGACGACGCCCGTACTACGGGACCTCTGTGGAGCGCCGACTGTGTTGACCGCGCGCATCGAGGCGTCGCTCGGAAGGTTAGCCCTCATCTCGGACCCGCGCTCTTTAACGTTCTACGTGGCCTTCATCAGAGCGCTGGAGGAGGCGCGGGCGAGGCGGCGGGGCTCGGGCGACTTGTATCAAGTGCCAGTGCCCATCAAGGGTCGGGTCATCACTAATCATCGGACGAAGGATCGAAAACGGCGCCAGGATTTAGTGGACAAGCGCAATAAGGAACTCTCCACGAAGATCCGCAACGTGAAGGGCGTCCTGGACTTTTCGCATAGAAAAACACCAAAGCACTGCCACAACGCTGTGAATCGGAAACGGGAAGATAAGGAACGGCGCCGAGAAAACGCGAAGATTGAGCGGGCGCTGCGGGACATCTACAGAGGACCATCAAGACTGGAGAACTTTGGCGTCAAGGGGAAGGACGTCAACGAAGAAATGAAAGGCCGGACCGCGCTGTATGGGGACGGCCCGAGGAAGGCGTGGGTCGAGAACGTCCCGCACAATTTGACCGTGGCGCAGTGCGCGGCGTGTGGCGTCAGATCCTTTTATGGCAGCGACGGCACGCCCATGGCCAAGTGCGCGCTCTGTAATGAGGTCTACTACTGCGACGCGACGTGCGCGGCCGTGGACGCCCCGGCCCACGCCCTGACGTGCGCCCACGCGCGCGGCCGGGCCAAGTGGCCGACGAAGCTCGCCCAGTTCTGGATCCAATCGCGGGCCACGGTCGTGGCGACCGCGGCGCTGAGACGTCGGCCGAAGCCGTCCGTGGAAGTGGTGATGCGGGAGGTGGCCATGGCCCAGGCGGCGGACGCGCGCGCGGACGCGGACTTGTTTCGGGAAGTACCCAAGCTCTCGCGCGCGGAGCAGCGCAACCTGGCCGCCGACGCCGCCGCGGCCGGCCCACATGATGCGCCGACCGACGCGTACCGCCGCACGGAGCTCGACGCGGACCACGCCGCGTACACGAGACTGCACGCGGCGCGCCTGGCCGACGAGCATCGGAGGGGCTATCGGGCCGACGCCGAGGCGCGGCTCGGGAGCTTAGACGACAATTTGAGAAGGGTCGAGGCGCGAGCTTTGGAACTCGCCATGGAGCGGCGTTCTATCCTGTTGACGATGAACGCGACGCGGGCCCGCGACGCGGCCGTCCTGGCGAAGCCGCCGCGGGCCGCGCGCCAGCACGGCGCCGAGCGGGAGAAGCGGCTCATGCGGGAGCGGGCCGCGCTGACGCGGACGCCGCGGGCCGCGTCGCAGAGCATCGGGGACCACGCGCCCTATACCAAGACGGCCCCCGTGCCGGGCGTGGGCAAGGGGGGCTTTTCGGCGGGGCGCGCGAACAACGAGGCGTCGTCCTTCAAGGGCGCGGTGCCGGGCTTCGACGTCGCCGGCCAGCAGTTTGTGCGTCAGTTCGCGGGGGACTAAGTCTAGGAATGGCCTTACCCCTACCCCGCCGCGGCCGCGACCCGCACGAGCCGGATGAAGTACTTCAGGTTCGTGCCCGGCTTGATGAGGCACTCGCCGCCGTCCGTGCAGACACCCTTGTCCCCATAAGCTAAAGCGGCGGGCACGAAGGCCTGGACTTCCTCGCCGGGCTTCATTTTGGCCACGACCTCCTCGATGCCCGGGATGATCTGCTTGTCGCCGAGCCGGAAGCTCAGGGGTTTGCCGCCCTTCTTTTCCGTCGAATCGAAAGTCTCGCCGGTCGGCAAGAAGCCCGTGTAGTCGATGGTGATGTAGCTCTCCTGCTTCGGGTAGCAGCTCCCGAGCGCGCCCGATGGATCGATGAGCGGACACTTCCCCTCCTTGGTGATGACATATTTTGCGCCGTTCTTCGTCGTCTGCACCGCGGACGGGTCGACCTTCGTATCGGCGTGCGCGGGCCGCGGCGCGAGCGCGGCGAGGGCCGCGCCGCCGAGGAGCGCGCCGACGTCGCGTCGCTGGAGGGGCGGCCGCTGCTTGGCTATGCGAGAGCCGGCAACATCAAAGGAGGGGGCAAGAGCCAGCACGGGTGACACGCAGGCGACGAAGCAGGCGGCACGCATCGCGACGTCTGTAGCAGATCTGCGAGCTCTGTGTGGCGTCGTGGTGTGTTCTGCAAACTTGCTTGAGCTTGATGTTGCTCTGCGGAGAACGCGCGGGTTTTGTCTCCAGCCTCAAACCCAGACGGCACCCCTGGCACCCTTCGCGTCGGCGTGTGCAACCCTACTCCGCTTTACGCGCAAGCGCGGAGCGCCGGTTTTGTTTTTTAGGGCTGCCCATCGGGCAGCGCAACAAATCAGACGAGGGTGCACTCTACACGCAGCACGATGATCGCGCTCCCGAGCACAACTTAGGACCACACGAGTCCAAGGCTCGACCTGCGCCCGGCACGTAGTACTCGGCACAGCACAGCATGCGGTCGGCCGAGGCCCTGCGCGCCAGCCGCTCGTCGGCCGGCACGCCGGCGGAGTCGCGGCGCAGCCGAAGGAGTAGGGGCTCCTCCTTGGAGAGCCGAGGGTCCCACATGGAAAGCCGGGGGTCCTTTGAGAGTCGGGGCTCCACAAAAGGCTCGCGGCGGCGCTCGTCCACGGCCGTGCGCTTCACCGAGAAGGAAGAAAGGATCATGGTCTGGGACTGGGTGACCGGGACGCCCGAGGAAACGGGGGCCGTCAAACGCATCTTGGTGAACTGGAGGAAGAGTCGGCGCCGGCGGCTGCTAACAGCGCACCCGTACCGCAAGCACGTGACGCCGGAAGGGACGTTCTTCTACTCGAAGCGCGACGACCCGGCGAGCGTGACGTGGTGCGCGCCGCACGTCCCCGACCGTTTAGGCGTGCCCCTCGCGCCGCGCGATAGTGGGCAGATGAAGAGTCTAGTAAAAGTCAACGCCGAGTTCCAGCAACAATTAAGCGCCAAGAAGGCCACGCGCCAGCATTTCATCGACATCGTCAAGGAGAAGCACGCCGAGGGGAAGCGGAAGCGGGACGCCGCGGCGGCTTTAGCCGTCAAGGCGGAGTTCGATAAACGGTGGGGCGACGCCTTCGAGTTCGCGCGGGAAGCGGGCGAATTGAACATGCTGAACAAGGACGCCGGGGACTTCCCGGACCAGATCTATTCGTTCCACGAGACGTACGGCCGGCCCCTCAAGGCGTTAAGATTTGTGGCGCACGGCCTGGACCGCTTCCCGGACAAGGCCGGTATACAACTCACGCAGCTCACGCAGTTGACCTTGGCGTCCAACCGTTTGACGGAGCTCCCGGACTCCATCTGTCAACTCGCGAAACTATCAGCTTTAAATCTCCTGAGGAACCGATTAGAAGTACTCCCCGAGCGCCTGGGTGATTTGGTGAATTTGAGGTCCCTGGACATCGCCACGAATAGATTACAAACGCTACCTTTGACATTTGGGAATTTGACGCGCGTCGAGAAAATAAATGCGGATTGTAATTTGTTGCGAAGGATCCCCGAGACGCTGTCGAGGATGACCTGCCACACGCTGTCCTTCAACCGGAATAAACTGGTCGCCCTACCTCGGTGCCTAGCCAACATGGTCAACCTCACGGCGCTCAGTGCCAACGACAATTCTATAAGTTTCCTGCCCAATAACTTTGGAGATTCTCGGAGCCTGACCACGGTCAAGCTCTGCACGAACACTATTGAGGAACTCCCCGAGTCGATCTCAAGACTCCCGCGCTTGAAGTCTTTATGGTTAGATCACAACGAACCGATGTCCGCCCTACCTTGGAACTTCTACATGCTCACCTCCTTGGTGGAGTTGAGATTAGATGGGAACGCGGGCATGCTCTACCCGACGCAGGACGTCCTGGTGTTGGGTGCTAAACAGGTCAGGGCGTGGTTCAAGAAGCGCCAAAAGCAAGCGTTGTTTGCGAGGAAACACAGGGTGGTGGCGACCATGCACGACTTCATGGAGCAGCTTACAACAGTGCAACCGTGTGTAGCGCACCCGGGCTACTTCGAAGCTCAAGTAGAACGAAGTGGCGCCGTGTGGTATCAGATCGTGTGGAGCAAGTTCTGGGACGAGATGCTTCCGGGTCTAAGAGACGCCTGGGCCGAAAAACGGGTCGACAAGCATAGGGTGACGGCCATGCCCTTCGCTCGGAAAGAAGTGCAGAAAGTGCTGGAGGACTACAAGGACGCAGAAGGTAGGGTTTATGTCAAAGAACAAGTGTGTCTATTCAAAAGATGCAGATGTGTGGATGCCAATGGGAATCGGAAAGTCTGCGTGCCGCCCAAGCCGGGCTGGATGTGCAAACGACGGGCGAACCTGTTCAAGTGCCGCGTGATTTTGATGCGGGAGAAGCAATTAATGGATGAACAGAAAAGAGAGCAGGAGGCCATCCGCTCGTCCGTGGAGAACGCACGGGCCGACGCCAATGCCTACTGCCACTCGGAGGAGGGCATCGAGCGGTTTAGGAATCGTGCGGTCAAGCGAGCGTCCATCGAAATGGATCAGAGGAGGAGGGCAGACTTCCACAGCTACCACGACAAGCGGTTAAAAAGGCAGTTGGAAGCGATCAATAAAAGGATGGACGAAAAAGATAAGAAGCTACGGCGCTTCCGGGACAAGGCCGAGGCTGAATTGTATAGACGATTGAAAGAAGAACTAGAGCCCCGCGAAAGTTCTACGGAAGGGTACGCCCAGGAGAAGGTCAAGGCCGAGATCAAGTTGGTATTAGAGACTTTAAAACATATGCCCGAGGATAGGGACATCCGCCACAACGAAAGGGCGAGACAGCGGGCGCTGCGAGCTGCTAGGGAGAAGCGCGCGGCGAAGGAGTGGCACCCGGCGTCGGGCCTCATGAAGCTGGTCGACGGCGCCAATGCTTTAGCTGAGGCGGAGTTGGCGGAGGAACTGTCCCACGATTTACATAGACGCTACACCGAGAAGCAGCTCGTCAAAGCGGAAAAACAAGTCAAGGAGGAGCACGTGGCCATGCGCCGCATCCAGGCGGCCTGGGGCGGCATGGGCGCTTTGGAGGTGTTTAGGGCGTGGCGCAAGTGGGCCAAGAAGAGTGTTAAAAGACGCACAAAAGACAAGTTCTGCGCGCAAAGAGATGAATTAAAGTGGGCCGCGGACTGCGTGGCGGCGTTGGAACTGGCCCAGTGGACCATCGCCAAGTACGTCCATTATGTAGACGAGTGGTCCGACGAGCCCTACTGGGTCCACTCCGAAACGAATGTGACGGTCTGGGACGAGCCTACTATAATAAAGCTATTACCGGAGGGCATGGCCGAGAAGTTCCCCGCGCGCTTAGATATCGACGATGAACGGACCTGGGGAAGGATCAAGGACGACCAGGGCGAAGCGCAGCGCATGGCTCTGAAGGAGGACGAGTCCGAGTCCTCGGAGGAGGAGACGCGGACGCTGATGACGGAGGAAAGCTCCGAGGACGAGTCCTGGGACACCGCTTCCAGCTCTTCTCAGGAAGAAACGATCCTGGATGACGACGAGTTTACCCTAGTTACCAAAAGAACGGCCATCACCGTTCATACAAAAGAAACTGGGGAGAACTCCGACGACGAGGAAGTGGTAGTGAAGGAGGAGTCCGAGAGTGACGAAGATTCGGACGACTTGAAATGGGAGACCGGGGTCCAAACGACTGCACTTGATGCGTTAGCCGTCCTTAGGATCGACGCCCAGACCGCACACGACCAGGATGATTTAAGAAGACGGGACGAGGAGGAACGCGTGAAGAGGAGAGACGAGGCACACGACGTCGCATTAGAAAGGTGCCGCATGCGCCGCCGCGTCGTCTTCAACCCCAAGACCTACCTGCCGCCCGTGCCCATCAAAACTTATCAAGCCATGGCCCGCGGCGAATTACAAGAAAACAAGGTCTTCGGCACGGACTTCGAGGAGGGCGAAGTTTTACCGGAGACGGAGAAGGACGTCATGCAGATGGTCGGCTTCGACGCCTCCAAGGACTACAACCCGGGGGAGATGACGAAATTCGCGCGCGAGGCCGAGAAGCTCTGCCGGAAGTACCGCATCGGGGACTACGCCACCGGAAATAGGGCGGAGTCGTCGGACGACTCGGACTAATGTTGTGTTAATCATATACTCTTACAACAGCCCAGGGATCACCGTCCTCTCCCGGAACGATGACGTCCTCGATATCGTCCGGGTCGCGCCAGAACGACAGGATGTTCCACACAATCCCGTTGTCTCCGAGGCGCGCGAGGAAGGCGACGATGGCCTTCCATTCGGTCCCTCGCGTGCGGCGCTTTTGACACGGGGTGATGTAACCCCGCATCGCGAGGCTCCGAAGCCCTAAAACGTCGCGGTGCGGGCTCTGTCTCCGGCAATATTTCTGCCACGAACCCGCGGCGCGCACAGCACGGCACAAAGTCGCTGCAGCTCGAAAGTGCACGTTTCGCTCGATCAAGCTGGCATAATGCTCTTCCTCTGCTGCGATCAAGTCCTCGGCCGATTTGTTTTCGAAACACTTGTCTAGCGACGCGCCGGCGCGCAGCAAGAGCGCCACAACGGGAAGCTGCCATGCTCCGTCAGTAGTAACAAGGAAGGTGTTGATTGCACACGCGAGGGGGCTCGTACCCCTCATGCTCGGGCTCTCAGTCCTCAGATTTGGGTTAGCGCCGGCGCGGAGCAAAGAAGCGACCATTTCTTTGACGAGAGGAGTATTGTTTCCACCGCAGGCCGCATACAATGGGGTCATAGTTCCTTTGCTTTCGTCATTGTCAATGTGGCAGATGCGATTTGGGTCAGCGCCGCGACTGATAAGGTAGCGGACCAGTTCAAGCTGATCTGCTTTGAATTCTCTATGCTCGAGGGCCAGCAAGAGTAGCGAGCCTCCCTGGTCAGTGACGTCCTCCACAGACTCCGGGTGCTCGGACAGCCACTCGGCCACTGCGTTCTTGTCGCCTACAAATGCAGCATGGGAGATATCGTCAGGAATCATCCATGGATTCAGTGTGGCTGGGGGCTTTGAGAGCTCTGCGACCGCTGCCTCCCTGTCTGTGCTAATGGCCGCAAAACGCTCACTGCGTGCAACAAAGGCGAGCGACGACAGTGCAAGAAACCCGTGCAATAGATTGCGCACTCGAAGCAAATCACCCGTCACCCGTCGCTGCATCGACGCAAACATACAGGAGGCACACGTTCGGGTCGTAGCTGCATCAATGCGTGCGGCCAGACAGTAACAACACAATCCAGGAGTGGCTTGCAACCTCACTAAGTCACAGCCATGGCAGCCCAGCTGGAGCAAGACGAGCTAGACCTGGCCTCGCAGGGCCTCACCGCCCTGCCCCTCGCACTGTCACCGACGCTGCGCGTCCTCAACCTGACAAGGAACCGCCTCGCGGATTTAAGCCCGTGCGGCGCCCTGCGCCACTTGGAACGTTTGGACGTCTCGCGGAACAAGATCCGGGTATTGCCCGAGGCCGTCGCTTCATTACCGCGCTTAGAGGAGCTCCTCCTCTACTCGAACCATTTGCGGCGGAACGGCCTGCCCAAAGAAATAACGGCGCCCCTTTCACTATTAGACCTGCGCTTCAATCAGAAGCTGACGGGCGATGTGGTAAGGGACGAGATCCAGGCGACGATGGTGTCTGGCACCGTGCTCGTCTCGCCGCGCAAAGCGCCCTTACCGCCGGCGGGCGAGGGCGACTGCGCGGGCAGTCGCGACGCTTCAACTTTAGAGGCGCAGCTCCAACCCTGGTCGACGCCGCAGCTGCGCAGAAGGCTGGCCGGGTTCTCGGTGGCGACGGACCCGGAGGCGCCGCGTGCCGTGGTCATGGCTCTTTTACTTACTGCTTATTTAGGAGAGGGGCTTTTTGACATGAGACGCATACGACGCGTGCGGCCCAGAAAGCAGGTGGCGGCTCAGACCGCTTCCGCACTGTTCGCGGAGGTGAAGCGGACACAATTTCTAGTCACCAACACGCCGGGCCACCGGCGGGAGCGGCCGCGCGTCGACGCGGACCTGTACATTACGTTCCAAGCGCCGAACACGACGTTCCGTTCGAGTGATGGCACCTTTAACGCGGAGAGCGCCAAGGCCAAGGCGGCTACACTAAAAAGACAGAGGCACCAGCAGTTGTGGGATCTGGCGGTCGAGGCCCTAAGGGAGGCCGACCCTCAATACGCGTCGACCTTCACC
>Ga0302122_10000107_pt1 | contig 42844 bp, 8 predicted proteins | sample CB21_SCM_MG_FD_203115 | JGI IMG/M metagenome (GOLD analysis project Ga0302122, IMG submission 203115) | Marine microbial communities from Western Arctic Ocean, Canada - CB21_SCM | ecosystem: Environmental > Aquatic > Marine > Oceanic | place: Canada: Western Arctic Ocean | collected 2017-09-28 | reverse complement strand
GGTGTCGAGCTGTCGTTTGCCAGACGCCTAGCACCTGCACATCAACGGCGTGCGAGGCCTGATCGATCGAGCTCGAGTTTTTGCGTAAAACCCGTCCAAGTAGAAATCGGGGAAGCACGCAGCTAGGTGTCTCTCTGGATGTTAGAGGTCTGCTCGGAGTATTGGTAGGGACCTGGCGACAAATGTTCGGCTCCGGCCGCCGCCAGTTTCAGGAGCGCCACGGCAATTGACAGGCACTGGCGCAGCGCTTAGAGACGCAGCAGCGTGCCGTCTCCGCCTGCCGTATCCGCCGCGAGTTGCGCGTACTGTCCAGCTTCATTTTGAGGCGAACTGCGCCGCCGTCGTCTCGTTAGAGGCCAAAACGCGGCAGCGGTGAAAGCTAGCGTAACGCGCGCTGAGGACGCCCTACGCGGAGAGGCACGCCATCGCACCGCTGCCGCCGCGCCACCGCCGCCGCCGCGTCACCGCCGCCGCCACGCAGGCAACACACGATGCCTCTATCCGTAAACACGAACGAGAGCGCCGCTTTATACCAGAGCATGGCGGCGAACCTCCGCAAGGCGCACGGCACGATGCGCGAGGTGCTCGAGGCGCCAGACCGCGCCGCCACCTTACCCGGAGAGGAGCCGGACACTGCGGCGACGCTGCCGCCGCCGCCCAAGCCCGCGACCAAAGTGACGTTCGCGGCGCCGACCGACAAGGAGAACGCGTCGCCGGCCTACCAGCCGCGCAAGGCCTCGCTCTCCCCCACGCCGATCGCCATGTCCTTCGGCGAGGAGGGGGCCGACGCGACACCCGAACCGCCGGCCAGGAAGACGCCCCTCCCGGCGAAGGCGCCGACGCCCGAGCCCGTGCCGGCCACGAAGGCGCCCCCGAGCGCGGAGGTGAAGCCGGCCCCGGCGCCGGTTGCCGCGAAGCCGGCGCCGGAGAAGCTGGCTGCGGCCCAGAAGCCGCCGTCCGCGTGGGCCGCGGCCCTCGCGAAGAAGAAGGCCCTCACGGCGCCCAAGGGTACCGCGCCGGCGCCCACGGTCTACCGCAGCGGCTGGACCGAGAGCCAGGGCAGCTCGGCGCACCGCGCTGCGGGCGGCACGCAGACCCACGGCTTCGCGGGCTCGCCCTACGCGAACGACCCCCTGCGCTTCCTGCCGAAGGCCAAGGCGGCCAAGGGGGACGCGCCCGGGACGGCGACGACGGCGCCCCAGAAGCGGGTGGGCAAGTTCAAGTGGCCGCCGTCGCCGGAGAAGCCCTCGCCCAAGGCGGCGCCCGCGACGCCCGGCTTCGACGAGACGGCGCCCGACGTGTCGCCCGACTTCAAGGCCAAGAAGGGCGGCGGCGCGCCCGCGAGCGTCTACCGCTCGGGCTGGGCCGCGGCGCTGCCCGACGCGCGCGCCGCGGCGGGCCCCGCGGCCTGCACAAGCCCCGGGCCCGAGACGCCCGCGGCCGGGTCCCTGGAGGCCGCCGAGCCCCTCGAGGCGGCCATGGACGCGATCTCGCCCCTGACTGACGAGAACAAGAGCCTCCCCGGCGTTGCCTCGAGTCGCCGTGGCCCGTGTTCCCTCGATGGCGTCGCCTCGCGGGCCATCGACTCGCCTTTTCCCGAGTCGCCGGCGGACGCGGGCGCGGTCCACCCGGAGTCCGTGTTCCTCGAGTCGCCGGCCGCGGACGACGGCGTCGAGGAGAGCGAGGACGAGGATGAGGACGAGGTCCAGAAGACGTGGCCGTCCAGCGACGGCCAGGGGGCCGCGCCGGCCCCGGAGGCGGCCTGGGCGCGCGTCGCACGGCGCCGGTCGTGCGCGCGGCGCGCGTCCGTCGACAAGAAGCCCGTCGCCCCCAAAGCGGACGGCGGCTGGGCCGGGGCCCACGACGTGCTGCGGGACGCGATGGCGCGCGGCGCCTCGATCGGCGCCGCAGCGGAGTCGCTCGCGGCCGAGTCCTCCGTGGTGCTGAGCGACGCGCAGAAGGAGGACTTCTGCGATTTGATGGCCGCGCGGGACTTCGGGTCGTGCGACGAGCACCCCGAGGACTTCCCGTCCCCGGCCTTGGCCGGCGAATTCTGCGAGGACGTCGCGGCCCGGGCCCGGGAGGAGGACGCGGTGGCGCTCGGGCGCTTAGCGGGCCGACCCGGGAGCGGCTCCACAGACCTGTCGGGCCTCTTCGCCTCGGTCGACTCGGGCGCCACGGACTTGCTCGGGCCGGACCTGCAGAACGCGCTGGCCGAGGTCGTCGAGGTCGAGGAGGCGGCGGCGGCGGCGGCGAAGCCGCCCTCCGCGAAGAGCCTGCGGCGCGCCGTCGTGGCGGCGATCCGCACGGTGGAAGCCGCGCACCTGGCGCCGTGCGTCGTGTCGTTCGACGAGGCGGCGGGCCTGTACCACGTGGACTGCCGCGTGACCGTGGAGGACGGGTCCGTCGTAAGGATGGCCGTGGAGCGCGACTTCACGGACTTCATCCGGTGCCGCGCGGGGCTCGTGGAGAAATTAGCGACGACGGCGCACGGCCGCACGCTGATAGCCAAACTTTCCAAGCTTCCGAAGAAGCGTGTCCGGTCCCTGCTCAAGGCCAAGGCCCGCGATGTGGTCAAGGGCGGCGGCGCCGGCGAGTCCAAGTGGCAGAAGAAGCAGCGGCCGCGGCTCCAGCGCTGGCTCGACTCGGCCGTGACGGTCGTGCGTGACGCGAAGCGGGCGGAGCGCTACGCGGCGGCGCCCTTTGGCGCGGGCGACGACGAGGACATCGCGCTGGAGATGGAGGACTACTTCAAGTGCTTCCTCCTTCAAGGAGCCGTGTACCGCGGCCTTGACCCGATGATCAACGCGGACGAGCTCTAGCCGCCTATCGGGCGACGACCAAGCGCCGCCCATCCTTTGCGCGACTTCGTGCGCGCAACTAAGACTCATGCTACGTGTAGTTGGCTCACCACCGAGTATTTGTGTATGCTGCTAGGGCTAGTGGGCGAGCCCACAGACAAATGCCTCGAAAACCCGTGCCGACGCAAAAACACCAGGCTGGCTCGGAACTTCCCGTCTTGCTTGGCTGTTTACATACAAGAATCGGCTTTTTGTAGTGTATAAATCACTTTCACTCACGCTACCGTCGTGAAAAAACTTCACGATATCCTGACAGTGTCGCACCCGGGCGAAACCCAGCCTGAGGTGTAAAACTGAGAAACAGCCTACAGCCGGGCCGCTACCCGCCCCAAGGTCGCACTGAGAAACAGCCTACAGCCGGGCCGCTACCCGCCCCAAGGTCGCGTAGTCTTAAGAATTAAGCAGTCCAATGTGCCGGCGTCAATCCAATGCAACCCAGCTACGATTCGTTCAAGAAGACATACGACGAGATGGTAGATCTAGTGGTCAGCGTGGTCGAGGGGGCCGGCTCATCTGGGGCTTGCACGGGCCCGCCGGCGGCCTTTGAGGCGATCGTCGTGGCGCTTGCTGAACTTAAGGTCATAATCGATGAGGGTGGCTACCTGCTGTCGTGCGATATGGTGCAACCGCTCGTCCAGAATTTGGCATATGATAAATTCTGCGATCAAATGGTAGACACGATCTTCCTGGTATGGCTCGTGCTCGCGGTAGGTGGCTTCCTCACTATCTTAGCGCTTTGCCTGGCGCCATGCATCACGCGCGCGCTCTTTCCCGGCGAGGACGACTCCGAGGATCCCGAGAAGCCGGGCGAGGGCGCCGCGCCGGAGGGCGACGACCTTGAAGGGGTGGTCCCGGAGCCGGAGAAGGAGGTCTCTCCTCACGGCGTTATAATAGACTTTGCGGAGCTGTAGTTCCGTGTAATATCCCTCCATTCACACAACGACTCGGCGCCAGATTTTTCAGAGGCCTACATGGGTGTCGACTGACTATCTCTACTAGTAGTGACTATCTGTTGCTGGCCTTGGAGCACTGGTGCTCCTGGGGCTAATCCTAGACTCTAGTAATTGCGCAATAATCATACTTAACGCAAGGAATTCTACGGGGGCTAGGCACGCGAAAATCAGAGAAAGGCTCGAACCTCTCCCCGCTTCTCGCGCGCCAAAGCTTTAGCCGCCGCGCCGTGAACTCGTTTCGACTGGTCGTCTCGCGCCACTTCAAGGCTCGAATCTTCAAGCGCCGCGATCTGAGGTCGAAGGTCTTTGGTATTATTTTCTTTGGTGCGTCGTTGCCCGAAACTCGAATCTCGTGCAAGTCAGCTCCTTTGCGGCTCCGTCGGCAGTGGATTGGATCCACCGCGTCAATCCGCATCGCGTTGTTATTATTATGGCGCTTCGGCGCCGCGGGTCGGGCTCGTCCTCCTAGCCGCGGCTGGTGCCTTGGTCATTAGTTTGTCGCGTCGTTGCGCCGGCTCGAACCGCCGCAAGTCTGCTCTTGGTGTATCATGGGGGAAGGGGGGGAGGGGGAGTAGAGTCACACCGACTCTACCAGCCGCCCGGCCCGCCAGACGACCCCATCGTCCGCGACGGCGGGCGCTGGGACCGCCGATCGGGCGACTGCGAGCGGCGCTCCTGGCGCTCGGGCGACATGTCCCGCGAGAGCTCGGCGCTGCGGCGCGCGAGGTCGATGGCCCGCGTCGAGGCGCTGAATTGGTCGATGGAGCCCACGGGCAGCGGGTCCCGCAGCGCCAGGCCGATGCCGCCCACGAGGCGCACGGGCGAGCCCGTCATGTTGATCGCGAGGTCCGGCAAAGGGGCGAGGCCCGTCTGCCCGAAGCCCTGGCCCGTCCGCTGCTGCGTCGCCGTGCCGGGCAGCGCCAGCGGCCGCGCGATGCTCCGCGGGTCCGGGTTGTAGTACCGCGACTGCGCGTGCGGCGTGCGCGGCGGGGCCGGCGGCTTCTGCTGGTTCCGGCTCCGCGGCGGCGAGCCGCGCGGCGGCGGCTGGGGCCGGCCGCGCGTCGGGCTCTCGATGGGCGGCAGCTCGAGGTGGTCGTCCCCGAAGCCCTCGCCCTCGATGCAGATGCGGCCGCCCTCCGGCGGGCAGATCTTGAGGCCGCCGCCTCTCGGCCGCAGCCACGGCGCGTCGCCCTTGCGCATGCGCGCGTAGACCGGCGCGGCCAGCGCCCGCACCTTGTCGTCGCCGTCCTTGGTGCAGTCCGCGAAGAGGTTCCGCAGCAGCGTCACGAGGAGCGGCCCCTCGCGCGCCGGCACCGCGACCGTCGCGGCGCCGTGGGGAGCTTTCGACCCCAAGAACGCGCGCCTCGCGAAGCGCGCCGTCGTGCAGACGCGGTACGTCCGCGTCTTGAGCAACGCCTTGCCCTCGAAGATGAGGCCCTCCTTGCCGATGCGGCGGCCCGGCCGCTCGTCGGGCCGGAAGATCACGCGCACGCTGTCCGAGACGTGCGGGAAGTCGTCGCTCAGGTTTGGGTAGCGTGCTAGCGCCAGCTCGAGCGCCACGCGGATCTGCAGGCCCGTCGCCTCCACGACGACGAGGCCCGGCCCGTCGCAGCCCGCCGCGGCGATGCCGTCCAGCGACGTGTCCGCCTGCTCGTGCTCGTCGTCGTCGTCGCCCTCGAACATCTCGACGGCGCCCTCCTCGACGCGGGGCCCGTCGGCCGTCGCGTCGGCGATGGGCGCCAGGGCCAGCAAATCGGCGGGCGTGAGCGGCTTGCGCGGCGGGAGCTCGCCCACCGATCTTAATGCGCGCCCATCCAGGATGGCGAGGTCGCTCCGCGTCGCCGCGGCCGCGACGTCCGCCGCGAGGCCGCCCGCCGAGCTCCCGGCGCGGCGCGTCGCGAGGTGCCGGCCGCCCCGCAGGGACTCGGCCGTGCAATCCAGCGTGCCCTCGCAGTTCGCGACCGTCGTGGCTAGGCCGCGCGCGACTCCGCGATGCGCGACGACGGCGAGGCGGCCGACGGCGTCGACGGCGCGCGCGCCCGGCGCGATGTTCAGCGCCTCGGCCGCGAGGTGCGGCGGCGGGCCGTCGTGGGGCTCCACGGGCAGGTAGACGCTCATCTTCAGCAGGCAGGCGAGCTGCGGCGGCGCGCGCACCACCCAGCAGCACCCGTCGTCCGTCGCGTGGCGGTGCGCGCCCGAGGCCTTGCAAGTGCCCGTCGGCCCGCTCACTACGATGACGTCGGCCATGCCGTTCGATGCCATGGCGAGCTCGCCGCCCGGCGAGGAGGCCGACGTGCCGCCGCCCACGGCGGCGAGCACAATAACGACCTCGGCGCCGTTGCGGCGGAGCTCGCCGCCCAAGCGCCGGACGCAGACGTCCTCGTCCTCGACGCGGACGGGCGGCGGCGCGCCCTTGACGCCCTCCGTGTTGCCCTCCGTGACTTCCAACGTAGCGCAGTCCCGTAGTTTCTCCGACGCGGCAACAGCGATAATACCGACTTTCCGGCCCTGCCACGTCACGAGGCGCGAGGCCTGCGTGCCCGCCAGAGGCTTGCCTGACCGCGCCTCGCGCACGTTCGAGAGCAACAGGGGGAAGTTGCAGGCGTTGCCGATGCGCTCCAAGTTGGCGCAGCCGTAATCTAAGTCCGAGGGCCCGACGCCGCCGCAGTAGACGCCCATGGCGTTCGCCGTGGGGACGACGTGGTCGCCCCGCGTCACGGTGCCCTCGAAGGACGCCCCGAAGGAGTTGCCCGTGAACAACACCAAGGGCTCGTTGTCCTTGCCGCACTCCTCGCGCTCGTCCTCGATGGCGGCACATAATCGAGCACCAGCACCGGACACCTTCTTCTTCTGGGTCTTGTTGCCCCGGGCCCCGCCATTAAGATTGGCCATGTCGCCAAAAATCAGCAGAGGCAGTTCCACGCCGTCGCCGGTCCAGGGCGCCCCGCGCTTGCGCTTCTTCTTGCCGCCCACGGCGCCCAGGCCCGCGGCGATGGCCTCCTCGGCGCGCTTGGCCGCGCGTTCGTTGAGCTTGGCCGCCAATGCTTTTTCGATGATGGCCTCCCACTCGAAGGCGTCGATGAGCCCGTCGCCCGACGTGTCCAGCGTCTTGATGCTGCGCTCGATTTTGGAGGGTTCTAGTAAGTCCATGAGGTTCTGGTTGCCGCAGTTCTTGACGAACTCGATGACCTCCGCGTTCGATTGCACGGCCGAGATTATCTCGCTGTGGTCCAACAACCCACTCGCGTCCGCGTCGATCAAGTCGAAGATCGCGCGCGCCGCCGCCATGAACTCGGCCGTGAAGGCGCCGTCCTCGGCCGCCGCCGCCCGCTCCCGGCGCTCACGGTCCTCGGCGAGCTGGCCGAGCCGGACCTTGAGGCCGCGTTGGATCGCCGCCTCCCACTCCTCCACGTCAAGCTCTCCGTCGTTCGACGTGTCGAGGGCGTCCAGGGCGCGATCCAGGCGCTTCGGCTCGAGCAAAAACGTCAGATTGTCCTCGCCGCACGTCTTTAGGAACTCGATCACGGCCTTGTCGCTCTTTACGGACTTTTTAATCTCTTCCTTGGTCAAAGTGCCCGAGTCGTCGACGTCGATCATGGCAAAGACCTTGCGCGCGGCGCCCAGGAATTCGGCAGAAAAGGCCGCGTTCTCGGCCGCGGCGGCCTTGGCCCGGCGGTCCTGCTCCTGCTCGAGCATCTGGACGCGCTTGGCCAGGCCGCGCTTGATCGCCTCCTCCCACTCGTCCATATCTAATTCACCGTCCTTGCTCGTGTCGAGCGCGTCGAGGCTCTGCTCCAAGCGCGCGGGCACGAGCAAGAACTGCAGGTTCGGCTCGCCGCAGTTCTGCAGAAAGTCCTTGACCTCCTTGTCCGTCCCCACCGACTTGACGATCTCCTGCTTCGTGAGCGTGCCCGAGTCGTCCTTGTCCATCATCAGGAAGCAGTTCCTCGCCGCGTTCAAAAACTCGGCCGTGAAGGCCTCGATCTCGGCGCGGTTCGCCGCTTGGCCCGACTCGCGCTGGACCCGGCGCTGCTCGAGCTTGGCCTTCAGCGCCGTCTCGATGGCGCGCTCCCACTCCTCCGCGTCGATTTCTCCGGACCCGTCGTCGTCTAAGACGGCGAGCGCCGCCTCCAAACGCGCCGGCACTAAGAGATACTGCAAATTAGGGTTGCCGCAGTCGTTCAAAAAGGTGATCACCTCCTGATCGCTCTCGATGGCGACGCAGATTTCTTTTTTGGTGAGCGTGCCGCTCTGGTCTTTGTCGATCATGTCGAAGACGGCGCGCGCCATCATGAAGAATTCGGCGCTGAACTCCTCGTCGGCGGCGGCCGCCGCCTCCATGCGCCGCATCTGCTGCTGCTGCAGTTCTTCGACGCGCTTGGCGAGGCCGCGGTAGATGGCCTCCTCCCACTCGTCGCAGTCCACTTCGCCCGAGTTGTCCGTGTCCAGCTCCTTCAGGGCCTTCTCCAGCCGCGCCGGCTGCAACAGGAACATGAGGTTCTCCTCGCCGCAGGTCCGCAGGAAGTCGATGACCGGGCGGTCCGTCTTGACCGCGCGCACGATCTCGGCCTTCTCCAGGGTCCCGGAGTTGTCCTTGTCGATCAGGGCGAAGGCCTCGCGGGCGGCGTTCAGGAAGCTCGCCGTGAACTCCTCGATCTCCTTCCGGAACGCCTCGGCGTTGGCCTCCCGCGCTAAGCGCCGCTTCTCGAGCTTGGCTTGCAGCGCCGTGGCGATGGCGTCCTCCCACTCGTTGGCGTCGATCTGGTCGTCGCCGTCCTTGTCCAGGACGGCCAGGGCCTTTTGTAAGCGCGACGGCACCAGCAGATACATCAAATTCTCGTTGCCGCAGTTGGCCAGGAACTTCTTGACCTCGGCGTTCGACTTGACGGCGGTAATAATCTCATCTCTCGTCAGCGTCCCCGAGTCGTCGACGTCGATCATGGAAAAGACCTCCCGGGCCGCGTTGAGGAACTCGGCGGAGAACTCCTCGTCGGCCGCGGCCGCCGCCTTGGCCCGCCGCTCCTGCTCAGCCTTCAGGTCCGCGGTGCGCTTCTCCAGGCCGCGATAAATGGCCGTCTCCCACTCGTCGACGTCGATCTCACCGTCCTCCGACGTGTCCAGGACCTTCAAGGCCTTCTCGAGGCGCACCGGCACAAGGAGGAACTGCAGGTTCGCGTCGCCGCACGTCTCCAGGAACTTGATGACCTTCTTGTTGTTCTTGACGGCGTCGACGATCTCCGCTTTCGTCAGGCTCTTGTTGCCGTCGGCGTCGATCATCTCAAAGCACTCCCTCGCCGCGTTGAGGAACTGCTCCTTGAAGGCCTCGAGCTCCCGCCCGTCGGCGGCGGCCTGGGCTTCCCGCTGCGCCACGCGCTGCTCGAGCTTCGCTTTGAGCGCCTGTTCGATGGCCATCTCCCACTCCGGGGCCGTTATCTCGCCGTCCTGGTCCGTATCCAGACACGCGAGCGCGTGGTCTAGACGACTGGGCACCAGCAAGTACATCAGGTTCTCGTTGCCGCAGTTCGAGAGGAACTTGATCACCTCCTGGTTCTCCTTGACGGCCGTCACTATTTCAGCTTTATCGAGCGTCCCGCCGCCGTCCGCGTCGATCATGTCGAAGACCTGGCGGGCCATGTTCAGGAACTCGGCGCTGAACTCCTCGTCGGCGGCCGCTGCGGCCCGCTCGCGCCGCTCGCGCTCGTCGGCGAGCTCGTCCAAGCGCTTCGCTAGGCCGCGCTTGATGGCCTGCATCCACTCGTCCATGTCCATCTCGCCGTCCATGGACGTGTCCAGCATCTTCAACGCTTGATTGAGCCGGCCGGGCTGCGTCAGCGCGATTAAGTTGGGCTCGCCGCAGCCCTTGAGGAAGTCCGTCACCTCCTTGTCGCCCTCCGGCGGCGCCTTTACCGAGCGGACGATCTCCTCCTTGGTCAAAGTCCCGCTGTCGTCCTTGTCCATGAGCTCAAAGCACTTTCTAGCAGCTTCCATGAACTCGGCCGTGAACGCGGCGATCTCGCGCCCCGCCTTCTCGGCCGCGGCCGCCCGGGCCTTCTTCTTGGCTTCTAATTTGTTCTTCAGAGCAGACTCAATAGCAGCCTCCCACTCGGGCAGCTCGATTTCGCCGCTGCCGTCGTCGTCCAACTCCTTGAGCGACTGCTCGATGCGCGCGGGCACGAGCAAGTACTGCAGGTTCGCGTTGCCGCAGTTGACGAGGAAGTCGATGACTTCTTTGTCCGACTTGACCGATTTCGTAATTTCCTCCTTGGTGAGCGTTCCCGAACCGTCGACGTCGATCATGTTGAACACCTTGCGCGCGGCAAACAAGAACTCGGCGGAGAAGGCCTCGTCCTCCGCGGCCGCGGCCCGCTCGGCCCGCTCCCGTTCATCCGCCAGCTGCTCCAACCGCTTGGAGAGGCCCCGGCGGATCGCCTCCTCCCACTCCTCGATGTCGACCTCGCCGCTGCCGTCCGTGTCCAGGGTCTTCAAGGCGCTGTCGAGGCGCTTCGGCTGGAGTAGGTACGAGAGCGTCTCGTCGCCGCACTCCTTCAAAAATTTCACGACCGTGTCGTCGCTCTTGACAGCCGCGGTGATCTCCTCGATGGCCAAGGAACCCGAGTCATCCTTGTCCATGAGCTCGAAGACCTTCAGGGCGTTCTTCAGGAACTCCTTGGCGAAGGCCTCGTTCGCCGCTCTATCCTTAGCCGCGGCTTCTTCGCGCGCTGCCGCCCGCTGGTCTAATTTCATAGCTAAAGCCTGCGCGATGGCGGCCTCCCACTCGGGCAGGTCCACCTCCCCGGACTTGTCCGTGTCGAGGTTTGCTAAAGTTGCTTCGAGCTTCGCGGGCACCATCAGGTCACTCAAATTCGGGTTGCCGCACGATAACAAAAACTTCTGGACCTCCTCGTCGTTCTTCACGCTCTCCAGAATCTCCTCCTTCGTCAATGTGCCGCCGTCGTCTTTATCCATCATGATAAAGACGTCCCGCGCGGCGTTCAAAAACTCGGCGCTGAACTCCTCGTCGGCCGCCGCGGCCACGCGCTCCCGGCGCTCCCGTTCGTCGGCGAGCTGGTCCAGGCGCTTCTTCAAACCGCGGTGGATCGCCTCCTCCCACTCCTCGACGTCGACCTCGCCGGATCGGTCCGTGTCTAGCTGCTCGAGCGCCGTGTCCAGACGCTTGGGCTTCATGAGGAACTGGAGGTTCTCTTCCCCACAATTCCGGAGGAAGTCCACGACTTCCTCGTCCTCCTTCACCGCCGTTACGATTTCAGCCTTGGTGATGGCCCCCGAGTCGTCCTTGTCGATCATCTCGAAGACCTTGCGGGCCGCCGCTAAAAACTCGGCGGTGAACGCGGCGATCTCCGCCGCGGCCTCCTTGGCCCGGAGCTCGCGCGCCGCGGCCCGCTGGGCCAGTCTCGATTTGAGCGCCGCCTCGATGGCCGATTCCCACTCCGGGAGCTCGATCTCGCCCGACCCGTCCGAATCGATGGCCTTCAAAGACTCCCGGATCTTCGAGGGCATCAACAAGTACTGCAGGTTGCGGTCGCCGCAGTCGTTGAGGAACTTTTTTACGTCCTTCGACGTCTTGACGGCGCCCAAAATCTCCTGGTGGCTCAGGGACCCGCTCTCGTCCTTGTCCATGAGCATGAACACGTCCCTCGCGGCGTTCAGGAACGCGGCACTAAAGGCCTCGTCCTCGGCGCGCGCGGCCCGTTCCCGCCGCTCGCGCTCCTCGGCGAGCTGCTCCAAGCGCTTCGCTAGGCCGCGGTGGATGGCCTCGTCCCACTCCTCCTCGTCCACCTCCCCACTCTTATCGACGTCTAATTGTTCCAGGGCCTTCTTCAGGCGCTTGGGCATCAGCAAAAACTGCAGGTTGGGCTCGCCGCAGTCTCGTAAAAAGTCCTTGACGGGCTCGTCCTCCTTTACGGCTCGCGTGATCTCGTCGATCGCTAACGATCCACTCCCATCCTTGTCGATCATCTCGAAGACCTTCTGGGCGGCGGCCATGAACTCCGCCGTGAACGCCTCCATCTCCGCGCGCCAGGCCCTCGCTCGTTCTTCGCGATCAATGGCTCGCTGCGCGAGTTTCGCTTTCAGAGCGTCCGCGATGGCCCGCTCCCACTCCGGGGCGCTGATCTCCCCGTCCAGGTCCGCATCCAGTTCGTCCAACGTCGCTTCCAACCGCGACGGCACCAACAGGTCCTGCAAGTACTTGTTCCCGCAGTTCACCAGAAACGCAATGACCTCCTTATTGGACTTGACGGCCTTCATGATCTCGCCCCGGTCCAAAGAGCCACTGCCGTCCACGTCCATCATGTCGAAGATCTTCCGTGCCATGTTCAGGAATTCCTCGGAAAAGGCGGCGTCCTCGGCCTGGGCGGCCGCCTCCCGCCGGGCGCGCGCTTCCTGCAGTTGTTCGACGCGCTTGGCCAGGCCCCGCTGGATGGCCACCTCCCACTCGTCCTCGTCGATCTCGCCGTCCGACGACGTGTCCAGTTCCTTCATGGCCTTGTCAATACGTTTCGGTTGGAGGAGGAACTGCAAATTTCTCTCGCCGCACGTTTGCAGGAACTTCTTGACTTCCGCGTCGTTCTGCACGGCGTCCACGATCTCCTGCTTCACGAGTGTCCCGGAATTGTCCTTGTCCATCAATTTAAACGCCTGTCTCGCCGCGTTGAGGAACTCGGCCGTGAACTCCTCCAGTTCCTTGCGGGCCGCTTCTGCTCTTTGGTCTCTTTCTGCTTGCCGAGCCGCTAGTTTAGCCTTTAAGGCTTCTTCGATGGCCGCCTGCCACTCGCTCCGGTCGATCTCGCCGTCGCCGTTCTTGTCCATGACCTTCAGGGCGTTCTGGAGGCGTGAAGGCACCAGCAGGTACTGCAAATTTTTATTTCCACATCCCTTAAGGAAGTCCTGGACCTTCCGGTTATGTTTTACGGCAGAAGTAAGTTCCTCGTGGGTCAACGTCTCGCTCTGGTCCTCGTCGATCAAATCAAAAATAGCGTTCGCCAGCTGCAAAAACTCGGCCGAGAACTCCCGGTCCGCGCCCGCGGCCGCCTTCTCCCGGCGCTCCCGGTCGGCCTCCATCGCGGCGATGCGCTTTTCTAACCCAGCTAAAACGGCGTTCTCCCACTCCTCTAGATCCACCTCCCCACTTCCGTCCGTGTCGATCTCAATCAAAGCTTTTTCGAGCTTCTTGGGCTTGAGTAGCGCCCCCAAAAACTCGTTGCCGCAGTTGATCAAAAACGCGCACACCTCCTGGTCCTCCTCCACGCCTCGGACAATTTCTTGCCGACTCAATGTACCCCCATCATCAATATCCAGCATGGCGAAGACCTGCCGCGCCAGCACGAGGACCTCGGCCGCCATCTTGTCGCGCGCCTTCCGGGCCTGTTCGCGGGCCCGCTGCCGCTCCTGGGCGATCTGGGCCAATCTGACTTGTAAAGCGTTCTCGATGGCCTCCTCCCACTCCTCGATTTCGACCACGCCCGAGCCGTCCGTGTCCAAAGCCTTCATGGCCTTATCGAGACGCGACGGAATGAGCATCTCCTGCAAGAACTCGTTGCCGCAGTCCTTCAAAAAATTCTTGACCTGGTGGTTGTGGGCGACGCCGCCCACGAACTCGTCGTGGTCCAAGCTCATGGACTCGTCCGTGTCCAAGAGTCTAAACACTTCCATGGCGGCGCGTAAGAACTCCTTCGAAAAGGCCTCGTCCGCCAGCCGGTCGGCTTCGCGCTGCGCTTCCCGCTCTTTCGCGAGTTGGGCTAATTTGGTCTCCAGGGCCGCCTGGATGGCGATCTCCCACTCGGGCTTGTCGATCTCGCCACTGCCGTCGGCGTCCACTTCGAGCAGCGCCGCTTTTAAGCGCCGGGGCACGAGCATGTCCTGCAAGAGCTTGTTGCCGCAGTTGACCATGAACTGGATCACGGCTTGGTTGGACGTCGTGGCGTCGACCAATTCCTGCGTTCCTAATGAGTTCGAACCGTCCACGTCGATGATGCTGAAGACCTCCCGCGCGGCGGCCATGAAGTCCGCGATGAAGGCCTCGTCCTCCGCCCGGGCTAAGGCGGCACGTCGCTTCTGGTCCGCGGACAAGCGCCCCAATTGCACCCGTAGGGCGGCTTCGACCGCTTCCTCCCACTCCTGGGTGGATATCTCGCCGTCCGAATCCGTATCCAGATCCGCTAACGCTTTTTCCAACCGCTTCGGGTGCAGCAACTGCTTGAAGATCAAGTTCCCGGAGTCCTGGAGGAAGGTGACGATCTCGGTGTCGTTTTCGATCGCGTCGACCATCTCGTCCTTAGTGATGGTGCCGGAGTAGTCCTTGTCGATCATCTCGAAGATCTTGCGCGCCATGGCCAGGAACTTCTGGGTCAACGCCTCTTCTTCGGCCCTTTCCATGCCCTCGCGCTTGGCGCGCTCGGCCCGGAGTTGCTTGAGTTTCGCGTCCAGGGCTTTGCCGACGATGGCGTCCCACTCCTCTAACGAGATCTCGCCGTCCGAGTTCTTGTCTATTTCTTTGAGCGAGCGCTTGATCTCCTTCGGGTCTAGGAGGTGGCCTAGGAGAGGCGAGCCGCAAGTCGCCAAAAAGGTCTTGACCTCCTCCTCATATCTTAAAGACCGGACGATCTCCTCCTCCGTTAAAGAGTTACTTCCATCGGTGTCCATCAAAAAGAAGACCTTCCGCGCCAGTTTCTTGAACTCCTCCCGAAACGCCTCGTCCTCGGCCTCGCCCGCGGCCTGGCTGCGCTCGCGCTGGTCCTTGAACCGCTTGAGGCGGATCTCCAGCGCCAAATCGATGGCCAGCATCCACTCGTGCTTCGAGATCTCGCCGTCGCCGTCTCTATCAATTTTGGCGAAGCACGCCGGCCGCCGCTTCTCGTCGAGCATGAGCTGCATGTCCATGTTGCCGCAGGTCCAGAGGAACTTGCACACCTCCGGCTCTTCCGCAATCGATTCTTCTAGCTCTTCCAGGGTCATGCCGCCGTTGTCGTCCAGGTCGATGAGCCGGAACGCTTTGTTCGCATTGTCTAGGAATTTGGCCAGGAACTCGATGTCCAGAGGGTTGATCTCCACCACTTCACCGGAAGCATTCACGCGCGTCGGCCAGGGCGTGTCGTCCTTCCACGCGTCCCGGGCGGCCATCAACGCGGCTAATGCGGGATCCATCTCGTCGCCCCCAAAGCCCTTGGGGCCCTTGGCGTCCCACGGGTTCGGGCCCTTGCCTTGGAGATCTCGGTCCGCCTGGCGCTGGGCCATCTTCTTCTCCAGGGCGTTCTCCACGGCGCCGTCCCACTCCGCGGCGCCAATCTCTCCCTCGTCCTCCCGGTCGACCTGGGCCAGGGCGGCGCCGATGCAGTCCGGCTCCAATACATCCTTCAGGTCGTTGTTATCACACCCGTCGACGATGTTCACGATCTCGTCCGCGACGTCGTCCTGCACGATCGCGAAGACCTTCGGGGGGGCCTGGGGCACGATGGAGCCGTCACTGAGTTGCTGGCCGGCCATGACGGCGTTCGCGGGGACGACGGTGCCGTCCGCTAGGGTCGCCGTCGCCCCGGGGGGCGGCGCGGGCATGACGCTGCCGTCGGCCAGCGGCGCGCCCGCGGGCACGGCCGCCGCCGCGACCGTGGTCCCGTCGGCCAGGGTGACGACGGCGCCGGGCATGGCGGGCATGACGCCGCCGTTGGCCAGCTTGGCGCCAGGCGGGACCTGGTCCGGCTCGCAGACCGTGCCGTTCGCGAGCTTGACCTTGGCGCCCGCGCGCACCGGCATCGTGCCGCCGCTCGCCAGTTTCGCGCCGGGCGGCGCGTCCTTGGCCTTGACCACGGTCCCGTCGGCCATGGTCACCGTAGCGTCGGGGTCGTTGCTGATGGGCATGACGCCGCCGTCCTGCAACGTCGTGCCGGGCGGCACCTCGGCCGCCGGCATGACCGAGCCGTCGGACAAAGTGACCATGGCGCCCGCCGCCACGGGCATGACGCCGCCGCCCTGGAGCGCGGTGCCCACGGGCACCTGGTCGGCCCCCACGACCTCTCCCGAAGCCAGGGTGACCGTCGCGCCGGCGGACGTCGGCATGACGGTGCCGCCCTTGAGGCGCGCGCCCGGCGGGACCTTGTCCGCCGCCATCTCCGTGCCGTCGGCCAGGGTGACCTTCTGGCCCGGCGCCGCGGGCATCGTGCCCCCGCCCGTGAGCTTGGTGCCCGGCGGCACGCGATCCGCGGCGCAGACCGTGCCGTCGGCCAACGTCACGACCGCCTCGCCGGGGGCCACGTCGGGCATCTTGGCCCCGCCGGCCAGCTTCGTGCCCGGCTTGACCTCGTTCGCCCGGACCTTGGTGCCGTCGGCCAGCGTGATCTTGGCGCCCGGGGCGACGGGCATGACGCCGCCCTCCGCGAGGGGCGCGCCGGCCGGCACCTCGGACGCCGCCACGCACCGCCCGTCCGCGAGCTTCACCATGGCGCCCGGCGCCACGGGCATGACGCCGCCGCCGGCCAGCTTGGCGCCCGGCGGCACCTCGGCCGCGTCGCAGATCGTGCCGTCGCTCAGCGTGATCATCTGCCCGGCCGTGGGCACCATGACCTCGCCGCCCTCCAGGGGCGTGCCGGGCGCGACGTCCTTGGCGAGTAAGACGGTGCCGTCCGCGAGCTTGACGGTCGCCGTCTCGTCCAGGGCGAGGGAGCCGCCCCCGGCCAGGGCCGCGCCGGGCGGCGCGTCCTTCTTGGCGATGACGGACCCGTCCGCGAGCATGACCGTCTCGCCCCGCGGCATCTTCCCGCCGCCCGCTAATACAGCGCCCACCGGGACCTTGTCCATGGGGATCACCTGGCCGTCCGCTAAAGTGACCATGGAGGCGGGCGCGGCCATGACCTTGCCCCCGGCGAGCGCGGCTCCCACGGGCACCTCGCTCGCCACTACTACGGAACCATCCGCTAATGTCACAACCTGGGAGACGGGCTCCGGCATGGACTTGCCCCCCGCCAGCGGCGTCCCGGCCTTGACCTCGCTCGCCTTGACCTTCGTGCCGTCGGCCAGGGTCACGACGGCCCGGTCCTCCGGGATGACGGGCATCTTGACCCCGCCGGCCAATTTGGTGCCCGGCTTCACCTCCGTCGCCTTGACCTTGGTGCCGTCGGCCAGCGTGACGGTCGCGTCGCCCTCCGCGGCCTTGGGCATGATGACCCCGCCGGCTAATTTAGCGCCGGGTTTCACCGAAGAAGCGGGCACCGCGGTGCCGTCCTCCAGGACGACCGTCTTCTCCTTAGGCTTGGGCATGGCCGCGCCGCCGGCCAGGGGCGTGCCCGGCTTGACCTCCTTGGCGCTCACGACCGACCCGTTCGCCAGCGTCACGGTCTCGGAGGCGGCCACTACGGAACCATCTTCCAGCGTGATGACCTCACCAGAAGCAACGGCGGGCATGGTGGCGGGCGTGCCGTCCGGCTTCGGCGCGAGGGGCGTGCCCGGCTTGACGTCCTTGGCGGCCACTACACTTCCATCAGCGAGCGTCACGACGGCGCCGCCACCTGAATCGGGCATCTCCGCCCCGCCCTGCAACGGCGTGCCCGGCTTGACCTCGGACGCGGGCACCTTGGAACCGTCGGCTAACACGACGGTGGGCACCGCGGCCTTCGATTTGACGCCAAAGCCGATGAGCATCTTGGACTTCATGCGCAAAGCGGCCCACTTGGACTTCTTCGCCCCCGCGGGTCCGCTTGACATTGCGGCCAGGGGGCTCGGCTTGGGCGCCTTCTTGACCGCAACTTTAGCCGCGGGCTTGACCGTCTCGCCGTTCGCGAGCTTGACGGTGCCGTCCTTGGCGGCCTCGGGCATGGCCTGGCCGCCCTTGAGCTTCGTGCCCGGCGGCACGGAGGACGCCGGGACCTTCCTGCCATCAGCTAATTCGACCACGCCGCTATCCTTGGCGTCGAACTTCGCCTTGGTCGACTGCATGGCGTTGTCGCAGATGGACTTGTCGATGATGCCCTCGCCGTCCTTGTCCATGACCTCGAAGACCTGGCGCGCGGCCATCAAGAAGCCTAGGGCGAACTCCTCGTCGGCCTTGGCGGCGGCGCGCTCCCGCCGGTCCCTCTCCTCCGCCAGGTTTTCGAGGCGTTTCGACAACCCGCGGTAGATGGCCTCCTCCCACTCGTCGATGTCGATTTCGCCGTCACCGGAGACGTCCAACACCTTAAGAGCTCTCCGAAGCGTCTTGGGACGTACTAAAAACTGCAGGTTCTCCTCCCCACAGTCATTCAGGAACTTGATAACCTTCTTGTTGCCCTTCTTGGGGTCCACCGCCTTGATGATCTCGTCCACCACTAACGTTCCGCTATCGTCCTCGTCCATCAGCTCGAAGCACTCTCGCGCGGCAGATAAAAACGCCGCCGTGAACTCGGCGATCTCCGCCCTGGCGGCGGCCGAAGACTTGGACCGGCGCTCGGCGCGCGACGCTAATTTAGCCCGCAGGGCCACTTCAATAGCCTCCTCCCACTCGATGGCCGTAATTTCCGCGTCCCCGTCCGTGTCGATGGCGGCCATTGCCGCATCTAAACGGGCGGGTTGTAACAAGTACATCAAATTCTGGTTGCCGCAGTTGATGAGGAAGAGCACGACGGGGTTCGACTGTTCAGAGACGGCCTCGACGATCTCTTCTTTCACGAGCGTCCCAGAATTGTCCTTGTCGATCATCTGGAAGACCTGCCGAGCCATGTTCAAGAACTCGGCAGAAAACTCCTCGTCCTCCGCCGCCGCGGCGCGCGCCATGCGCGCGCGCTCCTCGGACATTTGCTTCAAACGCGTCGCCAGCCCCCGGTTGATCGCCTCCTCCCACTCCTCGACGTCCACCTCGCCGTCGTTTGACGTGTCCAGCACCTGGAGCGCCCTTTCCAATCGCTTCGGCTGGAGCAGGAACTGCAAATTCGGCTCGCCGCACGTCCGCAAAAAGGAGATGACCTGCTGGTCCGTCTGCACGGCCTCGACGATCTCCTCCTTGCTCAGGGTCCCGCCCTGGTCCTTGTCGATCAGGTCAAACGCCTTCCGGGCCGCGTTCAAGAATTCGTTCGAGAACTCCTCGATCTCCCGCGCCGCGTTCTTGGCGTCGAGCTCGCGCTTGGCCGCGCGGTCGGCGAGCTTGTTCCGCAGGGCGTCCTCGATGGCGCTCTCCCACTCCATGACGTCGATGTGGCCGTCCCGGTCCGTGTCGAGCACCGCGAGCGTGGCCTCGAGGCGCGCCGGGATGAGCAGGTACGAGAGGTTCTTGTTGCCGCAGTTGATGAGGAATTTGATGACCTTCTGGTCGTTCTTCACGGCGTCGACGATCTCGGCCTTCTCCAGGTCGCCCGAATCGTCCTTGTCGATCATGCAAAAGACCTCGCGGGCCGCGTTCAAAAACTCCACGGTGAACTCCTCGTCGGCGGCCGCGGCGGCGCGGTCGCGGTTCTCGCGCTCGATGGCGAGCTGCTCCAGGCGCTTCGAGAGGCCGCGCTGGATTGCGAGCTCCCACTCGTGGACGTCGATCTCCCCGGAGCCGTCCTCGTCGAGGACCTCGAGGGCCTTCTTGAGGCGCGCGGGGCGCGTGAGGAACTGGAGGTTCGGCTCGCCGCACGTCTCCAGGAACTTGATGACCTCCTGGTCGTCCTTGACGGCTTTGCAGATCTCGTCCGTGCTGAGCGTCCCGCCGCCGTCCTTGTCGATGAGCTCGAAGCACCGCCGGGCCGCCGACAGGAAATTGCCCGTGAATTCGGCAATTTCCTTGGCTGCGTTCCTTGCGTCGAGCTCGCGCTTGGCCGCGCGCTGCGCGAGCTTGGCCTCGAGCCCGCGCTCGATGGCCTCCTCCCATTCGTTGGCGTCGACGTGGCCGTCCCTGTCGCTATCAAGCACCGCCAGCGCGGCTTCGAGCCGCGACGGCACTAACAGGTACTGGAGGTTCTTGTTGCCGCAGTTGGTAAGGAATCGAATGACCTCTTGGTCCGCGCGCACGCAGGCCACGATCTCGGCCTTCTCGAGCGTCCCGGACTCGTCCTTGTCCATGAGCTCAAACGCGCGCCGCGCCATCGAGAGGAACTCCGCGGAGAAGTCGGCATCCGCTTGCGCCGCCGCCCGCTCCCGTCGCTCGCGCTCCGTCGCCAGTTGAGAGAGGCGCTTCGCGAGGCCCTTCTGGATCGCCTGCTCCCACTCCTCGACGTCGATTTCCCCCGAGCCGTCCTCGTCGAGGACCTCGAGGGCCTTCTTGAGGCGCGCGGGCTGCAGGAGGAACTGGAGATTGTCCTCGCCGCAGTTCTTGAGGAACTTAATCACTTCTTCGTCAGACTTGACTGCTTTCACAATTTCGTCAGTGCTCAGCGTCCCGCCGCCGTCCTTGTCAATGAGCTCGAAGCAGCGGCGTGCGGCGTTGAGGAAGTCCCCGGTGAACTGCTCGATCTCACGCGCCGCGGCGGCCGCGTCGAGTTCGCGCTTGGCAGCGCGCTGCGCGAGCTTGTTCTTGAGCGCGATTTCGATGCACTCCTCCCACTCGTCGATGTCGATGGAGCCGTCACGGTCCGTGTCCATCTCTCTCAGCGCCGCGTCGAGGCGCGCCGGCACGAGCAGGTACTGGAGGTTCGGGTTGCCGCAGTTGATTAGGAATTTGATCACCTTTTGGTCTCCCTTGATGGCGTCGACAATCTCCTGCTTCTCGAGCGTGCCCGAATCGTCGTCGTCAATCATCGTAAAGCACTCGCGAGCCGCGTTGAGGAATTCCAGGCTAAAGTCCTCGTCGGCCTTTTCGGCGGCGCGCTGGCGGCGCTCGCGCTCGTCGGCGAGCTGGGCCAACCGCTTCTTCAGGCCGCGGTTGATCGCCTGCTCCCATTCGTTGACGTCGATTTCGCCCGACCCGTCCTCGTCCAGCACCTCCAGCGCCTTCTTGAGGCGCGGCGGGTGCAGGAGGAACGACAGGTTCTCCTCGCCGCACGTGCGCAGGAACTTTTTCACTTCTTCGTCTTCCTTTACGGCCTTGATAATTTCCTGCGTATCGAGCGTCCCGCCGCCGTCCTTGTCGATAAGCTCGAAGCAGCGGCGGGCCGCCGAGAGGTATTCGCCCGTGAATTCGGCGATCTCCTTGGCGGCAGCCTTGCGCTGCGCCTCGCGCGCGGCCGCCCGCTGCGCCAGCTTGTTGGACAACGCCTTCTCGATGGCGTTTTCCCACTCGGGGAGCGAGAACTCGCCGTCGTTGTCCGTGTCCATCGCGGCCAACGCCGACTCGAGGCGCGCGGGCACCAGCAGGTACTGCAAATTCTTGTTGCCGCAGTTCGTGAGGAACTTGATCACCTTTTGGTCCGCGCGCACGGACTTGAGGATCTCGGCCTTGTCGAGGGACCCGGAGTCGTCCTTATCAATCATCATAAAAACTTCGCGGGCCGCGTTCAAAAACTCCGCGCTGAACTCTTCGTCGGCCTTCTCCGCCGCGCGTTGCGCGCGGGCGCGCTCGTCGGCCATCTGCTCCAGGCGCTTCGCGAGGCCCCGGTTGATGGCCGCCTCCCACTCGTCGACGTCGAGCTCGCCCGAGCCGTCCGTGTCGAGGCGGGCGAGCGCCTTGCGGAGGCGCGCGGGCACCAGCAGGAATTGGAGGTTCTCCTCGCCGCACGTCTTCAGGAAGTGGAGCACTTCACGGTCCTCCTTTACGGCCGTGCAGATTTCGTCAGTTGACAGCGTGCCGCCGCCGTCCTTGTCGATCATCTGGAAGCACTTGCGGGCCGCGTTCTTGAAGTCGTTGGTGAAATCCTCAATCTCCTTCAGGGCCTGCTTGCTTTCGAGCTCGCGCTTGGCTTGGCGTTCCGCGAGCTTGTTCTTGAGCGCGATATCGATGCACTCCTCCCATTCGTCGATGTCGACGTGGCCGTCGTTGTCCGTGTCCATCTGGGCGAGGGCCGCTTCCAAACGCGAGGGCACGAGCAGGTACTGGAGGTTCGGGTTGCCGCAGTTGATCAGGAATTTGATCACCTTTTGGTTCCCCTGGACGGCGTCCACGATCTCCGCCTTCTCGAGCGTGCCGGACCCGTCGCCGTCGATCATCTCGAAGCACTTGCGGGCCGCGTTCAAAAACTCGTTCGAGAACTCGGCGTCGGCCCGTTCCGCCGCGCGCTCACGCCGCTCGCGTTCGTTCGCGAGCTGCTCGAGGCGCTTCGAGAGGCCGCGCGAGATCGCCTCGTCCCACTCTTCCTTGTCGATCTCGCCCGACTGGTCCGTGTCGAGGAACGTGAGGGCCTTCTTGAGGCGCGGCGGGTGCAGCAGGAACATGAGGTTGTCGTCGCCGCAGTTGCTGATGAACTTGATCACTTCCTGATTATTCTTCACGGCGTGGACCACCTCCTCGATCGAGAGCGTGCCGCCGCCGTCCTTGTCGATGAGCTCGAAGCAGCGCAGGGCCGCCGAGAGGAATTCATGGGTGAATTCCGCAATCTCCTTCGCCGCGGACTTGCTCTGCAGCTCGCGCTGCGCCGCGCGCTGGGCGAGCTTGTTCGCGAGCGCGGTCTCGATGCACTCCTCCCACTCCGTACAGTCGATGGAGCCGTCCCTATCCGTGTCCATCTGCGCGAGCGCGGACTCGAGGCGCGACGGGACCAGCAAGTATTGCAGGTTCTTGTTGCCGCAGTTCGTCAGGAACTTGATCACCTTTTGGTTCGCTCGGACGGCGACGACGATCTCCTGCTTCTCGAGGTCTCCGGAGTCGTCCGCGTCGATCATCTGGAAAACTTCCCGCGCGGCGGTGAGAAACTCCGCGGAGAACTCTTCGTCGGCCTGAGCTCCGGCCCGTTCCCGCCGCTCGCGCTCGACCGCCATCTGCTCCAGGCGCTTTGCGAGGCCCTTGTTGATGGCCACCTCCCACTCGTCGACGTCGACCTCGCCCGAGCCGTCCGCGTCGAGGTACTCCAGGGCCTTCTTGAGCCGCGGCGGGTGCAGCAGGAACATGAGGTTCTCCTCGCCGCACGTCTTCAGGAAGGAGATGACCTCCTGATCTCCATTGACGAGGTCCACGCTTTTCACGATCTCCTCGATGGACAGGGTGCCGCCGCCGTCCTTGTCGATCATCGTGAAGCAGCGGCGGGCGGCGTTCTTGAAGTCCAACGTAAACTCCTCGATCTCCTTCTGCGCGGACTTGGACTGCAGCTCGCGCTTGGCGGCGCGGTCCGCGAGTTTGTTCGACAGGGCGATCTCGATGGCCTCCTCCCACTCGACCTCGTCGATGTGGCCGTCCCGGTCCGTGTCCATCTGGACGAGCGCCGACTCGAGGCGCGACGGGACGAGCAGGAACTGGAGGTTCGGGTTGCCGCAGTTGACGAGGAACTTGATGACGCGTTGGTTCGACTTGACGGCCGTGACGATCTCCTGCTTCTCGAGCGTGCCGGAGCCGTCGTCGTCGATCATCTGGAAGACCTTGCGCGCCGCGTTGAGGAACTCCACGGAGAACTCGGCGTCGGCCCGTTGCGCCGCTCTTTCCCGCCGCTCGCGCTCGATCGCCATCTGCTCCAAGCGCTTCGCGAGGCCGCGGTTGATGGCTTCGTCCCATTCCTTTTCGTCGACTTCGCCGGAGTTATCCGTGTCGAGGATCTCGAGCGCCTTTTGCAACCGCGGCGGGTGCAATAAGAACTGGAGGTTGTCCTCGCCGCACGTCGTCAGAAACTTGATCACCTCCTGGTCGCTCTTCACGGCCTCGATAATTTCGGCCTTTGACAAGGACCCGCCTGAATCTTTGTCTATCAATTGGAAACATTCGCGCGCCGCGGAGAGGAACTCGCCCGTGAATTCCGCAATTTCCTTCTGGGCCGCCTTGGACTGCGCCTCGCGGGCCGCGGCGCGCTGCTCGAGCTTCGTCGCGAGGGCGGACTCGATGGCCTCCTCCCACTCGCAGAGGTCGATGTGGCCGTCGCGGTCCGTGTCGAGCACGGCCAGCGCGGCCTGGAGGCGGTTCGGCACCAACAAGTACTGGAGGTTCTTGTTGCCGCAGTTGACGAGGAAGTCAATCACCTCTTGATCTGCCCGGACGGCCGTGATGATCTCCTGCTTCTCGAGGTCCCCAGAATCATCCTTATCGATCATCTCGAAGCATTTCCGAGCCGCGTCTAGGAATTCCGAGGAAAACTCGGCGTCGTCGCGCAGGGCCGCGCGCTCGCGGCGCTCGCGTTCGATGGCGAGCTGCTCCAAGCGCTTCGCGAGGCCCTTGTTGATGGCCACCTCCCACTCGACGACGTCGATTTCGCCGTTGCCGTCCTCGTCCAGAGCCTCGAGGGCCTTTTTGAGCCGCGGCGGGTGCACCAAAAACATGAGGTTCTCCTCGCCGCAGGTCTTGAGGAACTGGATGACCTTTTGGTCCTCCTTGACCGCCGTGCAGATTTCCGCGTGGCTCAGGGTCCCGCCGCCGTCCTTGTCTATCAATTGAAAACATTCTCGCGCCGCGTTCTTGAACTCGGCCGTGAACTCTTCGATCTCCTTCATCGCGGCTTTGGCCTGGAGCTCGCGCGCGGCCGCGCGCGCGACCAGCTTGTTGGCAAGCGCCGACTCGATGGCGCTCTCCCACTCCATGGCGTCGATGTGGCCGTCGCGGTCCGTGTCGAGCACCGCGAGCGTGGCCTGGAGGCGCGAGGGCACCAGCAGGTTCTGCAGGTTCTCCTCGCCGCAGTTGACCAGGAACTTGATGACCTTTTGGTTCGACTGAACGGCCAAAACGATCTCCTCCTTTTCTAAATCGCCCGACTCGTCCACGTCGATCATGTTGAACACGGCGCGCGCGGCGCCCAGGAACTCCGCGCTGAACTCGGCGTCCGAGGCGAGCGCCGCCCGCTCCCGCCGCTCGCGCTCGTCGGCTAGTTGTTGCAAACGCTTCGCGAGGCCGCGGTTGATCGCCTCCTCCCACTCCTCGCGGTCCACCTCCCCGTCGTTCGACGTGTCCAGGACCTCCAACGCCTTGTTGAGGCGCGGCGGGTGAAGGAGGAACTGCAGGTTCTCCTCGCCGCAAGTGGACAGGAACTTGATGACCTCCTTGTCGTCGCGGCAGGCCGTGATGATCTCCTGCTTGTCCAGCGACCCGCCGCCGTCCTTGTCCATGAGGTCAAAGCAGCGCTGGGCGGCGTTGAGGAACTCGTTGGTGAACTCCTCGATCTCCTTCTGGGCCGCCTTGGCCTGGACGGCGCGCGCCGCGGCGCGGGCCTCGAGCTTGGCCGCGAGGGCGGACTCGATGGCGTCCTCCCACTCGCCCTCGTCGACGTGGCCGTCGTTGTCCGTGTCGAGCACCATCAAGCAGGCCTGGAGGCGCGACGGCACCAGCAGGTACATGAGGTTCTGGTTGCCGCAGTTCTCGAGGAACTTGATCACCTCCTTGTCGGCCCGGACGGCGCGGACGATCTCCTCCTTCTCGAGGGTGCCGGAGCCATCCTTGTCGATTAATCGGAAGCACTGCCGCGCCGCGTTCAAAAACCCCTCGGAGAACTCGCCGTCAGCCTTGGCGGCCGCGCGCATGGCGCGCTCCTGCTCGGCCTTGAGCTGCTCGATGCGCTTCGCGAGGCCGCGGTTGATGGCCTCCTCCCACTCGTCGCCGTCGATCTCGCCGGAGTTGTCCACGTCCAGGATCTCCAGGGCCTTCTTGAGCCGCGCCGGCTGGGTCAGGAACTGCAGGTTCGGCTCGCCGCAGGTCCGGAGGAACTTGAGGACCTTCTCGATGCCCGTCTTGGGGTGGACCGCGGCCACGACCTCCTCCAGGCTGAGCGTGCCGCCCTTGTCCACGTCGATCAACTCGAAGCAGTGGCGCGCCGCGTTCTTGAACTCGTTCGTGAACTCCTCGAGGTCTTTGGCGGCTTGGCGCTCCATCATCTCCTGCGCCCGGCGCTGCGCGGCGCGGGCCGAGAGCTTGGCCTTGAGGGCGTTCTCGATGGCGTCCTCCCACTCCGAGGCGTCGATCTGGCCGTCCCGGTCCGAATCGAGCACCGCCAGGGCCTGCTGGAGCCGGCTGGGCTCCAGGAGGTACATGAGGTTCTGGTTGCCGCACGTCTGCAGGAAGGTGATCACCTTCTTGTTCGCCTGCACGGCCTCAATGATCTCCTGCTTGTCCAGATAGCCCGACTCGTCCTCGTCGATCATCTCGAAGACCGCCCGGGCCATGGTCAGGAACTCCACCGAGAAGTCCTCGTCCGCGGCGGCCGCGATGCGCGCGCGGCGCTCGCGCTCCTCGGAGAGCTGCTCGAGGCGGCGGCTGAGGCCGCGCTGGATGGCCTCCTCCCACTCCTCGACGTCGATCTCGCCGCTGTTGTCGCTGTCGAGAGCCTGGAGCGCCTTCTTGAGCCGCGCGGGCTGCAGGAGGAACTGGAGGTTGTCCTCGCCGCAGTTCTGCAGGAAGGAGATCACCTCGTTGTCCGTCTTCACGGCTTGAACGATTTCGGCGATCTCCAGGGTGCCGGAGAAGTCCTTGTCGATGAGGTTGAAACATTTTCTTGCGGCGTTGAGGAAGTCCGAGGCGAACGCCGCGTTCTCCTTCGCCGCGTTCTTGGCGTCGAGCTCGCGCTTGGCGGCGCGAGCGGCGAGCTTGTTCTGGAGCGCGATCTCAATGCACTGCTCCCACTCGTCCACGTCGATGGAGCCGTCGCGGTCCGTGTCCATCTCGTTCAGCGCCTTTTCGAGGCGCGCCGGCACCAACAAGTACTGGAGGTTCTGGTTGCCGCAGTTGCAGAGGAACTTGATGACCTTTTTGTTGTTCTGCACCGCCTCAACGATCTCCGGCTTGTCGAGCGTGCCGGAGTCGTCGGCGTCGATCATCGCAAAGACCTCCCGGGCGGCGTTTAAGAATTCCAGGCTGAAGTCGGCGTCGGCCTTTTCGGCGGCGCGCTGGCGGCGCTCGCGCTCGTCGGCCATCTGCTCCAGGCGCTTCGCGAGGCCGCGGTTGATGGCGGCCTCCCACTCTTCGATGTCGAGTTCCCCGGACTTGTCGGTGTCCAGAGCATCGAGAGCTTTGTCGAGGCGCGGCGGGTGCAGTAGGAACTGCAGGTTCACTTCTCCGCAGTTCTTAAGGAAGTCGATCACTTTTTTGTCCGTCTGGACAGCTTTCACGATCTCCGGCTTTTCGAGCGTGCCGGAGTTGTCGACGTCGATCATGATAAAGCACTGGCGGGCAGCGTTTAAAAACTCGCTCGTGAACTTGGCGATCTCCTTGGCCGCGGCCTTGGACTGGGCCTCGCGGGCCTTGGCGCGCTGCTCGAGCTTGTTCTTGAGCCCCGTCATGATGGCCTCCTCCCATTCGTTGCAGTCGATCTCGCCGTCGCGGTCCGAGTCCAGCTGAGCGAGAGCCGACTCGAGGCGCGAGGGCACCAGGAGGTACTGGAGGTTCTTGTTGCCGCAGTTCGTGAGGAAGGCGATCACCTCCTTGTCCGCTCTGATGGCGGTGACGATCTCGGTCTTATCGAGGAAGCCGGAATCGTCTTTATCAATCATCAAAAAGACCTCGCGGGCGGCGGAGAGAAACTCGGCGCTGAACTCTTCGTCGGCAGCAGCCGCGGCCGCGTCGCGCCGCTGGCGCTCCGCCGACAGCTGCGCGAGGCGGTGCGAGAGGCCCTTCTGGATCGCGGTTTCCCACTCCTCGACGTCAATCTCCCCCGACTGGTCCTCGTCGAGGACGGCCAGCGCCTTCTTGAGGCGCGGCGGGTGGAGAAGGAACTGCAGGTTGTCCTCACCGCAGTTTTTGAGGAAATCGATCACCTCAGCGTCGTCCTTCACTGCTTTCACTATTTCTTCTGTCGACAGCGTGCCGCCGCCGTCCTTATCAATGAGCTCGAAGCAGCGGCGGGCCGCGGAGAGGAACTCGTTGGTGAATTCTTCGATCTCCTTCGAGGCGTTCTTGGCATCGATCTCGCGCTTGGCGGCGCGGGCGGCGAGTTTGTTCTTGAGGGCGTCCTCGATACAGATCTCCCACTCGTCCACGTCGATGTGGCCGTCGCGATCCGTGTCCATCGCCACGAGCGCGGCCTCGAGGCGCACCGGCACCAATAAATACTGGAGGTTCTGGTTCCCGCAGTTCACCAGGAAATTAATCACCTTTTTGTTCGACTGGATGGCCTCGACGATCTCCGCCTTTTCAAGCGTGCCGGACTCGTCGGCGTCGATCATTTCGAAACATTTCCTGGCCGCGTTCAGGAACTCGACGGAGAACTCGGCGTCGGCCTTCTCCGCCGCCCGCTCGCGCCGCTCGCGCTCGTCGGCCAGCTGCTGCAGGCGCTTTGCGAGGCCGCGGTTGATCGCCTCCTCCCACTCCTCGCTGTCCACCTCCCCGTCCTTGGACGTATCCAGCACTTCGAGCGCCTTGTGGAGGCGTGCTGGTTGGGTCAGGAACATGAGGTTGGGTTCGCCGCAGACGGCTAGGAACTCGATGACCTTTTTATCATCTTTCACCGCTTTGATAATTTCAGCCTTGTCGAGCGTGCCGGAATTGTCTTTGTCGATCAGCAAAAAGCACTGCCGGGCGGCATTTAGGAACTCGCCCGTGAACTCCTCGATTTCCTTCTGCGCGGACTTGCGCTGGGCTTCCCGAGCGTTCGCCCGCTGCTCGAGCTTGTTCGCCAGAGCCTTCTCGATGCACTCCTCCCACTCGTCGCAGTCGATGGAGCCGTCGTTGTCCGTGTCCATCTGGGCGAGCGCCGCTTCCAAGCGCGAGGGCACCAACAAGTATTGCAGGTTCTTGTTGCCGCAGTCCGTCAGGAAGTTAATCACCTTTTTATCGGCGCGGACGGCGGCCACCACCTCGGCCTTCTCGAGCGTGCCGGACTCGTCCTCGTCGATCATGCCAAAAACTTCCCGCGCAGCGGAGAGAAATTCGGCGGAGAAATTTTCGTCGGCCTTGGCGGCCGCGCGGTCGGCGCGCTCGCGCTCCTTGGACATGGCCTCGAGGCGCTTCGCGAGGCCGCGGTTAATGGCCTCCTCCCACTCGTCGATGTCGACCTCGCCGGACTTGTCCGTATCCAGGATCGCGAGCGCCTTTTGCAACCGCGGCGGGTGGAGGAGGAACTGGAGGTTGTCCTCGCCGCAGGTCTTGAGGAACTTGATCACCTTCCGGTCTTCCTTTACGGCGCGGACGATCTCGTCCGTGCTGAGCGAGCCGCCGCCGTCCGTGTCAATCATCTGGAAGCATTCGCGGGCCGCGTTCTTGAACTCGTTGGTGAATTCCTCGATCTCTTTCGCCGCCTTCTTGGCGTTGAGCTCGCGCTTGGCGGCGCGGTCGATGAGTTTGTTCTTGAGGGCGTTCTCGATGCACTCCTCCCACTCGTCCACGTCGATGGAGCCGTCGCGGTCCGTGTCCATCGCGTTCAGGGCCGCGTCGAGGCGCGCCGGCACGAGCAGGTACTGGAGGTTCTTGTCGCCGCAGTTCACGAGGAAGTTGATCACCTTCTTGTTGCCGCGGACGGCAGTCACCACCTCCTCCTTGTCGAGCGTGCCGGACTCGTCGACGTCGATCATCTCGAAGACCTTGCGGGCGGCGCCCAGAAACTCGACGGAGAAGTTCTCGTCCTCGGCCCGGGCCGCCTTCTCGCGGCGCTCGCGTTCGTTCGCGAGCTGGTCGAGGCGCTTGGCGAGGCCGCGGTTGATGGCCTCCTCCCACTCGTCGATGTCGACCTCGCCGGAGTTGTCCGTGTCGAGGACCTCCAATGCTTTGGCGAGGCGCGGCGGGTGCAGGAGGAAGGTCAGGTTGTCCTCGCCGCACGTCGTGAGGAAGCGGATCACCTTCTGGTCGTTCTTCACGGCGTCGACGATCTCCTGCTTGTCCAGCGACCCGCCGTTGTCCTTGTCTATCAATTGGAAGCACTCGCGCGCGGCGTTCTTGAACTCGAACGTGAACTCCTCGATCTCCTTGGAGGCAGCCTTGGAGTCGAGCTCGCGGGCCTTGGCGCGCTGCTCGAGTTTCGTCGCGAGGGCGGTCTCGATGGCCTCCTCCCACTCCATGGCGTCCACGGTCCCGTCCCTATCGGAGTCGAGCACCGCCAGTGCGGCTTCGAGCCGCGACGGCACCAATAGGTATTGGAGGTTCTTGTTGCCGCAGTTGGTGAGGAAGCCGATGACCTCCTGGTCGGCCCGGACGGCGCGCAGGATCTCCTCCTTGTCCAGCGTGCCGGAGCCGTCCTTGTCGATCATGTGGAAGACCTTGCGCGCCGCGCCCAGGAACTCGCTGGAGAACTCCTCGTCGTCCTTGGTGCCCGCCCTTTCCCGGCGCTCGCGCTCCTTGGCGAGGTCCTTCAGCCGCTTGGCGAGGCCGCGGTTGATGGCCGTCTCCCACTCCTCGATGTCGATCTCGCCGGACTTGTCCTCGTCTAGGACCTCCAGGGCCTTCTTGAGCCGCGGCGGGTGTAACAGAAACGAGAGGTTCTCGTCGCCGCACGTCGTCAGGAACTTGATCACGTCCTTGTCGGACTTGACGGCCTCGACGATCTCGCCCAGACTCAGGGTCCCGCCCTCGTCCTTGTCGATCATCTTGAAGCAGTGGCGCGCCGCGTTCTTGAAGTCGGCGGTGAAGTTCTCGATCTCGCGCGCCGCGGCGGCCGCGTCGGCCTCGCGCTTCAGGGCGCGGGCCTTGAGCTTGTTCGCCAAGGCGTCCTCGATGGCGTCCTCCCACTCCTGGGCGTCGATCTCGCCGTCGTTGTCCGTGTCCAGCGTGAGGAGGCAGGCCTCCAGGCGCGCCGGCACCAGCAGGTACTGGAGGTTCGGCTCGCCGCAGTTGACGAGGAAGTTGATCACCTTCTTGTTGCCCTGGACGGCGTCGATGATCTCCTGCTTGTCGAGCGTCCCGCCGCCGTCCACGTCGATCATGCCGAAGACCTTGCGGCTGTTCGAGAGGAAATTTAGGGAAAAATCGAGGTCGTCCGCGCGCGCGGCGCGGTTCCGGCGCTCGCGCTCCACCTCCAGGTCCTTGAGCCGCTTCGTGAGGCCGCAGTTGATCGCGACGTCCCACTCCTCGGCGTCGAGCTCGCCCGAGCCGTCCGTGTCGAGGCGCTTCAAGGCTATCTTGAGGCGCGGCGGGTGGAGCAGGAACTCCAAATTCTCGTCGCCGCACGTGTTCAGGAAGTGGATCACTTCTTCATCATTTTTAACGGCCGAAATAATTTCGTCAATGGACAAAGTCCCGCCGCCGTCCTTATCGATGAGTTCGAAGCACCGCTTCGCCGCATTGAGGAACTCGGCCTTGAAGGCGATGATCTCCCGATTCGCCGACTCCTCCTCCCGTTTCCGGATGGCCTCCTCGGCCATGGCCTTGCCGATGTGGCGCTTGTGGATCTCGATGTTGGAGATCTTGACCTCGGACTTGTCGATGACGTCTTTGCCGAAGCCCGCGGCTTCTAACGCGGCCGCGATGGCGTCCTCGTCCGTCGCTGACTCTAAAAAGATCTCCATGACTAACGAACCGGCCTTGACGCCCTGGACGTGCACCTGTTTTATTTGAATTTCGGTGCCCGTGGCCGTGTTCACCTTGCCGGACATGTTCTTGGCCATCTGGCCCCGGAAGGACTTGTTAGCGCTTCGGGGCGTGAAGTCGGGCACCGTGACCATGAAAGAAACGCCGCCCAGACTCCGCATCTCCGCCGGGTCCACAGGGTCGCCCGCGCGCGGCGACTCGCCCGTGTTCTTGTTCTTGCGGCCCTTGCGCTTGGCCCGGCGCTCGGCGGCGCGCCGTTCCGCGTCCTTGTTCTGGGCCATGGCCTGCTCCTCCAAGGCCGCGTAGTCTCGGCTGAGACCCGCGGCGCAGGGCAGTTGGATGATGGCCTTGAACGTTGGTTGCGGAATCTTGAGGACCTCGACATACGCGATGGCGATGCACGTCGCGGCGCGAGGCGCGCCCGTCGTGAGACTCAATTCGCCGAAGAAGTCGCCCTCGGTCAACGTCGGGCAGACACTGTCGTTGGCGCCCGCGACGTAGCGCGTGCACTCGACCTGGCCGTTCAGAATGACGAAGAAGTCCTCGCCCTTGGAGTTCTCCTCCAGGATCAACTGGCCCGTCTCGAAGTCGTGCGCGGAACTGGCGTCGACGATCTGGGCGATCTTCGAGCCGTCCAGGGAACCGAGCAGGGGAATGCGCTTCACGGCACTTGCGTAGAGCATGCGCTTCTTATGCTGCGAGTCCTTGAGCATCTCACTAAGTGTGAGCTTATCGAGGGCCCAGGCGCAGCACGCCGAGGCCGCGGTAGCCGTGGCATTTCGCGCCGCCTTCAACACGTCCAGGTCACCCACGTGTCGCGTGCCGTCCATCGCCGGCAGGGACCGCTGGCCGGCGAAGCCGCCGTCCGCGTCGACACTGACGTGGCCGTCCTCGACCAAATACAAGTAGTCCGTGCCCTTGCCTTGGACAAACAGGCGCTGGCCCCGCTGGAACACCTTGCGCCGAAACGCGTCGATGAGCACGCCCTGCTCGCGCCGGGTCAGCTTGGCCAGGCACGGCACCTTGGCGCACTGCTCCAGCAGCCAGCCCGACTCGCGCTCCGTCTTCTTGGTCGCAAAGGGGACCCAGGCCCCGTCACCGTCGATCTCGGGCTTGTTCGGTAAAGGATCCGGCTCGTAGGCCGAGTCGTCCATCATCAAAGCCGCGGCCTCCGCGCCTAATATGGACATCTGCTCCAATCCCTGGCGCGTCGCCTGGCCGATCTCGTTCAGGTCCCCGGCGCTGGAGGCTCGTACCAATTTCCGCAAGGCATCTAGCACGACGGGCGGGCGGCAGTAGGGGTTCAGGACCCGCAACGACCACTCCACGAAGTCCTTTCGTGGCAAACGGGCGGCTTCCTGGCCCGCGGTGGCCGACTTGTCCGGCGCGCCGAGGTCGAGGTCCGGGTCCCCATCTCTACCGGCGGCCATGCCCTGCTTCATGGCGCCGTCGTACTTGCCCACGGCGACGCGCGCGGCGTTGTCGAGCGCGGCCATGTCCTCGAACGCGACGCACGACGTGCCTCTTCGAAGCCCCATGAAGGCCTCCAGGGCGCGGCCCAGGCTCAATAAGAGGATGCCCAGCTCCGATGGCGTCAGCGCGCGGGCTCGTCCAAAGTCGAAGAGCGCGAACATGCGGCGCGCCTTGTCCCGCACGCCGTCCTCGCGGTCCGCGCCGCGCGGCGCCTTCGTGCGGCACACGGCCACGGCGCCGCAGAGGAAGCTTAATGCATTAATCCTGCCCTGCTCCCCGGACTCGAGCTGCGCGATGATCGTGGCAGCGTCCTTGATCTTGGGGCCCACAATCGCTTCGAGCTCCTGCGGCGTCACCATGAAGGCGCCGTCCAGCTGCGTCCGGTGGCGGATGATCATCTCGTCCACGTCGCTGAGCGACAGGCGGCTGAACTGCGCGAACGGCCCCGGGAGGGAGACCGAGGCGCCCATGCTTGCTCAATCAATCAATCAATGAAGTGGCAATGGGCAGCCTTGTTGCGTTGCGCGTGCTGTGCTGCGCGTCGGGGTTGCTTCCTAGTACTGCTAGGGCAGCTCGCGGTGCTTGCCTCGACTGCTAGGGCTGCACGCTGGCTTCGCGACGCCAAACAGCGCTGCTACAGAGAAGCGTGATTGGGATGTAAAAGGTAGTTAGTGGTAGATGCCATCCGGCAATCGCCTGGGCGTCGGTACATCTCCGCACGCATGCATAAGGCTGTATAGAGCTTGACGTCTGAGTCGGCTACTGTGCGGGTATATCTTGCGGGTATTGTTATGTTCAGCTTAGCAGCGTGTGAGCGCGCCGCACACATCTAGGCTGGGCCAAACTCATTGGGAACCACAACAACAACAGTACTTCTGAGGACGTGTTCTGCACTGCACGTCTATTGAGGTTGCGCCTGCCCACAGGGCTTACACTGCACACCATTTTATTGATGCAGCTGCACGCATTCCAGGCCACGGCACTGTCCGGCCGCCGCGTCGACTTCGCGAACCACGCCGGCCGGCCATTGCTGTTCGTTAATGTCGCCAGTCAATGAGGCGATACGGGTATATCGTATCGTGCGATTTCTGCACTGCGTGCGAAGTACCCCCCGGTAGAGGTCGTGCTGTGGCCTAGCGACGAGTTCGGCAACGAAGAGCTGCCTTCGGACCAAATTGCCGCGTTCGTGGGGCGCTACGGGCTTTCTGCGGACGGCGAGGCCCGCTGCACGGTCATGGCCAAGGCGAAGGTAGGAGGCGCCGGCGCGCATCCGATGTGGCAAGCGATCGTGGCCGCGCTACCCGGCAGACCGGTCGATTGGAACTTCGCCGCGTGGGTGTTGTTCGACGGGACTGGTGTGCCGGTCGGCCGCTGGGGCTTTAGCTTGCAGAACATGGGCGACTCGTCCTTCCTGGGCGAGCTCGAGGCGGCGCTCGCGCGCCTCTCGCAGTAGTGAATGACTGAGATGGCCTGGCGGCGCGCGACATGATGCGACGGCAGCGCGCTGTTTCATGCGCGCCGCCGACGCGGATACGGCGTGTCCCCGGGTTCTGTTCGTACTTCGTAGTATACACACGATTAGTACACCACCAAGGGGAGGCCCGAAATAAAACAAGGCTCTTACTACTTCGCCATCTGGTGCGCCACCAGCGCGTAGTAGTGCGACTTCTTTTTGAGGAGAGCGTCATGCGTACCCTCCTCCAAGAGACCGCCCTTGCCGAAGACGCAGATCTTCGAGGCGGAACGGATCGTAGATAGCCGGTGCGCGATGACCAACGTCGTGCACGACGACGTGGCCGTGATACCGTCGAGCGCCGCCTGCACGACCCGCTCACTCTTCGAGTCTAAAGCGCTCGTCGCCTCGTCCAAGATTAGCAGGCGTGGCTTCCGGATAATGGCCCGCGCGATCGCGACGCGCTGCTTCTGACCACCAGAGAGCTGGACACCGCGGCTGCCGACTTGCGTGTCGAAGCCCTCGGGCAGGGCGTCGATGAACGTAAGCGCGTTCGCGAGCGAGGCTGCCTGGCGCACCTCGTCCAGCGATGCGTTCGGCTTACCGTACTTGATGTTGTCCGCGATCGAGCCCGTGAACAGTGCAGGCTCCTGGCTCACAAGCCCGATTGAGCCTCGCAGTTTTGAAACGTCCCAATCCCGCACATCGGTGCCATCAACACTAATGCGGCCGCCGTCGACGTCGTAGTACCGTAGTAGTAGTTGCACCGCTGTAGATTTGCCTGCACCTGACTCACCTACTAACGCGCAGACTTCCCCCGCGGCGATGGAAAATGTGAGCCGCTCGTAGACCGGGCGGTCGGCGCGCGTAGGGTAAGCAAAGGCACAATCCTCGAAGGAGACCGTCGCCGCGGCGCCGCCCTTGCCCCCGTCGTAGCCGGACGGCGCGAGGGCGTCGATCGACGACTTGAGGTGGACGACGTCCCAGGCCTTCTTGGCGGCCGTCATGGCCTCGGCCTTGTCAATGGAATCGCCCGCGACAGCGCCGATGCCGAAAGCCATGAAGATGATCACGAGGAGCACCGTCATCAGGTCAGAGAACGAGACCCAGCCCTTTCGGAAGAAGATGCCTGTGGGGAGATGGACCGGTGAGAGTCCGCGCCCGCCTCGACGCCGTCGAGCAGAATTCTAAGTAGAGTAGGACGCGGAGTCAGCACCGCCGATGTAGTATTGGAAGGCAGCGCCCAACAAAATCGTCGCCGCCGCGACGCCCGCCCCGAGACCGCCCGCCAAACCCTTGCGGATCGCCTGCCGCTCCGGTAGCTCCAGGAAGTCGTCGAACTTGCGCGAGATAGCCCCCTCGATGCCGTAGGCCCGCACGGTCCGCATGTGTAAAACCGCCTCCGTCGCGATGCCACCCGCTCGCACTAGACTTTCCTGGGCCGCCTCGGCTACCTTGGCCACGTAGGCGCCCGTCACGGCGATCGGCAAGACGATGAGCGGAATGATGCCCAGCGTCACCAGGGTTAAACGCCACGAGGCGTCGAAGGAGATCCCTAGACCGCCCACGACAATAACGACCATCGCGACACTGAGGGCGATGCGCTGGCCCACCAGCGCGCGCACGGCCTGCGTGTCCTGGGCCAGTCTAGATGATAACGCGCCGGCGGACCGCTCGGGCGCGTCGTGCCAGGAAATGGGCTGCCGCACCATGGCCTCAAAGGACTTGGTCCGCACGTCTCTAACAACGCGCTCTGCGGCCCTAGACAAACCATAGGACTTCCAGAGCTCGCCGATGGCGGCGACGCCGGCCATGGCCACGAACATCAAGGCCCAGAACCGGGCCTCCCGGCGCATGTGGCTCGTCGAGTGGTTGAAGAACGCCACCAAAAATTCGGCCATCAGAAAACCTAGGAGCGGCTGCGTCGCGCCGCCGATGGCAGAGCCAACCACGCCTAACGCGACAAAGGGCCGCTCGTCGCGCGCCGTCGCCCAGAGCCAGCGCACGACCTGGGCCGCCGTCGCCTTGTCCACGCCGGGCGCCTCGACGTCGTCGGCCTTGACGACGTCCTTTTCGTCAACGGCTTCGGCGAGGACGACGTCGTCGTAGGCTACGGCCTCGACGCTCGCGACGCTCGCGACGCTCGTGGTCCCGTCCGCCGAGGCCACCTGCGCCTCGACGAGGGCCTTGTACGCGCCGCCCTTGGCCATGAGCGCGGCGTGCGTGCCGCGCTCGGCCACACAGCCCTCGTTGAGGACGCAGATCTGGTCCGCGCGGCGGATCGTGCTAAGCCGGTGCGCAATCATTAAAGTCGTCCGCGCCTTGGAGGCCGTGATGGCGTCGAGGGCTTCCTGCACGACGCGCTCGGACTTCGAGTCGAGGGCCGACGTCGCTTCGTCCAAGACCAGGATCTCCGGGTCCCGCACCAACGCCCGCGCGATGGCGACGCGCTGGCGCTGGCCGCCGCTCAGCTTGACGCCGCAGTCCCCGACCTCCGTGTCGAAGCCCTCCGGGAAGCCCTTGATGAATTCGAACGCATTCGCGAGCCGCGCAGCCCCCTCGCAGTCGGTGCGCGTCGCGCCCTCCCTACCCAGCGCGATGTTCTCAAAAATTGTCCCCGTGAAGAGCACGGGCTCCTGAGCGACCAGGCCGATCTTGGACCGGAGCGTCGCGACGTCCAAGGTCCGGGCGTCGACGCCGTCGACCAACACGGCGCCGCCGTCGACCTCGTAGAAGCGCAGGAGGAGCTGCACCACCGTGGATTTGCCGCATCCGGAAGGCCCCACGAGCGCGCACGTCGTCCCCGCCGCGATGTCGAGGCACAGCCCGGCGCACACGGGCCGGTCCGGCCGCGCGGGGTAGCTGAACCGCACGTCCACGAAGGCGATGGTGCCCGCGCCCCGCGCCGCCATGGCTGACAATGTGTCCGACGAGCTTTTTGCTTTAGCTTTGGCGTCCGCGGCGTCCGTCAGTGCACTGGCGTCGGCCTCGTCGATGACCTTGAAGACGCGCTGGGCTTCGCTATTTGCGAGCTGGTAGGCCGCGATGCCCGGCAAGGCTTGCAGTAACGCGAGGCCGCCGAACAGAATGCACAGGAAACTGGTCATCACGTCCCCGCCACTAATGCACTTTTTGGAGGGAGTCCTCAAGTCGCCGTTACTTGCGGTGCGGTAGTTGCAGTACTCATGCGCCTTCATGTCCTGGCGGATGAGGTAGGAGCCGTACCACAGGCCGAGGGCCCACGTGCCGTACAAAATGCACGACACGAGCGCCGCGTTGGCGCCCGTCGACACGGCAGCACCTAATGTAGCGTCCGCTGCGCGCGCGCACGCCGCCGCGTAGCGGGTCATCTCGCGCTTTTCGCCGCCGAACGCGGCCACGGTCCGGACGTTGACCAACGCTTCGTTGGCGATGGCCGACGCCGCGCCGGACTCGTCCGCGGCCTTGGCGTTCGCGCGGCTCGCCATCTTCGAGGCCAGTCCTAGTAATAACACAACAACCGGCAGCGCGCCGACCGACACGAGCGCCAGCGACCACGCGTAGTAGAGCGACACCGCCAATCCAAAGAGGAAGGCGAAGACGCCCTGTCCCGCGGTGGCGAGCTTCTCGCCGAGGCCGTCTTGGATGGCTAGCGTCGATTCCAGCACCGAGGCGCCGACGGCGCCCTGGTCCGACTGGTCGAACCAGGCGATGGGCCGCGATAGGATCGCCGCGAAGTACTTCTCGCGGCAGCGCCGCGCCTGGGCGGCCGCCACGCGCGTCGCCAGCGCGGTCTGGGTCGTGATCGTGATGAGCTGCTGCACGGCCACGATGGCGTAGAGCATGGCAAAAAAGTGGACCAGTCTTACCGCCTCGGCCTTGTTGGCGTTGTTGAACGAATCTAATAAATTGCCGAAGATGATGAGCTGGGTGGGCTGGTTCGCGCCGCTGATCATGACGGTCACAAAGGCCCCGGCGTACATGGCGTAGTCCTTGCAGGACGCGTAGCGCAGGATGTGCATAGCGCGGCGCGGCGGCGCCTTGGCTTTAGTCGGTGGCATTGGTGCTTTGCACATTTGTACTTGATGTGCTGACAGTGGTGTTGCTTTCAGTCGCAATGCCGAGAAACGCGAGCAGCGGCTGCTGAGCGGCTGCTTGTGCAATGTATCGCTGCGAGGGCAATTCACCGTCGCACGACTACGGCGCGGTTGATACTCTGCGTATGCAAAAGCAGCCAGCTCATCGCCCCGCACGAAAAACAGACTAGTCCAGGCACCTGCACGACGACTCGGGGTGGATACTAGGATGTCTCGGGCATTTCTTGGATGGCTGGGGCATTCTTTTCGTTTTCTTCCCTTTTGACAAACTTTTTTGCGGTGTGAGATTTTATGTGGTACAGCAGCTGTGGTAGAGCTGTAAAAAGTTGGTTCTTATGCACCACTCTTCTTCCTCCCCGACGGCGGCCGCAATAGCGCCGCCGCCGCCCTATCGAAGAGGGGCCCGACGAGGTGCGGCGCGTAGCAGTAGCTCGTGCAGTCGGCCTCGAAGCCCCCCCGCGGGCCGAGGTGGAGGTCGCCCCGGTCCTTGTACAGGTCGAAGGTCTCGACGACGGGCACGCCGGCCTTGGACCGCTCCCGGATGCGCCGTTCCAGGGCCGCATAGCCGCCGCCGGTGACGTTGGGCGCGCACGCGAGATCTGGAACGGCGCCGAGCCCGCTGACGGTCCGGCGGAGCCGCGCGCGCGCGAGCCCGGACCCGTCGCCCGTCACGAAGTGCTGCGGGTACGTCTCGCGCCACGCCAAGAGCACGCGCTCCGGGTCCGGCAGCGCCCGGCGCCACCGCGTGATCGTGTCCAACAGCGTCGCGACGCTCCGCACGTAGGCGTCCGCGCCCGCCTGGGCATCATTCATGTCGTGCGCGGGGTCCGGGCTCTTCACCGTAGATATAAGTGCGGGCCAGGACATGAGCCCGTCGTTTAAGACGTGCGCGACGCGCGCGTCGGCCGTCGGCGTCGATTTGAGCGCCGCGTCCAGGACATTAGTCAGGCCACCGAACCGCGCGACGCCGAAGAGCCGCATCGCGTGCACGCGCAGGCACCGGCCCGTGCGCTGGCACGCCTTGAAGCTCTTGAAGGGCAGCCGCTCGTAGGGCTGCAGGGTGGGCACCGTCCCGTTCGCGAGCTCGGCCGCGAACGCCCCGGCGTCCTTCTCCTCGACGGCCCAGCGCGCCCGCAATAACTCGCAGAAGAGGTGGTGCGCGTCCGCCATGGTGGCCGCGTCGCCCCAGAGGTAGAGGTCGCCGATGCCGCGCGACGCCAGGCGGCCCATGGCCTCGCCGGCCGAGCTCGAGCCGGCGTGGTTGTCGTGCGCGTGCCAGAAGCGCCGCTGCGCGTCCGTCGTCGTTTCTAAACAGTGCGCGTGCGGCTGCCGGTGCACGGCGCACCGTCTCCGATACAAGGTCGTGGCCTCGTCGCCCGCCAGGCACCCGTCTTCCTTCGCCAGCTCCGCCGCCCGCCGCAGCGTGACGCCCTCGTGCGCGAGCACGCAGCGCTCGCCCCGCGTGAAGGCGACGCGCGCCGCCATGGGCACCATCTCCTCGGATGCGCCCGCTGTGTGCGTCGACATCCACCGGGCCGCGGGGTACTCGTCCTCCCGGAGGGGGCCGTGGCCGATCTTCTTGGCGGCTACCGCTGCGACGAGCAGCAGCCCATGTTTGCGCATCGTAGGACCGCTGGGCAGCCCCCCGTGGGCCGCGGAGGCCGACGCGTCGAATGAGTAGTAGATGGGCAGCCCCCCGTGTGCTGCGGAGGCTGACGCGTCGAATGGCGTCGTTCCTGGTTTACCAAGACGCTGCTTGCTTATGTCTACTGCCCTGGACGCAAAAACGTTGCTTGCCGTATGTTCTAGGCCCTGCAGCTGTATGATAGCCGACGCAAAAAAGTTGGCCTGCTGCGTGCGTGCGGGTTGCTAAGCAGGGGCCAATATTAGCGGGGTTCCGCGGCCCAAATTTCAAGGAGGCGGTCGTTGACGCGAAGAAGGGGGGCAGATAACAACAGGGAGATAAAATGGTACTATATGTTAAAACTCCTCGACCATCGTGCCGTCGTCCGGCGCCGCAAACGCTGGGCGAGTCTCGACCGGGTCGACGAAGGCCCGCAGCCGCTTCTTCTCCGCGATCAAAAGCTTGTACTTGGCCTGGTACTCCTTGATGGGCCGCGCGTGCCCGAGCGCGCGGCGCACGTCCCGCCAGACGGCGGCGTACCAGTCGGCGCGTTCACTGGCGCCGCCGGCGCGCGCGCGCTTGTACGCGGCGGCGACCACGACTTTCAGGCGCCGGACCTCGGAATCCGTCCAGGGTTGCGGGTCGTTCTCGTCGTTCTGCCTCTGCCAGGCGGCCGGGCTCGCCGCGGCGCGCGCCCGCGCGAGCAGCGACGGCGGCGACACGCGGGCCGGCGTCGCGTCGCCCAAGGCCGGCGGCGACTTAAGAGGCGTCGCCGGGCTCGAGGACGGCGGCGACGCGAGCGACTCCCGCCAGCGCGGCGCCTCGTCGCCGTCCGACGAGGAGGAGTCGTCGATGGACGAGCCGAGGACTCGCGCCGCCCGCGCCGCCGTGTTGTCCGGCGACGGCTCACTTGCCGCCGCCGGCGACAGCGCGCCCGCCGCCGCCGGCGACGGCAGGCCCAGACGCGCGCGGAATCGAGACCGCTGAGTTTTGCCGGCCTCGGCGCGCGGCAACGCCTCTGGCAACGCCTCTGGAGACGACGACGCGTCCGAGGAGTCTGATTCTTCCCCGTCGACCGCCGCCGCGGCGACCGGCCGAGACCGCGCCGTCTTGCCGGCCTGGGCGCGCGGCGATGACAATGCGTCCGAGCTGTCCGATTCTTCCCCGTCGAACGCCGGCGCGACGACCGGCGAGGCCGGGCGCGCGGGGGCGACCGACGTCGGGACCGCGGCGAGGACCTCCGGCGAGCCGCCGCACGGGTCGCTCGACGCCGTCGAGGCAAGGACCGATGGCGACAGGCTGTCCTTGCGCGGCAGGACCTCCGGCGAGCTAGAGATCGTCGAGGCGAGGACCCCGGGCGAGGGACCCGGGTAGGGCGAGGCGAAGTTGACCGGCGACGGCAGGGCCGCCGCCGGCGACGGCAGCTGGACCGGCGAGGCCGCGCGCGGCGCGGGCAGGCTGCCGAAGACGTACGGTTTGGCGCCGGCGGGGCTCGCGGCGGCGGCGGCCGCGGCGGCGAGGTCCAGGGGAGCGCTGCCGAAGTCGTACGAGAACGCGGCGCTCGGCTCGAAGCGGCGCGGCTTGTTATTTTCGGGCTCGGCGGCGGCTTTGGGCGAGTCGAAGAGGCCGCCGTAGGAGAAGCGCGCGCTCGGGTCGGGCAGGGCCTTCCGCGCCGGTACCGCTTCCACAGGCGCGGCAACCACGGGCGCCGCGGCCGCGACGGGCGGCGGCGCAATCACCACCTCGTCCGGCGGCGCGTTCTTCAGGAAGGCGTGGTCGAGCGCGGTCTGCGCCGAGGGCCGCGCCGCCGGGTCCAGCCGAAGGAGCGCGTCGCAGAGGTCGACGCCCTCGGGATCCGCTCCTCTCAGCTCGAGGCGGACGGGGCGGCGGCTCGTGTGCTTCGGCTGGAACCGCAGCGCCGTCGCCAGGCGAATCCCCTCCTGCCAGCCCGCCTGCCAGGGGTTGCCCCGCGCCGCGAAGATTTTATGCGCCAGGTCGGCTTCGCTGGTCGCGGGGAAGAGCGGCCGTCCTTTACTCAAGAGCTCGCCCAGGACGCACCCCGTGGCCCAGACGTCCACGGGACTCGAATAGACTTTCGACCGTAACGCGTTCTCGGGCGCGCGGTACCACCGCGTCGACACGTAATCCGTGTAGGGCGGCGCTGATCTCACCTCGCGCGCACAACCGAGGTCGGCGATCTTGCACTTTTGCGTCACCTTGTCCACTAAGATGTTCTCGGGCTTGATGTCGCGGTGGAAGAAGCCCCGCCGGTGCATGTGCTGCAAACCCCGCAAAATGTCGCGCGCTACACTTGCCGCTTTTGTTGGAGTGTAGTAGGCGCCGCCCTTACAAGCGTCGTACAAGTTCCCGCCGTCTACGAACTCCATGACGATGAACACGCTCCCGTCGGCCTTGGCGTGGATCACCTCCATCACTCGTATGAGGTTGGCGTGGCCGCCCCGGTCCTGGCACTTTTTCAAGGAAGCGACCTCTCTTTGCTGCAAACACTCGGTCCAGCTCCGGAACTTCTTGCAGATGTGCTTGATGGCCACCGTGCGCCCGTCCTTGGTCGCGCTGCAGACACTGCCGAAGGCGCCCCTTCCCAAAAGCTTGTCCACTTTGTAGCCGTACGCCTCGCAGACGGCCATGGTTCTAGTATGATTTGGACGCGCGCGGCCTGGATGGCTCTGGCTTGTCTATTTCTAGACGCGCGCGGCCCTGATGGGTCTTGGGTGGCTCTGGCTCTTGTCTTTCTAGGGCAGCCGCTTCTGGACGCGCGCGGCTGCTGTCGGCGGTATTGTGGTCGCCGGACCGTGCCAGTGCGCTGGCGGGGCAACCTCTTCGGCTGGTGCGCTCCTTGCAAACTTGTTTTGTGTGCTCCACTGGTCGAATGACCCCGCACTTAACTAATGATCTGCTTTTGGACGAACGTAGGCTGTCCTTGACGTCGTCGCCGTACACATGGGTGGGTTTCAGACTCATGCAAAAAGCTTAA
>Ga0302122_10000105_pt1 | contig 43153 bp, 36 predicted proteins | sample CB21_SCM_MG_FD_203115 | JGI IMG/M metagenome (GOLD analysis project Ga0302122, IMG submission 203115) | Marine microbial communities from Western Arctic Ocean, Canada - CB21_SCM | ecosystem: Environmental > Aquatic > Marine > Oceanic | place: Canada: Western Arctic Ocean | collected 2017-09-28 | reverse complement strand
TGCCAGCGGCCGCAAACGCGGCGCCGCCGCCGCCGGCCCCGGAGGTCGCCATGTCGAGGAAGGGCGCGCCCATCGTCCGCACCGCCTGGGAGGCGAGTCACACGGCCGGTGCCGCCGACATGGTCGCGGGTTTGGGCGGCGAGCCCACGCTCCTTTTAACGAACGAGGACGGTGCTTTGGAGCCGTACGCGCTGCATGCGGAGTGTACGCACCTCGGGTGTCTCGTGGGCCCCTGGAATCCCGTGACGAACCGCTTCGTGTGCCCCTGCCACGGCTCCGAGTATAGAAGGGACGGGTCCGTGGCGCGCGGGCCGGCGCCGCGGCCGCTCAAGCTGGCGAAGGTGTCCTACGACGAGGCGGGCCGGGTCGTCCTGGAGAAGTGGACGGACGCTGATACGAGGTCTTAAGTTGTTTATGTTTTACTCCGGAGCGCCGCGAGGCTCCGCGCGACCGCGTCCCGCCGCTCCGCCTCCTCTCTTTTCCGCTTCTGCGTGTCGGTCTCCGCGTCGTCCCACGCCGTCGCCACGAGCGCCACGACCGCCACGGCGCCCCACAGCACGGGGCTGTTCAGGTGCAACCCGTCGAAGGCGAAGGGGTTCCAGTTCTGGCGGACGGCCTCGCGCTGCGCGTGGGCCACGGCCGGGTCGTGCTTCTTCGCCGCGAGGCCGCGCGCGCGGGGGCGCGTCGCGAGGCCGCGCGTCCTCGCCGGCGCAGTGCGCAGTTCGACGCGTGCCGCGCGTGCATGACGCCGCAGGTGGACACACGCACCGCGGAGCATGTGTGCTGGTCTCTAGGCTTAAAATGCGCACCCCGTGATACGTTTTCACGCGTAGTGCAAGAGCTGCAAATATGCTCTCTGGTGCTGCACTGAGCTGAGCGTTGCACAAGGCTCAGAGATCAATGCGACACCAAAGCGCACACGTATCGATGCACCGTTACGCTATAAGAGCTGTTTGTTTTGTAGCACGGGCGGACGGCTGCGATTTGTGTCACCTCCATGTATGTTCGGGTTTTTCCGTTCGGGTCGACTTGGTAAAGGAGTTGTGCTGCTGTGGGCAGCGCGCGGGCAGCGAAACTCTGCAGCCGGGCAGTAACCATGCGCCTCCTAAGCGCATGGATGCTAGCCGCCGCCCTCACGCCCACCGGGGCCAAGAAGAAGAAGCGGAGGCCCAAAACCCTCGACACGCGGACGGAGCAGCAGCGCTCGTGCGACGCATGCATGGCCCTCGCGGCGCACGCGCGCAACGTCGTCAACACGGTCATACAGGCACCGCCGGCGCATACACTCGCCGGCCCGCCGGCCGAGCGGGACCGGGAGCGGGTGCGAGGCAGCGTCGTCGACTGGCCCGCGGTTTTGCGAGAGGGCTGCCCCGCCGAGGAATGCGGCACGCTGCTCAGGGGCGTTAGTCAAGCCATCGCCGAGGAGCTCGTGAATCTGGTCGAGGACGGCGACGTCATTGACGCCCGCGTGCTCCCGGACCTGCTCTGCGCGCCGTCGTCGGTGACGGGGGCCTGCCGAACATATGACCCGCCGGATGCCACGCCGCGGACGTCGTTCGTGGTGGCCCTGCACAACGAGCGAACCGTCGACGAGGCGACGCGGGGGGCCATCGAGGTGCATTTGGTGGCGCCGGCGGATTTGCATACGCCGTGCGCGCCCTCGGAGGGCATTAGAAATGAGACGAAGCGCCTGGCCCAGAAATCCGTGCGAAAACTGCACGCCGGCGAGGAGCAGTTGTTCGTGCTGTCCATCCACTCGCTCCAGCCGACCTTACCCACGCTGCGCATCAAGCCGCTGAACGCCCCCTGCGGCGCCGGCCGCGACCTCGACGTCGACCTCCTCGACGACCGCTGGGCGGTGTACCGGGTGCGCGACTCGGCTAAGGCGGCAACGCTGCCCGGGGGCATCCACCGGCCGCTGGTCGTGGGCCGCCTGGCGGGCCGGGACGCGCGGGACAAGCTGCCGACCGGGCACCCCTTCCACGGCGAGCTATGAGTCCGGGCGGCCTTCTTAGAGGGCGTGTATGTAAATTAACTGTGGAGATTCGAAACTTAGTGGCGGAGTCAGTCCTCGAGGAATGCCGCCGCCTCGGGCAGCGGCTTTGCCGCGCCCGACCGCCGCCCCGGCGGCAACAACCCCTTGGCCGCCAGCGCCAGCGTCCGCGCCAGCGCGGCGCGCGCGTCCGCGGCCGTGGCGCCGGTTCCCTCTTCTAAACCCTCGGCGGCCGCGACGCAGCACGCTTGGGCCTCGGCCAGGGCCTCCGTATGGGCCTCCTCGGCCCCGGGCGCGCCCGCCTCTATTGCAACACGCGCGGCCTGGACGGCGTCCAGCGCGCGATCAATACACGCCTCCAGCAGCTCCAGGGGCGCGAAGCTAGAGGCCAGGGCCGTACAACTGTAGGGCGCCGCCGCCTGGAACAACCACCGCACGAACGCCGACGGCCTGGCGATGCCCCGCCGCAACAAAGCGTCCATATATAATACAACGTGCTGCGGCGACCCGCCCAGACTTTGGACGACCCCGTCGAACAGCGCCCGCTCCACGGGCTCATCATCATAGCAGCAGTTGCGCAGGGCGATGGCTAATCCGGCGTCGTCCAACGGTGCCAACAGGTGTGTCAATGAAGACGTGTGCGCGCACAAAGCGGCTACGGCCGCCTTGGCCCGCGCCGCGTCGTCGTCGAGCGTCGCGAACTTGATGGCCACCATCGTGCGGTCGGCGCCCTCCTCCGGCGGGTCCACGGCCCGACTCAGCTCGCCGAAGTCTACCCGGAACGCCAGAGACTCCGGGGTGTTGTCGTCGAAGGTCGTCTCCGACAACCCGACCGGCAATAAAACGTGCAAGGCCTCCGGCAGCGCCACTTTCAAGCGGTCCAGGTAGGCCAGGCGGCAACACCTCTCTAGCACTTCCGTGACAAATCGTTTCTGCGCATCCCCCTCGTCCTCCTCCACGACGGACGCCCAGTAGTCCCAGTACGGCCACACGAACTTCGTGTTCGAGAGGTAGTGGGCAAATAATAACGCGACCCGCCGCTGCTGACTCGGTGAAGGCGCCGCCTCGTCATCCAACGCGCGGAAGAAGAGTTCGATCGCCGTGGCGAACTGCGGGGCGAACTTCGCGTCTGGTATAGCGCAGAGCTCCAAGATGGCGTGCAGGGCGTCCAGGACCACGGCGTCGTCATGTGATGCGTAGGCGATGAGCGCGGCGGCCACGTCCTTCAGCGAGTCGACTTCCGTAGCTTCCCCGATGGCGCTCAGCTGCTTGGCGACGTCGCTCTTGGACCCGACAACAATCCCGTCCCAGCGCGTGCCCGGTCTAAACGCCTCCACGACGTCCGGGACCAGGGACAGGAGGAGGGGGTCCTCGCACTGCAGGGCGGGCCACGCGCCGTCCACGGCGAAGGACGGCGCGGCGAAGGTTTCGACACTTTCCGGCAACGCGGCTCTCGCATCGCACTCCGCCTCGACCTGGCCCAGGGAAGCCGTGGTGCCGTTTCTCAGGTGCGCGAGGGCCAACCGCACGAGGTCGTTCGCCGCGCTCTTGAGCGCCACGAGCCGCGGCGTGACCACGGCCGCGGGCAGCCCGCCCCGCAGCAGCGCCGTGGCGAGTAACGCGCCGTCGAGCTTCGCGAGGACCGCGTCGATGCCCCGGGCGTCGTGCAATTGCGCGACGCCGACGGCACCCAGGCGGCACAAGTACGTTAACGCGTTGGACGCCGCGGACCGACTCTTCTCGGTGCACGCTTTCGAAAAGCGGTCGTAGGCCGCCTCGACAAAAAAGGGCGCCGTCGACGCGTCGTGCTGCACCAATAGGGCCGCGACGGACGCGTACGCCCCGCAGCCCAGCGGCGACGCCTGCGCCACGAGCGCCAGCTGCGCCGCCACGACGCGCGGCCGCTCGCCCAGCTCCTTCTGCGCCACGGCCGCGCTTAGCGCTTTGAGGTTGTCCTGCAAAGGGACCTCCGCGTCCGTCGTGCGCCGCGCGTGCACGTCGGCCACGCGCGTCAGGAGCTGGACCAGCCTGTGACTCCCGGCGCCCCCGATGGGCGTCGGCGCGGGCGGCGGCGGCCGCGGGCCGCGGCTCTGGTGGTTGCCGCCCTCCTGGCGCCGCCGCTTGTGCCGGCCCTGGTCGCCGCGGCGGTCGTCGCGGCCGCGCCGCCTCCGGTCGCCGTCTCGCTCGCGCCGCCCGCCGCCGCGGCGGTCGCGATCGCGGCGGTCGTAGCGGTCGCGCTCGTCGCGGCCGCTGCTGAGGGCGCCGTCCATCTCCTTTGTGCTGCTGTCGTTGCGTTGGCGGGCGCGTGCGGGCGGACACCAAGCTGCCTTAATCTGCTCGTTGTAGCAGCGGGAAACTCCTGCTGGCAAGATCACCACGGATGCGTGTGGGAGCACAGTCGCGCGTATCGCGAGGGCGAAAAAACCCGGGGCCTGGGATAATTTCACAAGCCGTCGGAATTCCTCTGCGACAGCCCCCAGACTATGGTAGAGAAGCCACGTGCGCCGCTCTAGGCCTCCGTGAGTCCGTGCGGGTTCGACCGCCTCACGAGCCGCCAGAGTCAGAGCCACCTCCCACGCGAGCACACCCGAGCATAAGGCGATCGACAGAACTCGTCAGAACAGAAGCATGCGGACGTTCATCGGCACGCTGGTTCTTGGCACCGCTGCCGCCCTGGCGCCCACAAGCAGAGGCATCAAGTTAAGCAAGCTGGCAGCGCCCGTCACTGGCGTCGCGGCCCTGCTCGCGCCGGCGGCGGCCTTCGCAGAGGAAGCGGGCTATGAGTACGGCGGGGTCAGCGCCCCCTCCTGGGTCTTACCTGCCGGAGCGGTGCTCGCGATCGCGACCGCGCTCCTACCCCTCGCGCTGCAGGGCGGCGAGGAGGCCGCCAACGACATCTTCGACCAGAGCGAGGCGGACCGGTCGCTCGACCCGAAGAAGCGCCGGAACGTGTAGGCGGCGACCGGCGCGCGGCCGCGAGTCCGGCGGGCGTCCACCGTAATGTTTACTCATATAGCTAACCGCTTAACATACCCCGTCGACGGGATATGTTATACGCCACTCGGCGGGATAGTTACGCTTAACTGCGCCAACTGCCGTCAGAGAAGAAGCACCGTGTGTTACCTGAAGTAGTTTACTCCTCGTCCTCCTCCAATTCCTCCGCCGGGACGTCCTCCGGAGGGTTCAACCGCACCGCGAGCGTGACGCTCCCCTCGCCGCCCCCGCCCGGCGCCTCGAAGGCCAGGGCACCCGTCTCGACGAGCCGGCTGTCCGCCGAGAAAGAGGGCTCTAATAACGCGGCGAGGGGCACGGTCGCCGCCGCGACGACGGCGAGCGCCTCGGCGCCGTCCTCTGGCATGGCCTTGAGCACGCTGACCAAAAGCCCCGTGGCCTTGAGGCCGTCGCGGACCGCGGCCGTGGCCGGCACGCCGAGCACCACATCGATGGAGGCCGGGCTCGGCGCGTCCGGCGCCGGCGGCGCCACGGGCGCGGCGCGCCAGGGGAGCCGCGCCGTGCGCCGGGCCGTCATTTGCGGCGCGCCCACTACCAAAAATTCGACGAAGACGCCCTCTTCAAGTGGGTCCGCCGCGTCGCTCGCCGAAGCCGGCGCGTCCAGACCCAGCAGGGCCCGCAGCGTGACGTGGACGCGGATGGTCTCGTCGTCGCCATAGACGTCGTCCTCCCCTTTGCTAAGCGCGACGTCGTCCAACCGCACGACATGCAACGCGTGGGCGACCCGTCTCCGATACTGCGGTAATAATGCGCAGGGGTTGCCCGCGAGCACGCACTGCTTCAAATGCACGCACCCACTTAATGAATCGAGGCTCGCGTCCAGCGAGGACAACGCGTTAAACGCCCCATCAAAGGCCTCCAAAAGCGGGCACCGGTCGCCCAATGTTATAGGAAGCGCCTCGATGCGGTTGTAGCCGACGCCGAGGAACCGCAAGTTGCCGAAGCGGGGCAGTTCTAGGGAACAGAGGTTGTTGGAGTAGAGCGCCAGCGTCTCTAGCCCCTCGTGGTCTCCATTTCGCTCGAACGATTCTATACCATTGTCGCCCACGTCCAGGTGCTTGAGATTTACAAGCGCGCGCAGGTCCCGTGTGACTCGCGTGAGCTGCCGGTGCCGCGCCTCGATGGTCTCGAGTTGGCAGTACCTGTGCCAGCGCCGCTCGCCGTCGTAGTCGGCGGGGTCGGGCGGCTGGGGGAAGACCGCCATCGGGCAGCCGTAGGCCTCCTCGGTCGCGAGGCTGCCTCTCCGCGGAGGACCAGCCCTGGCCACAAAAGCTTGGCCACAACGCCTAATGGCACGGGTTTCGGCCGATTCCCTCCTCGGCAGCGTAGATGACTACACACGGGCGGCTTACCCCCAGGCGAGCTGGTCCACGGCGTCCAGCTCCAGCGCCCGGCACGCAGCCACGAACTCGCGCGCGGCGCCCGGGTCCGCCAAGAGGGCGCGCCCCAGCACCACGCCGTCGAAGCCGGCGGCGGCCAGGGCGCGCACGTCCGCCAGACTGCTCCCCAGCCCGCCCGCGGCCAGGGCCACGATGTTCGGGGGGATGAAGCCCTTCAGGCCGAGGCACTGGTGCCGGTGCAGCTCGCCCGTCGCCCGGTCCCGGTCCGAGCAGATGAGGAGCGTCGCGCCCGCCTCGAGCGCGAACTGCACCTCGTTGGGCGTGTGGCACTCCACGGCGCCCTCGACGCCCGCGACGGTGCACGCGTCCAGGAGGTCCGGGAGCGCGCCCCCCAAAATCGTCGCGCTCAGCCAGACGGCGTCCGCGCCGGATTCCGCCGCGAGCGCGACCTGGATCGGCGCCACGACGAGGTCCTTCACGAGGAGGGGCGTGGTCGTGTTCCGCAGGGCCCGGGCGGCGCCCACGACGTCGCCCTCCTTACTGCCGTACCACTCCTTCTCCACGGACACGCACACGGCGTCCACCGGCCACTTCGCGACGTCCGTCACCACGGTCCCCGCGCTCTTGAAGGCGGCGAGGTCCAGGGGGCCGCCGTCGGGCCCGCCGTGCGGGCTCCGCCGCTTCACGTCGGCGACGACCGCGACCCGCTTCTGCATGCCATCGCCCCGCCGCACGGCCGCGGAGAAGCGCACGTTGCCGCGGTCGGCCACGTACCCCAACCGCAACCGCGCGTCGCTGTCGAGGCCCGCGTGCTGCCGGTCCAGCGCCCGGGCCTCGTCGAGCTTGCGGCGCACGGCCTCCTCAAGGTTCGCCGCGTGTCGATTACTTGTGCGGCGCCGCGGCGGCGCCGGCCGGAACGCCGCCGCGGCCACCACGAGCGCGAGGGCACCTCGCATGGCTATGCAGTGCGTCGCTGGACGATGGCTGGCGGAGTGATGCGTGCCGCCGAGGTCACTGGCTGCTTCTTTAGACCGCTGCGTAGGGCTTATGTGTCGATCTATCGATCGATGCTGAGACTTTGTCACTTTGATGGAGTTGGGCCCGGGTTTTGTTGTTGCGCGGGTTTCACATCAAGAGCGGATCCTGAACGGGTGCGCGCTGGCCAACAAGACTCATAACTGGCGCGCACAGCCAGAACAGCCCCCTGGTTCCACCCGTACAGCTTTTCACGCACCGGTAAGCGTAACAGGGCAGCGCAAAAGGGCTGCCCCGCACCGCCGGCTCCGGTCCTTCCAACGTGGATACGACGATGGTCGTCGGACGACTGCTCCTCCTGGTCGCCGCCGCCGAGCCGCGGCGCCTCCTCGTCGTCGACTTCCACCGCTCGGCGCGAACCGACCACGGCCTCGCCGCGGCGCTGCGGCACGAAAACCTGCGGAAGGTCTTCCCCGAGGTAGACTACTTGGACATCGAGGCGGAGCTGGGCGGCGAAGAGCTGGAGCGCGTGCCGGTGCTCCTCCGGGCGCGCGTCGCGGGCGCCGCGGCCATCCTCGTGAAGAGCAACTGGTACTACGTGCCCGACGAATTATTTCGCACCTTTGCCTCGAGTTGGGGCCTCGCCAACGTCGCCCTGCAGATCGCGGGGTCCCAGCCGCCGCCGTGGCTCAGTCAGGACCTCGAGGCCCTGCAATCCGGGGCGGAGAGGTCGCTCGGCGTGAGCCCCGACGCGGAGTTCGCGGGCAGCGCGCCGCTGGGGCGCACCATCAACGCCTCCGTGGCCTTTTACGGCGTCGTGTTCTACGAGACGCCCTGGTACGCGAGCCTCGCGCTCGCGCACCCGTGCGCCGTGCAGGCGTTTGGCATCGACGACGAAACGATGTTCTCCGACCATTCAACGCGGGACATCGATGTGTTGTACGTGGGCAAGTTCGCCGACGTGAAGGGCGCGCGAGTGCTGTTGGCCGAACGCTACGCGGGCAGGCACCGCGTCGCCGTCGGCGACTACGAGCCTCTGGAAGCGTACGAAGAGGGGCCCCGGCTCGTGGCCGCCCTGCGCGCGGGCGGCGTCGAGGTGCGCGCGCCGGTGCCGCACGCCGCGCTCGCGGCCCTCTACCGCCGGACGCGCGTCGTCGTCGTGCCGAGCCAGCTCCAGGGCGGCGGCGAGCGGGCGGTGCTCGAGGCGCGGCGGTGCGGCTGTGAGGTCCACGTCTTCGCGGACAACCGGAAGCTGGTGGGCCTGCTGCGGGACCCGGTGCCGGGCGCCGGGGAGTACGCCTCGAACCTGGCCCGCGGCCTGGCGTGCGCGGCGGGCGACGCGGGCGCCTGCGCCGCGGCCTGCCCGCGGCTTCCGGCCGCGGCGCCGGCCGCGGGCACGGACCGCCGGCCCCGGTGCCTCGTCCGCGTGGACGTGCCCGCGGGCCGCCTGGCCGGCGCCGTCGACCCGGCGACCGCGTGGAACCACCGGCTCGTGGGCGCGGCGGACGCCTTCGCGGACGACGCCGTCGGCGCGCGGCGCGGCCAGGACGCGCGCGCCGCCGCGCGTGTCCACTGCGCGGCTCTCGCGGAGCGGCGCGGCTGGACCGAGCTCGAGGACTTGGATTCGTGCGAAGTCACCGTCTTCGTCGCCGTGGAGAACGCGCGCACCGCGTTCCTCTACCACCTGGACATGGCCCCGTCGCCGCACCGCGACCGCGCGCTCGCCGCGTGGGGCGCGGACCGGGGGCCCGGGACGGACCGGTGCTACGCGGAGTCCTAGCGTACCCTTATCGATTTGTATGTATCTTTCTGGGCCGCCCTTCGATCTTTGTTCGGGTTTTTCGGCGAGTCGAAGAATAATTGAACTACATGCCCCCTCGCGCTTCCAACCGCCGTACACGCGGCCCCGCTGCGACCCGGCGCGTTCATCGCCGTGAAGACTACGGCCACGGGCCCACGGGGCGATCGGCGCGTTCCCGTGGCGAGATAAGTACAAAAAGAGCCTTAGTCGTCGTCGTTCATGGCGTCGGAGTCGTCCTCGTCGTCCTCGTCCGGGGGCCCCTCGCCCGGCTCGTCCGACCAGGACTGCTCGACGACCTCGCGCACGCGCCGGTCGTACTCGCGCCGGTGCTCGCTGTACAGGCGCGACGCCTCGCTGTTGGCGGGCGACGCCGGGTTCGGGTCCGAGAGCAGGGACTGGATGCTGGTGAGGATGGCGGAGATGTCGTAGATGGGCGACCACTGGTTCTGCAGGATGTCGAGGCAGATCTGGCCGTCGTTGTAGACGTTCGGGTGGAAGACGCGCGTCGCGAAGCGCACGGCCGGCGCCTTGTTCGGGTAGTCCTCGCTGAAGTTCATCTCCAGGCGGAAGGTGCCGCCCGCCCAGGGCGTGTCGTCGGGCCCGAAAATGACCGCCTGCCAGACGAGGATGTTCGCGTCGTCGGGCGCCGCCGCGACGCCGGCCGGGGGGTCCGCCTGGAGCCGCTTGAAGTCCCGGACCAGGCGCCGCCGGGCCGACGAGGACATGGTCCGGCGCTGCGAAGTCGCCGAGCGCCGCGGGCGACGTGGGGCTCTTCCTCTGGCTGCGGCGCCGCGAGGGCCTCGAGGCACGGCCGAGTGGCAGGTGTGCGCGTGGCCTTCCCAAAGCGATCGCGCGAGCGGGGCAGACTTGTCTTGGAAAACCCGCGCGTAAAACGAGCTGAAAACGGGTTTCTCGCTTTCTCTCACGTGCCCTCATCGGGTTTGCGAGAGGCTCTTGGTTAAGGCTCTTGGTTAAGATTATGCACTGCACTTGCTGCCTAGCAGCTCTCCTCGCTGCCGCAGCCTACGCGCTCGCACCCATCCCTCACACGGCTCGACGGCGCGTGGTCCGCCGCGCAACTGAGCAGGACTGGACGCAGAGCGAGGACTGGGCGCTCACGGACGGCGCGAAGCGGTTCACGCGGTCGTCGCGGACCGGCGACGAGCGGCTCTTCTACGAGGACCTCGCGGCGTCGCTGGGACCCGCCGCGGGCGCGCGGCCGGCGGCCGAGTTGCGAGTGCGGCTCGCGGCGCTCGGGTGTCCGACGCCGCCGCCGCCGCGCGTCTTGGACGAGTGGCGCGACGACGGCTCCGACGCGCGCTTCTCGGGCACGCTCGACGGCGATATGACGGAGGTCGCGACGGCGCGCGTGTCGGTCCTCGGAAACGAACCGGGCGCGACGCGGTACGTCGAGACGACCGGCGGGGAACTCCTGCGCCTCGGGACGCCCGCGGACGCCGCTGTGGAAGTGCCCGCGGCGCCCGTGGCGTCGGCGCCGCTGCGGTTGTCGTGGACGGCGCCTGCCGTACCGCGCTTGGCGCCGCTCGCCGCGCTGCCGCTGGCCCTTCTGTTGCTCGCGGCCCGCTTCCTGGCGCCCATTCAAGGGGCGGGCACGTACCTCTACGAGTCGACAACTGTCGTCACGCAGCGGACACAAGACGACGACGGCGATACGGTCGTGCGGGTGCAGCGGCGCAAGGCGACGCGGAGTAGCGAGACGCCGCAGACCAAGGTGCAGACCGACACGGTCGTCCGGCGGACGGCGCGGGGGGACGACGGCACGCTCGTCAAAACTACGACGCGCGACCGGGCCGTAAATCCGACGTTCGACGCGGAGCCGCGGCCCGCCACGGGCGCGGAGATGTCCGCGCTCCTGCGGCCCAAGGGCGCACTGCCGCCCGCCGCCACCGGGACGCCGTCGATGGCGGCCGCGCCGACGCCGAACGTCGACAACTCCCCGTGACTAATAACTATATTGATAACCCACACAGTGCATGCGCCGCGCGCCACCAGATGCCATTACAAGTTTGGTCAACACGGGTTTCGCTCGACAATATCGACGCCAGCATTTATTGTGCTATGACATGCACGGCAATGTTTAAAGCATGCGTGCACACACGACTAGCCTCCGCCATGGAATGCGGCGCCTGCGTCTCCAAGGGGGCAGCATGGCAACCGAGACGTAGGCCATAAGCACAATGCGATGGCTCCTACTCCTCCTAAGCGTAGCGGGAGGGAGCAACTACGACGTCCAATTGGCAGCGCGCCTCCCCGGCGGCAGCGACGACGCGCGCGCGCGGGCGCACCGAACGGTGCACGCCCATGGCCTCCGCACGCGTCCGCTGGCGTGCCCAGGCGACGCGTCCGTCGAAACGCGCATGGCCGCCGACGACGACGAGGCGGTCAAGTGCTTTGCGGACGCGTTGGAGGCGACGATCGCCGACGACACCAACGCCTCGGGCTGGTCGTGGGCGTCGTTCGCGGCCGGCGCCGGCGGCGAGCTTTTGATCCCGACGCACTTCGGCGGCCTCCGGACGGGCGGCGTGGCGTGCTTCCATCAAGTACGGGACGCGTGGGCCGCGGCCGGCTACCTCGCCACGATTCCTGATGCGGATCCGCACTACGCTACGTCGAGGACGCCGGCGCAAGCCGTCGGGGCACTCCGGGGGTTCCGGGGCGCGCGCGACGTCCTTTTCGTGCCCGAGGGCTGGCACTGGAAGGGCATGGGAGTTTTTTCCGACCGCCGGGCCGCGCGCATCTACGTGCTGAGCCTCGCGGCCGCAGACGATCGAGGCCTTCCGGTCGCTTCCCACAAAGCCTTCGACGGCGCCCGAGGCGTCGCAGTGGGCTGGGCCGTGTCCCACGACCTCCACACCCGCTTCCGACTGCCCGGCGCCACCTTTTACGCGGCGCCGTGCCCCGTCGAGGAGTCCTTCTACCGGACAGCGTCGCGAGACTTCGCATCAATCACGGCCGCGGGCGCTCCGCCCGCGGCCTTTAAAGCGGCCTACGAGGACGCGCGGGCTCTGAACGAGACCGCCTCCGCCATGGTCGCTGCCGCGCTGGCGCGGAGCGGCTTGCGAAGGACGGGCGCGGGCCTGATCCTGATCGACGCCGACGGCTATAGAGCGGGCGGGGAGGTGCGGGCGGCGCTCCGGGATTTGGTGGCGCGGCTCCGCGGGCGAGGTTTTGACGTATTGGATTTGCGGGGCTTCGATCGAGGCGACCTCCCGTCGCTCTACGCGGCGGCGGCGTGCGTGGTCGACTTCCACGTGCCGGGGCCGGAGCGCGTCGTCATGGAGGCGGCCTTATACGGGTGCTGGCCGGTGCTCGTGGACGAGGGCTACGGTGGCGGTGCGGGGGATTTTCCGATACCGGAGCGCTTCCGGATACGAGCCGACGCAGCCGTGGCGGAAGCGGCTGTCCTGGAGCTCGTAGAGCGGCGCGGGGATGCGCTTTTGGAGGCCGAGTTCGCGCCTTGGCGGACGCACGTGGAGGCGCTACCGGAGCGCTTCGACGCGGCCGTCGAGGCCCTGTCCTTCGCCCAGAACCTCCAAATACACGTTGAGGCCTGCGGCCCGGCCGCGGCGCCGTTCGCGGCCGTCGCGTCCGCCCTGCGTGCGTTGCCTCTCGCTTCCGTCGAAGTCCTCGTGGGTGACGCGCCGCGGTTTTTGCGGACGCACTACCGAAACGTTGAAACGATCGCGGCGCTCGGTTTGACGGACGCCGAGACGGGCGGTTTAGCGTCCCACGCCGTGCGGTTTAGGGACGGGTGCGCCGCCCCGCGGATCGACGATCGCGCTGACGTGAGCCATGGCGTCGCCTGGGTGGCGCTGCCGCCGGGCGTGCTGCTCGCGGAGGGTGCCGCCGAATCGCTGCGCGCCGCTCTGGAGGACATGTTCGCCGCAAACTGCCGCGGGGCGACGCTCGGCGCGGGCGCGCAGCTTTACCTCAACGAGACGGCGCTCACCGGCCGCCGCGCCGTCCGCGCGCATTGTGAAGGCGGAACTCTGGGGGGCGTCACGGTCGCCGCCGCAGATGCCGGGGACCTCATTCAAAAACTGCCGCCCTGGGCGGTCGATCAACGCGCGCCGCCGCCGCGCCCCGCGCCGCCACCGCCCCTCGAGGCCGTTATAGAGTTAGACGGCGGGCGCCGCGTCCACCGCTTCGAGCCCGCCTCGGACTCCGATTCATTAATCGCCAACGGCCGCGACCTCCTCCGACAGCACGACCTCCACGCCAAGAACGCGACCGGTCTCTCCAGGGTCGTGGTACACCTCGCCGAGCTCCAGGGGCTGCCGTCGGTGGCGCAATGCGTGCGAGACGACCCCGCCAGTCCGCCGTTCGCCGCGCGGGCGTTCGGGCGGCGCCGCCGCGAGGAGCTGGGCCGCTGGGCTACCAGTCAAGGCCTCGCCCTCGGCTTTGTCAACGACGCATTAAGACGGTGGCGGCCCGCGCCGGCCCAGTTCCGAACGGACGGCGCGCGGCTCACGGCCCTCGAGCGGAGCTGGCAGGGCTACGCCTTCTGCCTCACGCACGGCGCGCAGGACGACGACACGAGCGCGCATCTAGCAGAGAAGTGGAACCGGACGATGTTTGGAGAAAAGCCGCGCGTTTTGGACCTCTTAACTCTACTCCACTTCACGATCGACCGGTCCGACGCCGTGCTGGGCTACACGTCCCAGTTCGTCCATGCGCTGCAGGTCTACGACATGATAACCTCGGCGACGGACGTCATCTTCGCCAAGCACGACGCGCAATACAGGCGCGACATGCGGCTCGCGGCATTACTCCATGACCTGGGCAAGCTGCTGAGCTTGTTTGGGGAAGCCGATACAAACGTCGACTGCACCAATAATGCCCTGGCGATCGATCCAGTTGGGGGCCTCGACGCAATACGGGCGCAGTTCAACCACGACGAGTACGGCTACCTCAAGCTCCGCGGCCGCGGCCTGCCGCGCCGCGTCGTGCTGGCGATCCGTTTCCACTCGCTTTTCGATTTGCGCGACATGAGTGTACCCGACAGCCAAGCCATGCCCTGGCTCCAGCCAGCGGTGAATCTCTATGATATGGACTTAAATCCCGACGACGAACGCGCCCGCGACTTCATACTTCATTTCTCGCACTACGATCAGAAGGCGAAACACGCCACGGACTTCATACCCGACGTCGATGTGGTGGCGATCGGGGCGCTCCTCGCGGAGGCGTTCCCGCCCGATGGGCGGATCCCGTTCTAGACTGATTAACTTTGCGGTATGTGCACTTGTAGTCTCATCATGATCCTGAAGAAGTTCAAGTTCCTGCCAGTGAACTTGAAGAACTTGAATGATATCATGATCATGAAAATTGGGATACACTGGCGACGTCACAGTCGTCACTGGCGTATGAAACCCCTACCTGACGGATTGGACAAGTATCTCAGGAGTATATATGATACCTAATTAGAACCTATACTACTCCGGCACACGGTGGACCGTCGCGGCTGAGCGTGCTCGCCGTTGCGAGGAGCGCCGCTTCCCATTTAGAATGGCCGGGCACTGCCACTACGTTGACGACGCAGCGGGCCGCCGCTACCTGACCTGGTTCTGAGCAACAGATGTCGAATTCTTCCATCCAGAACGAACCGGATATTGGGACCAGCTCGGATTGCCCGCGTTGCAAGTCGGCGGCGACCAGATAGCAGGCGTAATTGTATTGGGAAAGTTCCTGTTGGATGAGTTCAAGCGTCGCTGGAGCCTGCCAGTGGTGCGTGTACTCAAATGCGAACGCCGCAATTTGCTGCGACACAAGGAGCGATCGCATTCCTCTCAGTACATGCGGCTCGGCGCCCTGAACGTCGACCTTGGCCCACAGCACGGACGCGAGTCCCGCGGCTGCTGTAAAAGCATCTAGCGTCGTAGTCGGCACCTCGCCAACCACAGAGCTCACCAACGGGTCGTCGATTATCGTCCAGACATTAGCCGCGGCTTCCAGGCCAGGAACTGCGCGAATGTCGCGCAACGCCCCCGTCACGTCGGAGACGGCGATCGCGTGCGTGTGAAAGGATCGTGCTGCCGCATCGGCGTCGTAGTTTGCAGCGATCGCCTGTAGCCGGTGGAGCGCGGTCGTGTTCAGGTCGAAGGCGTGCACGTCGCAGTCCGGTCCCAAGAGCCTAAAAAAAAAGAGCAGCGCGTCGCTCGAGTCGTAAGCGTCCATCTGGCCGTACGAAGCTGCGCCAATGTCGAGCACCGCGCACGCTTGTACTTCACCCGCGATCCGCGCGAGCAGAGGCACAACCGCACGTTGCACGTACCCGAGACCGAAGGGATTTGTGCGCGCATCGTCGATCAATAATTCTCTGTGTGCCCCTACCCATATCCCGAGGGACTCTCGAGTGATAGCCGAGCCATTGGCTGTCCGTCGGTAACCGCCACACCGATCGGGCCGCGCCGGTATCTCGCACCGAGAGCGCAGCTCATCTAGCAGGTAAGTCGTCAACGGTATGCAAGCTGAGTCGGCTGGACATGTCATCTGTGACGACGGCCAGCGGTCGTTGACGAACCTCGCAACCTCGTCCGGCCACTCTGCTCGTCGAGACAACGGCGCCCTCAAAACCCCATGCCCAGGCGTCACCTCCATCTCGCACCATGCCGTATCATCACCAACGTCGCTGCTGTTCAAGCTTGCGGTCAACCATCCAGCCAACGATGCGCACAAAATCCTAGACATCCTGAGTGATCACTTACGCCCCGCAGACCGCAGTGCCCATGATATATATCGATCAACGCAGGCTAGTACTGTATGCTCTCCGGTGCGCTGCCGGGCTCAAGCTTCCTGCACGCGTTTACTCGCGCGTTTTAGGGGGGGCTGGGAAGCTAGGGTAAGAGCTTGGAGGGGGAGTACTGTATTATACCCCCTGGGATGAGGGGCTAGGGTAAGAGTGCTCTTGAGGGAGGATTAGCTAGCGGTCTGTAAGATGCTAGCAACTCTACAACGCTATCGAGAAGCAGCAACTCTCCACATATGAAAACATGTAAACGCCCATATCTCTCGAAATAAAGCCAATCAAATCATTAGCATCATCACGAAACCCCGTAGTAACTTTCCCCACTCTATCGGAACCGTATCTATTTATCTGCTGTGTTTCTCTAAACCCAAAAGCATGTCTCAACTGAACTTCTCTAAACTTCAAGTCCATTGCAGCATAAATTTTTTTTGTCAAAATACTTCCTGGTTCTTGAACAATTTTGTTATAACAACAAATTTCTTCGGGACTCCGAAAATTAGTTCCTCGTCTTCAATGACCGAAATATCACTGCGCAATGAAGGAATTTCTGATGGTTTGTTTGCGCTCGTAGAACCGAACGTATCAAAATATTCATCGCTGGATGTTTGAATGGGAATTGTATGGTGAATGCGAAGATTTTGAGGAACCGACCCCAGATCGGGTTCGCGTAGTCCTACGCTGGGTTCTACGTTGGATCGAAACTGAGGATAATTACCCTGGAAAAAACTAAAATCTTCGGCGGCTTCCATTTTAAATTCGCAAGGAAACTATTGTTTTGCATCTTTTGAAGGCGTCTAAAAATTCCATCGATTTCATGTACCACATGGCAAACTCCAGTTTGACGTCGTCTCACGATGTAGAAGTCACCTACGCATATAGCGGGGTTGACACGAATGGCGTGACGGGATGTATCAACGCAACCGAGGAGCAAGGCGGGATGTAAAAATAACCCGTTCAAATCCCGCTCTTACCTTGACAGGTCCAGCGGTCGTTCGGACAGGCGGCTCGGAACTCGTCCGCTGGTTGGGCCCGCTCGCACTCGGCGTTAAAAAGAGCGCGCGCCGGCGGGCCGAGCGCTGGTGCGAGCCGCGACCAGAGCGCGTGCGCGACGATCGCGGCGCAATCGTCAAATTCCGGCGTGCCGGCGAGGTTGGATACCGCGACGTGAGCGAGCGACATGTCAGAGCGCGCCGGCGCGCCCGGGGCGCAATGGACGAAGCCCCGGCCGACGCGGCAGCCCGTGTCCGTTAAATCAAAGGCGGCGCCGAGCGCGGCCTCGTCCGGCGCGACCACGGTACCCGGCGCGAGAAGGACGAGCTCCGACCGCGCGGGGTCCATCCCGCCGAGCGCCGCTCCCAGAATATCCGTCGGCGTGTTTCCACAATTTGCGCACGCGGCGAACGACGTGCGCCGGTCGAGGCCGAGTGACCGCATCGCCTCGTGGAGCCGGAGCCCCACGTGGCGCCAGGCGACGCTGTCGTCGGCGTCCTCCGCGCGCGGCGAAACCACAACCAGCTTCGAAAACGGGTAGCGCACGCAGAGCGACACCGCAAGCACCTCGACGCGTTGCCACGCGGCCGCGTCTGTAACAGCGTACACGTACGTGCGCCGGCGACTCGTGATGAGCGACGCGGCCAACGCGTCAAAACGGCGCCGCGCGCCGACGGCGCCGCGCCGGAGCGCCTCCATTGCGGCCGCGGGCGGCGGGCGCCGCCAGAGCGCGTCGACGACGCCGCGCGCGATTTCATTGACTGCCTCGTCCTCGACCCTCGTCAAGCCGTCGTCGAAGTCGCCCCCGCGCGTGCCGTGGTCCCACGACGCGAGGACGGGCGCGGCGTCGAAGAGCGCGAACTCCCAGACCGCCGCCTCGAGGCCCGGCAGCGCTGTGTCGACGAACGCGGCCGCGCGGCGGAAGACGGCCCGCGTCTCGTTCCGGGAGAAGCCGGCGAAGCGGAGCGCGCGCGGCGGCGGCAGGGGGACGCCGGCCCATGCTCGCTCGAGCGCGCGCTGGAGGGCGTCGTCGTCGACAGTCATGTCGTCGTCGTACGCGACGAGCGTGACGTTGTCAAAGCGCTTCGCCGCGGCCTTTACCTCAGCTGAATCTGATCGCCACTGCGTGTAGTACGCGAGGACTTCGTCGTCGACGGGGACGATCTGCATTTCTGACCCGGAGCCAGCGAACGCGCGGTGAGACAATCATAATTTCCCAAGTGCGTCGACACGCGCCACTCGACGCGGTCGCCCCAGCCCCGGGCGGCCGCGAGCATCCAGCGCGCGACGACGCCGCCTCTGCGTTCCACCGCGCGCACGTTCGCCGCGACTGAATCCTCGGACGAGGTTCCTGAGGAGGTGCGGCACGCCACTATCGTCCTCCACGAGGGCGAACTCGGGCGCGACCTCCGTCGAGATAAGCGTATCCATGGGACCGATGCCCTCCGCGAAAAGCTTTGTGACCTCCGCCTCGCTGAGGTTTTTTGTGTCACCGACGTGCGGGGCGAGCCGCGGGTGGACGTGGGCCATGCGCACGCACGCCTGCTGGCGGCGGAGCGCGCCCGCGAGCTGGTGCATCACCAGGGCGCCACCGCTCTTATATCTTAGGTTCGGCTGCCAGACGTAAAAGCAGCCCGCCGCCGCGGCGCACGCTTTTTCGTAGGCGTCCCGTTCTTCGGCAACTGCCGCGACTGCGAGGCAGAGGACTCCGACGCGCATCATCTTTCGGCGTCAGCCCCTCTCAGCGCGAATTTTAGCAGGTACTCCCGGCTCACGTAGGGGATATCGGTGGCCAGGCGCTCCGCGTGAAACTCCACGCCATGCGCCACTTCCCGGGCGAGCCGCGCGGTGCGTGCTTCGGCCGTCTCAGCCGCCGAGCTGCCCTTCCGCCCTGCGGGCTCCATACGTAATTGGCGCAGACGCACCAGTACCCGAACGCGCGCCCCCGCGCTGCGCAAGACCTTAAGGTACTATAAGTATACGATTAGAGCTGCGCATTGATGCGCATATGCATGCGTGCAGCGCACCAGTCTGCAGCTCGACCTGCTTGGGCAGCGTCGGGCAGCCTTCAGAGCCAAATATGGGCACCGCGTGAATATGAAATGGAAAAGTGTGGCCGCGAGCCTCGCGGTCGGCCTCGACGCGCTCCGGCTCGAGGTCACGGTCGACGACACCACTGAGTTCCTAGACTTTGACCGCTGCTCGACCGAGCTGGAGCTGGTAGGCATCGCGCACGCGTTCGTGCACCGCACGGACCGGACGTTACTCGCGACGCGCCCAGACGATCTGGCTGCCTCGCAAGAAATCGTAAACCACATGACGCGGATGCAGGCCGACGCCGCGGGCCCGCCGTGTGCTGCCGCGCCGCTGCCTGCGGGCTCACTTCCGCCGGTCTGGAATTGGGCGGACGCCCGCTCGCTCGCGACCCAGGGCAAGCTCCGGCTCAATTTTGGTGGAGGCGCCGCGAACGACTTCCACGCCTTTGACGCCCGGTATACAGGGTGGGTCGCCGTTGAGGGGCCTAACGACCCAGACGGCCACGACTACGGCTTCTGTTTGGATGGAAAAGAGAGCTGTGGCAAGCCGTGGTGCCTCTGCCGGGACCTGACGCGGGAGCACTTCCCGCTCGATGACGGGTCCGTCGCCTCCATACTAACTGAGCACGCGCTCGAGCACATCAAGTGGGAGTACTGGCCGCACATTCTTCGTGAATTCCATCGAATACTACGAGTAGGCGGTGTTGCGCGCGTCGCACTGCCGGACTACCACTCGCCAGGACCTTCATACCGCCCCGTTTTCTGGAACGCCACGGTGGCCGCCGAGCACAGGATCTTTGGAGGTCACCACGCGTTCCCGACGTTCCTGTCCGTGCGACCAGTCCTCGAGGCTTCGCCTTTTGAGGCCATTTACTGGGGCGTGTCGCGTGTAACTGATATGTTTGAGCTTTTCGTGGCCCTTTACAAATCGTTTAACCAGCCTCTCAATAATTGGAACGTGTCCAATGTGACGAATATGACAGGTATGTTTGCGGGCACAAGCTCCTTCAACCAACCACTCAACAACTGGAACGTGTCCAACCTAAGGAACGCCAAGGGCATGTTTTCTGGCGCAACCTCCTTCAACCAGCCGCTCAATGATTGGAACGTGTCCAATGTACGGGATATGAGAAGGATATTTCGGAACGCATAATCCTTCAACCAGCCCCTCAATGATTGGAACGTCTCCAACGTGACGAATATGAACGAAATGTTTTATGGCGCAAGCTCCTTTTTACAGCCGCTTGATGATTGGAACGTGTCCAAAGTGAAGCATATGAATGGTATGAATGATATGTTTGCTAACACACGGATGCCATCCCCGATGATGATATGTGACCCGTACCGTTAACGGTACGGGTCAGTGCGCGTGCCAAATCGTCGAGTTGATAGAACCACCAGTCCGCGTGGTGGTGCTGGTCGCCGTGTGTAGAAGGGGACGTTACTTCCGGCTCCTCAAATGCCCACTGCTTCGCTCGAATCCATTCTTCCTGAGTAGGAAGAAGGCGCTCATCGTCAAGGAGCAGCCGATTCCAGATGGTCTCTTCGATGTGCGCGTCGACTGTACTGTTCCAACCGCGCTGGCAGTGTTCTCCAATTTCCCGGTAGTTTACCGCCAAGTAGTGCACGTTGTCCGCCTCTTCCCTTCGAAGATTGAAGGTGCCCACGAGCCCGCCCACCTCACGCATGTACCTGAGCGTCCACGTGGACTGCACATCTAGCTCATCTTGCACCCAACTGTCGTACAAATCGATGCCCGTCCAAGGCTCCATCGTTCCAAAATTGGCATACGGGTTTCAACCTGCTGCGAGACAGGATTATAAAAAGCTCGCCGATCACAATTACAGGGACATAGCACCAGCCATCGAGCATTTGCAACGAGGCCTAAAAATCTCATCGGCACGCAGCACAACCTCACCCATCTACCATCGGCAAGAGCAGATCACCCTGCAGCCTCTCGATTGGAGGTCCGCAGCGCCGGCGCATTGTGTATACAAACAGCTCTAAGACTCGTAGGAAGCAAACATGGCCGCGCTCGCCGCGCCGGCGACGGGCCCGCGCACGGGCTCCGCCAGCGGTCACCTAGGCGGCACGCCCACGCACTGCTTCTGCGTGGGCTTCGAGGACTACAGCGCCTGCTTCTTTAGTCAGACGGGCGGCGTCGGCCGCGTGGTCGTCGCCGACGGCGCGGCGGCGACGACGAAGATGGGCGGCGGCGGCGACGACGGCGGCCTCTCGGATCTGCTCGCGCGCAAGATCTCCGAGGTCGCCCGCCGGCGCGTGGTACTGACGCTCGCCGTGCGCAACTTGCGGTCGCTCGACGACGTGCGATCGCTCGTGGAGCTCTTCGAGCGCGCGCGATAGTGGCAATTCAAGTTCTAAACTAATTATGTTAATCCGGCACACGCGCAATAACCAGCTGGTGCCAGTTGTCCATGATGTCGAGGTACTCGACGACGGCGCCAGCGCACGCCATGGCCTCCTGCAGTAACGGGAGGTCCCACGCGTGCCAGTGGTAGCCCTTGAGGCTGCGGGCCGTCGCGAGGTCGTCGCTACAGAACGGGCACATGTCGAGGTCCACGAGGCGGTGGTAGGCGGCGACGCGCCGTTCGAGCCGCCGGAGCACCTCCGGGTCTTCCGACGAGTCCGCGGCGTCTGCATGCGCGAGGATGAGGTCGTAGATTGTCGAGACGGGAACATCTCTGTCGTACGTGTTCTCGGCCCAAGGCACGCTCACGACGAAATACCCGCCGGGTTTGAGAACGCGCCGCCACGTCGCGAGCGCCCGCAGGGGGTCGGCGAAGTGTTCCAGCACGTGGTACGCCATGACGACGTCGTAGGAGCCGTCGGCGACGTGCTCGAGGCGCCCGCCGTCGCCGACGCGCAGCCGCCCCAGGAAGCGGCCGTCCGCGTAGAAGGCGGACCCGCTCGCCGCCGGGTCCGTCCCCGCCGTCGCGACGCGCGTGACTGCGTTATCCTGCTCCGACCAGTTGACGATGTCCACGGACGCCCAGTTCAGAGTATACAGGCCGCCAATGTCTGTCGTGGGCCCGCCGATCTCGAGCGCACTCGCATTCCGCGCCAAGGAGATTATTTTTTGTTGAAACGACGCCAGCGCCGGGGCGCTCGGGGCGATACGACGACGGCGCAGTGGAACGGTATACGTAGAGTTGGGACACGCGCCGCCGAACGCGCCGCCGCCGTTTTCGCCTCCATAGACGCCATGCACCATCATTGTGACCAGCAAGACGCGCCAGCCCGCCATCCTGGCTGCCCCGGCGTGCGCTCGCTAGCGCATGGCTCGTCTACCCGATTTTGGACCAAGCCGTGAAGTCGGGTGCAAAGCCGTATTCGCTCCGGTGCGGTGTGGGCGCCGGGCCGTAGCTGCCGGCTGCCGGGCACGGGCCAGATGGGTTTTCTCCCTTGCGTGCGGGTCGCTGGCGCGCGGGTTTTCCTAAACGTGGAGCTTTGGAAGCCATGGAAATCACACATATTGCTTACACTGGAACGTCGTCAGTCAGCCCGAGGCGGCGCGACGACGCTGGCAAGCGGTGCCACGAGGCGCGGGACGCCGTCGGGGGCCCACGGCCCGCGGAAGAGCGACGTCTCATTCGTCACCGGCCAGTGCGCCGCCCTAATACCTGTCTTCCCTGCTTCTCTTGGATTAATTTCCATGCCGTGGGCCCACAGGCACGCGGCCCGGCCGCGGTCTGTCAAGACGACGTGTGCGCCTTCAGGCTCGACGTCCAGGACGCACGGCCCGCCCCGATTCTGGCTTCGGAGCGCGGCGAGCAGACACCGCTGCGTCGCATCGATGGGCACGTCCGTCGCGACGCTTCCCTCCCGCGCGCGCACGAGTGCGAGGTCGCCGTCGCCGGCGTCGGCGTCGGTCGATGCGACTTCGTAGCCGCCGCCCTCACGGAGAGACGCGAGCAGGCGACCGAGCTGCGAGGGCGCCTCCGACCCCCAAGTGACCTCGTGCTTGGCCTCGAAGACGATCACGCGCGGGCGCAGGCGATCGAGGGGCAGCGTGGCGAGGAGGTCGACGTCGGCGCCCTCTGCGTCGACGACCAAAACGTCCATCACGCCGCCATGGCGACGCGCGAGGTCTTCGAAGCCGAGGCACTCGACGTCGATCCGCTCGACGGGTATCTCGCGGCCGAGTATGCCTCGGTGACTGCTGGCGTGGTCGCTGCGCAGCGAACCGATCTCGGTGACCCAGGACGGCATGTCGTCGCCGGCGACCACCGTGGGCGAGACGGCGTAGAACGGCACGGCCAGCGCGCTCCGGGCACAGAGCGCGGCCTGTACGGGGACGTGGGGCGAGGCGGAGGTCGCCGCCCGCCGCTGCAGCTCTCCAAAGATGTAGGGCGACGGCTCGACGAGGAGACCCGTCCAATTGTGCCTCGCCGCGACGTCGTGCAGCATCGCATCGCGCGTCGGGGGGAACCAGTAGTGCGCACCGACGTGGACGAAGCCCAGCGGCGCCCAACCGTCCCTCGTCGCGGCGTCGCAGTGGCCGAGCGTGTGAAGTATGGCGGCCCGGGACGCGGCGTGGAGCTCTTCGCCGCATGCACAGGCGACGACGAGCGCAGCGCGGGCTACACGCATTTGCGCTAGGCTCCCTCTACGAACTTTTGCAGGTGTTCCCGGCTCTCAAAGGGAAATCGGCGGTGCTCGCTTCGGCTGCCTCAGCCTGTGAGCTGCCCTGTTGCCCTGCCGGCTCCATACACTGTGTTCAACCCGGACCAGGGCAAAGAGATGAGGCGCGGGGGAGTAAAACCCGTGGGGATTTACGGACACGATAGCAACGCGACGTCAAAAACCCGCGCTGGTAAAAACCCGCACGCTAAGATACCCGCACGCACGCGCGCGCCGCAGTCGCACCGCCGAAACAGGTGCGATCTCGTTGTTTTCGCATGCGTTTGGCAGCCCTTGGTGGCATCGCTATCGCATCCGGGTGCTCATTTATGGGCAGCCCTCGGGCAACCAAGGACACCATGCGCCTCCTGCTAGTCACGCTATGGTGCCGTCTCGCTGCACCGCAATATAATGAGACGACCGTGCATATAAGCGTACCGTTCGAGGGCGGCGCGCGGACCCTAATGTGGCGCCGCGCGGCCGAATCTGCGAAAACAGCCTGCGCGCGCTTCGCGATAGCGCACAACCTGCGAGAAGATGTGGTGGAGGACCTCGAAGCGCTCGTCGCCTCCCAGACGGCGCTGAGAAAGGTCTCGCCATCGCTGTTTGCCGCACCAACCTGGTGGCGCCCCTCTGGTTATTCCGGCACCATCGCGTTCTTCGGCGGGCACGATGCGAGTGTCGCCGTCGCGGCACCGGACGGGACGCTGTTGTGCGTGCTGGAGCTGGAGCGGCTCCTCAACGAGCGCTATTACTCGTCGTTTGGTCCCGACGGGAAGACGCCCCGCGCGTCGTTTGATGAGGACTGGCGGCGCGCGCTTCTTGTGATTCGCGATCGGCCCGAGTGCCACTATCCTGAGACCTTCGCGCACGCCATCGTCGTGGAGGCCGGCGCGTCGCGCTACCGGCTTGAAAAGTTAGTGGAGGAGGTTTTTGACGTCGAGACGTGGCTCGCGTGCGACCACCACGAGGCCCACGCCCGCCTCGGCTTCTTCGCGTCGCCGTTTGCGTCCGCTTTAGTAGTTTCGTACGACGGTGGCGGAAACGACGGGCATTTCAACGCGTACGTGGGCCGGCGGAACCAGCTGGCGCGGGTCGCCCGTTTAGACTATTCGCTGGGTCAGACGTATTTGGCGGTCGGGAGTCTGCTGAAGGAGGTCACGAACGACGAGGCGTCGCCGACGCTCCGCGACTTCTGCGCTTTTGCTAAAGGTGAAAGACCGACTTTCTCTTGGAACGCGCACCCGAAGCCCCTCGCTTTGGCAGGCAAGCTTATGGGCTACGCCGCGACCGGGACTATCCGAGAAGAATTAAGGGGGGCCGCGCGCGGGCTGCTGCTGGCGAGGCCGTCGGAGCTCTGGCGGGGTGAACATCGCAACAATCTTCATTACGCTCTTGCGGACGCCGTCTGTGGCGCAGATCCAGCGGGGGGGCGCGACTTCGCGGCGACGGCACAGAACGAGTACGAGGGGTTCGCGCTCGAGGTCGTCTCAACGTTGTTGGAACGGGCGGGTGGCGCAGAAACCGTCGACGGCGTCGTGCTGGCCGGGGGATGCGGCCTGAACGTACGGGCGAACCAGCGCGTCTTCGACGAAATAGGTGTGCCGGTTTACGTCGCGCCAGCCCCAAACGACGCGGGCCTCGCCGCGGGGGCCGCATGGAAGGTGACGCCGCCGCCACGGCGGCCGTCCCAACCGCAGCACCTCGGCTTCGGGCTCTGGGACGGCGCGGACCTCAATGATCAAGCCGCGGCGCGCGGCGCGCGGAACCTGACGGCACTCGGCGGCGTCGCGTACCTGGCGGCGCTGCTTGACGGTATCCACACGAACGGTGCGAAGCCTATTTTGGCCGTCGTCCGCGGGCGCCAGGAGTTCGGGCCGCGGGCACTCGGAAGACGAAGCCTGCTGGCGGTGCCGGACTCGGTCGGCGCGCGCAACCGGTTGAACCGCCTCAAGCGCCGTCAGTGGTACCGGCCCGTGGCGCCGATGGTCGCTGAGGAGACCATGATTGAGACCTTTGGCCGCAGCGTGCCGTCGCCCTACATGACCATGGCGCCGGACGTTTTACTGGAAGTCGCGCGCTCGTTCCCGGCGCTGGCCCACCTCGACGGCACGGCGCGGCATCAGTCCGTCTCCAAGATCGACGACGCGTGGCTCCACGCGCTTCTGCGGGCCGTCGGCAAGCGGACCGGTCTGGCGGCTTTGATCAACACCTCCTTCAACACGCGCGGCAAGCCCATCTGCAATACGCTCAAAGAGGCGTTGACCATGCTCGACGAGGAGCCGGACCTCGACTACCTCCTCGTCGACGACTGGCTCTTTGCCAAGCCCGGCACCCCCCGGGGCGGCAGGGAACTGTAACAACAATTGATTCTACAAGGCCCGGGCACGCCGAGCCGCCGCCATGCACTCGGCGTACGTTTCGCAGTTGTTGGCCGTGACGGTTGGCCTTCGGTCAACGTCTCTCAAAAGCACGTCAGCGAGCCGACCGACGGCGCACGCGACATCGCACTCCGGCGCAATCGCGACGCCGTGCGTGGCCGCGAAGCGGCTCGCGGCGTTGAGGGCGGTCTCGTTCGCGAAGCAGCGGACCGCTTCAGGGCCCGGCGCCGCGCCCAGCGGCGCTACGAGGTTCACCACGATCTCACGGAATGGCGCCGCTGTGTTTGGCAACGCTTGCGGTGGCGTCCACGTCGCGACTGGCCTTGGTCGGCAGCGGAGCGGCCCTCGACCGCCGAAAAAGTCCGCGACGTGGGCCCAGAGGCCGTCGAAGGAGAGATGCGGGGCGGCAGCGAGTGCGGCCGCACGCCGCGCGGCTAGGTCGTCCGGGGCGCGAGGCGCGTCTAGAAGCCGCCTCATCACGTCTCCGAGCGCGTCAACGCGGACAACGTCGACGGGTAACGCGTACGGGAGCCAGGGCTCGTCGTCGTATACGTAGATCGGTAGCGCGCCTGTGGCAAGGCACTCGTAGAGAAAGAACGAGCTCCGGCCGTACCCTCGCGGTGCGATGACGTACGTCGCCTGGTTGAGGCGCGAGCGCCAGTCTTGACCAAGATACGTTACCGTGGCGGCGTCGAGCGTCGGATCCCCCGCAATGACGTCCGCAATACGCCTTCTGACGGCGTGCGTCGCCCGGCCGCAGAGAAGGAACGTGTATTTGCGGGGCAACGGCGCCGCCGAAAATTCGCCTCCATCAAATGACCGCGTGAGGCCATCAGCGACGAGCGGCAGCGCGACGTCGCCCGCGCCGCCCGCGCTCAGGACCAATAATTGTTTCAAATCCGCGAGGCCCGCGTCGAGCACGCGCAGGCCCTCGTCGTGTTGGGACACGGTGACGTACGCGACGTCCGGCCGCATCGCGGCCTTGAGCGCCTCTACAGATGCTGCTATGACGGCGTCCGTCTCGTCGTCCGTCCCTCGCAGAAATACCGCGTCCGTCCACTGCGCGAACACGGGCACGCGACCGCCGAAAGCAGCGCCGCCTTCGCCGCGCCACCGGTCGATCCACGCGTTCTCGAGCCACGGCCCGTAGAAATGACCATACTCGTGCGGTGCCAGGTTCCGAAGCCCGATGGTCGCGGCGTCAACCTCGGCGAAGCGCTCGGACCACGCGTCGTCCTGGCGCGCCCCGGTCCCGCACGGAGGCGGCGCCGGCGCGGGGTGTCGACGCCGCGCCGCGTGGAGCGCTTCCGTGAGCGCGGCGGCGTCGAGGCCGCGGCCGTGGGCAAACGCGGCCGCGATCGCGTCCAAATCATCATCCGGGTGGAAGAGCACCGTCTCCTCCTCAAAACTGGCCTCGAGGCGCGCGTGGCCGCCTAAATACGCGGACCCCATGGCCGTCCGGTGCCAATTGCGCGACGCGCGCTGCGTGGCGAAGTGGATCACGACGGCGTAGCGGAACGCAGCGGGCGTCGCGGCCCGGGCCGGGAAGGCTCCGGTCGCGTGGAGCAGCGCGCCGTCGAAGAAGAGGACGTCGCCCGCGTTGACGGCGATGGCGACGCGCGTCGCGTTTATGCCCGCCGCGCCCGCCGCGGCGGCCGTATCTGCAAAATCCCGCACCTGCCCGGCCGTCACGAAGTTCCGACCGGCCCAGCGGTGCGAGCCCGGCGCGACCACCGTGGCACCGGTCCGTGCGTCGGTGTCCTGTAGGAAGACCATAGCAGCGAGGTGCGTGCCGTATTCGCCGTCGTGGGACCGCGTCTCGCGCGTCCGAAAGGCCGCCTCCTGGTTCGTGAAGTCGTAGTGAAACACGTTTTCGCGCGCGGACGGCGCTCCGACGTAAACGGTGCAACCGTGGACCTGGTAGTCGGCGCCGAGGCGGGCGGCGGCGATGCCGCGTATCACCGATAAGTCGACGAGCGGCCGCACGAGCGGCCCGACGGCGGCGTCGCCCAGCAGCCCCCAGAGCCGGTAGCTCACGTGGCCATCGTGCGCCGACTCGTCAGTCGTCGTGCAGCCCGGACTACCGAATGTTGTTTTGCAGACCTCCGCATCTTCTAAACGCGCCACGAGGCGGGCGCGCAACAGCTGCAGATCCGTCGCCGTGTCCGCGCCGGCGTCCGTACGTGAGACGACGGCGAAGCCTTTGTTCCTGAGTTCCCCAAGCGTGGCTTGGATAGGATTGGCCCGGGTAACTTCTAAATACCAATAACCGTGTGCATCTGGCCCGTCGACCTTGTCAAACCACACGTCGCGTGCGGCGCGGACCATCGGCAAGAATTCTTCAAGTACTGACCCGCCCGCGTTCTCTTGGAAAATGACGCGGCCCCCCGGCGCGAGGAACCGCCCTATGTTTGCGTAGAAGCGCGCATGGAGGCGCCAGCCCGCGTCGACGGTCATGGCTCGCGTTCTGTCCGACGACGGCGTCCGCGCGCCGCCAACTATGGCCCACCACGAGTCCCAGGCGTCCGCTGAAACAAAATGGGGCGGGTTTGAAACGACGAGGTCCAGCCGGCCCTCCTCGGACCGCGGCACCCCCGCGAGGCCATCGCTTACGTAGGCGACCGCGTGATCTCCAAGGTCGTTGACCCGGATCGTCTCGCGCGCTGCAGCGACCGAGAGCGGATTCACGTCGGCGAGCACGAGAGTTGTACACGCGGCGCGGCCCAGAAGAGCGAATCCGATGAAACCCGGCCCGGCGCAGATTTCGAGGCACCTTGCATGATTTCCCAGGGCCGCGGCCTTGTCGACGAGCGCAGCGCCAAACGCAGTGTTCCCGCCGCCGTGGGCCATATCTGGGCGCGACAGATATTGTACAGATATGCCGCCCGGTGCGTCCCACGCGGTCCAGGCCTGGGGCCGCGCCGCCTCCTCCATCAAACTCGCCGCCCACCCCAGGTCGCAATCCGGCGCGCAGGCGAGCGCCGGCGCCGGCGCCTCATTGATTGCGCACGCGCGGCCCTCGCTGCGACCGTGCGCAACGTAATGCGCGCGAAGTGCATTTTCATCGTACCCGAACGCCGCGTGCACGTCGGCGTAGCGTGTCGCGTAACTGTGCCAGTGGCAGTGCTTGTCCTCGGCGCGGACCGCGGCAGCCCAGGCCGCCAGCAGCAGCCGCATGCCCGAGTCTACGAGCACATGGCTGGGAGGTAGAAACAACCAACACCTGCGATCCTAAAGAGGGGCGCGGAGCTACAAGCGGGGCTGCTTCTACAGTACGAGCTATCGATACAAGCTCGTATCTCTCAGATATCTCTCGCAGATATTCTCGCTGCTTTCGCAACCTGCACGCTACCCAAGGAGGACTCGCTAGGCGTCTGCGCATTCGTAGATAAACCAGTTTCTTGAACCGAAAACCCGCGTACGATGCCAATCAAGCCATCCCACGCCCTGGACGGGACAAGCTCATCCAGCATGGGTTCGAATACCGCTTGGTAGCCCCGCGCATCCGAGAGGCTGCGGACAAGCGAGCAGCAATGGGCCTCAAGCGGCACGTTTCGATGGCTCTGCTGCTTGTCCTGCTTCTGCCCGTGTGCACGCGTAGCACGCGGCGCCTCCCGGTGGCCGTGTCGCCGACGCGGACCGTTTCACTCGAATGGCCAGCGGCCGCGGCGAGCCGGGCCTCGAAGGTGCTGGTCGCGAGCGCGTTCGCGGACCGGTGGCGCCTGTCATCCGGCGGCGGCTGCGACGCGCCCACCTGCGTGGCGGAGGCGCTCGCGGACGCAATGGAGGCGTACGAGGCCGAAGAGCCAGTCGTCTTGGCCGGCGCGCGCTCGCAGGCGGGCCAGGACGCGTGGGTCCTGAACTTAATGGGCGGGCGGCCCGGGTACTTCGTGGAGGCGGGCGCGCACGACGGCGTCACGCACTCGAACACGGCGGCGCTCGAGCGCGATCACGGCTGGCGCGGCCTCTGCGTCGAGCGGTGTGGAAATCAAAATTATTGCGGAGACCTGAACCTCGACGGGGCGCCTGAAATTTGATTTCCGCACAGGCGTCGAGGCGAACGCGCGGCTCCGGGCCCTCGTGGGCCGGCGGCGACGGTGCGCGGTGTCCGGCGCCGCTCTCGCTGGCGTCGACGGTGCCATCCGGCCGTTTGAGAACGTGGGGCTCTTTGGGGGCTTCACCGACGCGGACGGCCACATCCGAGACTCGCTCCCCGACTGGCTTCGGCACGACGGCACGGCCGCGGACGCCTGGGCGCCGACGACGACCAACGTGACGACTGCGCGCCTCGTCTCGGTGCTCCGGCAGCACGGCGCGCCCGCGGTCGTGGATTACCTGTCGCTCGACGTCGAGGGCGCCGAATACGAGGTTCTCACGGATCCCGAGCTGCACGCCGCATTCTCGTTCCGTGCGATCACGGTCGAGCACAACGCACACCGCCACGGCGCCGCGGCGCGGGACGCGCTCCGAAGAATGCTCGCCGGATTCGGGTACAAACCCGCCGGCGCTGGCCGTACTGACACGGGCGACGCGATAGACGACTTCTACGTGCCCCGCGAGCCGCCCGGCACGCCCGGTCCAAATGTCGTGGCCGTGCTGCGACCGCGCGCGACGAACGGCGCCTCAAGCCAGCTCGCTGCGGTCCACGCGCTCATCGCGGTCGTGAACGCCGTCGGGGGGCTCGACCTGGCTGCACCGAGCCTGGCGCTCCCCGATGGCGGGCGGGTGTCGCTGAGCGCAATCGCGGACAGCGCTGAGCTCGGCGCCTGCGTCAGCGGCGCAGTCGTGGCCGAGGCAACGGCGGCGGGTCGAGGAGGTGGTCGCGCGCGTATCCTGTGCTTCGCAGACCACATCTTCGAGGCCCTCGGCGAGTCGCCCGAGGGCCTTGGCCGCTGCGGCGAGCTTGCAGCTCGGTTCGGCTGCGCGGCGGCCGCGCCGTGCGCGCACGGCGCGGCGCTCCTTCTCGGTCTCGACCTCGCCTCATACGCGGACGCCGGGTGGACTGCCGATGTCGTCGACCTCAGCGCTGAGCGCGACGGCGACGCGCTTCTCGCAGCCATGCGCGATGCGCGGGCGGCCGCGGACGCGCTCGTGTTCCTAGACCCAAGCTCGGCGCCGGACCTTGCGCGCGCTGCGTTCGTCGCGCCCCGACCGGTACTTTGTGCGGAAACGGCCTTCGGCGGGCTTTTTGCGTTGCCGCGGGAAGCGCGCGAGGCGGCGGTCGCCGCTGCGCAGACCATGTGCGGCGGAGACTTCGCGGGCGTCCACTGGCGCCGAGACGACTACTGCGGCGCGGACGAAGGATGTGCGGCCGTCGAGACCGTCGCGCGCGCCGCCGCGCGCGCCGCGTCAGGCGGCTGCATATTCGTCGCCACGGACGAGCGCGACACCGCGGTCCTGGCGCGCTTCGACCGCGCGGTCCGCGCGACCTGCGACGGCTGCACCGTGACTTTCGAGACGAGCTTCTTCGCCGACGCGCTTGCCGCAGGCACGCCCGCGTCAGGGCGCCTCGACGCAGCGACGGCCGCGAAGGCCACGCTCGCGCTCGCTCGAACGTTCGTCGCCACGACACATCCGCACTGGGGGCTCTCAAGCTTCTCCTGGCACGTGGGCGCGGTGCGATTTGCTGCCGGGCGAGCCGGGCCTACGTTCGTCGACGACGCCGCCGCGGTGGCGCCCGATCGCTTCAGCCCCGCGGAGCCGTACTGGCCCGGCGGCCGCACGGCCGCACCCGACACGAGTCGCGGCCCCGGTCCCGACGGCGGCGCGCCGCGAGTGTCGCCGCCGCTCGCGCTGCCTGATGGCACGGCCTCCGTCGTGCTAAACATCGGCAGCTCGCTGGACCCGGCGCTGCCCGCGCCCGGTTCAATTGGTGTCGTAACCGTCGCGTTCGAGCCGCTGCCGGACGTCGCCGCTGCGATCCCGGCCCGGCCAAATTTGGTCGTCGTGGCCGCGGCCGTGGCGGCGTACGATGGGCTGGGGGGCATGCGCCGGTATAACGAGGGCGGCGTGTCGTCGTCCTTACATACGGCCGCGCGGCGCGGCGAGTGGAACGCCAATACTACCAGAGGCGACGGTGCCCGGGTCGTAGTACCGGTGCTCGCGCTCGGGAAAATATTGAAGAGCATTCGCGAGGACGTCTTCTTTCTCAAGACGGACATGCAGGGCGCGGACTTCGACGCCGTCAGCTCCGTCGGCCGAAAGTTGTTGCGGCGCGTGTCGTTCCTCGCAACCGAGACTTGGGCGGAGAACGCTCGCACGTACGCCGGCGTCGCGAACGACCTCTGCCGCGACTGGGTGCCTGCGATGGAGCGGGCGGGCTTCGTCCTGGTCCACGTCGCGCCGGTCTTCGCGGTGCCGTACGTGTCCGACCACGCCGCGTTCGCGGAGGCGTTCGTCGTGCACGACCGGTGCGGGCGCGGCGACGCCGTTCCGACGCAGTTCGAGTACTGCGAGGCCGACGCGTACTGGGTCCGCGACGACGTCGTGCGGGAAATGGGGAGCGGCGACTTCACGAACTTTGACGCGCTCTCCGCTCGCCTCCGCCCCGCCGACTGGCCCGTTCAGGACTTCCGCGGCCTTCCAAGGAGGCCTCACTCGACTCGCCCACCAAGACCCGCCGGCAGGGTCGGCGCTTACGTGGGCGTCAGGGACTGCGCGCTGGCGCGCGTCCACGGAAACTCGTCGCTTCTGGAGCAACGGATCCTCGAACTTCTCCAAGTGGCGTCACTGGAGACAATCATTGTGGAAGCAACATCGAATGCCGCGACGACCGTCGCGCGTCGCTACTTCCCGGTCACTACGGTCGTTACGCGCACGGAAGGGTCAGTCGCGGCGCGGGCCGCCGCGGCCAGCCGAGCCGAGGACCTGGATGTGGTGCTCTACGTAGACGCTGCATCGGTGTCGGGAGACTCGGACCGCTTCGAAGCGCTGCTCGCAGCATTTTTTGAGGCTGGGTCGCACGATGCGGCGCTCATTGACGACGACGCGGAGCTGACGGCAGTCGTTGTCTCAATAGACGCGCTCTCTGCCGCTGGGCTTCGGGGTCGGAAGCCGCGCGTGGTGGAGAGCACGCGCGGTATCGACGCATGCGCAAACCCGGCCGCGGCGCGCGGTGCCAGCAGAATCAGCTCGAACGCTCGTGTCGCGCCCGTCCTCCACCGCTATCCGCGCGTCGAAGGCGAGATCAGCCTCAACGGAGTCATCCATACATTCAACATCTCGGACGCTGGCGGTGCGGTCGCGGGCCAGATCGAGCGAACTTGCGCTCGCCTGGGCTGTGACGAAGCGGGCATCGGAGCGCTCATGAACTACGCGTGGACGTGGACGCCCCGTGCGTAACCCGTGTCTCGCGGCCTCGCAGCGCTGCGACTCTCCGCCCCTCGACGCAGGCCGTGGCGCGATTGTCATGCAGACGACGCCCGCACTGACAGCTTCCGATGCTGCCGCGCTCGTACAGGATCCCTGCGCGCCTCTCCTCGACAGAACATTGGACGCGGCCGCGGAGGCGCGCGCAGCTAGGGCGCTGGCGCCCGGCGAGTGGCTAAGAGTCCAGGGCGCCGAGCCCGGCGCCGGATGCTGCGGCATGGTGCGGGCATCGTGGCTGAGCCAATACGGGTTAGACCTCGAATCCTACGCAGCGGCGACGACGACGATCAGGGCTCCCGTTGGCGGTATGGCACAATTCTGCGACGGAGGCGCGCCAGGATCCATCGTCGAGGACACGTACGCTGCAATTCTTGGGTTCTGCGGTACGACGGGTGCGCGCGACGCCCTCGAGGCATGGACGCACGTGGCGATTGCGCAGGTGGACGCGCGGGACAAGACATGCGCCGTAGTTGGTTCGTCCAATGTCTTGAGCGGCGCGGGTCACGGCGCGGCCATCGACGCGCACGACGTTGTCGTCCGCATGAACGAGGCGCCAACCGCGACGTTCGAGGAAGACGTCGGCGCGCGGACCGACGTGCGCTTCGTGGGGCTCGCGAGGGAGTGCAACATTGTCGACCTGCTCTACCGCGAGGCGACGCGCGACGAAACAAGTACGCTGGTTGTCCATCCGACCGAGCTGGCCCTCGCGTTTCACCTCGTCAACGCGACATTCGGTGCATTCGGCGCGCGGCTTAAACCGCGTTTCGCGCGTCGTCTGGCGGTGATGCGTCCATCGTTCTGCGGGCACGTCGCGCGCACGTGGATGAACGCGTATTCGGACGATCTGACTCGCGCGCACTCGGAAAATGTCCAGCCGTCTACGGGACTCCTCGCCACGGCGTTTGCGACGCACGCGGGCTGCGCGGCCGTGGACCTCTACGGCTTTGGGTGGTCGCACGGCGCGGGGCCCAGATGGTACTACGACCGAGCGGCGACCTGCCCCAGCGCTGCGAGCTACAAAACAACAAAGAGCGGGGGGGCTGTAGAGCCCCTGCCCTATTGGTTCCCGGATCATGACTTCGTTTTCGAAACGCGATTGCTTCGCGACCTTGCGGACCACGGTGTGATCCGAATGTACTAATATCAAATAATACAAAATAAAGGAGGGCAGGCCGGGCGTACGATCATGCCGGCCGCTACTCGGCGGGTGGCTAGGTCGCCTAGCTCTAAGCAAAGGCAAAGGGAAAGATACAGGGTTTATTCTCCTTATTACACGTCAACAGCGTCGAGGTCCCATACCTGATCAAGAGACCGCCAGTTCGCAGCCTCTAAGAAATTTGCGAGGAGGACTCGACGGACGCCGACAAAGGTCCGCTTGGTGAACGAGTGCCAGCGGCCTGTCGCTGTGCGGAAGACGAGCGCACGATTCTCGGCCCAGGGTACGCGAGTGCGCTGCGCATCCGTCGCGTTCGAAGTGCCGAGATCGGTGCCGAGGTCGCCGGGATGGTCCGAAGTGAGAAAGACTATGATCGTGATGCGCTTCTCCTTCGTGTCAACGTGCTGGACCTGCCAAAACTCCTCCGTGTCCGTAGCGAGCTCTATCCGCAGGTATGTGTCGGTAAGGTCAACGCCATAGTCGCGCGCGAGCGCATCGCGCCCATCCCGAAAGAATGCGATAATTGGCGCCAGTTCTGGCATCGCTGTGGTTGGCGTGAGGAAAAAACGGCCGGCGACGGTCGGGCGCGTGCCGTCACAGTCGGTGTTGTCAGATGCGATCGCGTGACGTGCGGCCGCATCGTACGCGATGCGCGGAAGAAACCCGTCAGTCACAAAGTGAGGCCACGGTCGGTCGTACGCCCGCGTGCGTCCGTAATCCGACGTCAAATCTTGGGCCGTGCACACGCTGGACGTGGCATGCAGCGGCGGAGGGGGCGTGCGGTGGTAGAGCCACTGCGCGAGCTCAAAGTCGAAGGGCGTGTTAATCTCGAACGCACGCTCTAACGGGAGCGGCAGCAGGAGCGGCCGCTGTCCAATCACCGAGCCGAGGCGCTCGAGCGTGTCGACCGCCAGGACGTGCGCGCAGTAGTTCACCTCGATGAGGGGCGGGTAGTGCTGGGTGCCCGCGCGCGGCAGCGCAGCGTCGAAGTTCACCGGACCGCCTGCGACGCGGCGCGTGGGCGGAGGCGGCCGCGCGCGAGGGACGGACACGGGCGCGCGGCACCCTGGAATCAGAAGTGGCCTAGGTGCTCCAGGACGATGCCCACCGAATCATACTCGTCCGTGGACGCGCCGCGGTGAGTCGCGACGAGGCGCTCGTAGTCGTCCGCGCCTAGCATCGGTGCCGTCACCGGCGCCCAGAGCACCGTCGTCGCGTTGAATGCGCGCACCTCGCGCGCCATGTGCCGGAAAAACTCGGCCACGGGCACAGTCGACGACGCGTAGTACGGGTCGCGGCGAAGTGGCGTCACGTGCGCGTACCTTGCGGCGACCGCCAGCATCTCTTCCGAGTCCGAAGAGACGACGACCGCGTCGACGCTCGGCACACGCGCGAGCGTCCGGAGCTTGAGGTCGAGCAAGGACAAGGCCTCGCCGGACGCGCGGTCGTACGTAAACGGCCGGCTGTTCTTGCTGGGCATGCGCGTGCTCCCGCTGCGCACCCCAACGTAGGCCACGACGCAGCCGGTGAGCACGCCGCACCCCATTGGTCTATCTGCTCAGTGAGTCGATGAGGCAGCCCCTCCTGCACCGTGCAGCTGTAATGTGTCGGTGCAGTGGCGGGCGGCGAAGCGCTGCGGCAAGACCGAGTCGTCGACAAATTTGAAGGGAGACAGAGCGTTTTGGCACTGCTTTTGGGGGCCAAACCGGCCCGGGGCGATCCGGGGCGGCGCGCGAAAACCCGACACCAAAACCCGAGAGACTTGAGATAGAGTGTATGCGGTGAAGGGCAACAGGCGAAGGGCAGCAACGATGCATTGAATGACGGACGGCGGTGTGACCGCATCACACATAAATGATGGTCCGCCTGCTCCTGCTCGCCGCGGCAGCCGTATGCAAAGAGCTCTCTCTCGCGGACAACATCTACGGCCTCGACTTCGTCGTTGATGGTGTCCTGGACACGGCGGTCTTTGACCGCGGGGCCAATGCCCCCGTCTCCTCGGCGGCGCGCGGCCTCGAGCCGGCCGCGGCGGCGCACGTCGGGACGGCGGTCGCCGCCGCGCGTGCTGAGCTTCGCGCCGGCGACGCGCTGTCTACCGCGCGAACGATAGGGGGCTGCTGCGGCGGCAGATGCGAACTCGTCGCGCCAAACATGGCCGTCACGGGGATTGTCGCAGCGAGCGGGCGCGTCGACATCACTAGAGACGGACTCGAGGTGGCGGTTCTCGGCGCATGCCTCGATCACTTTATGGAGCCGGACCGCTGCGCGCTATTCCGCCGCTTAGCACGCGCCGCGCTGGCGACGGCGCCGGCCCACGCACCGTGTTCACACAAAAACGAGCAAACGCGGCCATCGTCACCAACGCGCGTCCTCTCCGACGCAAATGGAGCGGCAGACAACGGTGCACTTGCGTTATGGACGCTCGCGAATGCCACGCTGGTCCGCGCGCGAGGCGCGGTCGTCGTCTCGGGGCGATCGCTGCGGGTGGGTCCATCGGAGACGTATCCGCTCCAATGGACCCAAAATTTAGTCGAGCACGTCGCTGCATACGATCGCGACCGACGGCTCATCCCGACGACGTTTCGCATCGAGGCAGAGACACGCGTAGAGCACTGGTTCGACGGCGCTCCGCGGCCAGAGCTCCCTGTCAAGCGCATCCCCGGCAACGTGTTTCTGATGCCTGCCGGCCATGCGACAAGAAACTGGCACCACGCGCTCGTCGAGATGCTGCCGACGCTAGCCTGCTTCGCGCGCATGCGAGCCCTTCTCCCAGACGCGCGCGTTGCAGTCGCCCGCGTGCGCAGCGACGACGCGAGCGACGTCGTCTGCTACGGCGAAAAATGTATCAGGGATATCGGCACGGACGCCGCGATCGAGGCCGTTTCAATGTTATACGGCACTGACGCGGTTCTGGAGCTCACCCACGACGGCCTCTACGCTGTGCCGCTTCTGGGCACCTGCGGGTTCCCACGCGTGTGGGGTGCCGTGGTGCCCGACGCGGTGCAGGTTCTAGGCGCGCTGCGCGCCGCGGCGATGAACGCGTCGCGCGCCGCGCCTTCGGCCGGGCGCCGCGTCTACGTCGCGCGGGAAGGCCCCGGAGATGCTGCATTCGTCAAGCTGACGGATGGCGCGCGCCGCGCGACGAACGAACATGAAACGACCGCCGCACTCGCTGCGCACGGCTTTGTCCGCGCGACACTCGCTGGCCTCTCGATGGCTAAAAAAGCGGCTGTGCTCCGGGACGCCGAGGTAGTGATCGCTCCGTACGGCGCGGGGCTCCTCAACGCTGTATTCGCCGGCGATGCGCTCGAGCGCGTCCTATCCCTCGGCGCGCCGAGCTTCGGGTCGCTCGAACACCATGCCGCCATCGTCGGTGCGGGACGGGCAGTCCCGCCGGTCGTCGAGGCGCTCGATGTCGTCGTGGGCGGGGACGTGGGCCATCCGTTCGCCGTCGACGTGGACGCACTCGTGGCAGCACTCGACACGCGGGGGCACGGTGCCGCGACATGCGACGGCAGCGACTCGACCCCAGCTTAAGACTTGTATAAATGTACCACTACCTCATAAGTATTTTAACAACGCTCCGATTGAGTGTCCTGACTGAGCAGGGAGAAGACTCCTAGCGCGAGATTGAGAGATTCTTAAGCGAGCGCGACGCCCGCGGCGAGCACGTGAGCGACATCGCGTTCCAAAAACGTGGATGATCGACAACGACGACCTGAAGCCCGCGGTCGATGGTTATAAGGGGATTGATCAAAACCGCAACCCGGAGCGTACGGTCGAGGACGCGGGCAGGCCGAGCGGCGGGGTTGGGTACAACAGCATGTTTACGTCCCCCGCCGGGCATCGCTATGCGACGCGAGCGTGTCCCACTCGCGCTTGCCGCAGCCCGGCCACTTCCAGAAGCTCGCGTAGCCGTGTCCCTCCAAGTGCCCGCGGACGTCCCGGTACTCGGCGTCCGACAGGTGGATGGACTCGTAGAGGACGTGGTCCGGCCGCGGGTCGAGGCGGCTGAAGTTTGTAGCCAGTACGATGGCGTGCTCCAGCTTCTCGGTGTCGAGCTGCAATATATCGACGCGGTCGGGCAGGCGCGGCCGCACGTGGAGGCGCCACAGCGACTCGAGCGACAAGCAGGTCACCTCCACTTGCGAGAAGGCGGAAGGGTCCGTCTCAAACTCGCGGCGGTCAATCGAAGCCGCCTCGGCAGTAGGATACGCCGCGTCGACGTAAAGCGTCGCGGTGCCCTCAGAAGCGCAGGCCGCAGCGTTGACGGTGGACACCCGGTGACTCGCGTTTGCATAGTTCTGCGCCAGTAACGCGAAGGCCGCGGGGTTGGGCTCGACGACGACGCCCCTCCACTGGAATTACTGCTGATCGTCCCACAATGGCTCGCCGCAGACCGCGCATTCGTACGTGCCGCAGTTGGCCCCGACCTGGACGAACGTCATCTTCGTCGGGTCCGCGTGCACGTACTCGTTCCAAAACGGGGTCACAAAGCCGTGTCTACCGCCGCGGTTCATTCGCACGCGATCGACGAAGCTCCGCGTGCAGTCGTCCCAGCCCGTGCTTTCAAGGCCCTCACATGCGATCGCTGCCTTTTGGATGGGGTCGTCTGTTGGCGCGACCGCGACAATCCTTGCTCACCGGCAAGGACGTCCGCTTCTACCTCCTGGGCGCCGGCCTCTCGAAGACGCAGGCGCAGGACGTCTGGGACCAGCTCGACGAGAACCGGAACGGCAAGGTGTCGTACGCCGAGTTCAAGGCCTGGGCCCACGACCGCCTCGCGGACGTGGCCGTCCTGGACATCGACTCCGCGGCGCACTCGGGCGTGGACGTGGATCAGGTCCAGATGCAGGCCGCGTCCACGATCACGTACTAGACCCCATTCCCTCCCCGCCGGGTAACGCGCCTGTTGTCCATTGTACGTGGGGGAACTTTCTGCTTAGAGGAGTAGTTCTGGGTCCTCCTAGGACTGAACCTGGATCACTAGCCCCGGTGGGTTCTTCCAGGGAGTCGCGTCGAGGCAGCCCGTGCGGGTTTTGTATTTCACCGGCAGCCCCGGGCCCAGCGCGTCCGTACGAGTCGAGGGGCAGCCATCGGACACGTCCTGAAGAGCAGTCAGCGGCGAGTCCCCGGGCAGCCGCCGGACGCCATCGATGCGCGGCCCGCCCGCGATGCGCTCCCTACTCTATGCCGTGCTCCTCTCGCACACGCGGGCCGGCACGGACGACGACCGCCACCACTGCAGTGGCCACGGGACCACGAGCCATTCCAAGGACTTCGAGTGCACGTGCATGAGCGGCTGGAAGGGCCCGAACTGCGGCGTGCGGGCGTGCCCCAGGGGCCGCACGTGGGCCGACTACGCCTCGGCCACGGACGAGGCCCACGCGTATGACACGGAGTGCTCCGGCCAGGGCTACTGCAATGAAGAGGGAGTTTGTGAATGTAGGGAAGGCGTTTTCGAGGGGCCCGCGTGCGAAAAATTAGCCTGTCCACAATCGTGGGACGGGCTCACCTGTTCTGGCCACGGCCAGTGCGTTACCAGTGGCTGGGCCGCGAGCCACTGGGACGGCCGCAATTTGGTGCGGCCCCACGTCTCGTATCCGCACTGGGACGCGGAGAAGATTAGTGGGTGTCTTTGTGATAGAGGCTTTTCGGGCTTCAACTGTTCTAGGGTCGACTGTCCTAGAGGTGATATTCCCGAGACCAGAGGCCAAAAGAACGAAGTTGTTCGACTGGAGTGCGAGGCATCCTCGGGTTCGTTCACGATGACGTATAAAGGGGGCATCACAGAACCGATCCCGTGGGACGCGCCGTACGGTCTATTGAAAGCGAGGTTGCAGGCCCTGCCGGACGTCGGGGACGTCTCCGTCCGATACTTAAGAGGCGCCTTCACCATATGCGGCACGCCCCGCGTTGAAGCCGAGGTCGAGTTTCTGACGGATTTTGGTCCATTGCCCGCGCTCAAGGCGCAGGCGCTCTCATTGGATGGCTCCGTCCAGTTCGTCACGCGACAAAGATTGAGGTGTCCCCGCGGGTCCTGCCACGAAGCGCGAGGACGAGGGCCCTCGAACTGCACCGGGGGCTTTTATTTGGGCTACGACGGCCACTACACCTCGAAACTAGCCTACGACACCACCAAGGAATATGTTGAAAGAGCTTTACGCAGACTTCCTACATTAAATGAGGACTCAGACTACGGTCCGTTGAGTGTGAACGTGAGCGGCAGCGACACCGTGTGCGCCGTCGACGAGAAGTACTACATGAACTCGACCGACGGGTACGATACCATGAACGCCCAGAACATCACCATTGAAATGAGAGGCGCGTACGGCAACGTCTACAACCTGACGCTATTGAATTCGCTCTGGAGAGTGGACTCGTACACCGATCCATCCTACGCTTATAAAGAAAAGGTCAACTTGACCCTAGAAGCGGACAAGGGCACCAAGGAGAATACCTATTGCTCGGACCGCGGGTGGTGCGACTTCGCCACGGGCACCTGCATGTGCAACAAGCTCGACACGGGGGCGCTGCAGTACGACTACGTGTCTTCTAATGGTTACGGCGAGCCCGGGACGCGAGGAGACTGTGGCTACCCCAGCATCGAAGCGCGAGGCTGCCCCGCCGGTTTATTGGGGGACACGTGGGTCCAGTGCGGTGGCAAGGACCGGGGCGCCTGCGACAACGCCACGCTCGTGTGCCTATGTAACGAGAACCACTACGGCGCGGCCTGCATGCTCCAGACCTGCCCCTTCGGCCAGTCGTGGTGGGGCGAGGCAAGGGGTTCGGACAAGGGCCATGCACTGGCCGAGTGCTCGAATATGGGCGAGTGCGAGCGCAACTCCGGGCTCTGTGATTGTAGAGAAGGCTTCGGCGGGAACGCCTGCGAGAAGCTGCTGTGCCCCGTCAATAGGAACGACGGGTCCTACTGCTCCGGCCACGGGTCCTGTCTGCCCCTGTGGCGCGCCGCGCAGGAAGTGACGGATGCGCATCCGCACGGCTTGAGTTACGGCGCCGCGACGCAGCAGTCGCCGGCGACCTGGGATTCAAGAAGGATCCACATGTGCCACTGCGATTCGAGGGACGGTACTCAACCCGCCGACGGGCCCGTGGGGTGGGTCTCGGGCGTGTACACGGCGAACGACGACTTCGTGGGCGGCTGGACGGGCTACGACTGTTCGCAGCGGCGGTGTCCGTTCGGGGACGACCCGCGCACGGATTCGGACGTGAGCGAAATACAAACGGTGCGGTGCTCGACTCGAGAGTCTTTTACGGTCACGTTTAGAGGAGACACCTCGCGGCCCATCTCGGCCAACGCGTCCGCGGACACTGTCAAGTGGGCGCTCGAGAACATGACCACTCTCCAGGAGGTCCGCGTGGCTATTTCTCCAGGAGAAGTGGCGTGCCAGCACCGGTGGGACGGGAACGCGTGGCGGCACGGCGCGTCGGGCTTCAACGTGACGTTCGTCAGTCAAGTCGGCGACGTGCCGCTGCTGTCCACGTCTCCATCCTCCAACGTCACGGAGACCGTCAAGGGCACGAAGGAGAACCTCGAGTGCGGCCGCCAGGGCTACTGCGACCCCGTCGAGGGCCTCTGCCGGTGCCTCAAGGGCTTCGTGGGGTCGGACGGCGACGGCAATCCCGGGCGGCGGCGGGACTGCGGGCGGCTGGACCCCCAGGGGTTCACGTTGAACCTGTGGGACGAGTAATATACATGATTCTTACACTCGTCACCCGCTCGTCTCGCGGGCCACCTCGAACCAACCGGGCTCGCCGAACTCCAGGTGAGTCATATCCATCCCGCGGTCCTCGTCCTCGTCCTCGTCCGTTACCGGGCGCGCGCACTCGGTCACGACGCGGTCGAGCGCGTCGCGCTCCTCGTCCGACACGACCCCGAACGCATGGACGTTTGCGCCCCGCGGGAAGTTGCCCTCCAGCGTTTCCTCGGAACAGTTGCTCCGAGACACGCCGTACTCGACGACCGTGGACTTGACGACGAGGTACGCCTCGAGGCAATGCGCTCCGGTGTGGAAGCCATTTGTCTCGCTGATGAACGTCCTGAGGCAAAGAGGGCAATCGTCGTCCGATCTCGACCCGGTCGCGCTCTCGAACCCCGTAGGACGATGAGGGATTCGAGCGCGTTTGGCATCGCGCCGCCGGGTGTAAAAAATTGGCGGCGAACTTGGCGCCGGCGCCGGCGCTGGGGCCTGCCTCTGGAATCACCGATGTCCTGGTCGAAGGCCGAGGCGGAGTAGAACATGTAGCTCATGCTCGTGACGCTGTCGACCGCCCAATCACCGATGTCTTGATTAAAAGATTAGGCGTCTTGGAACATCCCGAACATGCTCGTGACGCTCTCGACCGCCCAATCACCGATGTCTTGAATAAAAGACGAGGCGTCTTGGAACATCCCGAACATGCTCGTGACGCTGTGGACCGCCCAATCACCGATGTCCTGGTCGAAGGCCGAGGCGTAGGAGAACATGTAGCTCATGCTCGTGACGCTGTGGACCGCCCAATCACCGATGTCTTGGTTAACATGCTCGTGACGCTGTGGACCGCCCAATCACCGATGTCCTGGTCGAAGGCCGAGGCGGAGTAGAACATGTAGCTCATGCTCGTGACGCTGTCGACCGCCCAATCACCGATGTCTTGATTAAAAGATTAGGCGTCTTGGAACATCCCGAACAT
>Ga0302122_10000104_pt1 | contig 43165 bp, 31 predicted proteins | sample CB21_SCM_MG_FD_203115 | JGI IMG/M metagenome (GOLD analysis project Ga0302122, IMG submission 203115) | Marine microbial communities from Western Arctic Ocean, Canada - CB21_SCM | ecosystem: Environmental > Aquatic > Marine > Oceanic | place: Canada: Western Arctic Ocean | collected 2017-09-28 | reverse complement strand
CCCCGCGGGGCACTAATTTCCGGGAGCCGTGAGCATATGTTTCTCGGCCGCTGCACGTAAACTTTTGGTCTCGCTGACCGACCATGGTGCTAACTTAATTTGGGAGCTTCTTTTTTTCATACTACCTACCCCGGAAGATACCAAAGTCCATTTTTGGGCCTTCGGGCGGCCGCGGGAATTTCAAAACAATGTTCGATTCTGACGGGCATGTTGTTAGACATCCTACTAATATAAACTACTCTTGCTGACCGCCTGGCCGCAAGTATAGCCCATCTTTTAGTGATCGCGCCGAGCTTTTAGCGCACCCGCAAGTTTCAGCCGTGGCGAGAAACACACCCGGTATCTATATCTATCCGCAAACATGCATTTTACACGACGCTGTCACAGGGCGATCTGCGGCCGGCGCAGGCTCGACCCCTTCTTTGTGGCCGCCTCCTTTTTGATTTTCGCCAGGTGCCTCTTGAGCGTCTCGACGTCCGACGCCGGCAGGCCGACGGGCGCGTCCTGGCCGCGCGCCTGGTAGTGCGCGAGGATTTTTCCGACGAGGTCGTCCTTCTGCCGGCGCGCGGCCAGGCGGCGGTCGCGGTCGGTGCCCGGCTTGTTCGCGCGTTGCATCGCGGCCATCGCGGCCGCGTCCTTCGCGTCGGCGCCCGTGGTGCGGTCGGCGCCGCCTCCGCCCAAGGTGTGGCCGGCGCCCTGAAAGGCGCGCGGCGGTCCTCTGCCGTCCCTCTTTCGCCGTTCGTGCTCAGCGGTCCATCGATCTTCTTTGCCGCAACAGGCGCCCATCGGTACTCTTCTCCTTGACTGTCCGCTTTTTCTCGACTGTCCGCACGGCTCGCAAACCGCTCTCCTGGGACAGCAGTCCTCACGCGCAGACGCGATGCCTCAGGTTCCTGGCTGGCGCAGCTGACTGGTCTGAACGTCCGGACACTTGACGGTCGCGATCAAAGAGCCGAGCGTTCGCTCCGGTGCTCCTCTTTGCCGCAGACGTGGAGAATTCGCCGCGGATTTTTGCTGCGCGCGGGTTTTATTGCACGGGTTTTTGCATTTATTATTGAACCGGTGCGTAAGCCAACGCAACTGCCCAAGCGAGCGATTACGGCACTGCAGGAGAAGTCTATCGTTCAAGTCTCACGCATAGAGGCGAAATTAGCTCCTCTCTTGCTGTTTCACTGCCCTGCAACCAAAGCGTGCGTTTCGACAGCTACAGGCCACAGCGATGCGTGCGGCACACCAGGGATACCTGACGTTAGCGCTGCTGGCCTGCACGACAGCCTACGCGCCACCGCGGCGGCATAAACTACGGCTGCATGGCGTGAGCTTGAGAGCAGTCGAGGCTGAGCCATCGCAACCGTCGCGCCTCGCGGCCGCGCTGAGACCGACGAAGGGTCCCCTCGACGCGGACATCGCCGCCGTGGCGTTGCCGGCGATGCTGTCGCTGGTCGTGTTCCCCGTGGTGGGCATGGTGGACACGTTCTTCATTGGGCGCATGGGCTCGGCCATCGCGCTGGCCGGCCAGGGCGCGGCCAACGCGGCGTTCAACTTCTGCTTTTTTGTCTTGGCCGTTGTGCCGACGCTAACAGCGCCGCGCGTGGCGCGAGCGGCGGCGCGGGGCGACCAGGAGGCCGTCCGCGCCACGGCTCGCGAGAGCCTCTGGATCGCCGGCGCAGTGGGCCTCTGTGGCACGCTAGCGCTAGTCGGGTGGCCGCGCTACTTTTTGAAACTCGTGCTGCCGGCGAACGCCCCGGCCATGGCACCGGCGGCGCGGTACCTGCGCTACCGGTCGCTGGGGTATTTGCCCGCATTACTATCGTCGACGTGCTTCGCGGCGTTCCGCGGGCTGCTGGACACGACGACGCCGCTGCGCATCTCGCTCTTCTACAACGCTTTAAATGCGCTCCTAGACCCGATCCTCATTTTTGGGTGCGGCATGGGCGTCGCCGGCGCGGCGCTGGCCACGGCGGTCGCGGAGTCGGTGGGCTGCATTTTCAATTTGGAAGCCTTGTCGAAGAAGCTGGGCGGCCAGCGCCTGCTGCCCACCTTCTGGCGGCGGCCGCCGGCCAGAGCCACGGTCAAGGCCCTGGCGGCCGGCGCCGCGGCCATGCAGGTGCGGCAAATCGCACTGAACGCCGCCTTCGGCGCCGCCACGCGCTCGGCCCAGGCCATGGACGCGACGGGCGTCATGGCCGCCGCCTACTCCATCTCGCAGCAACTCTGGCTGCTGGCGGGCGTCGCGTTGTTCGCGCTGCAGTCGTCCGCGGCCGCGCTCGTGCCGGCGGCTCTAGGGAAGGGAGACACGAACGCGACGGACAAGGCGCAGCGCGTCGCCGACCGCTGCCTGGGCTGGGGCTTATATAGTGGCATTGGCCTCGGTCTATTACAAATAGCGTGCCTGCCGATGGTGCGGTGCTTCTCGCCGCTTCCGGCGGTGCGCGCCGCCGCCTGCGCGCCTACCTTTTTATCAGCATTGGCGCAGCCCATCAACGGCGTCGCCTTCGTCGCGGAGGGCGTCCTCCTCGGGCTCGGCGCCTTCAAGTTCCTCGCGGCGCAGACGGCCGTCGGCGCGCTCGTGATGATGGGATTGTTGAGCCGCGCGCAGACGCTTAGCCAGGTGATTTATGCAATTTGCTGGTTTAACAGCATTCAGGCCGCGCTGTCGCTGTTCCACCACGTCCGGCTCTCGCCGCTCGCGCGGCGCACGCCGGTGTCCAAGGCCCCCGAGTGCACGGTCGTCGCGGTCGACGGCGGGCGGCCGGACCTCGTGTGCGTCGTCGACGAGGAGGAGGAGGCGCCTTAGGACGCGAAATCGGCTCGATGGTACTGCGGGACGTCGCCTCAACGCCGTTGACGCGCGTCCAAGGATAGTGTTATGTGATTAAATTTTAGTTGCGGCGCCGGGCCGAACTAATCGCTCGAGGGCGCGGCTGGTCGCTCGCGGGCGTCGGATGCCCATTTTTGTTCCCACATCGCCGCCACATCCTGCGACGTGATGGAAGAGTTGCGGCGCCCGTCCGACGCAGCGTGCGCCGACCAGTAAAATGACCGACGGATCGCCAGCAAGATTTGCGGGTCGACGAGGTCCCCCCGCAGCAGCGTCTCGACGACGTACTCGGCCTCGTTGAGGCTGTCGCCCAGCTTAGCCTGTTTCTTGGCCACGATCAGGGCCTCCAACTGCTCGAGCGTGGGCAGCGCGATGTCGCCGTGGCGCAGCTGCTGGCGCTTGCGGATCAAGAGGCACTCGTCCACGCAGTTCGCGAAGACGACGACGACGCCCATGACCGATAGGGCGGCGACGCATTTGTGGCGCGGGGCTTCGTCGAGGAACCCGAAATCGCCGAAGCCGACCGTCGTCGCGGTGATGGCGCCGAAGTAAATGGCCTCCGCGAGCGTTGACTTCTTGCGCACGAAGTGCAGCGCGACGAATAACGCCAACAACGTAAATATCGGCAGTAGCGCTAACAAGTAGCGGCGCCAGTAGCGGACCTTCGCGTTGACTTGGTCGGGCGTGTGCGTGTCGATCGGGAACTCGTGCACGTCGACCAAATCAATGCCCACCAGGGAGAGCGCCTTGGCCTCGAGGTCCTGGAGCTTGGCCTGCACGGCGCCATAGTAGTCGCTCATCACACCGAACACGAGGACGATGCCCACGACGGCGTAGCCCGCCACGAAGAGCTGCGTCTTCGGCGTCGTGGGCGCGAGGTCGCCGTAGCCGACCGTGCTCACGGTCATGCACCAGAAGTAGAAGGCGTCGGCCGCGTCCCAGCCTTCGTTGGCCATCATGAACTGCATGCCCACTCCAAAGTAAATCGCCAGCATGGCCCAGGAGAGGAGCGCCATCTTCCTGCTCGTGTTTATGTGCGGCTGCTGGGCAAGTCAGTCCCGCAGTGGTCCTCTTTGGATGCTTTTGGATCTGAGAGCGAAAACCCGTGCAAAACAATTTGGAACAAGCTGGCCGACCAGATCCAGATTACGCCATGCTCGTTGAAACTACATCCACCGGTGTGTGATTGGCACAATTGCATCTCCTATGATCCACGACATGGGAATGCCAGCTTTGAAATGTAGCTCAGAGGCTTTGTGAGCATGGTTTCATTTTTGCCCTTTATTATTGCATTAACAGCCGCGGCGTGCGACGATGACGCGCGAGCGCTCGACCGGCCCTGGGCGCCGGTCCTCTTCCACAAAAAATACGAGACGAGCGCGTCGTTGCCGGTCGACGCGCGCTTCACGACGGACGCGGCGGCCGACGAGACTGATGGCCGGCGCGCTGTCACCGCGTTCAACGCCATGGCATCGCCGGTCGCGCTGAGAGACGCCTACGTGCCGGGATCGCCGTACCGCGCGAACCAATTGGCGCGGCGCGCAGCCACCGACGTGCCATTAATCTTATTTTGGACTAAGAACGTGCGGGTTCCAAAGAACGTGCGGGTTTCCATGCCCGGGAAATTTTTTTCACCACTCTTTCATTTCACAGCGCGACGTCTTATCTCGTCCACGGTCAGGTGTCTGTTGCCGCCTCGTCCAGGGCGAACAACGATGGCTTCTCCCGAGACCAAGCTTCTCACCGCGGCCACCGCGCCGTCGCCACGGCGCCTCAAGTCCCGCGCGGTCGTCACAGCCGCGGCCCTCCTCAGCTTCGGCCTGGGTGCCGTCGGCGCCTTGTCCATGACGGCCGCGAACAAGGACACGAGCAGCTTGGCTGAATTTACGTCGTGTAAGATGAAGAACGGCCTGGTGTGCAAATACTGTTTGAAAGACGACGGGGGATGTTTTAACCATGATATGCATAACACCTTTACTCGCCAGGACAACTGCGTGGGTCGTAGAGACATCCCCTTGGCTCGTGCAGGAGTGTGGTGCGGCGAAGTCGAGTGTGGCACGTGCAAGAGATGTTTCAGCCGTCAATTTGGTTGTGTCGATGATTCAAAATGCCTCATCGGCAAAGACATCTTTTGCCCCCGTCCTGTGGATCCCGATCCTGGCCCAATTGTTCCGATTGGGTCTGTGCCGCGTGGTGCACATTATTAATGGTATAGGCCTCGCGTTCAGTATTTGCGTGGCCATACCCACGGTCACGGCCAAAAGAAAGAAGTTTGCGGCACCGTGACCAGGAACTACAATGTGACGCCTTGTGGGGCTAGTAGTACATTTATAAGTTCTTATACTTTCAATCCTCGTCCTCGGAGTACTCCTCCTCGGCGTCTGCGCCCACGGCGCCCGCGGGTCCGGAGCCCCCATCGGACGCCTCGTCCTCGGAGTAGTCCTCGGAGTCCGCCGGCCCCGGCGCCGCGGCCTCGGGGGCCGTCGACCGCGACGAAATAGACGCCCGCGACGTCCGCTTCGACGCCAGCGGCGACTTGATGCGGTAAATGGCTGCGGACGTCGACGGCCGCGAGGCCGCCGCCGCCTCGGCCCGCGTTTTAGCGGCGGCCGTCCGCACGCGCCGCCGCTCGTCGCGGGTGGCCGACAACCGCTTCGCAACGGGCGACTGCCACACCTTCCAGTCCGGCGGCGGCGGCAGGCGCCGCACGCTCGGCGGCATGGCGTCCGGCACCTCGACCCGCGCGCGGCCGATGGCCGACGGGGCCGTCGTCACTCTTAGGTGAATATTGAACGACCGTTGGGCCTCGTCGAGCGCCGTCGGCCGCGCCGGGTACTTGGGGTCGTAGACGCAGGGCCCCGGCCCCTCGCTGCACTTGAGTCGACCGGCCACGCGCATGGCGTCCATCAACGCCGGCCGCTCCTGCTTGCCAAACTGGCGCTGCCTGATTTTGGTCTTGCGCCCGGCCGGCCGGTTCTTGGCCGGCGGCCACAAACTCCCGGGCTTCTGGTTGGGCCACCACCTTCGTTCCAGATCTTCCGCGTAGTCCGCATCCAAGTCGCGCTCCGCGGGCACCGAGCCGTCCTTGCGCCGCCGCAGCGGCTTCGTCTCCATCAAAATCTTGTCGAGCGACGCGTTCCGGAAGACGGGCTTCGGCTTGCGCCGCGGCATGCTCATTGGAATAATGCACTCGCGCGGCGTGCCGTTCCCGAAGCCCGGCCTTTTCTTCGCGCCGGGCGTCCCCGCCCGCCACGTCGCGCAGTCCTTCGCGACCGTGGCTCGGTCCGAGTCCTGGAAGTGGTCGTGCGACGCTTTTGCATCCCTCAAAAAGGACACGCGCTTCCCCTTGCCGATCTTGCAGCCGTGCGTGGCGTTGGCGCCCGTCACGAACGTCTGCACGGCGAACTTGCCCGGGTGCTCGTACTTGCCGAAGCGTCGGTCCTCCCGATCTCTCGAAAAACGTTGAGACCGGTCCCGCGCCCAGCCCGACTTTGCTGAAGTTTGTTGGGTCATCCCCTTCTGGCTGTAGGTCGCTTCTCTACTCGAGAGTTCCACGACCACGGAACCGACGGTAGCAGATGGCCACGTGCGCTCGCCCAGCGCTCGCAGCGTCGCTTGGAGTGTCGCCTTATCACTCAATGCTTTTCTCTTCTCGGGTAGCGCGACACACGAAGGTTGGTTGACGGGGGTCCAGCCGTGGGCGTCCTCGTAGCGCTCGGGGCCGGGCGTGATCGAACACCAGGAGTTACCTGTTGGTGTGGCCCGCTGCCCGCCCCCGCCGATACTTCTCAAATACGACGCATGGTCTTCCCGCGCGCTCCCTCCAAAAGTGTTCCTTTCTCGGGTCCCGTACGCCGTGCGGGAGCGCCACTTGCTCCCGGGCCGGTACGGCCCGGGCACGTCGTCGAACTGGCTGCAGATGGAGTAGTCCGCCCCGCTCGGGTAGGCGTCGGGCAGCTCGAAGGAGGCCTCCGTGACGAGCCGGCCCGTCTCCTCCCGCGTCGGGGCGACCATGGTCCGGGGGCTGCCCCGTGGCTGCCTTTACAATGTGGTGGGTGGCTGGCGCGTCGACAGCGTCTCGCTCCGGTCCGTCCGGGCGCTGCGGATGGCTGCCCCTCTGCTGCGCGGCGTCGAGCTCAGTGCGCGGCTGCTCGGTCCGTCCGGGCTGCTCCCAAGCTTGTCCGGGCTTGCCGCTGGCTCTCAGCCGTGGCAGACTTGGCGTTGTCTCGCGTTTGTAGTTTGCGCTGTCTCGCGTTGTCCGTGCGGGGTTGAGTCGACTTGTAAGCCCCCGGCCGCCCGGAGTGCCCGTAAGTGGTCCTACCGAGTACTCCCGTGCAGAAATCCACGGGTCCGGCAGGCTCACAAAACCCGCGGCCAAAATGCGCACGATGCTGTTTGTCGTCCTTTAGCAGCCTTACGCGTCACAAGGTGCACGAGTTCGAGACGTGAGCAGCGTCGGAGACAGCTGCAAACGCATCACAGCAAAAGCGAGCAGCGCTGCTGCACTCGCGTCCAAGTTGGACTGCAATAAAGCAGTGCATAACAATTAGTTGCAGACGAGCAGCCAGTCCCAATAATGCTGCACCTCGCACGCCAGGCGCCGCGCCGCGCGATCACTGCGCTCCGAAGGCACCAAACCACCACTCCGCTGACCTACTACAGCGCCTGGTTCTGCCCCTTCGCGCACCGCGCCACGCTCGCGCTCGAGCACCACGCGGACGTCGTGCCGTACGCTTGGGAGGAGGCCCTCGGGTGGGAAAAGCGACCGCCGACCGGCGACGAGGACTTGAAGGCCGAGGACCGCGACGACTTCTGGTACCACTACAAGAGCCCCGGGCTCCTCGCGGCGAACCCCCTGGGCATGGTCCCGACGCTCGTCGACGAAGGGAGGGTCGTTACGGAGTCAAGTGTATGCGTTCAGTTCGTGGACGAGCTGGCGAAGGCGCGAGGGGGCGCCGCGCCCGCGCTCGTGGACGCGGACCCCTTCGTCGCTGCGCGGAGTCGCTGCGCGGCGGACAAGGCCAATCGCACGATCTGCTCGGGCTACTACCGCGTGCTCGTGCGCACGGAGGACGACGAGCGGACGGCGGGCTTCGCGCAGATCCTGGACGGCCTCCGCGCGTTCTTCGAGGACGACGACGCCACCGATGTGAACGGGCCGTTCTGGGGCGGCCGCGACAGTCCGGGGCTCCCGGACTGTGTGCTGTTTCCCTACGCCTACCGGCTGTATGTTCTAGAACACTACCGCGGAGCGGCCTTTGCGGTGCCGCGGGACTTTGAGCGGTACTGGCGCTGGTACGAGGCCATGGTCGCGCGACCGGCCGTGGCGCGCACGCTGCCCGACAAGGACCGGTACGTGGCCCACGTGGCCAAGTACGCGCACGGCAAGGCGCGCTCCAAGGTCGGCAACGCCGTCCGGCGGGGGGCCGCGGCGCACGACTACGACCATAAGTTGGATGGGGACAAGTAACTCGCCTATCCTATTACTCTTCTACAACTCGGACTGGAGCGTCTTGGCAATATCTTTTTGCATGTCGTTCATGATGGTCTTCATTTTGACCAGAGCCTCGCCCTGGGCCTGCTTGGCCGCGTCGACGACGGCCTGGCTCACCTTCTCGGGGCCTTCACTCAAAGCGGCCTCGGTGACCTCGACGGACGTCGGCTGGCCCTGGCCGTCGTAGATCACTTTGACCTTGCCGCCCAACGCACTGCCCTCGACCTGCGTCTCCTGCATCCTCAACGCCATCTTCTGCCGGAACTCCATGGCCAGCTTCATCTCCTCCTCCGTGATGTCGCCCAGCCCGGGCACGGACATGGTCTTGCCCGAACCGCTGGGCGCGGCGGCCGGCGAGTCCTCCTCGGGCGGCGCGCCGCCGAACAGGTGTTGCCGCGTCGGCGCGCGTGTAACAACTGTCACCGGTCGCAGCGCGTGCGCGCACAGCGCGAGCGCGAGCACGAGGCGAGCCATCGTCTTATGCTGCTCAGCTGTGTGCTTTGCTATAGAACAGCGGCAAGCTTAGAGTTCAGCGAGATCTGTGCTTGCTTGCGATGCGCAAAGACAGCAGCGGTGCCAACGGCGAGACGGTTGAGCAGCGCGTTGCGGCTGTGTGCTCTTTGGATGTCCTGAAGCTCGATCAAGCTCAAGCTCTTGCAGCAATGAAACCCGCACGCCAGGACAAACCGACCGTTTCGCGCGTGGACGAAGGTGGAGAGTGTCGGCGACGGCTCGTATGCAGACGACCCGTGCTCTACGGAGTCTCCAATTTCCTCGCAAAAGTGAAGGCCATTGGAGCAACGAGCAGTGCGCAAAACTGGTGCACCACAACACATCGGAGGGAGCCCGGCTTGAAGAAGCACGCAAGGAGCCGCTGGAAGTGTACGCAGTGACGTGCATTGAAGCGCGGCGTACCACAGCATAAAACCCCGTCACAGAGCAGCTCTACACAAGTCCTCAGTGCAAAGATGCTGGCAACGCGCCTCGGCCGCCGCGCGGCGCCGCAAGCGCTGCGCCACTTGTCGGCCGGAGGCGACCTCAAGTTTTTTGCGGGCCCGCCCGAGGTCACCGCGGACGGCGTCGCCATCATCCGCCTGGACAACAAGTCCCAGAAAATGAACACGCTGAGCCCGGCGCTGCAGGACGAAGCGAAAGGGCTCTGGAAGGAGCTGACGGCCAAGCACGACGTCAAGGCCGCCGTCTTCATTTCAGCCAAGCCGGACAACTTCATCGCCGGCGCCGACATCGGCATGCTCGCGGCCAAGAAGAAGAGTGGCGAGGAGGATTCCTTGCGGGCGGTGTGTTTTTCCGGCCACGCCATGTTCGACGAGCTCAAGAGCACGGGCGTGCCCTTCGTGGCGGCGATCCACGGCGCGTGTTTGGGCGGCGGGCTCGAGTGGGCCATGAAGTGCGATGCAAGAGTCGCGTCGACGTCGCCCAAAACCAAGCTCGGGCTGCCCGAGGTCAAGCTCGGGTTGTTACCAGGCTGGGGCGGCACCTACGCTTTACCAAAACTCGTCGGGCTGACCGAGGCGCTGCCCATGATCCTGCAGGGCAAGGAGGTGCGGCCCGACAAGGCCAAAAAGATCGGGCTCGTGGACGCGGTCTGCGACCCCGCGGCGTTGGAAGCTTTAGCGGTGCAGACGGCCCTCGATCTGGCCACGAAGCCCAAGAAGCCGCGGAAGAAGTCCTGGCGCGTTTTACTGCGTCTCTCAAACATATTTATACCGGTGATGACTTCAACTTTAATTAAACTCCGAACCACGCACTCTGTGTTGGCGGTGTAAAAACCCATGGGTCCTGACGACCGATCCTAAACAGTCGTCTGAGGTATACATACATGCGCGTTTCCGCGACGCCGTCGAGATAAATCTCACCCGCTACGCACGCAGGATGCGCTGGGCCACCGAGGACGTGAGCTTCGGGCGGGACTTCGTCTTCAAGAAGGCCAAAGAGTCCGTGGACAAGCTCACGAAGGGCAAGTACCCGGCCGCCTACGAGATCCTGAGCTGCGTCGAGCACGGCCTGGGCAAGCCTGCTCAGGAAGCCTTCGCCTTCGAGGCCGAGGCCTTTCTGCGCTTGGCGAAGACCAACGAGTCGTCCGCTCTCATCGGCCTCTTCGACGGCATCACGGCCGCGAAGAAGAACCCGTACGCGTCCTCATCAACGACCAAGCCGTCGTCCGTGGCGGTCCTGGGCGCGGGCCTGATGGGCGCGGGCATCGCCCAGGTGAGCGCCGAGAAGGGGCTACACGTCGCGCTCAAAGACGTGTCGCCGGAAGGCCTAGCGAAGGGCGTCGCGTACGTGGCCGGGAACCTCGACAAGAAGGTCAAACGGAGGCGCCTGGACGCCTTCACGCGGAACACAACTTTATCAAGGATCACGGGCTACCACGACGCGGCGGGCGGGAATGCTGGAGCGTTCGCGACCACGGCTTCGACATTGGACGTCTGCGTCGAGGCCGTGTTTGAGAACCTGGAGCTCAAGCACAAGGTCTTTGGGAGCGTGTCATCGTTGGTGCGGGACGACTGCGTGCTCGCGACGAACACGTCGGCTATTCCTATTGGGAACGTCGCCGCGGGCATTGCCAAGCCCGAACGCGTGTTAGGTATGCACTACTTCTCGCCGGTGCCCCAGATGCAGCTCCTGGAGATCATCCCCCACGCCGGCACGAACGAGGAGAGCATGGCCAAGGCCTTCGCCGTCGGTATTAAACAGGGCAAGACGTGTATTGAAGTGGCGGACGTCCCCGGTTTTTATGTGAACCGAGCATTAGCGCCGATGATGGCCGAGATCGCTCCATTATTTGAAGATGGTGTGACCCCCAAGCAATTGGACGAGGCCATTTTGGAGCTGGGCATGCCCGTGGGACCCATTACTCTGTTGGACGAGGTCGGCGCCGACGTCGGGCTCCACGTGCAGCACACCATGCTCGCGGATGCGACGATGGGGTGTCGGATGGCCGGAGGGAAGCCCGAGATGCTCCAGCACCTCGTAGATCAAAACTGGCGGGGCCGCAAGGACGGCAAGGGCTTTTTTGTCTACAAGGGCAAAAAGAAGGAGCCGCACCAAGCTGTTTTAGATTACGTCTCGAGCTCTATTAAACTAAGGGACGCCGAGGTGACCAAGGAGCAGATCCAGGATCGATACCTCAGTCGCTTCGTGAACGAAGCTTTAATATGCCTCGAGGAGGGCATCCTGAAGAGCCCGGCGGACGGCGACCTGGGGGCCGTGTTCGGCACGGGCTTCCTGCCCTTCACGGGCGGGCCCTTCCGCATGATCGACGCCGTCGGCGCGCAGCTCTACGCGGACAAGCTGTCGCGGTTGGCCGACGAGCACGGCGACCACTTCGCGCCGTGCGCGCTGCTTCTGGACCACGCCAAGGCGGGGACGAAGTTCCACCCCTAGTACGTGCGTGTAAATCTATTCAAGTATGCTTCGCCGCCGCAGTGATGTGCGTGGGTCTTGCCGGCAGAACGGACCCGCTCTAGCGAACCAGCTTTGTTTGCAAAAAATCGAGGGTAAGAAACCCGCGCACACGCCAAAGTCGCGCCTAAAACTAGCCATAAAACAGCGCACGAGTGGTGGCACAGCCGGCAGAGCTTCAAAGGCACTCGCAGCGTTGCTGTGCTGCAGCGGTTTGCGCTGGCGCGCGCAGCTAGCCGTCCTTTTCGATTCAGCATTCAAGGACTTGTGCTGCCATATGGCCTCGTTCGGCCACTATCGGTCGTTGGGCTTCGGCGACCCTCACGGAGACGGCTTATGCGTACTAGATGCTGCTGGCGCCACTTCGTTTGCCGAGCTTTCACTCCTCGCGCGCATCAATCGAGGGTGGCGGAGGCAGGTCAATGCTAGACGCAGCAAGTTGCAGCACTTATCGCTGCGCGGGATCGATTTCGATCGCCTTGAGCTCCCACGCGATGCCGACGAGACGGCCTATAATGGGCGTGTATGGGACCTTCACAGCGCGGCCGAGGCTGCGATGCGTCGCGGTCCCGACAACTGGTGCTTCGGCTTTGCCGACAGGAGTCGCGACCGCCGCGTGGTGATGGGCGCTCACAATGCGGACTTAGCAATGGGACTTATTCTGCGGTTCTACAGCGGGCTCGAGACGTTGGACATGCGTAGCATCTGTGTCTCGGCCGAGCTCTTGCTGCGCCTCCCCATCGAGTGCCCGTTACTGAAGCACCTCGATGTCCGCGGCAGTCCCGCCGGCGAGCTCTATGAAAACTAGTTCACGGCAGAATGGGCCGCGACGTACGCTGATGAATTGGGATCGGGGGTCCTGGATTCGACGACGACGGGGGAGTTGCTTCATTGGCGCGACCCGGCGACGTGGGCGAGGCCCTGCGGCCTCGCCGTGGGCGTTACGAAGCAACTACAAGAGTCTCTGCCGAACCTGAAAATAGAAGTGGACACGATCGCATTTGGAGTCTCTGAGGACGAAGAAGGGGCTGGTGCGATTACCTAGTTTAAAGCGAAAACGTGTTGTGCGCTGCAAAAATGCTTCGAAGCGTATGCTGCGAGAATAGGCGTTCCCGTCGACCAGCTGCGGTTCGAACACTGGGACGAACAGTGCGAATGGAAGATCCTCGGAGGTGACGAAACGCCGGCCACGATGGATATTCAAGAGAATGACGTGCTGTGGGCTCGCAGGTTACCTCTGCCTCCGGAGCCAGGGCCGCTCGATATTTACGATTATTACGCACTGGCAGAAGACGAGTATACGCAGAACGACGTCCATGGCATGCCGCTCGACCAACTCCTAGGTATAGAGGAGGCTATGCAGGCCGAGAACACCCAGTGGGAATAAATTGTTTGTATAATTGAACCGTCGACGACCGCGCGCGTCAGCGGAACCAATCGCGGAACCGGTGCGTCCAAGGTGGACACCATCTAGAGGACCCCCCCCCGACGCTTAGTCGACGCGACAGAAACGAGGACTAATAGGCATGTCTTAGGCCCACTTGCGCCGCTTCATGCGCCGCTCCTCCTCCTTCTGCTTGCGCTCCGTGTGGCGGATCCACTTCTCCACGTCGTTCGTGTCCACCTCGAAGTCCTTCTTCTTGTGCAGGCGCTTGATGACCTCCTTTGGACTTAGAGCGGGGATGTGCACGATCTTGTCCAAAGACTCATCACCATCGGTAATCTTGACGGCGTTCCGCTCTCGTTGTGGGACATGTAGTGCGCGTCGACAAAAGGCTAACAACGCCTGGTTGCACCACCGGTCGGCGATCGGTGCTCGTAACGACACTAGAGCGGCGTATTCTTTTACATCTAGAACACCGTCTTCCTCCTGTTCTGGTTTCACTATGACTCGTAGTAACACACCGTCCCCAATCGGCTCGCAGATACTATCCCCTTCCGCGGCCTGGCACAGCGCTTCGAAGTCGTCGTTCTTCGGGCCAATAGCCGGGTCGTACAGCCGCGCGGGCCCGTCCTTGCCCGACACCTCGGTGGGCTCCTCCCACTGCGAGACGCCCGTGTGCTCGTTGTACCAGTACCTCACGCCGCCGTTCGCCACGACGCGCCAGCCGTGGACCGGCGTGGGCTCCGCCGGAGCCACGGGGCCGCCCGCGGCGACGAGGGCGGCCTGCCTTCCCTTCTTCTCCTCCTCCACGCCGTACGCCACTTCGCACGGCAGCGAATCATCGAAAAACTCGGGCGGCGGACTCTTGCCGCCCTCCTCGTCGTCGTCGCCCGGCGGCGGGGGCTCGTCGTCGGCCGCGGCGCGAGCCGCGGCCGCGACGCGCGGCAGCACTAAGGGCGGCGGCTCGGGCATCGGCGCCGAGGGCGGGGCCACGGCCTGCATGGGCGGCGGCATGCCCATCGGCGGGGGCATGCCCATCGGCGGCGGCATGCCGCCCATCTGAGGTGGCGCCATGGGGGGGGCGTACATGGCTGCTTGCTGCCGGTGGCGCTTCGCGGTGTTGAGGGCTGTGTTACGGTGCGTCCGGTGCGTTTGCACAGCGGCTTGTTAGCTCGAGTGCTGTGTCAGAGAGTGCTTCGACGGCGATATTGGACCGCTGTATCGCGCGTACGGCCGCCTCGCTGCTCATGCGCGCGGGAGCGAAAACCCGAATTAATCGAAAAACCCGCACGAATATTTGCGTGGCGCTGGTACTCTGTGCAGAACTGCAAAGCGCACACAGAGCCGCAGCACTGCTGGGAGCTGCGAGTTTTGGAGCGCTGCTTGTGGCCCGCAGCCAGGGGCTGTGCGTGCGGTCGCGCGTCAGAACAAATGTATAGGTTGTATTGCGCCGCGCGTTGTTTTCCTATCCACGACGCCGCCTTCGACGGCGATGCCGAAAGGCTTCGGCAGTTGCTTGAGGACGGTGTGGCGCCGGACCGCCTCACGGAGGGAGCGATTGCTCAAGGTAGCGGCCAAACGCCTCTACACCTCCTGTGTCAGGGCGACGAACGTGTCGGCGACAAACCTGCTTGCTTCAGGCTACTCAGAGAGGCGGGCGCGAATCTCGAAGCGCTCGATGACAAGAATGTTACACCACTCCTCTGCGTTTTGACATATAGAACGCGGGGCGTTGAGCACAAATTAAACAGACACGTTAGAGGTAGAGACACGCTATTGGCGATGTTAATTGAAGCAGGCGTCAACGTTAACAAAAATGCTTTAGTTGGTTCCACACCCGATTACTATCCACTTGGTAGCAGGCCGCTTCACCACGCTGCAAAATACTGTACTAAGGAAACAGTCGCCGCGCTCGTTAGGGCAGGCGCCGCGGTAAACGTGCAAACTGGAATGGGCCAGACGCCGCTGCAAGTTGCAGTCCTTTCCGGCAACTGCCGCGTCCTCCCCACCCTACTCCGTGCCGGCGCCGCAATCCCGTGCTGGTGCCCGGACAGCGACGTATCTGAGTATTTATACGCAATCGCCAAAGCGGGCGGCTTCAAAAAGTACGAGCAAAACCACATCGCGAAGCTCACGTTGACTTTTGCGTCGAAGTTTGGCCTCCCTGCCCAGCCCGCGCGCCTCGTCGCTGAGTACTGGCTGCATGCCGGCTGTCACGACTTCTTATAATGTGCTTGTATTACAAAAAATATCAGGGCGCCCACCCCCGCCCGCACTCCAGACAGCGCGCCAGTACGTGCGCCCGATCGACGGAGCTGCCGTGCGTCGCATTGGCCACGTACGCCCGGCGCGCCCCACACTGCGGGCACTCATACGCGTCGACCTCGGGCAGCGAGCATTGCCGCGCGCCGACGCGCTTCGCCAGGCGCGAGCGATCGTCGGCGCGCCGCTGCGCGACCGCGGGCGGGGCCAGCGCCTCCTCGTCGAGCGTCGCGAGCGTCGCAGGCGTCAGCGAGCTGTCCAGCACGCTTCTGCGAAGCTGGTCGTTCCGTCGCATCGCGAACACGATGCGTCTTGTCGCTCTCGCGTAGCCGTCTCTGCTTTCGGCGTTCCAGAGTACCGCCTCGATGGCGGCCGCGAGTTGTAAGGGCACCGCGGCAGCGAGTGCTGTCCTCGCTTCGGCTCGTCGCAGCGCTTCCCGCTGATCGCGGAAGCAGCGTGCAATACAGGGGCACTGGGCGTAGCGCCGCGGCAAAAATGCGCAGACCACTCTTGTCAAGTCATTGTCGAGCGGCCAGCGCTCAACTTTTCGGCCTTCGATGATTGCCAGGAGTTCAGCATCGATGCTGTCGTCACTATCGCTGTCGTTATCGTTCATTTGGCCCGTCGCAGGCTGCGTTTGAGCACCATTTTGCTTGGCGTCGAGCAGCACTCAAACACGGTGGACGGCAGCGGCCTAGCGTCGACGATGCGTGTCAACGGAGCCGCAAAGCATGCCTGTGTTTCCTGCGAGAAGTCCGAAAGTTTCCTAGCAAATAAGACACTAGTTCTCACGCAGATGGCCTTGAAGCGTCCAAGTTGGTCGTATAGCTGGCTCAGACAGGCTTATCTCTTGCCTAGGAGCATCGGTCAATCAATAGACGCGACCCAGCGCTACCATGGAGTCAATCAGCAGCGCAGCGCGCGCTGCGACTGCTCTTTGCGGAGCTGCATTAAGATCCTCTACTGGCAACTTTGAGGGCAACAAAGCGGCCGCCGACGGTCAGAGCTCGAGCAGCGCGAGCCAGAAGGACGACACCGAAGCGCCCGCGTGCCGCCGCAGCACGCTCTACAGAAGAGCAAGGGGCGTCGGCGCCGCGGCCGTCTTCGTCGGATGCTTAGTTGGCGCGGCAGTACATAGAGCGAAGCAGGTGAAGATCAGCCACGTCCACGAGACCATGGCCGACATGGCCAGCGCGCGAGAAGCCGGCGAAGCGCTGGCCGCGGCCGGCGACACAAGGGGCGCGCGGGAACTCTTAGGCGCCGCCGTCAGCCGCTGGACCTCGCACGAGCGAACCGTGCGGTATGCCATATGGACACGCACCCAGCTCCCCTCCAACAGCGACGACGAGAACGCACCAGAAAGGCTCGCGGCCGTTTTCGAAGACGCGCAGCACGTCGCTTCCCATTTAAGAGCCGCGTACGGCTCCCTACTTGTAGAAGACAACCGGCCCAAGGAGGCCGTGCCGCACCTCACGGCCGTGTGCCCGTCCATCTGGTTCTTTTCTCGAAGGAACGGGCCCGGCGCCGAGCGCCTAAGGGGCGAGGTCAGTTGGCTGCGGTGCTACGCGGACCTCATGGACGCGCGCAAGATGCTGGGACAAAGCGACGAGGTGGGCGTCTTGGAGCGCGACGTTGTTACTCATAGTACGGCGTGGTTAAGGCGCAAGCGCGACCGGCGGCCCATTTCTCGCGCCGAGAGCTATCTTGAAAACGCGGCCACGCCCGCGGAATCCAAGCGCGGCGCGTTGTTGCTTTCAAGGCGGCGCCACGATTTGGAAGCGAGATGGCCGCGCGACGCCCCGCGCTTACGGCGGGGCTGGGGTTCCGGCGCCGGGCCGCCGCCCAAGAATTTGATGAGGCGTGAGCGCAATAGAAAGCGCGTCGCGACCTTGCGCCACCTGTCCACGCTCTCGGCCATGGACGCCCAGGAGCGGGCCGACACAAGCCAAGACTACGCCCGGGCCCTGAGCCGGGCCCGGGCCGTGCGCCGCGACGTCGACGGCGTCGTGCGCGCCTACGTGGACGCGCCGGATGCGCTGCAGCGCACGCGCCTCTTAGCGCTCCTGCGCGAGACGGCGGGGACCGCCGCGGCCCGGGCGCTTCCAAGTGACAAGGCGCCCCCGGCCGCGCCGCAGGACAAGGACGCGGCCGCCGAGTGGTCCGCCGGCGTCGCGCTGGCGGCCATGCTCCGCGCCGCCGCGCCGGACAAGATCGCGGAGCTGTCCCAAGCCGAGCGTCCCAAGGACGCCGTGGACGCGTCGGCGGCCTACCTGGCGCTGGCCGACGCCTTCTTCGGCGAGAAGGGGGCCGCGGCGGCGGCGGCCGCCGCCGCGGCGACCGCGGCGGCCGAGGCGCCCAAGGTTGTGGCCGACCCCGTCGCGGAGCGAGTTGAAGAGGAGGCGCCCGTCACGCGGGCCTTCGGCCGGCTGGTCGCCGCCGAGGGCGCGCAGTACGTCACCGTCGTGAGTGAGGTGCACGCCAAGGGCTGGGCCTGGATCCAGCACGAGGTGGCACGGCTCGAGGAGGACCAGCGGCGGTGCGGGCTGGCCATCGCGCCCGTGGCCGGGCCGCCGCCCGGCTTCCTGTCGCGCTTCGACGTCATCCACGTCGTCGCGCAGCACCGGGCGGCCGTCGTGCAGCGCGACCAGCGCGCGGGGCGGCGGCCCGGGCTGGTGCCGCCGCGCAAGCGCGCCACGGGCCAGAAGACGCGGCGGCAGCGCGCGCGCGAGCGCAGCGCCAAGGTCTATGGTGGACTGCTGGCGCTGATTATTGCGCTGGCGCGGGGCCTGGCCCTGCTCAAGGACACGCGCCGGAAGACAAAGGACGGCTACTCGAAGCGGCGCCCGAAGCTCACGTGGCGGACGTACGGCGAGGCGCTGCTGCAGGACGCGCTCCAGGCGCTCCGGCTGTGCGCCACGGATGTGTTGAAGACGCTGCGCGCGAGCCTTCGGCGCGCCGACGCGTCCCTCGGCGCGGGCGCCGCGGTCCTGCGCGCCGTGGACACGGTGGCGTCCATCGTGTCGCCCGACGCCGACGACGAGTCCGACGGCGAGGAGGAGGCCGCGAGCTCCGACGAAGACGTCAAAGCGGCCCCGAAGAAGCCCGCGAAGCAGAAGTCGGGCGGGAAGCTGCGGCGGCGCGCGCCGGCCAAGCCCAAGGCGCCCGAGCCCGCGAAACCTGTGATCCTGCCCAAGGAGCTGGAGAAGATGGCCTCCTTCGACGACTCGGAGGACGACTGGGCCGCGTCCACGGAGTGGCTGCCCGTGCCCAAGGGCGGCCGCGTCGTCGGCGAGGGCCCGCGCGTCCTGGAGGTCAGTCCGCGGCACCACGTCGTGACGCCGCCCCTCGCGCCGCCGTCGCGGGGCGGCAGCCCCAACCAGGGCCGGAAGGAGGGTTTGGTGGTCCAAAGTCTGTTGGACCAGCGCCTCGCGTCGCAGAAGCGCAGTGATAAAGAGGACGTGTGCCCCTCAGTCACCTCTACCTCGTCTTCGGGCAGCTCCGGGGCGAAGCCCCCGCCGCGGAAAAAGGTGGTGTCGCCGTGCGGCTCGCCGCAGGGCGCCTCGCCGCGCCGGTCGCGCAAAGGGCGGAAGGCGCCGCCCCTACCGCGCCTGGACTCGGGCGGCTCGCTCGCGCGCGCCGTGGCCACCTCGTCCATCGAGTCGCCGACGGGCTACGGCATCTGGGACGACGCGACGGCCGCGGCCGCCGCCGCAAACGCGGCGGCGCCGCCCGCGCCGCGGAACGCGTCGCCGCCCGCGCGCCAGGTGTCGACGGACGGCCTCGACGAGGCGCTGCGCCAGCAGGTCGAGTACTACTTCAGCGTCGCCAACCTGTGCAAGGACGTCTATCTCAGAGGATGTATGGACGGCCAGGGCTTCGTTCCCCTGGACCACGTCTGCACGTTCAAGCGGCTGCGCGACCTCTGCGACGACGCTATGATCGTGCAGAACGCGGTCAAGTCCAGCGACAAGCTGAACCTCGTGCGCTTCACGGACGAGTCGAGCGGCGCCAACGTCTGGAAGGTGCGGACGAACGAGCAGCCCGAGCGCTGGGTCCTCGCGGCGTCGCAGCCCTAGCGACGTCGCCCCCCCCCCCAATTCGAGGTGGAAATGCCCGTTCCTTCCCCCGCGCCGCCCTACCACGGGGTCGCGCCGAAAATAAAATATCTGTCACTGAACAAGGGTTACACCAGCCTAGTCTGCGCCAGGCAGTCGTGAAGCTCGTCCTTCGTCACCTTGTCGCCGGAGCCGTCGGAGCTGGCGTGTTTTAACATCTCGCGCAGCTGGTCGTCCGCCTGCTCGCTGCCCGACCCGAGCGCCTCGCCCAGCTCCCTACACACAAACCGGAGCTTGACGAGGTCCACGTAACCGTCGCCGCCATGGTCGAACTTGGCGAAGAGCGCGTCGTAGTTGCCACTGCTCCGGTCCAGGTCGGCGTCGCTCACGAGGGCCGTCGTCAAATTAATAAATTCTTCCAAATCGACCGTGCCGCTGTTGTCGTGGTCGACTTCCGCCAGCGTCTGGTAAAAGGTCGACTTCGTGTAGACGATGCCTAGCGCGTTCATGGCCTGCATCAGGTCGTTCGGGTCAAGGTGGCCGCGCGCCTTTCGTTTTCCGTTTTGCGTGTCCATGCTGTTGAATAATTTCCTGATTTCCTCTATTTCATCCTCGGAGACTCCCGGTCTCGTGAAGGTATCGTCGTGGTCGCCGGGCCGGCTGGGGGCTGCTGTCATGGCCATGTGTAGTTAGCCTTGCTGCTTTACAGTGCGGTGGCGTGCTGCCCGTCGCGTGTGGTGGTCGTTTAGGGCCGGAATTAAGCAGCCCCGTGCGTGATTGATGCGTGTCGCGTGCGATAGACGCCCGTGTATTTGTAACCGCGCACAGCACTGGCTGCCAAATTCTAGTGGAGCTCCTGCCAGCGGAGCGCTCGATATCCTGCTACGGAGGACCTTAGACGAAAAACTCTATATCGAGCTTTGCTCAAGAGTAGAACAAGAACAGAGGTTACAAATCCCGGGCACAGAACACGAGCGCGTCCGTCCGCCCCGGCCAAATGTCCCCCTGGTCCCAGGTGCCGCGGCCGTCGTAGGCGCAGACAAACCCAGCGGCGCGCAGGTGGCCGAGCGCCTCGAGGAACGGCGCCAGCGCGCGGTCCTTCGTGAAGCTCCACTCGACGACGAGGCGCTCGACGCCGCGCCAGTCGCGCGGCTCCGCGAGGAGCTTCATCTCGGCGCCCTCTATATCTAATTTAACCCAATCGACACCCGTTGCGAGGAGATCGTCGAGTGCGACCGACTCCACGGCGATCCGCTCGCCGCCGGCGTAGTGCGTCACGTCCTCGACGGCGTGGCGCCAGGTGTTCGGCGCGACGACGAGCGTCACGGTCTCGCTGGTCTCGGCGAGGGCGGCTTCGATCAATTGGACTTCCGGGTGATTGGCCCGGAAAAGGGCGGCGTTTGACGGCTCGGGCTCGACCGCGACGATGGAGGCTGCCGCTTTTGCCCACTCCGAGAACGCGCCGATGTGTGCGCCGCCGTCCAGGACGGACCGCCCTGCCGGGTCGAAGTCGAATACCTGGGCGCCAGGAAACGGCGGCGGCGCACCGTAACATTCCGAGCCGAGCACCTCGAGGATCGCCAGCGCGTCCGAGGTATCCGGCCGGTAGCGGAACTCCTTCGCCCCGAGGACCTCGGCGGCGCGCGCGTCGGCCGAGGTCCGCTCTCTTGCTTCAGCGGGCGTGAACCAGACCAGCGAGTATCGTTCGCCATTAAAAGGAAGTGTCCAGTGCCGCTCACCCCACCCATCGAACTCGAGAGGCGCGTACCGCACGTCGTGCTCGACGCCTTCGACAGCGAGCTCGCCACCGCTGAAGTCGCCAAGACCGACGATCAACGATGTGGACTGGCCGAGGCCGCGGCCAGAGTCCACGTGCGGCGCGAACTCTGCGCGGCGGTTCACGGCGCAGTGCGTCGACGGCGGCCGGTCGGGCGCTATCGCATCTTCCAATGCGAAGACAGCCTCAGCTAATCTTGGAAAGGCCAAAGTGCCGCGCGCTTGCGATGGAGGCCGCTCGACCGTGAACGACGCCGCGGTGTCCGTGGGTCGGATGAGCTTCGACCGCGCTATCGACGTCCGCGGCCAGCGGCCCCAGTCGTGCGCCGCTCGCAGTTCGCTCAAACACGCGACGTACGCCGGCGGCGTCGGCGTCGCCGCGACCACCACGTCCGACGAAGTGAGGGGCGCCTCGTCATGCCCGTAGCGCCGCGCGGCGCCGATGGCGTCGCCCAGACCACAAGCGTCGAACGTGCGCAGCCACTCGTCACTCGCACTCTTTTCGATGAGCTCCTCGCGAAGCTCCACGAGCCACGCGTCGGCGGCCCCGCCATCCTCGGGCCATTCGTCGCTGCCCTTGACCTCTAGCGCGGAGTAGCGGGCGCCGGCGAAGTACTCGAGCGGCGGGGGCAACGGGGTCGCGAGCACCACGTCGCGGCGCGTCAAAATCTCAAACGCATCCAAGGGCAGCTCGCTCCTTTGCATGAGCACGGCCACGCCGATGAGCCTTCGCGCTTGCTGCGGCAGGAACCCGCGGCCGCGCACTTCGATCACAACGAAGGGCTCGCCCCCGAGCACGAGCGTGTCGGCGGCCCGCGCCCGGTGGAGGCGCGTGCGCGTCGCCGCCGCGAATGGCGACAGGAGGCCGCGCAGCTCGGGGTCCGCGAAGTTGTGCCAGGCGCCCGTCGTGTTCACGGCGGCCCGCAGCGCGGTCTTGAGCTCGCGGAGCGCCCGGCGCGTCCGGGCCGAAGACGTGTCCGAGCGGGGCGCGTGCGCCGGTCGCTTTACGCCGAATTTCGTTTCGCCCGCCGTCGCGCCGTCCTCCACGCGTTCGGCCCCGGCGCGGTCCGCCCCCGCGAGCCAGCGCAGGGGCAGCAGGTAGTGGAAGGCGCGCTGCATGGCCGCGCTCTCCGCGTGGACGCGGCCCGGCCGGGCGCTCAGCACACGTATATCTTGTGGGAGGTCCGCGTTCAGTTGGGCCGGCCCGGGCAACGCGCGGTCGGCGACTACGCTGACGACGTCCCTTGCTGCCGCGGCTGTGCCTAACGCCAACGCCGCGGAACGGCCCCCGACTGCCGTCGCACGTGTAACGGAGGTCGCGCTGCACAACGAAGCCAGTGCTGCCTCGGCGTCGGCACCGCGGCCTGCGCCGTAGCCTACTAAATATGTCGCCATGTGCCTTCTACGCTCGGCGATGGCATCCGTCGCGCGCGGGTCCTCTGCTGATGCGGCGGCAGAGCAGACATCGCTTTCTCTAAGGTGTCTGAAGAGTGCGTTCTTGCCCGCGAACGTAGCGCCGCAGAAGCGGCAGCTTGCTTTCGTGACGGATGGCAGCTCTTGGGTGTGTGCCTGCAGCAGCCTCTGTGCAGTGTTACATTTCGGCGCTTGCAGTGCCGTGGCGACCGCCAGCAATGCAACAAATGCCAGCATCTCGCTGGGTGCTGAAGTTGACTAAACTTGCACGCAAGCAACAACTACAGCTTTATTGTTGCACCACGCAGCAGCGTCTGCTATATATTGCGTGCTGTGTTTGCAGTCGAAACAAGCCATCCACTGCAACTTTGGCTGCTAAAAGTAGGCCGCACGGGTTTTAAGGACGGGTTTTGAGGCTTGGCTGTTAAGAGTAATACTGGATCAATAGTTGGACAATTAGCCCTGGGCCATAGACACCCGGTGGTTACAGCTCGACGGGTTTTAAGGCTTACCCCCCTACATGCCCCCGCCGTGGCCGAGGCCGAAGCCGTCGACGAGGTTGACGACGTTGCAGTTGGCGATGATGACCCGCTCGAGGGGCCGCTCGTACTTGCATTTCAATGATGCGACGCGCCGGATGGCGCCCATGCCCTTGACGACGCGGCCGAAGGCCACGACCTTGGTCCGCATCCAGTCCTGGTCGCTCAGCGTGATGAAGAACTGCTGGTGGATCGTGGAGTTCGCGTCCGCGCGCGAGAAGCCCACCGTGCCCGGTGGCAAGGGCACGCTAAAGTTCTCGTCGGGCAGCGGCTCGCCCGCGCCGCCCAGGCCGTTTCCAGAGACCACGTCGCCAGTGCACACGAAGCCGTTCTCCACGACGCGGTGGAAGGGGCAGCCCCGATACGTTATTTTCTTCTCCTCCCCGTCTATGTGTGCCGTGTTCTGCCCCGTGATGATAGCTCGGAAGTGGGCGACGCTCTTCGGCACAATGTCGCCAAACAACTCGATCAAGACTTTCTGGGGCTTCGTGTTCTCCTTGTCCGCTCCGAATTGCACGTCTAGATAGACGTACTGGTTGCCCGTGCTCGATAACATGGCCAGGTATCTATCCAAGGTGATCTTGTCGACGTTCCTTAGGATTGGAGATGGCATTCTTCCCAGTTCCGCCTGGAATAAGCCGTTGAGGTCCTTGTCGCTCCCGACGTAGTGGTCCACGATCGAACCCCGTTCCCGCACTAAAACGAGCGGGCTCGTGGTGTGCCCCGGCTTCCTCGTATTAGCGACCTTGACCCGCAAGTACTCCTCCCAGTCCCGCTCCATCAAACACTGCGTCTCGACGGCGTGGTTCCCGAGCGCATCGGCGAGCTCTTGTGCTACTACGCAGGCACGCGTGTACCCGCTGTCGTCGGCTAAGCCGACCACGCTGATCGTGGCCTCGGGCTGCGGGGGCATGCTTGTTGCTCTCTGGAGCCAGGCGCTCGCGCTTGCTAGTGTGAGGCGCCTAGTCGACGACGTGTGGCGCTTGTGTCCTTGGGAGGAGGCTGCCCCTTTGTCCGAGCGTGCTTGTCGCGGCCTGCCCAAGGCTGGGGCTGCCCAAAAAATAGTCGAGCGCTAGCTACTGAAACCCGTCATTTATCGGCATCACAAATTCACAATCAAAGGGGCTCTTGCCCATCTCTGCTCAGCTCGAGGAGTGTGGGTGCCAGTAGGCGCACCCTAGGTTTCGCGCGCCAGTTATCGAGGCATACAGAACAGAATACGGACGAAGTAGGATGACACACAAGAATGAATTAGAGTTTCGCCGACGTGTCCGCCAGCACGTACCGCCACGTACCCACAATAGGTAATATACCAGCCGCGAAGCCCGCGTCCTGCGGCGAGACCGGGGTGCCGGCCGTATATGCGCGCGCGTAGAGCAGCAGAAGCACGGCCGCTACGGCCAGGCCGCCGCACCTCGCGACCATAACTAGCGCGATGGACACGCTACTCCGCCCCTCGTCGAAGCGGTCACTGACACCGCCCCGCGTCGCGTCGAAGCGGAACGCGCCCTGCGGCAGCGCGCAGCACACCCACGCCAGCGAGAGCGCCGCGGCGGCGAAGGACGGGTTCTGGAAGCAGTCCATCTCGTCGACCTGCACGCCGTCCACGAAGGTCGCCGTCACGGCGTAGATCGTGTCCAAAGATTTCTGCGTGTAGCTGTAGAGGAAGAGCACCGCGACGTCGCCCCCCAGCGCGAGCTTGTCCTGGATTTCGAATTCGGGAGAAGCGTAGGCTGTGGTTCGTCGTCGTCCCGGTATTTGCTGGTGGCGCGTGCGCGGCGGCACGAGTGCTGCGCAGTGGCATAGAAGCAGCTGCAGGGCTGCCAGGCGCCACAGGCATGCCATGTCTCACGGTTTCGCGTTGCCGCCGCAAGAAGCAACAAGAGATAATGCAAGAAAATGGCCGCTTTGTATTGGCTCCGAAGCTGGCTCCGATGCTGCTGGAGCTGGATCCAAGTTCGTGAAACCCGTTTTGTTTGACGAGCACCACTACTCCTCGAGAGCAGTCCGGCACCCCTCGCGAAGCCTCCCTTGAGTCCTCGGGGCTCGAGCCCGGACGAATTCCGGGCGGCTGAAAATCAGTCGGTTTGGCGCTGCTGTTGGGCTGCCCGCAGTCCGCGCTCATCAGCTCTACACACCGCCACCGCCTCTTGGGAAGCCAGGCGACGCGCCGGCACCACACCGCCCCCGCGCGCAGCCGCCGCGGTCGGCACCAAACCGCAGCACCGGAGACACTATGGCCGCCGCCGCCGACGCCGAGCGCCTCTGGACCGACCTGGACGCTCATGAAAGAGAACTAAAACGGGAGGGCTACCAGCTGCGGGAAATCTGGCACAAGACCACGGAGCTCCACGCCGAAAATGAAAAAGCCCGGCGGGAATTGGAAGGCAAAGCGCATCAACACTTCGTACCGCCGGACACGCGCGTCAACCTGAACGTGGGCGGCCAGGTCTTCGAGACGACGGCGGGTGTTTTATGCAAGGACCGGTGGTCCGTGCTCGCGGCGCTATGTGATAGGGGTGAACCGCTCGTCGGTCCCGACGAGGATGGCACGTTTTTCCTGGACCGGGACTGGTGGGTCTTCCGGCACATCCTGAACTGGTTGCGGACGGACGCGTTGCCCCAGGACCCCATGGTTTTGTTGGAGATGTACAACGAGGCCATGTTCTATAGAGTGGAGGGGCTATGCCGGGCCATCAAGGCCCTTCCCCAGCCCGACCAGCGCTTCAAGTCTAAGTAGCTCTCTTACCCCATAAACAGGTCGTTGACGGCGGTGTACTGCCGGAGGGAGCAGTAGCACGCGAGGAAGATGCCGATGGCAGGGGCCCAGTAGGCCATTCTTTGGGCGCTCCCCTCGAACAACGCGCCGAGACCGCCTTCTCTATAGACCTGTATTCCTAAATCCAACACGTTGATGCCCTCCAGTTCGCCGCTCTCGTCCGTGATGATCCGCGTCGTCAATACGTCCGTCGGTGTCGTGAGGAACGCGCCGATCAGACCGCCGAGACCGCCGATTAAAGCTTCGCTTTGTAAAGTATTCACGTCGATGTCGATGTCCGGCGACTGGAGGATGAAGGTTTTCAAGGTTTCGAAAATGGCAATTTGGATGGCGCCCATGGGCACGTCTCTGAAGAGGCTTGCGGTCCAGGCGAAGATGACCGTGTCCCTCCGTTTAGAGTCGTTGGCTAATTGCCCGAGAGCGTCGCCGAAGTCCTCCGCAATACCGCTCTGCGTCATCGTTTTCAACGCCTCGGCCGGCGCCCGGATGATGCTGCCGCAGAACTCGCCGACACCGCCCGCCACCAAATAAACGGCTAACGCGTTCGCGGCACCCAACGGCGTAGCTAGTAAAAAGGTCTTCACGACCTCATACACGCCCAGATACAACGCGGACGAGGGGGCTTCCTTCACGATGTTCCCACTTAGACCGCGGTACAGCTCCTTGAGCTCCAGCAGCGGGTTCGTCAACGGTACGGTGGAGTTCACCACGGGCAGGGGCTCCAGCGGCTTTGCGGGCCCGCCCACTTTCTTTTGCGCCTGGGGCCCCGCGACCTATGTGGAATTATCCTGAGAACTATTGCGAAGACCTTCGTGAACCTCCACGCCATCGAGGAGACGCAATTATGGGGGCCTGAACTTTGAGTTCCACACGGCCCGCGACGTCGTCCGCGGCCGCCACGATCAACCGCGTTTTTATGGTGTCCACGGGGTGCATCACGCACGTAGAAATTGTGGACGCCAGAGCCGCGGCGGCGTAGGAGACCCAGGCCGGTTGCCGCCCCAGTTTCCCCAGGATGGCCGCCCTTTTTTTGAGTTCGATCTCGATCTCCCGCTGCTGCTCGAGCTGCTTGATGATCTCGTCCTTCCTCGATGAGAGGTTCATGATGAAGTCTTCCCGTTCTTTCACTTCGCTCTCAAACTTCTTCAGCAGCTCTTTGGCGACTTCCGTCTTCTCCGGCTTCTCCGGCTTGAAGAACTGGAGGAGGGGCCGCGAGTTGGCCTGGTCCGTCAGTTCTAATGTTTTGGAATTGAGCTCCACCACGCTTTCCTCGAGTTCCTTCAAAATGTCGTCGATGACACTGGGCGCGAACGCGCCCTCTCGCTGCCGGATCTTCTTCGTGCTGAACTTCTCGAGCTGTTCCAAGGTAAGCGGCCGCGCCGGCGCGGGGCTCGTGACGGCGGCACTTGAAGACCCGAAGGTGGCCTGGGCCTGGCGCGGCGCGAGGAGCGTCGCGGCGGCGAGGCCGCCGAGTTGCAAGGCTCTCCGTCGCGACGTGTCCGGTGGTGCGCTGTCGTCGGCGTCGTTAGGCGATGCAGCGAGGCGCGTACGGTGGGTGCGCCGCGTCGCTGGCAATGGTGCAAGAGCACTGATTGCAGCACAGGCCATGGCGCACGCCAGCGCGCGCCTCTGGCATTTGTGCATCGTGGGTGATGCAAGTCCAGCAGTACTATTCAACTTCAAGCGGCCGCCGCCGATACGAGGTGTGTGCTGATCCACCAGCCGTGCACATAAAAGCTCCAGAGCAAAAGAGTCACGAGGCCGCCGCGCCGATTCGCGCAAAGACTCCAGCAGGCCGCCGAGCGACCGCTCGCTCGCTGCTCCAGCCAGTGCGGAGACGGCTCGTTGCAAAACACGCACTAGGAACCCGCTCATCGAGCATCGCAGCGCGAAGTGGCGCTGGGGCCGACAAAGCGCGCTCACCGTACACACGGACGCCAGGCTTGGCGGCCAACGCATACCAGCGGCGCATCGGGGCAGCTAACACCACACGTTGGCGCTCAGGACACGTCGTACTGGTACGCCGGGTGGCCGGGCAGCCTAGCAAACCCGGTTAAAGGAATGGCGCTCCAGCCGCGCATCCACCGGGGCAAGATCATCGGCACCGAGCGGCGGCAGGGCATGACCGTCCTCCCGCCGCTCGGCCAGGCGCGGAACCCGACGCCGGAGGAAACGACCGCGCGCGTCGAGCGCCACAAGACGCCGCCCCTCCGCCAGAGTCAGTCGCGGGCCGAGGCGCTGGCGCAGCTCGTGGCTCGCCTCACGGATGCGGCGCGGCACCGCATCGTGTCCACGCAGACCTGGGTTAAAGGTGCCTCGCCGCACTTTGATATGTTGGCGCCGCGTTTACAAATTTGTGTATTGGGCGACTGGCTCCAGGACGTCGTGACGCGGCTGCCGGGCGCGCGGGCGCCCGGCGACGCCCAGGGCATCTCCTTCTGGAAGGACTGCGCCTGCCACGCTGTTTTAAGGTCGCTGCACGCCCTGATCGCGGACGAAATTAATACTGATGATGGCGGCAACGAGTGGCGCCTCACGGCCGTGGCATTGTACGAGGCGGCGACGGACGGCGCGCGGGCGCCGGTGAGCGCCGAGATCTCCGCGGACGCCAACGCGTGGCGCGTCTGCGTCGACTGCGTCGTTTCTGAATTTCTCACGCATTCCATCGTGCGGCGCGCGCTGGCCGGCGCGGACGCCGTCCAAACTAGCATCGACGCGTGCAAGGAGGCCTGCGGCCACGCTTATGTGATCGGCGTCGGCGTCGCGGATAACAAACTCGTGCCGCTCCGGCCCTGGGGCGCGGCGGACTGTCGCGCCGCCAACGCCCTCGTCGCGGCCTTGGATTACGAGCACTCGGCGGACGCGGACTTGTTCGAGGCCGTGCACTGGCGCTCGCCGGAGGACGAGGTGGAGCGCGTGGCGCGCGTCCGGAGCGCCGTCGACCTCATGCGCGAGGCCCAGACCTCGGCGCGCCACGCCACGGAGACGGCCGCGCGCCTCGTCGCCGCGGCCGAGGCCGCGCGGCGGGCGCCGGGCCTGTCGAAGAAGGACCTGCTCCACATCGGCTCCCGGCTGTCCTTCGCGCGCACGTCGTGCGGCGAGGCCGACGTCCTGTGGCGCGAGCAGTGCCGGCGCCTCTGCGACGGCCTGAGCCTGTTGCTGCGGGCGCACGTCCACCAGCGGCGGACGGGCTGGGTCGGCGCGCTCCTGGAGAGCGGCGATACGTCGACCGCGGCGCGCATCGCGACGTTCAAAGATGTTTGCCTCTCGCGGCTCGCGTGCACGGACGACACGGTCGCCGCGTTCCCGGAGCTCGAGGAATACGTCTGCTCGGTCCACCCGCTCTGCGCGCCCGCGGAGCCGCTCTGGGAACGACTCGCTTCACCCGCTCCGACTCGTTGATGTTCGCTCTTGTAAATGACTCGTACCGAAACTTTCTAGTTATAGCGCGAAAAAACGCATCAGTCCCGCCGCCGCCGCCCGCTTCGACGGCTTCTTTCCCGCGACCGCGACCGCTCGCGCCGCCGGCTCGGGTCCGGCGGCGCCGGCGCCCCCGGCGGTGGCATGCCGAACGCGGGCGGCCCGCCCGGGAACCCGCCCGGCGGGAAGCCGCGCGGCGGGAAGCCCCGGGGCGGGAAGGGCATGTTCTGCGGCGGGAAGCCGCGCGGCGGGAAGCCCCCCATGGGCATGCCCGGGAAGCCCCGCGGCGGCCCATTCATCCCCCATGGCGGCGGCATGCCCCGCGGCCCCTGGCCCATGGGCGCGAGCATCTGCGGCATCGGCGGCACGCCGCCGCCCTGCTGCAGCATTTCTTGATGGCGCTCGCGGGCCGCCGCCTGGGCCATGGCCGCGCGTCTTTCTTGAAGACTCCTCCTTAAAATAAGTTGCTGGTCCCGGTAGCCCCGCCACGTGTCCTCGCCTAACCCATAATTGAAGTAGTCCGAGGGGTCGGCGTCCGGCCGCAGCCACTCCTTGACCTCGAGCTTATCAATACTGACGTCGAACGCGGCCAGTCTAAAACATTGAATTTCTCTCGCAGTGGTATCTAAAAGCTCCTCGGAGACGCCCCCCAACGCCTTCTCCTTGGCCTTCTCCGCATCTAACTCGCAGTCGTCTTCGATAACTGTCTTCGCCCGGAGCGCCTCCCTCCTCGCCTCGACGGCCTCCGGGGCGTCCGTCGCCTCGGTCTTCTCGCGCACCCAGACGTTCGAGCCGTCCTGGAAGGTCTTGACCCGGCTCGCGAGGGCTCTCCCACTGATGCCACCCGCCACGTTCGTGTTGCCGCTATCAATGATGACGACGGGCGGGCCGCGCTTCTTAGGGGCGTCGGCCTCCATGGCGGCGTCGGGCTCCGCGGGCGCGGCGGCGACGGCGGCGCTCATGGCTGTATTTTGCTCCGCTGTCTTGCGTTGTGTCGCCGCTGCGGCTGGTTCGCCGCGGCTGCGCGCTGTCTTGCTTTGGTCGTCGCTGCGGCTGTTCGTCTGCCTGGGTGTTTTGGGCCCCTGGTTGCTCGCTGTCTGTGCGCGTTTGACTGCGTGCGCTAGGAAACGCGTTGGCTTGCGCGCTGTGTCTCAATGGCCAGAAATTTGACCTCAATGCAGCGCGAATGGGCTCGATTTGGCCGCGAGGCGCATATCGCGCGGGTTTATTTGACGGGTTTTTGGAGCCAATTAAGCTTCAGACTGAGCAGCCCGGGCTTGCGCGACTGTGACCAAGCCCTCGTTTATTAGTTATCCTCAATCGCCCTTGATTGCTGGGAAGCAGCATTTCCATCCGTGCGGCACCGCAGAGCTCCTAATGCGCTCGCGCCTCCTGCGCCCGCTCGCCGGCACGGTCTACGCCTCGTCCGACGACGAGGCCGACGACGAGGAAAGCAGGTCGTTGCTAGCGCAGTGGTGGCGGGACATCGTCACGCTCAACGTGTGGCTCGGGCCGTTCCGCGTGCCGCGCGCCGTCACCCTTGTGCTCGCGGTCGCCACGGGCTGGCGCTGCGGCGCGGTCGGCCTCGCGGTGTTCGCGCTCGTCGTCGTGCTGTACGCCCTCTTCTCGGCGAGCTCGGGCGCCTACGCGCCGGCCGTCCGCCAGCGCGAATTCGCGAAGGAGCTCCGGCGGGAGGCGCGGGACTCCCAGTGCGAGCCGTGCGCCGCATGACGTGTTTCTCTGGGGAATCGTGGCGGTGGGTAGATCCCATCAGCACGCCATCGCCGCGACCGTGTTTGTAGGAGTCGCTGATAGCCTGGTGGTGGGGAAGAGTACGCCGTCGTCGCGACGTTGTGTTGTAACTACATATATATAATCCTACTCACAGCGTGAAGGTGCCGAAGGAGGGCCCCTCGTCCTCGCCCCCCTGCGGGACCTGGGAGTAGGTCGAGGCGCCGACGCCGCCGCCCGCCCGGTACTTCAAAGACACGAGCACGTACAGTAACGCCGTGAGCGCGAGCATGGCGCCCGGCCAGATCAGGATCGAGATGAAGCCGAACATGGCCGGCGTGCAGGCTAGGTACAGCGCCGCCCGGATCCAGCCGTGGTGGAAGCTCGTGTCCTCAATCAACCGGTCCTTGAGCTTGAGGCAGGTGTACGAGTGGCAGTACAGGGCGGGCAGTTCGATGACGCCCACGAGCAAGCCGCAGCACACGGTGTAGAAGGCGGCGAAGGTCTGCCAGCCGCCCTCGTTCATGATCATCCCGCCGAGCCCGACGGAGACGCAGACCACCGTCGTCAGCGCGCCGGAGACGCCGGCGTAGCGGTCCCAGGGCGTCGACTGGAGGAGGTCCATTTTGTCCGCGGCGTTAGCGCTGTTTTTAATCGGTGGCTGTCCGGCAGCCTCTACTTTGTGGTGCGCTTGCTGGACGTGCGTCGCTTGCGTGCCGCGTTTAGAGCTTATAACGCAAGGTCTCTTAAACGTTTGATGGCAAGCGTACGCTGCTCACAGCGGCAATGCGGTGAGAAACTGCGGTCTCGCAAGTTTTTTTTCCTTCGAAACCCGCACGTAAAACCCGCACACATCATAGTCTATTTTTAAACCGCCAGCGCACCTGGTACGGTACAGTAGGCCGGGCGGAAAGCGGTACGCATAGCTGCGCCAAAGCTGCAGCGAACCGCCTGCGCTCGAAGTAGCATCGATGGCGGAGATTGTGGATCTTACCGCGGACTCACCTCCAAGGGCTGCAGCAGAGGACGATGCCGTCGTCGCACGGCTCGAAGCCTTCACCGGCGCCAGCGCGGACTCGTGTCGCGCCGCGCTGGCGGCGCACGGCAACGACGACGAGGCCGCGGCGGCGCTGTTCGCCGCCATGCCCGACGCGCCGGCGAGCGCCGCGGACCTCGGCGCGATCCGGCGCCTGCGCGACGCGGAGCGTGGCCAGGAGCCGGACCTGGCCCAGCAGCTCACCGCGGCCCGCCGGCGCCGCGCCGCGCACCATTCGGCACGACCACCTGTATCGGTGACCGGCGAGCTCAAAGTGCTCACCTATAATGTGTGGTTCGAGCACGAGGAGACCTTTGCAAAGCGCATGGCCGTCATCGCGCGCGAGTGTAGAAACGCGGACATCGTCGGCTTCCAGGAGGTCACGGACGATTCCTTTCCGTACCTCGAAGCTGCTTTAAAGCGCCACGGCTTCCCCCGTCTCCTGAAACAGGACACGCCCGCGCCGTACTACTGCTGCGTCGCCGCAAAAAAATCATTGCGCGAGGTCCGCACGACGCCCTTTCGCCGGTCGATGATGGGGCGCGGCGTGTTGCTGGCGGTCGCCTCGTGGGGCGACGTCGACGTGCACGTGGGCGTCGTGCACCTCGAGTCCATCGTCGGCAAGGACCAGGACGCGAACGTGCGCGCGGAACGCAAGCGGCAGCTCACTGCGGCCGGCGCCGAGCTCGAAAAGCTGGCGGGCAACGGTTTGGCGGTTTTGTTGGGCGACTGCAACTGGGACGACAAAGATAATGCAGTGCCCCTCGCGGGCTGGCGCGACGCCTGGGAGGAGGCCGGGTACCCGCGCGCCGCGCAGTACACGTACGACGGGCGCGCGAACCGCATGCTGAGCCACCGCTACCAGAACCGGTACGACCGGATTTTCGTGTCGGGCAAGCTCGCGGGCGTCTCCACATTCGAGCTCGTGGGCACGGCGCGGCTGCCCGACCTGACGATCACGGACCGGCACAAGCGCGTACTGCCCTGTTACCCCTCGGACCACTTCGGCGCCCTCGCGACCCTCGCGCCGGCCGGGACGAAGCCGGCGGCGAACACACTGACCGACGACCAGCGGGCGCGCGCCGAGAGAAACAAGCAAGCGGCGCTCGCCAAAAAAAAGCCGGCGGACTTCTTCGCGCCGAGGAAGCCCGCCAAGCGCGCGAAGACGGCCGTGACGTACCGCGGCGCCGCCGTGCCGGACGGCTGGGAGCTCGACGGGGACCTGCTCGTGGGCCGCTTCGGCGGCGACCCGCGGGCGCCGCCGTGGCCGGAAAACGCGGCGCGCGTCGCGGGGTTTGATTTTGACGACACGCTGTCGCCCCTCGACTGGGGCACGCCGGACACGTGGTCCCACCTGTACGAGCACGCACCGACCGTCGTGCGGAAGCTCGCGGCCGACGGTGCGGCTATTGCTGTCATCTCGAACGAGTGCCTCGACCGATACAAGCGCCTCGACTACCTGGAAAAGAAGATGCGCGACAAGTGCTCTAAGATCGGCGCCTGGGCGGAGGACGTCGGCGTGCCGGTGCTGGCCCTCGTCGCTTTATCTAAAAAGGACGAAACGAAATACCACAAGTCCCAGGGCGACGGCATGTGGCGCCGGGCGTGTGCTGACCTCGGCGTGAGTGGTGGCTTCTACGTGGGCGATTCAAACGACGACGAGAACCTGGCGCGCGTCGCGGGCGTGCCCTTCCACCACGTCAAGGCGTTCTTCGAGCGGGTGCACAAAAAGTAAGCTCTCTTGGCCGGGTGCACAAGGCGTCCGAAAGTAAGTAGTGTGAGACCAGGTAGCAGCCGCCGCGACTCGGTAGGTGCCAATAGCGCTTGTCAGGCGCGCGGCATAAGGTAGGTGGAGTTATACGGGGGAGAGACTCAGAGGAGGAGCGCGGCCAGGGCGTACGCCGCCGCTGCGCCCGACACGGCGCGCGCCGCCTCGGACTCGGGGCAGTCGCACTATGTTGCGTCGCCGACGTAGTTGCCGTGGCACAGCGGCGAGACCCCGTTCGGCATGTAGTAGGTTCGGTAGAAGTGGAACCCATTCGTGGGGCTCGCGGCCTCCGCCAGGGCCTGGGTGCAATAGAGCAGGTAGGCGCCCAGCGCCTGGCAAGGGGGGATCGGCGCTGCCAGGTAAAAGAGAGGAGGATTGGACTCGCACACCGCGTCGGTGGCGCCGCCGTGGTCGCCGTGCCCGCCGTCGCCATGGTCGTGCCCGTCGTGCCCGCCGCCGTGGTCACCGTCGCCAGGCATGTCGTGGTCGCCGTCCGCGGCGTCGTTGTACTGCGCTTCGCAGTCCGCGCCCGTCTCCGCCGTGTGGTCGCACGACGCCTCGCAGTGGCAACAGCCCGAACCGCCCACATAGCCGGGCGCGTACCACATGCTCGGACTTGTGCACATCGCCTCCATCACGTCGCACGTGACCGTGTGCCCCCCGGCCATGTCGTAGCACGGGCTAGTGGCGCAAAACCTGCTAGGACCTGTGTGCCCCGTACCGTTAACGGTACGGGGCATTGCCAACATTCAAGAGTCACGTGACGCTTTTAAGCAGAACTCCGCGCGACGGGGCTTCGCGTTCGATGCTGGCGCGTCCATGCCGTTCGCCAAGGAAGGCACGGTCGGCGCGCCGGACAAGTCCGCGCCGAATACATTCGGAGCTCCGAGGCCAAAGAGCAAACGGGAGCTGCGTAAGGAATCAGTAGCTGAGGCCGCGGCGTCGGGCCTGCCCGATGGCTGGGTCGAGGTCACGGACGACGCAGGAAAAGTTGCATTCTACGGCAACACGAAGACGGGCGAGCAGCAACCCGAGAGGCCTCAATAGCACGGATACTAAGAGAAGTTTCTCGCGACTATTCCCTTCGTTCCTGCGCAGCGCCGGGGCCCGGCGAGAACTCGTGGTGTGGGGGCGCTGCTGGGCTAGGGAACCCGCGAACCTCAGCCTTGGGCCCAGTGGTCGACCGGTCGTCTCGTAGTCGTCCGCTTCCGAGTGGTGGTCGTTTGAGAGGTCCATACGGCCGAGCCCGATTAGAGAGCATTTGAGCACTCTGGCGGGAGAATTTGGACCTAGCGTACGGCCGCATAGATCACTCTGCGCGCCTAACCAGCGCTGCTGGAGACTTGCTGCCTCCTATAGACCAGTCTGCGAGACGCAGCGCACCGCGCGCCGCCCAGCAGCAGAAGTAGCCACGAAGCGCCAAAACACAGCGCAGCCACTCGCCGCGTACCCGCGAGCCGCGCGAGCTACAAACGCGCCGCACTCCAGCAGCCGCGCCGCGCCACGCCACGATGGCCGATATGGACGTCGAGACCACGCCCTCCGGGCGCATCGTCAAGCTCGAGGTCGAGGGCTTCAAGAGCTTCGGCGGGAAGCACACCGTGGAGTTCCGCCAGGGCCAGAACTTCACGGCCGTCGTGGGCCCCAACGGCGCCGGCAAGAGCAACCTGATGGACGCGATCTCGTACGTGTTGGGCCTCCAGGCGCGGCACCTGCGTTCGTCAAAACTGATCGAATTATTACATCGGGGGCCCAGCGCCACGAAGCGGAAGGCCGTGGTCACGTTAACCTATGAACGCGAAGGCGACGAAGTCGTCTTTTTGCGGACGATCAGCGCCGTGGGCGTCGGCGCCTACTGGCTCGATACGAAAGAGGTCACGCGAGAGAAGTACGAGGGCGCCCTGAAGGACATCGGCGTCCTCGTGAAGGCCCGGAACTTTCTGGTGTTCCAGGGCGACGTCGAATCGCTGGCCTCCAAAACTCAAGAAGAACTCACGGCCGTCCTGGAGCAGGTCTCGGGAAGTGTGGACCACAAAAAGGATTATGACAAGCTCAAGACCTTGAAGGACGCGGCCGAGGCGTCGTCTTTACTCGCGTACCAGAAGAAAAAAGGTTTGGCCGCCCAGCGCCGCCAGGTCCGCGATCAAAGAGACGAGGCGGACGCCTACGAGTCCTTGAGAGACGAACTCAACGCGGCCCGGAAAGACGACGCCGTGAGCCGCGTGGCCCAACTAAGGGACGACCGCGCCGCGAAACTTGTCGAGAAGACTTCATTGGATAGCGAGGTCCAGAAGGGCGTGGATGCCGTTACTAAAGCCGCGTCCAAGGAGTCGCGCGCCTCGGACGCGCTGAAGGAGGCTTCATTAAATGCGCAGCGCGCGGACGCCGCGCTGGCGCAAAAGACGTCGTCCCTGCGGGGCGGCGTGGCGCCGCGCGTCGCCGCGGCGCGCGAGGCCGCGGAGCAGGCGTCCCGGGACGCGGCGGCGGAGAAGGCCGCGAGTGCCCAAGCCGAGGCCGCGGCCGCGACCCACGTCACATTAGTAAGTGACCTAGAGCAAGAACAAGCGACGGAGGACGCCGAGATCCAGCGTTTGCAAGAGGAGCGCCAGCGCGACGAGCCGGCCTGGCGCGGCGACCAGACGTTAGTCGATGAAGTGTCTGATTTACAAGCGCAAGTCGAGCGGGAGACAGCTAGTAGAGCGTTCCGCCTGGACGCGGCCCGGCGCGCTAGAGATACGGAAGAAGCGGATGTGGAAGCGTTACAAAGAGAAGTTGACGACGTTCTGAAAAGAAGGAACGAGGCCTCGAGCGAAGCGGACGCGTGGCGCCTACGAGCGAAAGCTAGTCACAACGCCGCGCTAAAAGCGGACACGGACGTGCGCGGCACGGCCGACGCCATATCCGCTGCGGAAGCGGCCTGCCAGGTCGGAGTCAAGGAGGTGGCCAGGGCCCAAGGTGACGTGGACAAGGCCGAGGCCGAATTGAGGGACTGCCGGGACCACCTCCCGGGCGGGCCCCAGGCGCAACGAGACTTAGAAAGAGCGCGCTTGGTGGAGACGCTCCGCTCCCTGTTCCCGGGCGTGCGCGGCCGCGTCGCGGACGTGTGCGAGCCGACGTCCCGGACGTTCGCGCACGCCGTCGGCGCGACCATGGGCGCCCTGGCCGACGCCGTGGTCGTCGACGCGCGGTCCACCGCGGTGGACTGCGTGCGACATTTAAGGGAGCACCGGTTGGGCGCCATGACGTTTCTGCCGCTCGACGCGTTAAGTTCCGCGCGGCCGGACGAAAGGTTAAGGAATTTGGGGAGGCAGTACCGCCCTGCTCTAGACGTGGTGGCGTGCGACGAAGGCGTGAAAGCGGCCGTGGCCTACGCGGTCGGTGTGAAGACCGTCGTGTGCGACACGTTGGACGACGCGCGCCGTTTAGCCTACGCGGCCAACGGGCCTAGCGTAAAGGCCGTGAGCGTCCAGGGCGCGGTCATCGCGCCGTCGGGCACCATGGCCGGCGGCCACCAGCAGGGCGGCGCGCGCGCGTGGCGGCGCGCCGACGCCTCTCGCTTAGAAAGGGAGCGGGCGTCCAAGCAGGAGGCCCTCGCGCACGCGCGCCTCCAAGCCCAAGCCTTGAAGGACGCGGTGGCGCCGCATACGGCCAGAAGAGACGCCTGCGCCTCGACGGCCAAGTGGGCGGCCCGGGACGCGCAGTTGGCGCAGTCGCGCGTCGCCGAGTGCGAGGCTCGAGAAAAGGCCTTGGGTGCATCAAAGGCCACGGCGGAGCAGGAACGAGACGCCAAGGTCCCCGCGCGAGACGCCGCCGTGCACGCGCATAATGAGCTGAGACAAGCTAAGAGAGTGGTGGAGGAGCGCGTCTACGGCGCCTTTTCAAAGCGCCACGGCTTGACCGTGGACGATTTATGCGACGACGGCGACGCCGTGGCGGGCACGCCCCAGGCTTTGCGGAAGCAGCGGGACGACGCGCTCAAGACCCACCTGCAACGCTCGGCCACGCTCCGCGCCCAGCTCGAGTACGAGCGAGGGCGGGACCTCCAGGCGCGCGCGCGCGAGCTCAAAGCCCGGGCCAAGGACGCCTCGAAGGCCGCCGCCAAGGCCAAGAAGGCCGCATTGAAAATTGAGGCCGAGCAGTTCACCGCCGAGGACGAGCTCCAGGTCGAGAGCCGGGCCGCGAAGGATGCCCGACAGGCGCACGATGTAGCGCGGCAGGCCCTGAAGAAGTGCCAGGTCGACGCTAGGCGCGCCGCGGACGCCAAGCAGGCCGCGGCGCGCAAGGCGCAAGCCGCAAGCACCGCCGTGGACGCCGTCTCCGCCAAGTTGCAGGACGTCGCTAGAAGGGCGCGGTTGGAGCACGTTTCGCTGGGCCAGGACGAGAACGCGGACCCGGAAGCGTTGGACGTCTCGGCGGCGCCGAAGCCCAAGCGCGGCGAGGATGCCGACCAGGCCCACGCGCGAAGGAGGCGGACCATCGAGGAGTTAGAACGGCGCGTCGATGCCTTAGCGCCCAATTTGCGGGCCAAGGCGCAGTTCGACGCCTTGAGCGGCGACGTCGAAGCGGCGGACAAGGCGCTGGCGGCGTCTCGCGACGCGGCGCGCGACGCGGCGCGCGGTTTCGACGGTGTCCGCCGGAAGCGTACCGAAGCCTTCCGGGCGTGCTTCGACGTGGTGGCTTGTACCTTGGCGGAGGCCTACCAGGACGTGACCAAGTCCGCGCGCCATCCTAGTGGAGGCGCGGCCTCGTTGCACGCCCTGGACGCCGCGGAGCCCTACCTAGCCGGCGTGTCCTTCCACGCGACGCCCCCGGCCAAGCGCTTCTGCGAGATCTCCCAGCTGTCGGGGGGCGAACGTACTTTGGCGTCTTTAGCTCTCCTGTTCGCGTTGCACGCCTACCGGCCGGCCCCGTTCTTAGTGATGGACGAGGTCGACGCCGCCTTGGACAGCGTGAACGTGGCCAAGCTCGCGGCCTTCGTGAAGCGCCGCGCGCGCACCTTACAAATCGTGGCCGTCTCGCTGAAGGACCAGTTCTACACCGAGGCGGACGCCCTGATCGGCGTGGCCAAGGACTCGGCACGGGCGGCGTCCGTGCCGTTCACGCTGGACCTGGGCACCTACGCCTAGGAGGGCGCGCGGCCACAAGGGCTCCCCTCCACCAAGCAAGCTCCCTCCCCGCCCGCGCAGTAAGGCGCGGTTCTTATTACCAGCTCTATATAGGTAAAGTACGACAGGTAACCGTTAGGCGGCTGTCGCTTGCTTGCGTCTAGGGGTGCACCGGCGCGCCGAGCTCGAGTAGCGCCTTCTTGAAGCGCCGCGCGGCCAGCTTCGGCATGGCGCACTCCGCCGCCAGCTCGTCGGCGTCGGCGTCCGTCATCTCCTGCAGGTCGTGCAGGTCCCCCGCGAGGTCGTGCAGCTGGGCCAAGTACTTGCCCAGGTTCTTGGCCGCGATCCACGAATCTAGGGTGTGGCCGCCGGCCGGCGTCGGGACGGGCGTCTTGGCCGTCGTCGCGGGCGTGGTGGCGGCCGTCGGCGACACGTTGTTCGGCGTGAAGGGCGCCTTCGGCTGTTGGGTAACGATGCGCGGCGGCGCCAGCGGCGGGGCCACGGCGACGGGCGCCGTCGACACGCGCTTCACCTTGAAGAGGGGCTTGGCGGTCCCGCCCGCCTTGCGCGCGAACTTCGGGACCCCCCGCCCCGAATTCGCCTCGTCCATGCGCTGGAAGCGGCCCAGCAATTTGTTGAAGCGCGCCTTCTCTTCAGCTTTTTTGGCCGCCTGGGCCTTTTCCAATTGTTCGCCGGCGTGGTTCACCGCATCGACGGCGCCTCGCGCGGCTCGGACTAACGTCGCGACGTCCGGCGCATCAGACACTTTCCGAGCATCCACAACGCACTTCTCGCCGTGCGCCACCAAGTCGCCGATCCTTTCTTCGAAGCCGCTCTCCCGCACTTCGTGGCCGATCTGCACCAGGGTTTTCTCGCACTCGTCCAAATCCGTCATGGCTCTTAACCTCAAAGCTTCGGACTCCGCCCGCGCCAAAGCCTTTTCCACGGCCAAGTGCGCGGCCTCGACCTTGCCGCGGATGGGCGCCGGGTCCGACTCCTGGAGAGCCTTCTGCGCCTCGTAAATGGCATCTCGCGCACAAACGACGGCGTCCGGCACGGCCCGGATGCCCTGGATGATAAACTGTTCCACGGGGATCACCGCGAGCCGCTCGCTCGCCGCATCCAGCGCGGCCTGGAATTCCAGGCGGGCCTCGTCTAAGAGCCGCTGCCGCTCCAGCATCTTTTGGCTTAGAGCTTCGGCCTCCCTTACTGAAGTCAGCGCCGAGTCGAGCCGCTGGCGCCGGTGCTCGTGCGTGTCCTGCTTCGCCGAGATGGCCTTCATGGACCGCATGGCCCCGGCCCGCAACGAGTGGGGTCCCTGGCTCCCGGACATGGCGAAGGCCCCCTGGTCCCACTGGGCCGCCACAGTCAGTAACTCCGTCCGGCAGGCGCCCAGCTTGCCTTCCGCTGCACAGGACGCCTCGGCCAAGCCTTCGGCGTCCCGCGGCGCATACAGTTCGTTCGCGATGGTCCGCAACGCCTTGCACCTCGAATAGGCGTCGTCGATCTCCGCGAGGAACTCGGCCCGGATGCGGTAGGCCTCCTCCTTCTTCGCCACGGCGGCCTGGACGATCTGAGACGCCTTCACAATCTCCTGCCGCAAGAGGACCAAGACCTCGGCCGCCCTGGCCGGCTCGTTGACGACCCCTTGCGCCTTGCTCAAAGAGGCCTCGCACTTGGCTAACGCATCACGAACGAACTCCACGGCGTTCACGCCCTTAATGGCCGCCTCGGCCTGGCAGTCCGCTAAATCGGCGCCGCACCGTTTCAACTTCCGCTGTAAAATGCTTCCCTGGAGCTTGACCCACCACCGCTGCAACCGGCGCACGAAGGGGTAGAGCATCGCATTTCGAATGGACTGGAGTTGGTACAGCACCTCGGACTGCATGAACAGCTTGGACGACCCCAGTCTATACGCCGCCGGGGGGACCCGTTCGGCGACGTGCGCGTGGCGCATCATCGCCTGGGCCAAGTGTTTGGGGTCGGTTATCGCACCACCCCGCGGCGTGAAGGCCCGGAACTCCCGCACGAAATCCCGGTACGGCACGCGCGTCGGGAAGCCCGCCCGCCGCACCTCGAGCGCCGCCATGACGCCCGAGCAGACCAGCTGGCCCAGGACCTGGGGCTTGTCCAGCTTCTGGGGCAGCTTCTCCGAGTTGGTCTTGATGCAGCGCACGAAGCGCGTCGACGACGCGCGCAGCGTCGCCGTCAGACTGGCCAGCTGGCTCAGGTACTTGTTGGCCACGGTCTCTTTTTTGGACTGGACCGCCTCCCGCCGCGGGAAGCAGGCGGCCACCAAGACATCCGACGACGCGTGGAGCATGTCGTGCACGTGGGGGAAGAGGGCATCTCTATTTTTGTCCACAAAACTGGAAACGGTGTAGACGATTGGGCCCGCGAAGTGGTGGACTAAAAAGTCCACGTCCTCCGTGCGCTTCCCGTCCTTCCGTCGCCAGACGCTGGCCGGGCCGCACACTTCGAAGAAGGGACTGGCCGCGTGGGCCTTGTTGACCTTGGCGACGAGTTTGGCGCCGTCCGACGCGACCATGCCCCGCGAGCACTCCGAGTCGAGGAGGCGCAGGATGCCGATGGGCCGCTTCGTCAGTAATTCGATGCAGGGCGTGTTGTCCGGGGAGGCCGTCTTGTCCCAGTCGATGCCCTCCCGCGTGTACTCCTCGGCCTCGGCCTCGAACACTAAATCGTTGAACACTTTTTGGAGCTGCTCGTTGGTCGTGTTGATGAAGACCTGCTCGAAGCCGTTCACGGTCATGTCCTCGAAGCCGAAGATGTCGAGGATGCCGATGAACTGCGTCGCCTGGCCCGCGCTCACGTCGAAGGCCTTGTTGGCCCGTTGGACCAGCCAATCAAACAACCGCGAGAAGCAGGCCTTGCTCAGGGCGTGGCGCAACGTACTGGCCTCGTGCGGGTCGTTGGGGGTCGTGACGACGTCGCGCACGCCGCCCTCGCCGGCGATGTCGCGGACTCTCGTTGTCAACGCCTGGGCGAGCTTCGCCGCGTCCACACCCAGTAACGACGCGGCGGTCTCTAACGAAGCTTGCGTGCCGCTTGTGACTTGACTTCCGTCGCCCTGGGCCTCGAACTGCACGTCGCCTAGCGTATAGACGGCGGCGGCGGCCCGGAAGATGGCTTCCAGCTCCGCGCCCTTCACGCCCAACGCATCCAAGGCCGTCACCGTCGCCGCAAACTCCTCGGCGTCGTCCATGTCGTCGACCGACGTGCAGGTCCTCGAATACGTGTGGGACGCCGCGTCGTCGCCACTCAGGGCCTTGCCGGCCGCCCCAGGTAATTTACCCGCTTTCGCGGCAGCACACAACTGGTAGAAGACGTGGAAGTTGCGCTCGCCCGACGACTGCTCCACCACGCGCACCTTCTCCAGCAGCAGGTTCTCGATGTGCCCGCCGTTAATCGTCGACGAATTCGCCACGAAATCAAACCGCGTGAACTTCCCAAAGCGCGAAGAGTTGTCGTTCCTGATGGTCTTGGCGTTGCCGAAGGCCTCCAGCAGAGGGTTGGAAGCCACCATCCTTTCCGCGATGGTCTGCTGGCCTTCTTTCTGAGTAATACCTTTGAGCTTGGCGTCTCTTGCAGATGTTCTCTTAGAAACAACAGCTAAGTAGTGCAGCATCAGCTTCGTCGTCTCCGTCTTGCCCGCGCCGCTCTCGCCGCAGATGACCACGGCCTGGTTCCGCCGCGTCTTCTGTAAAGAGCTAAACGCGTCTTCGGCCTCCTGAAAACAATGAGGGGGCAATGAACCATACGGCTTGTTGTGGTACCGCCCGATCACATCATCGCCATAAATAGGGAGCCACTTAAACGGGTTCATGGCAATTAAAATAGGACCGGTATTCGTATAAATCAGGTCCATGCGGAAGCGGTGCTGGATGTTATCTAAGATAGAAGCTTCCTGTAGAGAGGCGAGGTTGTCCATGTTCTCCACGCCGTTGTTCGTGGTTAACGGAACCCGTTGTAAGATTCTACGGGGGGGCTCCTTCTGCTTGCGGCTCGGCGGCTTGAGCGGGAGCTGGAGGTCGACATCAAAGGTCCGGCCGTCCGACGCCTCGGCCCGTACGACGCCCTTCTCCACGGACGTCACGCGCGCCTCGATGTAGGCCTGGGCCGGGTCCGAGACCCAGCA
>Ga0302122_10000102_pt1 | contig 43321 bp, 37 predicted proteins | sample CB21_SCM_MG_FD_203115 | JGI IMG/M metagenome (GOLD analysis project Ga0302122, IMG submission 203115) | Marine microbial communities from Western Arctic Ocean, Canada - CB21_SCM | ecosystem: Environmental > Aquatic > Marine > Oceanic | place: Canada: Western Arctic Ocean | collected 2017-09-28 | reverse complement strand
ATATGAGCCCCGATATCCTCTGTGAGCAATGACCCAAGGTCTTTTTATTTGCTCAAGTGTTTTTATATTTTCCATAGATTGACACCTTTGTGCAGTTGGTATAAAATTTTACAAATAATATTTTATCTGCATGAGTCGAAGAGCTCAGAATATCGTTCCTGGGGAAAAACTCAATTCAAATGGAGTGTTCATGTTTGCATTAAAAGATCTGACAGATGATAATGATTTTAATGCGTCGGATTACCACCTGAATCCCCGTGAATATTTTGAGAAACGGCGCACTTCCAAGCGGCCCTATGTTTACGATTTGCGTAGTTCTGAAGCATATGAGTTGGGAAATATTCCAGTTTCACATAATTTTCCAATAGAGCATTTTGAAACCTGCATTTATAAAATTCCTTTTACAGGATAAATTCTGCTTTACGGCAGAGAAGACGGAGAAGTCCTTACTGCAGCAGAAATTCTCTATGACAATGGGCTTTGACTCGTTTTGTTTTACAGATTCTTTTGAAGCACTTTTAAGCAGCACAGAAGCTTCATACTTATCCACCACTGATGCCGCACAAAAGAAGATTAAAGAGCACCTCCAAAACTCTGATTCATTTACTGGTGTTTAAATAATAGTTGAACCAACATCTACTTTGAAAGCAAAATATAGAATTGAACTGGTGGAATCAACAGTAGCAGGAAGTATTTAGTTAAATTTCAAAGGAATTAATATATTTTTGGAACTAAAAAACAGCTTCGTATCTGGATGGAACAATTATTGAAATTAACGGTGAAGGAGAACTGGAGCAGAGGAATCCGCAACTCTCAATCAGCAAATTAAGCGGTTCCATAGAAGAACAGATACAACTCATGTTGGATGAATAAGTAAACCCGATGCTTGTTTAACATGGTGGGAATGTCATGCTTGAAGTAATTACGGACAGATCTGCATACGTTCGTTTTGGTGATAGTTGTCAGGGTTGTAGCATGATCGATTCTACTGTCAAACAGGGAGTAGAGGTGATGCTTAAAGAGGCCATCCCGGATCTGGCCGGAGTATATGACGTAACAGACCACTCAGAAGGAGAATCTCCATTTTTCACTGGTTAATTTTTCTGTATTTTTAAAAAATATGGAAACGGTTATCCAATAATACTTTTTTACATCATCTAAATCACCTGCCTTTTCATGTCCTCCTCTTCAAAAATTATTTCAAATAATTATAAGACTTCAGTTTTGGAAGAGGAGGAAGAGTTTTCACTGGTAGTCAGCAAAGGAAGAGACTTGCTTGAAAACAAGACCGAGTTTCAAACAGACGAATGGGTTTGGACTCGAGATTTAGATGATGGCGGGATCTTTTTCTTTTGCTACCTTTTGATTGACTACAGGCAACAAACACTGAACAAAAACAGCTTGAGAGAAAGTGTCCATACTCTGAATCTACTACTGCACAAGATGCTCCCTCCACGTGAAAAAACTGGATTGCCTTTGCTTGGAGAATTTCAGGTGATTTTCACGCTTTATGAAAGATTGAAGCTCGAAGAAATGACATGGGATGATTGTGAAAAATATATCATGGAACAAATTTCAGAACACCAGAATAGCAATTAAGATAGCTTACTCTCCTCCGTTAAGAATCTTTGCCTGATTGATAACTTCAAGGTTTTCAGACACCTCACCTGCAATTTTATCATTTAGTTCTAAATCAACACATTCTTGTGCATGTTTTATGGCATTCCTGAATGTATGCACTTTTGAATTTCCGTGACATATAATTACGATTCCATTTATTCCTAGTAATGAGGCACCGCCAACTTCCGAATAGTCAGCCCTTTGTCGCAGTGCCTTGAAGGGACCTTTCATTGCCAGATATCCAAATTTTGAAAGTAATGAGTTATTTACCTCTTCTCGAAGGATACTGCTTACAAAATCGAAAGTACCTTCTGCAACTTTGAGTGCAATATTTCCAACAAAACCGTCGCATACTACGACATTCACTTTGTCTCGGAACATGGCCTTACCCTCAATGTTTCCAACAAAATTAAGCTTACTTTGTTTCAGGAGATCATAGGTTTCTTTAAGTTCAACATAACCCTTCCCCTCTTCTTCACCGTTGTTAAGTAAAGCAACTCGCGGATTATCCAGGTGTAGATACGTACGTGCATACGCATCACCCATTAAGGCAAACTGAAAAAGGTAAAGGGGTTTGCAATCTGTGTTTGCCCCTGCGTCCAGAAGAACAAAGGGATGATTGCGATGGACAGACGGCATGATTGAAGCAATTGCCGGACGCTCAATGCCTTCGATTGATTTGAGAACAAACTTTGCGGTAGCCATTGATGCACCTGTATTTCCTGCACTGACAACAGCTTCAGCCTCACCGTCTTTTACAAGATCAACTGCTACTCTGATAGATGAATGCTTTTTTTGACGCAAAGCTGAGGCAGGAGATTCATTCATTTCCACCGTTTCAGTGGAATTAACGATGCGTAATTTATCGGAATCGTAATTGTGAAGCTTCAGCGTTTCTTCAATTTGTTCAAACGCTCCAACCAAAACAACCTCAATGCCAAAGTCATTGACGGCTCTTACGGCAGCCTCAACCTGAACCAATAAGGGACTATCTCCTCCCATTGTGTCAACTGCAATTGGCATACTGTTTCCCGGGTTGCTGTTGATGAGTGAAAGAGCAGAATAAACAGCTCAAGATGCTTTAATTTCGATGACTTCAACGCCCTTATAAAATCCACATTCGGGGCAAACTCGATGAGGACGGATCAATGCATGACAGTTGGTGCATTCTGAGAGGGCAGATTCTGGAATTTTGATGTGTCCCCGCCTGTGATCACGTTGACTACGCGAGGTTTTTCTTCTTGGTACGGCCATGGTTCGTTTGTGTTTGTGTTAAAATTCTATTTTGATCAATTCTTGCCATTAAATTCTGATAACGTTTTTTTTAAAAACAAAATTTCATTTTTGTTCAGTTTAACCTTCTGCAGCCTGAATTTCTTCAAGAGTACGTGCATTAGGGAGAGGATCTTTTGCTTCTTCAATTATTGGATACTCTTCACATTTTTCTTCATTTAATGCAGTGTAACTTTCCCATTTTTCAGGAACATCCACATCTGCATAAATTGCTTCCACTGGACATTCTTCAACACAGGCATTACAATCAATGCAGGTTTCCGGATTAATGTACAACATATCAGGCCCTTCGTGAAATGCCTCTACAGGACATACTTCCACACAGTCTGTATATTTACATTTTTCACAGTTTGCAGTTACAGTATAAGTCATCGATTATTCCTATTTTAAAGACAGTCAAAAAGTTTTCACTAATTTAGTTTTTGATGTTTTTCAACTCATCATAACATATAATATTGTAGTATAAACGACATAATAACAAGTTTTTTTACAAAACATCCTGCTGCCAAATATTTTATTCGTAGCGTAGAGGGTCAACCGGATTGAGTCTGGAAGCTTTTGTTGATGGATACAGAGTCACAAGTACACAAATCAAGAAAGAAGCAGTAGTAGTTATTAGTACATCTGTCCAATCAATCAATACAGGAATCCTGTTTCCACCAGGATAAACTCCTGCAGGAATATCAATAATGTCAAAGGTCATGATTCCCCAACAGATAGCCAAACCTACCAACACTCCGCTGATTGTTCCCATCGAACCGATAACTAATCCCTGAAAGAAAAATATGCGTCGGATACTGGAATCTTTTGCACCCAAAGCTTTGAGAATTGCAATTTCCCTGGACTTTTCCAATACCAGCATAATCAGTGAACTGATGATATTAAAAGCAGCCACAACAATGATCAGTGTGAGAATGAGAAACAGACCGATTTTTTCCAGTTTCATTACCTGAAAGATACTTTTGTTTTCATCCGCCCAATTACTGACAACATATTCCTCACCTATTTCTGACAATTCCATAGCAATTTCCGGAGCGGTTCCTGCATCTCTGATACTCACCCCCAGACCAGTTATTTTGTCGTCCATACGGTAAATTTTTTGCAGCAGCCTGTAATCAATAAAGGCCAGTACTTCGTCATAACCAGAAATTCCTGATTCGAAAATACCGATCACCTCCAGTTTTTTGATTCGGGGAACATCGCCAATCGGAGTCATACGTTGCTGGGATGAAACCAGATTGACTGTATCTCCTATACCTGTCTCCAGTTGCCGAGCCAATTTTGCTCCAAGAATAATTCCGTCTTTAAGACGATTAATCCTAGCATCGGGGTGTGAAAGTCTTTGAAGTAATTTTTTTGAAATAAGCGCCTGTTTTTCCAGGGATGGGGCAAAACCGTAAACTTCTTCGCGCAAGAATGAGGAGATTTTTGTAACTTCTGATTCCTGCTCAGGATCAATTCCACGGAGAAGAGCACCTTTGGGCTGTTTGCGTCCGGTTAGCAGTGCTTGCTTGAAAATATAGGGTGCAACACCTTTTACTTCAGGATGCTCCATCAAACGTTTTTGCAGTCCTGAATAATTTTTCATCGCGTCATCCCAGGCAAACACGGTGATGTGGGGTAATGAACCGGTTACGGCATCCTGTAAATTTGTACGGAAACCGTTCATTACTGAGGTTGCAACAATGAGGGCAACCACTCCTAATGCCACGCCTCCAATCGAAATCCATGTGATTACTGAAATTGAACGATCACGGCGAGGAGAAAAAAGATAGCGTTTACCTATGAAAGTTTCGTAGCGCATCAGTTAATTTGCCAGTTTTTTACGCACAATATCCGGTGCTTTTGCCAATGCATCTGCAAGTTTTTCGGGTGCTTTGATGCCCGCTTGAGCCATGTTTGGTTTCCCTCCTCCACGTCCTTCTGCGAGTTGTGCAACGGCATTCACCATTTCGCCAGCTTTAAATCCTCTCTTAATCAAATCATCGGAAACTACACAAAGCAAGGTGCTTTTTTCATTGTTGTCGGAACTCCCAGAAGTGGTTGTAGCCAGCCACGCCACGCCAGAGGTTAATTGTTCCCGAACTGCCTGCCCAACATTCCGGAGAGTATCAGCCGAATCTACTTCAATTTCTGTTGCCAGGACTAAAATTCCTTCCACTTCTTCCGCTTTTGCTACCAGTTCAGACACTCCGGCAAGAGCACTATCGCTTCGCAAAGCTTGAAGTTCTTTTTCCAATTGCCGTTTTTCTTCTGCAAGTTTTTCGACCATTTCAGGAACCTGTGCTTCAGGAACATTCATCAATTGGCGCAAAGAGCGTGCAACTCTGCCATGTTCCTGGTTCAATAATTCTGCTTTCTGTCCTGTTACAGCCACAATCCGCCTTACTCCGGAAGCAATTGCCTCTTCAGAAAAAACGCGAAACTGTCCAATTTGTCCAGTTGCTTTAACATGACAGCCTCCACAAAGTTCTTCTGAAAAATCTGATATTTTTACCACACGTACTACATCTCCATATTTTTCTCCAAACAATGCAGTGATTCCGGAATCAATTGCTTCCTGAAATGGTGTTTCGAAAATATCTGTTGGAATGTTATCACGTATTACAGAGTTGACAATATTCTCAATTTCTTCCAGTTGTTCTTCGCTAACTTTTTCAAAATGAGTGAAATCAAAACGTAAAATATCCGGATTTACCAATGATCCGGCTTGAGTAACATGTTCACCCAAAACTTGACGTAAGGCTTCGTGCATCAAGTGAGCAGAAGTGTGATTATTGGTTGTAGATAAACGTAATTTTTCATCTACAGTTGCAGTCATTGGAGAGTCATCCGGGGCATCATCTCCATTTCCGGGACTAACATTTTCACAAAAGTGGATGATTGAATCTCCTTGTTTCTGCACGTCGACAACATTCCATATTTTTTTGTCACCTGTTGATTTTTCGCTTTGTTCCAAGGTCCCATGATCACCAATCTGTCCTCCGGATTCTGCGTAAAATGGTGTGATGTCCAAAATAAACTGCCATTGTCCTTGATCGTTGAGTGAATGTCTCCGCAATTTTGATTTGGTCCGAAAGGTATCATAGCCCAAAAATTTAGAATCTGTTCCTTTTGAAATTTCTGTCCATTTATCAAGTGTAACTTTAAATTTTCCTGATTCACGGGCGCGGGTGCGCTGTTCTTTCATTAGTTTTTCAAAGTCGACTTCATCTACTCCAAAACCACGTTCTTCACACATCAGCCGTGTTAAATCAACGGGGAAGCCGTAGGTGTCATAAAGTTTAAAAACATTTTCTCCAGATAGTTTTTTTGCAGAAATTGTTTCTGCAGTTGCAGCCATTTTTTCAAATATTTCAAGACCGCGATCAAGCGTCAATCCGAAACTGGTCTCCTCAGCCTTTATTACATTTTGTATATGTTTTTGCTGCTTGTTTATTTCCGGAAAGGCGTCACCCATCACTGCTGACAGAATGGGCACCAGCTTATAAATAAACGGTTCGTGCATATTCAAGACACGTCCGAAACGCGTTGCTCTGCGTAACATTCGACGCAAAACATATCCACGTCCTTCGTTGGAAGGTAAGGCACCATCTGCAATGGCAAAACTCAGCGAGCGTAAATGATCTGCAATCACACGATATGCAACACTAACTTCCCTGCCAGAATCTGTTTGTCCGGTGACTTCGCTGATGCTGTCTAAAATTGGAATAAAAAGATCTGTACTGTAATTGGAATCTACTCCTTGAAGAACTCGGCAAATTCGCTCTAAGCCCATTCCGGTATCTACATGCTGTGCCGACAATGGCTCAAGGTGGCCATCCGGAAAGCGTTGATATTGAATGAAAACCAGGTTCCACAACTCAACAAAACGCCAGCAGCCTTCGAGATTGACGGAGCAATCGTGTATGTTGGAAAGTGGGCAGGTACCTTCGCCCAAATCGATGTGGAGTTCAGAACATGGTCCACAGGGGCCCACTTCCCCCATTTCCCAGAAATTATCTTTTTTATCAAAACGTAAAACCTGATCCGGATTGATTCCGGTAGACGTCCGCCAGAGGTTCTCTGCTTCCTCATCGGCAGCCACACCGTCTTCACCCTCAAAAACTGTGGCCCACAATTTGTCTTTTGGAATCCCCCAAACTCCTGTCATTAATTCCCATGCCCATTCGATGGCCTCTTTTTTAAAATAGTCTCCGAAAGACCAGTTGCCAAGCATCTCAAAAAAAGTATGATGGTAATTGTCATGACCTACATCTTCCAGGTCATTGTGTTTCCCACTGGCTCGGATACATTTTTGAGAGTTTACTGCACGATTGTAATCTCTGACACCAGTTCCCAAAAACACTTCTTTAAACTGTGCCATTCCTGAATTAGAAAAAAGCAAAGTCGGATCGTCATTGGGTACTACTGGAGCACTGCGTACAAAACGGTGTCCTCGTTCTTCAAAGAAAGAGATGAATTCCTGCCGAATTTGTTTTGAGCTTTTCATGATTCGATTTAAAAAAACAGATTTTTTTGGTGAACCGATGTATGAGGACGGGAGGCGGGAATGGGTTTGAAAGAAATCAGATACAACCGGCTGACATCGGGACAGCCGGTATCAAAATGCAAAAATCAGCGAGCCATATATTCGACTACCAGGTGATCCTCAACGTCGATAGGTATTTCTTCACGATCCGGAATCTGTACAAGCGTACCGGAAAATTTCTTTGTGTCGCGCTGAACGTATGCTAATTTCTGTTCAAAGAAATTGAACCAATCCTTGTATCGGTCTATATTTTGACTTTTATCTCTCAGTTGAACAATGTCACTGGGCTTTATTTGATAACCAGGTTTATTGACTTTTTTACCGTTTACTGTGATGTGGCAGTGAACAACCATCTGTCGGGCGGCACGTAATGTTCCTGAAAAACCCATACGATAGGCCATGTTGTCTAACCGCGTTTCGAGAGTTTGAACGAGTGCAACGTTGGTTTGGATACGGCCCCTGGCCGCTTTGTCGTAATAACGACGTAACTGTTTAGAACTGATTCCGTAAAAGGCTTTCAGCTTTTGAGTCTCTCTCAACTGTAGACCAAAAGGGGATATCTTTGATTGACGGCTGGCTCCATGCTGTCCTGGACGATTAGGACGACGACTCAATGTAAGTGCTGCACTTGGACTTCCTATTACATTAATTCCCAACGCACGGCAAACCTTATGTTTTATAGTAGATTTTCCTGGCATATATTTATTTCCCGTTCAGATGGCACCTTTGGAGGACTATAGAATAACAATAATTTAGAGAAAAATTTTCTCGTAACTTCGCTCTCTGTGAAAAATTCTCAGGATGCCATCCCATAAAATGGGTCCGACTGAATCTCCATACGTCAAAGAGAACATTAAATAGATTGATAATTATCTATGAAAAAATTAATTAAGTCAATTGAAAATGAGATTCTTTCTAAAGTTTACTTGGTCAATTTTTTAAAAATTCAAGATTGTTCTTGACATATCATCAGAGAAGACTAGACTCCGTTTCTTTAATATTATTTTATCTAAACTAAAAAACTTTCTAATATTTTGTCAAATCAATCCACCATTCTCCAAGTCGAAAATATAAGCACACGTTTTCACACACAAGATGGACTGGTTCACGCAGTCAATGGAATCAGTTTTGAGTTGAAGAAAGGGGAACTGCTTGGAGTAGTGGGTGAAAGCGGTTCTGGGAAAAGTGTGACAATGATGTCACTGCTCAAACTTCTGCCAATGCCTCCCGCGGAAATCGTTTCCGGAACGGCAAGCTTTGAAGGACAGGACTTGATTCAGCTTGATCTTGACGAACTCAGAAAAGTAAGGGGTGGTAAAATTGGTTTCATTTTTCAGGATCCGATGACGTCACTCAATCCAGTTTTGAAAATTGGTTATCAATTGGCAGAACCGTTGCGTGAACACATGGGAATGAGCAGGAAGAAAGCTCGTCAGCGCTCGGCGGAACTTTTGGATTTAGTTGGTATTCCAATGGCAGAAAACCGCTTAAATGATTTTCCACACCAGTTTTCTGGAGGGATGCGCCAACGGGTCATGATAGCCATGGCCCTAGCCTGTGATCCTAAAGTACTGATAGCCGATGAGCCGACTACGGCCCTTGATGTGACCATACAGGCGCAAATAATAGACATCGTTAAAAAGCTCCGTAAAGAACTCGGTATGGCAATTATCTGGATCACACATGACCTTGGTGTTGTCGCAGGAATTGCAGATCGGGTGGCAGTAATGTACGGAGGGTATATAGTTGAGGAAGGACCGGTGGAAGAACTATACAGTAATCCAAAACATCCTTATACACAGGGATTGCTGAAAACGTTGCCTAATCTGGAAGGTAAACGTGGTTTACGCTTGGAAAGCATAGAAGGTCAACCTCCAAATCTGCACAAAAAACCAACAAGTTGTCCTTTTGCACCTCGTTGTACACATACCATGGATCGTTGCAGAAGGGAAAATCCTGTGTTAATCAAAAGGAAAGAGTATCATAAAGTCGCCTGTTGGTGGAATCCTGAGTGAACGAATGACAAATAAAAATAATAAGGCTTTGCTAAAGGTTGATGGACTGGTAAAACATTTTCCGATCACCCGTGGAATTTTTCGTAGAGAAGTCGGAAGTATTAATGCAGTTGACGGTATTTCTTTCGAAATACAGGAAGGTGAAACCTTGGGTTTGGTAGGCGAAAGTGGGTGTGGTAAATCTACTGCCGGTCGGGTTATTCTTCAATTAATTCCAGCTACTGCAGGAAATGTTTTTTTCAAGGGACGAGATCTAACCTCTCTCAATATGGAAGAATTACGCAAACAAAGACAGCAGATGCAAATGATTTTTCAGGATCCTCAGGATAGCCTGAATCCAAGAATGACTGTAGGTAGCATCATCAGCGAACCAATCCTTGAACATAAAAATTTCCAGGCTAAGGAGCGACGGGAACTTGTAGAACAACTCCTGATTTCAGTTGGGATGAATCCGAGATTTACAAATCGTTATCCCCATGAATTTTCTGGTGGTCAACGTCAGCGCATAGGCATTGCCCGTGCACTGGCCTTGAGTCCGGATTTCATCATCTGTGATGAACCAATTGCTGCACTGGATGTTTCAATTCAAGCACAGGTAATTAACCTTTTAGAGGATCTTCAGGAAAAATATGGACTGACCTATTTGTTCATCTCACACGATTTGAGCATGATACGCCACATTGCAAATCGGGTTGCTGTGATGTATCTCGGACGTATAGTCGAACTGGCTTCGAGTCAGGTTCTTTACAGCACACCTCTTCATCCCTACACACAGGCTTTGCTTTCAGCAGTTCCAATGCACGATCCAAAAATGGAAAGGAAACGCAAGCGTACTATCCTGGTTGGAGATGTACCAAGCCCTGCTGATCCGCCTTCAGGTTGTCACTTCAGTACACGCTGTCCCAGGGCTGAGGATCGCTGTTTCAAGGATTCTCCAGAATGGAGAGAAGTTTCTCAGGGGCATCAGGTTGCTTGCCATTTAGTTTAATTTAAAAAATAGTTTGACAATTTATTAATTAACCTTATAATGCGACAACTTTCTGTAAAAGAGCACTTTGAAATGCTTCTGAATACAGTAAGTCTAAAAGCAGGCTACCTGCCTTATTTAGTGGGGCGCCTCCAACAGCATTCAGAATTATTCTGAATGTCATTTCGGTCGGTTGATCCTTTTTTGCTGGCCATTCACTCACACGATAAGGTGTACTATGAAGTATATAATTAGCACATTGCTGACCCTCGCTATAGTGGTGGGAATAGCAAGTACCGTCCAGGCCAAACGAGGCAGTGACGGTCAATTGAACCTGGTTTATTGGCAGGCTCCTTCAACCATGAACCCCAACCTTTCCGGTGGGACCAAGGAACTTGAAGCATCTTCGGTCGTTCTCGAGCCTTTAGGTCGCTATGATGAAACCGGTAATTTGCTTCCCTGGCTAGCAGAGGAAATTCCCACGGTATCCAACGGAGGTATATCAAAGGACCTTACTACAATCACTTGGAAAATTAAAAAAGGCATTAAGTGGTCCGATGGATCAGCCTTGACCGCAGACGATGCAGTTTTTACTTATGAATACTGCTCTAATCCTGACACAGGATGTACACAATCAAATTATTGGAGCGATATCAAGTCAGTAACTGCTGTCAACAGTGTGACAGTAAAAGTTGAGTTCACTGTTCCAAAGCCTTTCCCTTATGCCCCTTTTGTTGGGTACAATGCGCCAATTTTGCAAAAAGCACAGTTTGACGGTTGTCAGGGAGCAAAAGCACAGGAATGTAACAAACAAAATTTTTATCCCATTGGAACAGGTCCTTTCAAGGTCGTGGATTTCAAGCCGAATGATGTAATCGTTTTTGAAGCTAATCCAAATTATCGTGATGCAAGCAAACCGGCCTTTAATAAATTGGTTTTAAAAGGTGGTGGAGACGCCGTTTCAGCAGCTCGTGCAGTTTTGGAAACCGGTGAAATGGATTATGGCTGGAATCTTCAGGTTGAGCCTGAAATTCTCATCCAAATGGAAAAGGCTGGAAAAGGTAAAGTAGTTTCGGCTTTCGGTACATCAGTAGAACGTTTGATGGTCAACTTTACCAATCCTGACCCTTCACTTGGTGATATGCGTTCTGAATATGTTGGAGGAAACAATAACCGCAATTCACATCCTTACTTGTCAGACTATAACGTTAGGCGTGCACTTTCTTTGGCCATTGATCGCCAGGTCTTAGTGGATGCTGGTTATGGTAAGGCTGGTAAGATCGGTTGTAACGTACTTCCTGCACCGGCTATTTATGCCTCTTCAGCAAACGATGAGTGTAAAACTCCAAACGTCGCTGAAGCGAACCGCCTGCTTGACGCAGCTGGTTGGAAACGTGGTTCAGATGGAATTCGCAAAAAGAATGGAGTCCGAATTTCAATACTCTACCAAACTTCGACTAACTCTGTTCGCCAAGCTTCTCAAGCTTTAATAAAGGAAATGTGGAAGCAAATCGGAGTCGAAACTGAACTACGTAATCTAAGCGCATCAGTCTTTTTCGGTGGTGATGTTGGTAGTCCAGACACTTACCAGAAGTTTTTCACAGACATAGAGATGTACACCAACAATTTCAGTGGAACTGATCCGCAAACCTACATGTCCAACTGGACTTGTAAGGAAATGGCGCAAAAGTCAAACAAGTGGGGTGGTAACAATATGCCTCGTTGGTGTAGTCCAGCTTATGATGCACTCTCTGCTGAAATGTCAGTTACGTCAGCAATGAAAGACCGTATTCGTCTTACGAAAGAGATGAATGATATGCTGATGGAGGATTATGCGATGATTCCACTAATCCATCGTGGTGATGTTTCAGCTCATTCCAATTCGATTTCTGGAGTACGCATGAATCCCTGGGATTCAGAACTCTGGAATATTGCCGACTGGACTCGTAAGTAATTCGAGTATTAGCAAGCAATTTGCGGTTTGCAGATTTTCTTTCTGCAAACCGCTTTTCCCCATCTTCAAGGCTTTCAAACTGTGATTCATTACATTTTACGCCGCACATTGATTGCCATTCCCACCTTATTGGTAATCAGTTTCATCATTTTCGCTATCCTTGATTTAGCTCCGAACGATCCTACCGGAAATTTGCCAATGACGGTTCCTCCGGAAGTACGGGCAAAAATTAGGAGTTCTCTCGGACTGGACGAACCAATGCACATTCGATTTGGTTTGTGGTTGGTACAATTTTGTGTAAATGAACCGTTAAATATACTGTATGAAGGTTTCGGCATCAGTATCGGAGATGCAGAAAACCGTACCCGTATCATTTCCTGGTCAACCCGCAGTCCGGTGGTGGATCTCATCATCCAGCGTACTCCACAAACACTCTGGGTAGTTGGGCTTTCTTACCTCTTTGGTATTCTGATTGCGATTCCGATTGGTATTGTTTCTGCCTACAGACAATATTCCTGGTTTGATCAAGTTGGAACCTTTATTTCAATGGTCGGTTTTTCTGTACCTACTTTTTTTACAGGTATGGTGGCAATCATTATTTTCAGCGTCCAGTTAAGGTGGTTCCCGATGATTTATGATACCACACTGGAGGTAGATAGTTGGCAGAACTTTGTTTCACAAGTAAAACAAATGATAATGCCGGTAGCAGTGCTTGCGCTCTACAATGCCTCTCAATTGAGCCGTTTTATGCGCGCATCGATTCTCGACAATCTCAACCTGGATTATGTTCGAACTGCCAGATCGAAAGGCCTTTCGGAGCGTGTAGTCTTATTGATTCATGTCTTGCGAAACAGTTTGATACCAGTAGTAACTCTGATTGCTTTGGGAATTCCAACAATCTTCAGTGGAGCCATCATTACCGAACAAATATTTCGAGTAAACGGTCTGGGTCAACTTTTGATCATTGCCATTGAAAGCGCTGACATTCCTCTTGTGCAGACATTGACTTTTATATTTGCAATTATGATTGTCGTTTTCAATCTGATTGCTGATGTGGTCTACGGTATTCTTGATCCTAGAATTCGCTATGAATGAAAACACGCAATCCACAGAAATAGCAGGAGACGAGCATTTTCCCGCAGAAGAACTTGAAACTCTCACTCAGCACCGTTCTCTCTGGGGAGATGTTTGGCGACAGTTCCGGAAACACAAAGGCGCCATGATGGGCGTAATTGTTTTTATTTTTATTACCCTAATGGTTTCCTTAGGACCGCTGCTTCATGACATCGAGCCCAGTGCCATCAATTTTCGTGAACGTAATTTTGGTCCAACTTTAGCCCATCCTCTGGGTACGGACAATATTGGTCACGATACACTGGCACAAATGCTGGCAGGTGGCCAAGTTTCATTGGCGGTAGGATTTTCAGCAATGTTGATTGCACTGCTTTTGGGAACACTGATCGGAGTATTGGCAGGATTCTTCAAATCGTTGGACGGCCCTTTGATGCGCTTGACTGATTTATTTCTCGCACTGCCGATTTTACCCCTTTTACTGGTAATTATTTTACTATTCCGCGATACTTTGCGGACACTTTATGGTCCGGAAGCTGGAATATTTATGCTGATTGTTTTTGTAATTGGCATCACCAGTTGGATGCACACGGCCCGAATTGTGCGAAGTGATGTTTTGGGCATCAAGGAGCGGGAATTTGTAATTGCTGCACACAGCATAGGTACAAGGAAAAGACGCATAATATTCCGCCATATTCTCCCAAACATTCTCAGTCCGATCATGGTTTCCGCAACACTTGGTATAGCCAACGCTATTATTACAGAATCAGCCTTATCTTTTCTCGGACTTGGATTCCCACCAGATTTTCCAACTTGGGGGAGATTACTTTATGACGGAGCAAATTTTATCCAGATCACTCCTGCACGTGTGATTTGGCCCGGACTCTTTATAGCACTGACCGTCCTCAGTGTTAACTATATAGGCGATGGGCTAAGAGATGCACTTGATCCACGCTTACGAGGATGATAACAAGTTACCTTTTAGTCTCAGCACAGCAGCTAGCAGAAAAAATTATTAAATTATACAATTGTTAAATTTTGAGATCCAGGTTTATTATGACAACAACTTTATCTTCTAAAGAAATTCAACATCTAAACACCCTCCGTTGGCGCTGTATAGGTCCACCTCGCGGAGGACGTGTGGTAGCGGTCGCAGGTGACCCGGATAATCCACAGGTCTTTTATTTTGGTGCGGCGGCAGGCGGTATCTGGAAAACCGAAGACGGAGGAACATACTGGGAAAATGTTTCCGACGGCTTTTTGGAGAGTGCTGCGGTTGGTGCTTTGACGGTTGCTCATTCTGATCCAAATGTGATTTATGCAGGGATGGGTGAATCGACAATCCGGGGTGATGTTTCTTTTGGCGATGGTGTTTATAAATCTACCGATGCCGGAAAAACCTGGAAAAATATCGGCCTCCGGAAAACCCGTCACATCAGCGAAATTCGGGTGCATCCGCAAAATCCGGATTGGGTTTATGTGGGGGCTTTCGGTGATGCCTTTGGCTCCAACAAAGAAGCGAGTCTTACACGAGGAGTTTTCCGATCCAAAGACGGCGGCCAAAAATGGGAACAAATTCTTTTTCGGAGTGAAAAAGCCGGTGTGATTGATCTCAGTCTCGATCCAAATAATCCACGCATTATTTATGCTTCATTTTGGGAAGCCTACCGAAATTTCTGGAGCCTAAACAGTGGTGGGCCGGACAGCAGTCTGTACCGTTCAACCGACGGCGGTGATTCCTGGACAGACATCAGTGACAATCCAGGACTCCCCAAAGGTACAAAAGGAAAGATCGGCGTGTCCGTATCACCGGCACAGAGCGGACGTATCTGGGCCATTATTGAAGCAGAAGAGGCTGGATTATACCGCTCGGACAACGGTGGAGAAAGCTGGAAAAAAACTTCTGGAAACCGCGATTTGATTCACCGTCCCTGGTATTACTGCCACGTTTTCGCAGATCCAAAACACGCCGATACGGTTTATATTACTAATTTGCAAATGTGGAAATCGACAGACGGCGGTACTAATTTCAGCGAAATTACAACTCCGCACGGAGACAATCACGACCTTTGGATTGACCCGGAAAATCCGCAGCGTATGGTGCAGGGCAATGACGGTGGAGGTTGTGTTTCATACAACGGCGGAAAAACATGGTCCACGATATACAACCAGCTTACCGCCCAGTTTTACCGGATGGACATTGATAATCAATTTCCATATCGAGTCTATGCAACTCAACAGGACAACACCAGCATCAGCGTTCCGAGTGCCAGCACCTATGGTGCGATCACACTTCAGGAATGCACTTTACCTGGAACTGGTGAGAGCGGATTTATTGCGGTTAAACCTGATGATCCGGACATTGTTTATATAGGTGCAGTCGGCAGTTCTCCAGGTGGGGAGGGCCAATTGCAACATTACAATCACCGTACCAGACAAATACGTCTCATCAATGTTTGGCCCGAAGAACAATTTGGTTGGGCACCGAAAGATTTGAAATATCGCTTTCAGTGGACGTTCCCGATTACTTTTTCTCCACATGATTATGGAACCGTTTATGCTTGTGGAAATCATGTATTTAGGACAAACGATGAAGGCCACAGTTGGGAAAAAATAAGCCCGGATTTGACCCGTGCAGACAAAAGCAAACTAGGTCTTTCTGGTGGTTTGACCGTTGACAGCAGTGGTGCGGAACATTATGGAACTATTTCTATTTTTGTTGAGTCACCACATGAAGCCGGAGTTTTCTGGACAGGGAGTGATGACGGCCTTGTTCACACTTCACGGGACGGTGGAAAAACCTGGCAAAACATCACGCCGCACGATCTTCCGGAATGGGCTTATATTTTTTGCATCGAAGTTTCCGTGCACGATCCAGACACAATATATCTTTCCGCCACGCGCTACAAATTAAACGATTACCGTCCTTTCCTTTACAAATCCATTGATGGTGGCAAGAGTTGGAACAGTATCAACGGAGATTATCCGCAAAGCGAACCTTACACAGAAATCAGCCGAGTCATCCGGGAAGACCCCGTCTGTCCGGGATTGTTGTTTGTCGGTTCTGAAACAGGAATTTTTATGAGCGTCAATGACGGAATAAATTGGCAAAAACTTCATGGTAATTTCCCAGTGGTTCCAGTTTACGATATGAAAATTAAGCAGGATGATTTGGTGGTTGGAACACATGGCCGGTCATTCTGGATACTGGACGATTTGACACCACTTAGGGAATTAGCCGGGCAATCTTCCGGAACCGAAACAGAAATCTCCGGTATCCGTTTTTTCCAGCCACGCACAACGTACCGCAGTACCTTAAACTGGAGCGTCAATCTTTTTCTAGGAGACGGTAAAAACTACAGCCCAGCTTTTGGCTTGCCGGGTACTCATTATCAGGAAACTACACCTGACGGCGAAAAACGTTTATGTCATTTGGATATGGGAGAGAATCCTCCGGAAGGCGTGATTGTGAATTATTTTATAGAATCAGAAGCGAACCTTAAACCGGAAAAACCTTTGGAGTTGATTGTTCGCGATGCAAAAGGTGCTGAAATAGAGGGCTTCAGCACTAAAAAAACTAACGAGAAGTCGGATAAAAGTGAAAGCGAAGAAAGCGAGCCTTCTGACGAAAAACCATCTTTGACTGCAAAAGTTGGTTTCAATCGTTTTGTCTGGAATATGCACTATCCCGGTCCAGAAGTCAAAATTGATAAATCACTGGAAGAACCGGGTTACAAACCCTTAGGACAAGGTGAAGCCGGAGCCGGAGGTGGGCCGATTGCTCCACCTGGAAGTTATCAGGTTTGTTTGAAATCAGGTGAAAACGAAATCAGGCATTCCTTTGAAATTATCAAAGATCCACGCCTGAATACATCTCCGGAGGATTTTTCAGCACAATTTGAATTGTGGATTAAAATCAGGAATAGAGTCTCTGACGTGAATTCCGCCATCAATCACATCCGGAGAATTAAGCTTCAAATTACGGAGTTGCTGGCGCGAGAAAATTTTAACAATTCTGCTGAAGAAAAAAGTTTTGGCGAAATTCAAAAAGGAGCGGAAGCGTTGCGGGAGAAGTTCAACAAGCTTGAAAACGAATTGACGCAAAATCAATACGAAACACCGTCTGACCGGCTTCGTCATCCAACAATGCTTAAACAACGCATGGAGGCTTTAGTCAGCGTGGTCGCGGTGGCAGATGCCGCTCCTCCGCAACAGGCTTATTCCGTTTTTGAACACCTGAGCGTACTGATTGACCAGCGGCTCGCAGAGTTGAGTGAGCTCGAAGAACAAGAAGTGGTACGGCTCAATCAACAAATTGATCAAGCAGGAATCCGGAAGTTGCAGGGTTAGGATGCATAGAGTTCCGGTATTGTTCAAAATTACTGCGGCAGATTTCATGGTACGCACTGCCTATCAAATGGGCAAAACACCTCTTCTGCCAATCTTTGCCGCCGGTTTGGGTGCAAATGCAACCTTTTTGGGACTGATAGTTTCGGTTTCCACTTTGACCGGAATGTTGCTCAAACCAATCTTCGGCCTTTTATCCGACCGCTGGGGGCGTTGGATTTGGCTTTTAGTGGGAACGCTCCTGTTTATCGGAATACCGTTCCTTTACCAGCTAATACATACTCCGGAAGAATTATTGTTTTTGCGACTTGTACATGGTTTGGCCACTGCCATTTATGGGCCGGTCACCGTGGCCTGGGTCATGGAACAGGGACAGGAATCCGTAAGTTCTGTCGACAACTGCGCAGAACGTCTGGGTTGGTTCAGTATGGCACGTAATGGAGGTTACCTGCTTGGTCCTACGATCGCTGCCGCATTACTGACGGTAATTGAACCTGCTACAGTCTTCACGGTAATTGGACTAATGAGTTCCTGCGCTTTACTGCCTGTGCTTTTGCTCAAAAAATTTAACAGCCCAAAAATTCCTTCCCATTCCTGGCGGCAACAAACTGCAGATGCTTTCCGGGTGGGATTTAAGACTCCGGAACTTTGGTTGGCAGGAAGTCTGGAATGTGTCGTCTATCTTGGTTTTTATGCCGCTAAAACCTTTTTGCCGTTGTATTCACTGGAAAGCGGAATTCATATTTTGTGGGTAGGACTGTTCTTTTCTGTACAAGAATTGACTCATCTTTTCGCACGTCCGTTTGGAGGCCGTTTGAGTGACCGTAAAGGCTATTTACCAGTTGTTTCTTGCGGAATGATGCTGGCGGCTTTTTCTTTGGGTTTGTTGCCGTTGGCAAACACTCCTTCGTTTTTACTCCTGCTTGCACTTAGTTTTGGCCTGGCACAGGCCCTTATATTCCCTGCTACCCTGGCACTCTTCGCACAGAAAATGGACATCCGTCACACTGGTGTAGGAGCAGGATTGATTGGTGCATTTAAAAATTTAGGTAAAATCGCAGGGCCTATACTTGGTGGATTGCTGATCTATTGGCAGGATTATTCATGGATGCTCTGGAGCATGGCAGCCTTACTGGCTGTTTGGAGTTGCGGATTGTTAGTGAGAGCATTTAATAAAAAATCATTAATTCATAAAAGCGAGTACGGAGAAGCTATTTCAGTTCATACGTAAACAGCCTCCATTAAGTAAAATCAAGTTCCCTGAACTGCAATCTACACCATCCTGCTCACAAGTGTCTTGCCATAATAATGGAGAAAAGCGTACCATGAAAGGCTACAATTTTAATAAAAAATAACTGAAAAACATAATTTTTAAAAGTTATGACAACATTATATTCAGGTGGATTAGTCTTTGACGGAAAAGGTAATCTGCAGGAAAATAAAGGTGTTTTAGTTGATGATCAAAAGATTTCCAAAGTTGCACCTTGTGGAGAATTTGATGGCTTTAGTGGCGACAAGGTAGACACATCAGGTGGAACTTTGCTGCCGGGATTAATCGATTGCCATGTCCATCTTGTCTATTCCGGGGAAGCGGATCCAAAGTCACGTTTGTTGAATTTAAAACCGGGGCAAATTGTAATGAGCGCTTTCGAAAATGCCCAAAAAACCTTGCGTAGCGGAGTTACTTCAATCAGGGATTTAGGAGGTCGGGATTATTTGGAGTTTGCCGTCAGAGATGCATGTAATTCCGGACGTCAACTCGGACCTACTATCAAGGCAGCAGGCCGAATGATTTGCATGACAGGAGGACACGGTAATGTTTTTGGCCGTATTGCAGATGGACCTGATGAAGTATTGAAAGCAGTACGAGAGCAAATTCATGCCGGTTCAGATGTAATAAAATTGATGGCTACCGGGGGCGTGATGACGCCAGGAGTAAACCCGGAAGATGCGCATTACACTGAAGAGGAGTTGCGGGTTGGGGTCGATGAGGGGCATCGGTTTCACCGGACATGTGCCAGTCATGCACAGGGTGCAGCCGGAATATTAAATGCGGTACGTGCTGGCATGGACTCAATAGAACACGGTATTTTCATGACGCAGGAATGCTTGGAAGCCATGTTGGAAAAAGGGACCTATCTAGTTCCTACACTAGCTGCAGTTAACAATATTTACAACAATCGGGACAATGGAATTCCGGATTTTATTGTAGAAAAAACAATTCGTGTGCGGGAACGACATCATCAGTCGATAAAAATGTTTTATGAAGCCGGAGGCAAAATAGCGATGGGAACAGATGCCGGAACTCCTTTTAATGTACATGGTGACAACAGTCAAGAACTGCAATTTATGGTTGATCTGGGAATATCTAACTCTGATGCATTAAGTTTTTCCACAGCAGACGCTGCAGATTTGATGGGTTTGACTGATCGAGGTCAGATTAGTGAAGGATATATTGCTGATCTGCTGATTGTTTCCGGAAATCCGGTGGAAGATATTTCTGTGGTTGCAAACCAGAAAAATCATCGCAGAGTTATTAAAAATGGCGCATTAGTCTAATCATGAAAAACCTGTAAAAAATTTTAAAATCGTATCATTTAGAGCGAAGTGAGAAATATTTCAAAAGTTACGACACTATAATCATTAAGTTTTATCACTATGATCGAAATTACAACGTGGATTTAATACTATTATAAAAACCATCAATCATAATTAAATTGTCCAAGGAGGAAAATGACAATTATTAATATAATTAATGAGTTTCATGATGAAATGACTTCATGGAGAAGGGACATACATCAACATCCAGAATTGAAGTATGAGGAAAATAGAACGTCGGGTTTGGTTGCAGCGAAGCTGGAGGAATTTGGGATAGAAATTCACAGGGGGTTGGCAAAAACCGGTGTAGTTGGAACTATAAGAAATGGTGAAGGACCAGCGATTGGGCTCAGAGCAGACTTGGATGCACTGCCTTTACAGGAAAAAAATACATTTGATCACGCATCTTCCAATCCCGGTAAAATGCATGCCTGTGGACACGATGGGCATACAGCGATGTTGCTCGGTGCTGCAAAATATTTAGCATCAAATAAAAATTTCAAAGGTACGGTTAACTTCATCTTTCAACCTGCAGAAGAAGGTGGAGGCGGAGGTGACCTGATGGTTAAAGAAGGTTTGTTTGAGAAATTTCCTGTGGATTCAGTTTATGGTTTACACAACTGGCCGGGAATGGATCCCGGAATTTTTGGGGTTGGGTCGGGACCAATCATGGCGGCAGCTGACATGTTTGATTTAACAATTAACGGAAGAGGAGGCCACTGTGCAATGCCTGATCAGTGCATTGATCCGATTGTTGTTGCCTCTCAGGTAGTTAGTGCACTGCAAACCATTCCAAGCCGCAATACGCATCCTGTTGATTCTGTGGTGATCAGCGTCACACAAATTCATGCCGGTGATGCTTACAATGTGATTCCGGATAGTGTACGAATGCACGGAAGTGTGCGAACCTTCCTTCCGGAAACACAAGAGGGAATGCCCTCGTCAATGTTACGGGTTGCAGAAGGTGTTTGTGCTGCTTTCGGCGCAAGTTGTGAGCTAAACTACATTAAAGGTTATCCTGCAACCATCAACTCAGTTCCGGAAACAGAAATTTCGGCAAAGGCGGTTGTTGATCTTGTTGGAGAAGAAAATCTTATTCGCGATCCAACACCCTCCATGGGAGCAGAAGATTTTTCTTATATGCTTCAGGCTCGTCCAGGTTGTTATGTCTGGCTGGGAATCGGTACAGGAAAAGGTGAGGGAGGATGTATGCTGCACAGTTCTCACTACGATTTTAACGACGATGTCCTGTCGACTGGTGCAAGTTACTGGGCAACATTGGTCGAAAACGAACTCGCAGCTTAACAATAAATATAATAAATCTAAAAAATTATGGAAATTAAAGGAAAAATAAAAAATATATCTGAGACGGTGCAAATTTCGGAGCGCTTTCGAAAACGCGAGTTTGTAGTGGAATATGCTAGCAATCCGGATTATCCTCAACCACTTCAATTTGAAATGGTTCAGGACCGCTGCGAATTGTTGGATTCATTTGAAGTAGGTCAGGAAGTTGAGATATTTTTTGATTTGAGGGGTCGGGAATGGACGAACCCTCAGGGGCAAGTGAAATATTTTAACACACTCCAGGCATGGAAGCTGGTTTCGGAACAGAGTTCTGTAACTACTTCTCCAACCACTCCGGCCAAAACAACATCTGCTCCAGTTCCGAATGAAAAACCCGGTTGGCTCGAAAACGAATCCCCGGATGACTTGCCTTTTTAACTGGATTTCCTTTCCGTAGTTTTTCTGTTAAACAACAAAAAATAAAACAAAAAAATGCTGGTAATATTACATGCTAATACAGAAGAAACCGCTGAAGACTACAAACGTATGTGGAGTTACCTTCAGGGTTTGCCTGAAATTCATTTACAAAAACACAAAGTACAGGGCAGAGGTCAGCAACTGACTGAAATTTATTTGATTGGCAATACTACTAAAATCAACCTGGAGGAAATTGAATCTCTTCCGACTGTGGAGCGGGTAGTCCGGATTTCCCATGATTTCAGAATTTTGGGTCGGCACTCACAGGAAACAGGTTCGATCGATTTTGAATACAACGGAGTACGTTTTAACCAGCAAAATTTTCACATTTTCGCCGGATTATGTGCAGTTGACAATCCGGAAAATGTTGAGTGCATGATGCAGGCGTTGCAGGAAAATGGTCAGGAGTGTACCAGAATGGGTGCATATAAACCTCGTACAAATCCCTATTCTTTTCAGGGACACGGCAAGGAATGTTTACCATATGTTTTTGAGTTGGCGGGAAAATATGGAATTAAAGTTGTTGCTATGGAAGTAACACACGAGCAGCACATAGAAGAAATTGATAACTGTCTGGAAAAACTGGGTCAGCCAACTGGTGTTATGCTGCAAATTGGTACACGGAATACACAAAATTTTGAGTTGCTCAAGGCAGTTGGGCGGCAGCACACCTATCCGGTTTTGCTAAAACGAGGTTTTGGTATTTCATTGAACGAATCACTCAATGCTGCAGAATATCTGGCCAGCGAAGGTAACAACCAGGTGATTTTCTGTTTGAGGGGCATGAAAACTTCATTCAATGCTCCGCATCGCAACATGGTTGATTTTGCACATGTACCTATCATAAAGCGTCTTACCAGAATGCCGGTCTGTATTGACCCATCGCATTCAGTGGGAACAAGAGAGACTTCTCCGGATGGAGTGCTTGACGTCTTACATTCCACTTCTCAGGGCATAATTGCAGGAGCTAACATGGTGTTGGTTGATTTTCATCCTTCTCCAACAGAAGCGCTGGTCGATGGACCTCAAGCGCTCACTCTGGATGAGTTGCCGAAATTTATTGAAGACACCAGAATTTCCCGGGAGGCGTACAAACAGCGTGTAGAACTTTGGGCAGAAAAGTAAATCATACTGTTCTGTTATTTAATCTGTGTGAATCAATTCTTAAATAAATATTCTGCTTCAGCACGTCCTTTTTCTTCATCAACATAAAACAGCAGCACTGCACCAATCACAAATAAAATCACAATTGAGGCAATACTCCAGCGTGATGCTTCCTGGCTGACTGCTTTAATTTGTTCTGCCGAAGGTGAGTCTGGCATCAGCATGTTTCTCACTGTCAGCCCTACTACGCCCATCAATGCCGGGCCGATAATTGCGGCAAATTTCCCAAGCATATTAAAAAAACCATAATATTCAGCTGCCTGATTTTTTGGGATCAAACGGAAGTAGTAAGAGCGACTTAAAGCCTGAATTCCTCCCTGGACTAGGCCTATCACAACTGCCAAAACATAAAACTCATATTTTTCACGCATCATGGTGGCCCAGATAGTCACGACAATGTAAACTCCGATAGCCAAAAATATTGATGACCGGACACCCCAGCGTTCTCCTAAACTTCCAAAAATAAGAGCTGCTGGAAAACCCACAAATTGTACTATCAACAGAGCAATGATCAGGTCATTGGATTCAAAGCCGATTGACATACCATAATCCACTGCCATCTTGATGATAGTATCTACACCGTCAATATAAAACCAGTAGGCCAGCAAAAACAACATCACAGTTTTTAGATGGCGAATTTCCTGAAAGGTGCCAAAAAGTTGCTTAAATCCTCCAAGCACAGGATTTCCCTGATCCTTCTCTCCTAGCATTTCAGGTTCTGGAACCCAGAATATTGTGATCAGCGTAAAAACTCCCCACCACATGGCAACGCTGACAAATGACCAGCGAACAGCTTCTCCGGCATCAGTAAGTCCGAAGATGGCAGGCTGCAAAGTCATGACAACATTAACCAGAAATAGCAGACCACCACCAAGATATCCCATTGCAAAACCTAAACTGGAAACAGAGTCAATATTTGATTCGTCTGCAACACTTGGCAGCAGAGAGTCGTAAAAAATATTTGCTCCGGAAAAACCGATTACTCCCATTATATAGACGAAAACTGCCATCATCCAATCTCCTTTTTCTACCATGTACAATCCTGCTGTCATCAGCACTCCCAGATAAGCAAAGAAAATCAGGAATTTCTTCTTCAAAGAACCACGATCCGCAATTGCTCCCAAAACTGGTGCCATAAGGGCCACAAGCAAACTCGCAATAGAGTTTCCGAAGCCCAACATAGCAGTACTTTGATTTACATCTGTGCCAATGGTCCAGTACTGCTTGAAGAAGATAGGGAAAAAACCGGCCATAACTGTGGTGGCAAAAGCTGAATTTGCCCAGTCGTACATTGCCCAGCCCCATACCTTTTTGCGTTCCTTGTTCATATATTTCTCAAAAAAACTTATATTAATTGATTTCAGAAGGCTCAGGAGATTCCAGGTTTTCTTTAACTCTTTGTTTAATGAGTTTTGAAATCTCAAGAGCTTCATCGTTAGTCATTTCAATTGCAGTAACATGGTGCACTCTGCCCTCCACCGACTTAAGAGCCAACAAAACTCCGGTGGGGCATGTACCAACTTCCAACTCTATTTTGGCCACGATCTAACTCCAGAATTATTTTATAAAGAAATGCAATCGTAAAAAGTTTAAAATTGGATAAAACTCATCACGATTTACTCAGAAAAATAGCAACAAATCAGTTTTCTATTTCCTGAAAAATTGATTAAAAATATCTGTATTTACGACTTTTTTCAAAACCATCTTAAAAAAGAATAAATGCTCAGAGGATTCTGACCAGATTATTGTTTATTTACAAGCTGAAATGAAAGTATATTTCAATTCTTTGAGAAATTTATCTGATTCTGATAAGGTTGTATTTATGATTAATTTTACCTCTATACAGCAGTGAAAAAATCAATTCATGGATAACGTATTTTATCTGGTTTCTGCACACACGTCATGTATTGAAGGCATACGTCTGTCAATAAAAAATAAGCATGCCTACATTACTCAGGATATCGCAGGTTTTTCTGCGGATGAAGAAGATGATTCTGCAGTAAAAAATGGATCTGATTCTGAACAATGGGCAGCAAAGATTGGAAAATTTCTAGATGGGCAGCAATGGAGCGATCATGCAATTGCTTTTTTACTACCTGCAGAAGATGTTACATTTCGAAAACTAACTTTTCCCTTTCAGGAACGAAAAAAAGTAGAACAGGCTTTGCCCTTTGAGCTTGAGGAAGAATTAATGGGAGACCTGGCGGAAACGGCATACAGTGTCCAGATTCAGTCAACAACTGAGCAACATTCAGAAGCACTGGTATTGCTGATTGGGCGTAAACGTTTGCAGCAACTGCAGCAGCTTTGTCTGGAGCGCGATTTGATAATCAGGAATGTTGATTGTGCTGCACACGCCCTTTACCGTTCAAAAATCTTTGACAATTCTACAACTATCGAAACTCAGGATTTGTTTCAGATTTACATTGGCAGTGATGAATCTTTTGTGAATACAATCCACGAAAAACGCCTGGATGAGATCAAGATATTTCCAAATCAAATTCCAGTCATTCTTCAGAAACACTTTTCCACAGAAAATTTACTTGCAGCATTTTTACAAAGTTTTGCAAAACATCCGGATGGTGTTGATAATGCTGACGGAGATTCTTTGCAAAATGAGGCTTTTATGCAACTTAAAGAAGAGTTGCGCTGGTTATGCGCACAACTTACCTTGTATTTACGAATAAAAAATTTCAGCTCAGAGAGTCAAATTGAAGTTTACGGTATTTTTGGTCCAATGATCAAATGGGATGGTCTAAAATTCAGTATACGTCCCTTCCCCTTACCCGAAGCAGAGGCATTTTCTGAAAGATCAGTTGAAGATCCGGATTTTATCGGGACCTCAGAAGAATCAGTTAAAGATAGAATCCTAACTATTCCTCAGACTGACGTAAAGGCTCCGGATACACTTGAAGACTTGATGGTTGAAGCAAAGCAGAGGGAACGATCAGATGAAAAAACACAAACTTTTGATGATCAAATAACAACTACTCCTTCTGATGAAAAGGAGAAGAATCAACCATCCTCAGGAGTCCTGGAGTCTATTAATCCGCAGACATCATTACTTTCCCTGATTGAGCGTAAACATTGGGGGGTACTGGGAGAATTAAGAAAAAAAACTGAAATTATTCTTGAATCGCATCGGTTGAGTCTCTATTACGAAAACACTCCGTGGAGACGGATTTTGCTTAGAAACGGAGTAGCCTTTGCAGTTGCCGCAAGCTTAATAATTTTTATTTTATCAGGTTTTGGCTGGAACACTATAACGCAGTTGGACCTTCTTTATCAGGAAATTGTACGAGGTGAACATTTGGTTCAAACAGAACTTAGACAAGTATTGCCCAATACTTCAGCATCAGGAGTCAATGCTATGCTGATGGAACTGGAAGAAAAAATTGAACTCCGCAAAGCCTATATTAAAAACAGTAAAAGTTTTGAAAAACGAGACTATCATAATTTGAGTTTTCTCAAAAATATTTCTGCGTTACTAAGTGAAGATACGCCTTTTCAAGTTGATAGTTTGGAATATGCACCAGAACGTTTTTCAATCAGTGGTACTATTGACAGCTATGATAGTCTTCAAATTTTAAAAAATAATTTGCAGGAAATTAAAGAGTTTAAGGGGCGGCGTATCGTTGAAAGTAACCGTAAAAGCCCAGATGGAATTATTTTCCGGATTTCAGTTGATTTTAAATAAGCATTAATAATCTCTGAATAAGTCTTAAATCCATACAATCATTTATAACTAGTAAAAAATCTTAATAATATTAGTGTAATAGCTTATAAATGGTTTCTGCCATCACTCGTAATTACAAGGTTTAATGACTTGTTACGACGGCATCAACATTAACATTTTATATATTTATCCCATACGTGAAATCAAAGACAAAATTCTCTAAAAAACTACTTCCCACCCTAAACGGTACCGGACAGGGCTATTTTACCCAGCCGACAATTTCAAACAAACAGATTATCTTTGTCTGTGAAAACGATTTATGGCAAGTACCCCTGGAAGGCGGGCGAGCCCAAAGATTGACCAGTTCCCGCAGTGAAACACATTCACCAGTCTATTCTCCAAACGGTCAGTGGATAGCATGCTGTACAATGGAAGAAGGAGAGCATGACGTTTATTTGATGGAGTCCAGTGGAGGACCGCTTCAGCGTTTAACCTGGTTAAACAGTGTGACACATATCGTGGGCTGGTCTCATGACGGACAATATATCTGGTTTCGCAGCACTCACGAGGCGGTACATAGTCGAGGCAGTGACGCATGGATTTTTCGGATTTCAATCAATGGTGGTCCGGTTGATCGTCTGCCGTATGGTCCAGCAATGACTGTGGATTTACAGGTGAACGGTAAAAAGGGAGTTGTCCTGGGGCGCAACACTTTGAGTAATTCCCGCTGGAAACGGTATCGCGGTGGAATGGCAGGAGAAATCTGGGTTGATAAAAATAATGCAGGAAATTTTAAACGCCTTTTCCGTGATCTTCAGGGAAATCCAGTGAGTCCGTTTTGGTTAAGAGAACGACTGTGGTTCGTTTCAGATCACGAGGGTGTCGGCAATCTTTTTTCCTGCACTCCTGAGGGAGGGAGACTTCGTCAGGAAACTTTTCAAAAAGAGTACTATGTACGATTCCCTGCAACAGATGGTAAGGCACTAATTTATCATGTTGGCGGAGAATTATGGTCACTTGATCCGGAAGAAAATTCTGGGCCTGAAAGAGAGACTCAAATTCCGATTGGCTGGCATTCGACAAAAACCCGTTTGCAGCGAAGATTTTTTTATGGTGATGAATACTGGGAAGAAACCATGATTCATCCGCAAGGTCACGAAGTAGCACTGACTGCTCGTGGAAAGTTGTTTTCAATGCCGTTTTGGGAACAGGCTGTGCGTCAGCATGGGATTCGGGACGGAGTTCGGTACAGGATGCCTTGCTGGCTGCCGAACGGTAAATTGGCAGCAATTTCAGATGCTCCTTTGAAAAAAAATAAAAAAATAAAACTTTCTGCAATGGAGGAGCAACTCGATGTATTTGGTTCAACTCCGACTGAGTTTCCTGACTTCTCACATCCATTGCCTCCCGGGCGCATGCAGGAAATTGCTGTCTCTCCAAGATTTCAGCATCTGGCGCTGACAACCAGCCGGATGGAACTGTTTTTAATCAACGCGGAAACAGGACGAATCAGCAAACTTGATGACTCGAAAATCCGGGAAATTAGTGATCCGGTTTTTTCACCGGATGGAAGATGGCTGGCATACACCAAACATTTGAGTTTGGAGTTAACGGCTATTTTTTTACTGGATCTTAAACCGTCGGCAAACGGTAAACGTATCAAAGCTAAAGATCCAGTCCAAATTACCCAACCTGTACGTTACGATTTCAGTCCGGCTTTTGATCCTGAAGGACGCTGGCTCTATTTTCTTTCTTCCAGAATATACAATCCAATTTGGGATACAGTGCAAACAGGCACCTCATTTCCACGTTCAATGAAACCGTATCTGTTGACACTAAAAAAAGATTCTCGAAACCCTTTTGAAGCATTACCTCATGCGCCTGGAGGGCAGGAAACAAGTGGAACCACTGCTGGTGATTCCAGTCACGAAACTCAGGATTCAAATAATTCAACAACTAAACAATCCAAAGATTCAAAAAAAATTGCTCTTGAAATTGATTTAGACGGTATCGCGGAAAGAATAGTCGAATTTCCAGTTTCTGAAGGTGTTTACAAACAAATTATAGGTCTTCCGAACAAAGTTATTTTTACGGAGTTTCCACTTTCGGGTGCGCTCCACGATATGGATGCAGAAGATAATCAAGATAAGGATGAGGGTATCTTGTGGGTCTATGATTTTGAAAAACAGGAATCAGAAACTATAGCAGAAAATGTCGGCATAGTTCAAACTTCTGTTCCGGATGAATCCGAAAATTCTTCCCGTACCATGCTTTACAGTTCTGGAGATCTGTTACGAGCTGTAGAGGCAGGTGTTTCTGTTCCGGAAGATACTAAAACGGAAAAACAGCACTCACGAAAAAGTGGCTGGCTCGATTTGAGACGCATCAGAATTTCAGTGCAGTATCAGGAGGAGTGGGCACAAATGTTTCAGGAAACGTGGCGTTTGCAAAAAGAATTTTTTTGGACGGAAGACCTTTCAGGGGTTGACTGGAAACGGGTTTATCAACGCTATGCCCGTTTGTTGCCCAGAATCGGTTCACGTTCAGAACTTTCTGATTTAATATGGGAAATGCAGGGAGAGTTGGGGACATCTCACGCATATGAATATGGAGGTGATTATCCTTATTCACCACATTATCCTGTCGGGTGTTTGGGTGCAGACCTTGTCTTTGATTCAAAGCAAAAGTCATGGATTTTTCAAAAGATTTACTCCGGTGATATTTGGAAGCCCAACGAGCATTCTCCATTGGTAGAACCGGGTATTTCAATTAAAGAAGGTGAACGACTGCTTGCTGTTGGTGGAGTTCCGGTTGATGAACACAAAACTCCTGGAGAATTACTCGTTCACCAGGCAGGCCAGATTGTATCATTGAGCGTAGGACAAGGCACAAGTAATAAAAAGCAAGTTACGGGGCCCAAAGTACAAGTTTCAAGTGTCAAAAATTTTGAGGACGATGCTCGTCAGGTCCTGGTAAAAACTCTTTCCGGAGAACTGGAAGTACGATATCGTGAATGGGTCAGGAAAAATATAAAAACAGTTGATACTCTAACCGGAGGGCGTGTCGGTTATCTGCATATTCCAGACATGAGTACGCATGGAATTGCTGAATTTCATCGGGGATATTTGGCTCAAGTTGATCGGGAAGGTTTGATCGTTGATGTCCGCTACAATGCAGGAGGAATGGTTTCTCCACTCATTCTGGAAAAATTAGCGCATCGGCATTTGGGTTTTGATGTACCACGCTGGGGAACTCCGGAGTCATATCCGTATCACACTCTGCGCGGACACTTGATTGTAATAGCCAACCAGTTTACAGGCTCTGATGGTGATATGTTTACTACAAGTTTTAGACAGTTGCAGCTTGGACAGTTAGTGGGGAAACGAACCTGGGGCGGTGTCATCGGAATTGATGGGCGTTACCAACTGGTGGACGGCACCACAACTACACAGCCTCAGTATTCCATCTGGTTTCATCATGCAGGATGGTCAGTTGAAAATCATGGTGTTGATCCGGATATTGAGGTGGAAGACACTCCACATTCTTATATCAATAATGAAGATCCACAGTTGGAACGTACAGTTAAGGAAATGTTGCGCCTGCTGAAGGAAAAGCCTGTTCTATCCGTGAATTATTCTCCGTCACCAAGACGCCTGCTTCCGGAGTAATTAAACAATTATGGGAACCTCTAAAAATATGGACAAAAAAATAAAAAGTTAATTGGACATGAAACTTAGTGTGGCCGGTTAACAACGACTTGAAATTACCGCAAGTTACATACACAAAACTTGAGTTAATAAAATAAAATATTTTTTTTCTTGACCGTTTTAAATCTTTTTGATAAAGTAATTTTTTATTTGCCTTGGTGGTAAATAAAATATGCTTCCAGTCAAGTCCGGAAGTAATATCAATTCTGGCATTTCCATTTCGGGACTGCTTTCATTCTAATTAAAGGAGAAAGAATGAGAATTTTCAAACTAAGTATTGCACTGTTGTCAGGACTGTTTCTGACTTTCAGTCCAATTGCCTTCGCTAAAGTGACTGGAAATACCATCACTTTAGGCTCAGCAATTTCACTTACAGGCAAGTATTCTACAAATGGATTGCATACTCAAAGAGGATATGACTTCGCTGTTGATCGCATAAATTCTATGGGTGGAGTGACCGTTGGTGGGAAAAAATATAAATTAGCTGTAAAATATTATGATGACGAGTCTACACCAGCAAGAGCTGCTCAGCTTGTTGAAAGATTAATTCTACAGGATAAAATTGAATTTATGCTTGGACCTTACGGTTCTGGCTTAACTAAAGCTGTGGCACCTGTTTCTGAAAAGTTTGGTGTGCCAATGGTTGAAGCAGAAGGAGCATCACGCTCTTTGTTTACTCAAGGATACAAATACCTATTTGCTGTTCTTTCTACATCTGAACAATATTTAGCACCTGCTATAGAATTAGCGGCTGCTAAAGCTAAAGCTGCGGGCAAAAGTCCTTCTTCTGTCAAAGTTGCAATGGCTTTTGAAAATGATCCCTTCTCACTTGACGTGCGTGCAGGAGTTGTTGATGCTGCAAGTAAGTATGGTATGAAAATAGTTATAGATGACAAATTGCCTGCTGATCTTGCAGATATGTCAACTACCCTAACAAAAACAAAAGCAATTAAGCCTGATGTTCTTATTGTTTCAGGTCACTCCAAGGGAGCCGCTACTGCCGCCCGTCAAATTACTGAAATGAAGATTCAAGTTCCTATGGTAGCTATGACTCACTGCGAAGCTGCTAAAGTTCAAGAAAAATTTCCAAATGCAGCTAATGGTTTCCTCTGCCCGACACAATGGGTTGAAACCTCACCAAACAAAGACAAGTATTTTGGTTCTGCAGCAGATTGGAACTCTGCTTTTAAAGCTGCTTATTCCAAACATTACCCAACGACAGTTCCATATCAATCAGCTCAAGCATCAGCAGCGGTTTTGGTTTGGAAAGAGTCATTTGAGGCTGCTAATAGCTTTGACAAAGTAAAAGTTCGAGATGCTATAGCGGCAACAGAAATGGAAACATTTTATGGCAATATTAAATTCTCCGAGAATGGGAATAACATTGCAAAACCAATGTTTATGCGCCAGATTAATGCTTCAGCTAAATATAAAGCTGTCATAACTCCTGACGATTTAACTCATCCACGTAAGGCTAGTTACTAATATCATTATTATAAAGGAGCTCTTTAACAAGGGCTCCTTAAAATCTATCGTACTAAAGAAAATCGTGAATGGTGCCAAGAGAAAAGTATTCGTCTCAGCGGACCTAAACTCGGTCGACCCTTTAAAAACACTCCCCAAAATAAAGAACAAGTACTGCAAAACAAAGCACTTGCACGTCAGGATGAAATCGATCGCATTCTCATTGAGGGCAAGTTCGTATAACGTAAAAGGCTCTTCGGTTTAGATCGTGTGATGACAAAGCTGGCGATCACGAGTCAGTGTGTAATTTTAATTACCTTTTTAGTGTCATCAATCTTGAAAAGGGGGCTCAGGAGCCTCTATTTTTGTCTTGTTTACACGTCCCTGCTAAGCTTTATGATACTAAAGAACTTGTAAAACGCTATACAAAGAAAAATGTTACTATGTTCGCAACTTAATTGCTATTTACTGATTTTGAATATGATTCATTTACAGGTATAGTCTAAAATTTGTAATATTTACAGTAAATCCTAAATAAAAATAGTTTAAAATTAACACAATATAAAATGATAGATAACTTAAATTTATTATTTGTATACGCCCCTATAATGAACATACAAGTGATATTAGATGGTATATTCGTAGGGGCTGTTTTTGCACTTTCAGCGTATGGCCTTGCACTTGTTTGGGGGGTAATGAATGTAAAAAATCTTGCACAAGGTGACTTTGTTATCATGGGAGGTTTTATTGCTCTAGGTCTCCATGAATATCTTGGTATACATCCAATTATTTCGATACCAATCGTATTAATTTTAATGTTTGCTTATGGATGGGCTGTTTATAAACTTATTATCAAGAGGGTTATAGACAATGACATGTTCGTTTCTTTACTTGCAACTTTTGGGCTTTCTCTTCTCATGCAACAAGTTATGAATTTGATATATGGACCTGAAGTAAGAATAATTGATCCGGAGCTTCCAATTTATGAATTTTTTGATTTTGTCACTGTACCAATGGCAAAAATTATTTCATTAATATTAGCTGCTATTTTTGCTTTAATAATTACTCTCTTCATGAAAAAATCTAGAATGGGGCAAGCCATAAGGGCAACCGCTCAAGATGTTCGAGCTGCACGTGTATTAGGCATTAATACTGATAATGTTTACGCCTTTACTTTTGCTTTAAATGCAGCCATTTGTGGTGTGGCTGGTGTAATGGTATCTATTATTTGGGTTTTACAACCTTTTTATGGCATCACTTATTCTTTGAGAACTTTTGCAATAGTTACTGCAGCAGGTTTAGGGAACTTACCAGCAGTCATTGGAACAGGCTTTGGACTGGGTCTAATTGAAAAGTATACAAGCATTATTCTTGGAGTAGAATATGAAATAGCAGCAGCTGTAGTAATGTTGCTAGTAGTCCTTATGTGGAGACAAATACAAATGCGCAAAAATAGACAGGCAGTAAGATAATGTCTCGAAATACACTAATCCTGTATATTATAATTTTAGCAGCTTCTATTTTGGGGCCAATTTTGTTGCCTGCTTACACCCAACAAATGGCTATTCTATGGGTGATGATACTAATGGCGTCCACATGGGATATTTTAGGTGGCCAGATGGGTTACAACTCATTAGGAAACATTACGTTTTTTGGAGTTGGGATGTACTTATCTGCAATAATACAAATATCGATGTTTTACGATGTAGGAGAATATACTTCAGCATTTGGTGCTATAAAGCCAGAATTTACTGACTCTCAGTATTTTACTGGGTTTTTTCTTGGGATTATTGGAGCTGGATTAGGTTCTATGATTCTATCAGTATTTTTAGGGTTTATTGTTTTTGGTCTTCGAGGGCCTTACTTTGCAATTGGTACTCTAGGTGTAGCAATAACAGCAGGGCAAATAACAGGCACTATTGATTATATTGGTGGTGGATCGGGTATTTCTATGCCATTTTTTCCTGGCGATATTTATTTTCGTTCAATCTTCTTTTATATTTTATGCTTTTTGTTAGCAGCTTCAGTTCATTTAATTTTACGTTGGCTCTATTCAACTCAGTTTGGATTGGCCATAAATGCAATCCGTGACGATGAAGATAAGGCTGAAGCGATGGGTATTCCAACCTTAAGATATAAACAATTTGGATGGGCAATAGCAGCCTTTTTCATGGGCTGTATTGGAGCAGTTTTTGGGAACATGGTAGGATTTATTGAGCCCATTGAAGTTGCATTTCCTACACCAACTTTTGGTATTTTTATGGTTGCTATGGCTCTTTTAGGAGGTAAAGGGACTCTTTGGGGGCCAGTCATCGGGGCAGTTTTATTCCAAATTGTGAAAGAGACTACCTGGACCTATCTGTTAGGTTGGCAATATGTTGCCTTAGGATTAATTATTATCCTTAATATCGTTTATTTCCAACAAGGCATTATGGGTTGGCTACAATCTAAATACCCTGAAAAATTTGGTATATTTGTCGATGATAAAAAACCTGAAGAAGGTCTTGCATCTAGGGACAATAAATAATGGCAAACTCTATTATAAAGGTAGAAAACGTTTCTAAATCTTACGGAGGTGTTAAGGCAAATTTAAATATTTCCATGGAAGTGGAATCAGGATCCATTACTGGTATTATTGGTCCGAACGGATGTGGAAAAACCACTCTATTTAATTCTATTGTTGGCTATCATGCCATAGATTCTGGATCTATTAAATTTTACAATCAAGAAATATCTAAACTTTGGGTAGGTGATATTGCAAGACTTGGCTTACTTCGCACTTTCCAGCAAACACGCATATATAACAAAATGAATTGTGTTGATAATATGCAAATTTCCATTTCTCATAGAACGGGATCAATAAGTAAAATGTTTGCTGATAGAAAGGGAGATATTAAAGATAAAGCAGAACATCTTCTAGAATTTGTTGGACTTTACTCTAAAAGAAATCTTATTTCTGGTGATCTTTCTTTTGGTCAACAAAAACTTCTTGAATTTGCGATGGCTTTAATGAATGAGCCAAGAGTACTTCTTCTTGATGAACCAACTGCGGGCATAAATCCAACCCTAATCAATGGACTGATAGATAGACTAAGAAAGGCTAATGAAGAGCTTGGGATAACATTGTGTGTTATAGAACATAATATGAGAGTAATTATGAATGTAGCTTCAGATATATACTGTCTTGCTAATGGTAAAATACTTGCCAGTGGAAAACCAGGTGAACTTCAAAAAGATAAGCGTGTTATAGACGCTTATCTTGGAGGACATTAATGTCTCAGGAAATTGTCAAAAAATCTTCTAAAAAGGAAAACACCCTTTCAAAGATAAGTGGTTATGGGAGTGGGAAAGCTGATGTTGTTATGTCCGTTGATCAAGTTGCAAAAGAAGCTGCAGCTATTTCTTCATCAGCCCCAAATATTAATAAATTAGAAGAATTGGCATATAACAAACCTTTTCTATCTATTAATAACTTGAAGGCTGGTTATGGTAAGATGGAGATCTTGCATGACTTCAATTTTAAAATTGCCAAAGGACAATCTCTTTGTTTAATTGGACCTAACGGAGCTGGAAAATCCACTGTCCTTCATTCAATATTTGGGTTTACAAATATATTCTCTGGTTCAATTATAGTTGATGGTCAAGATGTTACCAAACTTACACCCTCTAAAAAACTTGCAAAAGCTGGAATTGCTTACATTCTTCAAGACAAATCAGTTTTTCCTCAGATGACCGTAGAAGAAAACTTACTTATGGGTGGATTTTTAAAAAATAAACCTTCTGAAGCAAAGGTGGCGGCAGAAATGGTTTTTGACAAATATAGCAGACTAGCTGAACGTCGAAACAAGCCCGCCGGCGTATTATCAGGAGGGGAAAGAAGGCTTTTAGAAATATCACGCGCATTAGTAATGCAACCAAATATTTTATTAGTTGATGAACCTTCTATAGGTCTGGAACCAAGGTTTATCGATATGGTATTTGGTATTTTAGAAGATCTACAAAAAAAAGATGGTAAGACAATAATTATGGTCGAGCAAAATGCAAAAAAAGGTTTGGAGTTTGCTGATATAGGTTATGTAATGGTTTCAGGTCAGACAGCTATCGCAGGCAGTGGAGATGAGTTACTTGAAAATCCTGATGTAGGACGTTTGTTTTTAGGAGGTTAAAGAAGTTTATGCAGTTAAGAATTATTTTTCAGTATGTATTCTGAGAGCAATTTTAAAGATATTTCCCGGAGGTAGAAGCCTCCTCGGCCGGGAGAGGAGTGCCGTAAGGCTGCTGTGGCTGTCCAAGCTGCAAATCATGAGTTCCCACGTAAACCAGTCCCAATAAAAGTACTGCTATGAAAATCAGAATCACCTTCTTTTCCTGAGGATCAAAGTTATCAAGCATAATCAGAACTGCTGCAGGAATCTCAGGTCGTTACTGTAAAAGCGGCGTATATCGTTAATGTTATGTTTGAGCATTGCAGGCCGTTCTACGCCCATGCCAAACGCAAATCCACTCCACTCTTCAGGATCATAACCACCGTTACGCAAAACAACCGGATGTACCATTCCCGCACCGGCAACTTCCAGCCAGCCTGTATATTTGCAGAGTCGGCAGCCCTTCTTTTCACAACTGCAGCTCATGTCGATTTCAATACTGGGTTCTGTGAAGGGGAAATAACTCCCCCGAATACGAACTTTTCGTTCTGCACCGTACATTTTATGAGCGAATTCACTCATCGTTCCGATCAGGTCTGTGAGACGGATATTTTTTCCGATGGTTAAACCTTCAACCTGATAAAACTGGTGTTCAGAACGTGGAGTGATTTGTTCAAAACGGTAGCATTTACCCGGCAGAATCACCCGAATCGGTTCCGGATAATATTCACGCATTGCCCAAATTTGCCCTGGTGAAGTGTGGGTACGCAAAACGACTTCATCGTTGACCCAGAAAGTGTCCCACATATCACGCGCAGGATGATATTCCGGTATGTTCAGTAACTGGAAATTATACTCGTCACTTTCCACTTCAGGTGCTTCGTAAACCTGAAAACCCATTTCTTGGAAAATATTGTAAATACTACGTAAAGTTTGAGTGGTCAGGTGGAGGTGACCAGTGGTACAAGGTCTTCCGGGAAGGCTAACATCCAGGTCATCAATTTCCAGTTCCTGATGAAGTTTTGTTTCCTTCAAAGTTTTCTGGCGCAGTTCAAAAGTTTCCTGTAAGTGCTGCTTGACTTCGTTGATGACTTTACCCATAACAGGCCTCTCTTCTGAAGAAAGAGTCCCAAGTTGTTTCAGCAGGGAAGTGAGATCACCTTTGCGTCCAAGATACTGATGGTACCACTCCGGAAGTTGATCTGTACTGGTTATAGCATTAAGCTCGTTTTGCCCCTTTTCGCGGAGCATATTAATTTGTTCAAGCATTTTATAATTACTGATTATTTATTAGGAGTTTGAATCCGCTTCCGAACTTTCCCTTGTGCTTTCTGTTTCAGCTAAATTTATGTCAATTCCTGAGTTACGCAGTCGTGAAAAAGACTCCATGACACTTTCCAGTTGTTTAACTTCTTTTGCATTTTTCAGAATGCGGTACCTGAACTGCTGAAAGGAAATTTGATGACTGCTTGCAACTCTGAGAGTTTCTTTGACGAACTCCTGTAGATCTAGATGTACATCATCAAATTGATCGCACCAGCGATTATAACTTAGATATACGTCTTTAAGTTTCACAATCTCAGGTTCAGGTAAATCTGTTTCAGATTTGGTGCCTACCGAACCTTTCGCATTTGGTATTTTACTGTGCATCTGTAACTCCCTCTCCAGTGTTCGCGCGAGATCGGGACGACCCAGAGGATCAGATAAACCTGAAACAGATAAAGCTGCCGGCACTTCAGTTGTCGCTGGAATCAATTTAGACGCAGTTTGTGCTGCAGGGCTTTCTGACCTTTGCGCGGAACCTGTTTCCAAGTTGGCTATACGCTGCTGAACCGTATGTATCTGATCAATCATCCTGGTCAGTTCTGTCTGCAGACCACTAATCTCAGTAATTCCGGGAGTTTTATTTTCTCCACTTTTAAGCACTATGGGGATTACGGTTATTTGTTGTCTTTTTAGCCAGACAGGTGTGGTCAGTCTCGCTTGCCAGTCTGGGTGCTGATTCAGCTGTTGATCGCAAGCATTCAACCATGTTTGAAAACTGAATGGACGGTTAGGAATCTGCAGCGGTTTTTCAAATTTAAGCGGACAATCAAGGTCAGCTAACCACTGGAGCCAATCTTCCCACGTCTTTTTTGTTTCCTGCTCCAGCAGGAACTGCAAAAGTCGCTCTTCAAGCGCATCAATGATGCCTGACATTCGAACTCTCTATTAAAAACTAAAATCAGTGCTTACCGCTTCCTTCAGCAGAATAAATAAAGTCCAGAAACGCCCGAACTGCGGTACTTTCTCCAAATGTTTCCTCTATTACCCGCAGAGCCTCATCATTTTTTAGATCAGGACGAAAATAAATCCTATGGGCTTCAAGTATTTCTCCAATTGATTCACGGCTAAAATTCTGACGTTTCAAGCCCACTATATTAACACCCTTTACTTCGAAACGGTTCCCATAACCTGTGGCATAAGGTGGAATGTTTCGATCAATCAAAGAAGCAGCTCCCGTATAAACATAAGATCCAATTCTTAAAAATTGAGCTACTCCGTTCTGCCCACCCAGAGTGACATAGTTATCAAGAGTAACATGACCGCTCAAACCAGTGTAATTTGCAAGAATATTATGGTTGCCGATGCTGCAGTCATGTGCGACGTGTACGTAACCCATCAGCAAATTATCATCTCCTATGATTGTTTTTCCGCCACCGCCGACAGTTCCACGATGTACAGAAACACCTTCACGAAAAATGTTTTTGCTTCCGATAATTACTAGTGATTTTTCCTGATTATATTTTAAATCTTGAGGTTCACCACCTACATATGAAAAAGGGTGAAAAATATTTTCAGTTCCAATCGTTGTCTGACCGTCCAGAACAACATGGGATTTTAAACTGCAGCCATTTCCAATTTTGACACCCGAACCAACCATGCAGTAGGGGCCGATCTCCACATTAGTGCCAAGCTCTGCTCCATCTTCTATGATGGCGGTTGGATGAATTTTATTCATAAAGATTGATTTGTCATGTGCCTTGTGAAGGCTCTTTTGGTCCTGCAAAGTTATAAATGAATACATCCATTGTGTGCTGAGTTAAAACCTAAAGTCAAGAAAACACTGTGGATAAATAAACCCACTCTTTTCTGAAACATTTTCTGTAGATGTTCACTGAAGCAAGGTTCACGAATTGCATTCATCCTGCACAATGAACATTATTGAAAACGACAAACTAATGAAAACTGTGATAAAATATTTATTTATATTGTTGGGTACACTGCTCTTTGCCTTTACTGCAAGTGCAGAAACTTTGAGGCTAAACAGCGGAGAGTCTCTGGAAGGAAAAATTCTGAAAATGGATGAAAATACTTTGTTTATTGAATCACGTCTTACTGCCCAGGAATTAAAGATTGACCGGGCAGATCTGAATCTTATCGAATTTGACTCATCCGCCCGCAGTCTTGCTCGGCGGCTTGGAATAGGCCTTCATTACAGACCAAATGGAAATGAGGAGAATCTTTCTATAAAAAACTGGATTAGTGCAGCTGATTCAGCAGAACTGATTGTTGGTTACAGTTCAGGCACGCAGGACACATTTGGATTCGAATTACGTTATTCCCGGGTATTCATGGTTGAAGGCGCCACCGATCTTTTTTATGGAGCCGGCGCAGGAATTCTTTCCATAGATAGCAAACGCGGCACAATATTTAGATTTTATTCCGGCAGTGAGTTTTTCCCTCTGAGCAGCCCAAGCTTTGGTTTTTCGCTGGAATTAGGTGTACAGCGTAAACAGGGTATTGGAGACGTTACTCAAGGCTTTTACAATGCAATAGCTGCACGTTACTATTTCTGAAAGCGGCAAACATGGGCAAGAAAAGCTCTCTCCCGTCCCGTCTAATTTTTGAAGAATCTGAGCAGAATGATGCTCTAATGGAAAAGATTTTTGCCGGCGTCGATGATGTCCCGGATAAAGAGCCCGCACTGGAAATTCCACCCTCTGAAACTTCTCTTAAAAAAACTCGGACCTCTCCAACAGACTCAGTATCCAGTCCGGATGCTGAGTTGGACTTACATGGAAAAACCCGTGAAGAAGCAATTATGATGGTGCAGAATTTTGTAATGACTTGCCATGCAAATCAATTTCGTTCAGCACTTATCATTACCGGAAAAGGTCACCATTCAGGGAATCAGGGTCCTGTTCTGAAGAGAGAAGTACAGCTTTGGCTGGAGCGTAATGGGAAACAGTATATTATTGATTTTCATACAGCACCTGCGCGTTTTGGAGGTTCCGGTGCAATTTGGCTGAATATCAAATAATTTGTGTCAATTTATCATTCCTGGAACGGCTAGAGTGAAGCATGGGATTGCAATATCAAATTCGTCACCGTCTGTTGTTGTCATCCGATATGTCCCTTGCATCGTTCCCACAGGTGATTTAAGCTGGGATCCACTGGTATATTCATATTCCTCATCCGGAACCAAAACCGGTTGATCCCCCACCACACCATCGCCCCGTACCTCATTAATGTCTCCATTACTGTCTGTGATGACCCAGTGTCGCCGTAGAAGCTGCACAGTTCTCTGGCTCAAGTTTTTCAAGCGGATACGGTAGGCAAAGACATAGAGATCTTCTTCAGGGATTGAATGAGAATCAAGGTAAAATGATTCAACCTGAACCTGAACTCCTTCGGTAACTTCTTCTTCCATTATTTTCAAATTATCTGCAGAAATATACTATTTAAAATTTAGTTTGTGTTATACAGTAATTCGAGAGAATGGCAAAGTGAAAAATATAGAAGTAATTAGAATTATAAGCATGACTTGCCCTTCAACCGGACTTTGAGTAAAATGTCTTCCTGTACAAGCTTCTAAATTCTATCTCAAAAAGCTCTCGTTTACACACGTATATTTCATGAAATTTGTTGATTCAGTAAAAATCCATGTCCATTCCGGTAATGGCGGGGGCGGCTGTACAGCCTTCCGAAGAGAAAAATATATTCCACACGGAGGACCTAACGGTGGTGACGGTGGGAAAGGAGGTGACGTTTTCATGTTTGGAGATTCAGGAAAAAATACTTTACTTGATCTTTCTTTTCAGCAGCATCAACATGCAGAACATGGATTAAGCGGTGGAGGAAGCGACAAACACGGACGTAACGGGATAGATCTTCACATTCGTGTTCCGCTTGGGACAGTTGTCAAAGATATTGAAACTGGTAAGGTGTTTCTGGAGGTAGTTGAAGAAAAAGACTATCTGCTATTTGCTGGCGGACGTGGCGGACGCGGCAATGCACGCTTCAAAACTTCAACCAACCGTTCTCCGGAGTATCACCAGCCGGGAGAACCGGGGCATGAATGTTGGGTCCGGCTGGAACTGAAATTGATGGCAGATGTTGGTTTGGTTGGTTTCCCGAATGCAGGAAAATCAACTCTGATCAGTAGTGTATCTCAGGCACACCCAAAAATCGCAGATTATCCTTTTACTACGCTGGTTCCTCAGCTTGGTGTTGTGAAATTAAATAATCTGGATCCATTTGTGATTGCCGATATTCCAGGCATAATTGCAGGCGCACACGACGGCAGAGGACTGGGTGATCAGTTTTTACGCCACATCGAGCGTACTGCGAGTTTATTGCTGCTGCTGGATGTTTCAGGATTTTCCGAAAATCCACCTCATGAAGAATACCAGACTTTGATTGAAGAGCTGGAACTGTTTTCACCAAAATTATTAGAAAAATCCCGTGCAGTTGCATTTACAAAACTGGACAGTGTCAGTGATTTTGAACCACTGGATGAGTTACAGCAGCATCTTGAAGATTCCGGAGAAACTGTCTTTCGTGTTTCTTCAGTAAGCGGTGATGGAATTCAGGAGTTGCTGAGTTATCTTGGTTTAGTGGTACAAAAGGAGCGTCAGCGGGAGAATGAAAAACCACCAAATATTGTAGAAGAAACACTTCCTGAAAACTCAATATGGGATGATAAATAGTGTGGTTTAAAAACAGAATTTCTGTTATTTTAGTTATCCACCTTTATACTTTTGCAGCGGTAAAAAAAGAACGCACGTGTACATCTCAATAACGCTTAAACTCATTATTTTCTCGGGCTGCATTAGCAGTGATATGTTATATAAAAAGTTAAAATTGAAAGAGAATGGAAAAGAAAAAATCTAATAAATATGAATTAAGATTTGAAGTGGCGAGTGAGAGGAGTAAGATTCCCGGTTACACTTTAATCCCCAAGAATGACCATTCTGCGGAAGAACAACATATGACAGAACATGAAGCACTGCAGGTAATTCAGCGTTATGCACTGAGTGGTGATATAGAAGCAGTCAAAAGACAGTTATTAGAATTTCCAGAATATAAAAGAGGGGACCTTAAGAAAATGTTAAAAGCAAGTGTTGCTGCACATGGCAGAATTCTGGAACTGTAAAATCTCTTCTCATCCATAAACCTATCTCATAGATTCCTGCTTCTGAGAGAATGGCTGCGTTTTGTCTAAGTTGGACTAAATTGTTACCAACAATTCATTCTGTATGTATGATCAATAATTATTCATTTAGATATTCATCGTAAGCCAATTTTCTGGATATTGAGCGAAAGTTTTCTGCAGCAAGTTTTTTCCAAAGCTGGCCTTCACCATCTTTGAGATCCACCAGTTCTTTGAATATTTTTAATGCCTGCTCATTGTTTTCTTGACGAGCATAAATATTTCCAATTTGATAACGGGCCCAAAACACACGCTCGTTTATTTCCTTGTTTTCGTTATCAGCATAGAGCAAAATTGCCTGTTGATAGCTCAGAAGGGCAATTGTATCGTTTCGAGCTTTGTTGTACATATCTGCCGCCAAAAAATGACTGTTGATAATATATTCTGGTGTATCCGGATGATCAAGCGGATGATTGTAACTTGAAACTGCTTCTTGAAAAGCCTCACCAGCATCTACAAAATTTCCTGTTTCTTCGTGAAGTTCTCCCAAATCATAGTAGAGTTCCGGAACAATTTCTGCTGAAAGCGGATCC
>Ga0302122_10000100_pt1 | contig 43390 bp, 22 predicted proteins | sample CB21_SCM_MG_FD_203115 | JGI IMG/M metagenome (GOLD analysis project Ga0302122, IMG submission 203115) | Marine microbial communities from Western Arctic Ocean, Canada - CB21_SCM | ecosystem: Environmental > Aquatic > Marine > Oceanic | place: Canada: Western Arctic Ocean | collected 2017-09-28 | reverse complement strand
TAAATGGCGCCCGGGCGGAGGAGGCCGCCGCGGCCCTGGAGCGGCGCGGCGAGAATGTCGCGGAAGCCATCGCGCTGGCCAAGGCGGAGCGCCGCCGCCGCGTCGACGCGCGGGTCGCACTGCGGGTCGAGGCGGCGGCCGCGCAGCTGTCCCACCGCCGCTCGGCCATCGCCTTCGCCCGGGCGGCCAAGGACGCCGAGGTCGAGGCGTGGCTCGCGCGCCGCGAGCACGAGGCGCGCGGGGCGCGGGTCGATGCCATCGCGGAGCGGGCGCGCAACGTAGCGTTGGCTAGCGGTTCTGCTGAAGCCGAACGCGCAAGACGGGTCGAGCTCCTCGAAGCGGCAGATCGGGCTTACCTGGCGGAGCTGCCCCGGGTCCGGCAGCAAGTCTGCGACGCCTGCGAACGGGAGCGCGCGGAACGCGTCGCGGAGATCCTTCAAAAACGCGAGGCCGAGGTCGAACGCTCAATCGTGGCGCGGTCCGAGACCGCGCGGGCGTGCGAAGCCGAGCGCCAGCGCCAGATCCAAACGCTCTCCGTGGGCGGTTGGCGCCGGCCCTGGGGGCCCTCGGCGATCCAGCGCGCGTCGAGCGACGTCGCCGGCGTCAAGGCCGACGCGGCGTTGTGGAAAAGGCGCTTCACCGACACGAAGAGCGCGTTGTCTCGCGACGTCGACGTGGCCCGGTCCGAATGCGAGCGGTGGAAGCGCGCCTGCCACGACGCATTGCAGCGGATCAAGACGGTAAAAGCGCCGAGCGCCGCCGAACAGTCGCTTCGAGCCGAGGTCGACCTGTGGCGGCGCAAGCACGAGGCGCTGGCGGCGGCGCAGTCCATCAACGCCGAGCTCGTGGCCGCCAAGGAGCACAAGTCCCGCTCAAAAAGAGCTCAGGAGGCCAAGCAAGCGGCCGAGCTCGGGCTGTGGCGCTCAAAGCACGACGAGCTCGAGGCCTCGTCCGACGCGGCCCGGGCGAAGCTTACGGGCGAGCGCGACGCGTGGAAGCGGCGCTGCGGCGACGTGGCGCGCGACGCCGATGGGCTGCGCGACCGGCTGCGCGTGCGCCGCAGGGGCGAGGCGGCGGACGCGGCCTACGAAGCGTCCGAGGCGGACTTCCGGGACCTCGAGGACCGGTACAAGGGTGAGCTCGGGGAAATAAAGGCGGCGGCGGCGGCTGAAAGAGCGGCGCTGGAAGCCGAACGCGACGCCTGGAAGGGCAAACGGGACGCGGGCGCGGCGGACGGTTCCCGGTTGCGCGAGCGCGTCGCCGAGCTGGAGGCGGCCACCTCATCCGCGGCGGCCGCCGAGGCCTCGCTACAAAACGAACGCGACGCTTGGAAAAAGCGGCACGAGGGGCTTGAGGCCCCCGAGGCCACCGGCGACGCCCGCGCGCGCGACCTCGAGGAGAAGCTTGCGGGCGCGTTGTTCGCGGGCGAGGCCCTGCGCCGGGAATGCGACATGCTCAAATCCGAATCGAAGCCAGGTCAGGGCCTCGACGTCGCCTCGGCTCTCGCCGTCTCGCGCGCGGCGCGGTCCGTGGGCGTCGCGGAGAAGCGCGTGCGGGTCGCGGACGACAAAACGGCCCGGGCGCTGGACGCGGCCCAGGCCGCCGAGGCGGCGTGTGCCGCCTTATCCGCGGACTGTCTCCTGGCCCAGGGCCGCGCGGGGTGCCTGGGGGCGCGCCTCCAGTCGGACCGGGCCGCCCAGCGGGACGCGCCGCCGCCGGACGCGGCGCTGTTGGACGAATTGGTGACCGTCAAGCTGCAATTGGCGCAGTCGTCGCAGCTCGAAGCGGAGCTCGCGCGGGTGCGGGCCCAGCTGGCCGAGGCGCGCGCGGGCCACGACTACGCCAAGCCGGCCGAGAAGGCCTCGAAGCGGAAATTCTTCGGGAGGAGTAGTAAGTCTTAATAGTGAAATACAGATTTACTTACTTGCAACACCACTGCGATCATACTCCTCTTAGCGAAGCGTGATCACGGATGGCTCAAAAACCCGTGTTGTCCAATAATCGCGGAAGCTGCCTGACGAGCACATTCGGCTACAGAGTAATACTAAGGCTAGATCAATAGCGAACATCGAGCTCCGGTGCCTTGCGCCCGGCAGCGGCTAGTTTGACGGGTTTCGCGCCGTCCGCCGTCAATTATTCACCACGTAACGCCGCGCTACTCAAACCGTAGGGAGACAAGATGATCCTCACAAACTGTGCCGCCTGTGCCCCCCCCTCTGGCCTACGACGCCCCGCGATGTGTGCGGTGCAAAACCAGATACTGCAATTCGACATGCCAACACGATCACTGGCGCCGCGGACACAAGCAGATCTATAAAAAGATACACCGCGGCGGCAACGCGGAACAATACCACGCCGAGAACAAATACAAGGCGGCCGTCGCGGTCGCAGTCGAGGCGTGCGCGGAGGACACCAAGGGCCAGACGTGCTACATCTGCACGGAGGCCCTCCATTGGAAGAAGAATGAGGGCCTCGTGCGCGGATGCGCGTGCCGCGGGACAGCGGGTTTCGCGCATGTGTCGTGCTTGATGGAGCAGCCGAAGATTTTGGTCGCGGAGGGCGAGGAGAACAATTTGGACGATAAGGCGTGGAATGCGAGGTGGGATCGGTGGCAAGTGTGCGGTCTGTGCGAGCAACAGTATCACGGCTTCGTGGCGTGCGCGCTCGGATGGGCGTGCTGGAAGACGTACGTGGGTCGGCCGGAGGGGGACTTTGCTCGGAGTGCCGCGATAACAGAGCTCGGGAACGAACTATCCGGTGTAGGAAACCACGAGAACGCGTTGGCCGTGGATGAGGCCAGGTTATCCATGCTGAGGCGCATTGGCGCATCAGAAGAAAACATGCTCGTCGTGCAGGGCAATCTCGCTATGACGTATGAAGCACTTGGGCGGCTTGGCCATGCTATACTGATCAAACGCGATGTATACTTGGGACGTGTGAAGCTCAACGGCGAGGGAAATGCACAAACTCTTCTCGCAGCCAACAACTACGCGTTGTCCCTTTGTAAGCAAAATGCCTTCGAGGAAGCAAAGTTGCTTATGCAGAAATGCCTACCCGCGGCACGGCGACTTCTTGGGGAGTCGGATGAAACAACGCTCAGGAATAGGTTATATTACGCGGAGGCGCTTTACAGGGACGACTGCGCCACGCTCGACGATCTCCGCGAGGCCGTGACGACGCTCGAGGGGACGGAACAGATTGGACGACGCGTGTTTGGTGGTGCGCACCCGACCACAGTATGGATTGGGACCTCCCTGCGAAAGTCGCGAGAAGCCCTCCGCGCCCGCGAAACGCCGCCGACGAGTGCCTAAGAAACTTGTACACTGTATTACAACAGATTGCCGCATGCGGTTCTACACAGCAGGTGTTCCGTTCGCGCGGCGCTCGTCGGCGCGCCGCGCGGCCTCGATGAGTGACTGGCGCGAGCCCGCGGCGTCGCAGAGCGCCGAGAAGCCCGAGTCGGCGTCGGCGAGGAGCGCTGAGGGCGCGGCGTACTCCAGGAGCTTGCCGTCGTCCAGGACCGCGACGGAATCGCAGGCCGCGATGGTTCCTAGCCGGTGCGCGATCGTGATGCGCGTTGCGCCTCCCAGGGCGCCGCCGTTGAGGACGCGCTGGACCAATCGATCCGTCTTTTGGTCAACATTAGCGGTAGCCTCGTCCATGAGTACGAGTCTAGACTTCCGCGCGATCGCTCTCGCCAGACACAGGAGCTGCCGCTCGCCCACCGACAGGTTCGTCCCGAACTCGGAGAGTTCAAAGTCGAGCGCCAGCGCCGCGACGCGGTTGGCCGGCAGATCGCCGTCGGCGACCTCGGTGGCGCCGTCCGCCAACGACGCGAGGGACGTGAGCGAGCCCATCGAGGCCGACGCCGCGAGCCCGCCCCCGCGCGCCAGCGCCAAAGCCGCTTCGAGCTCCTCATCGGTTCGTTCCCCAAACATGTCCAAATTGAACCGGATCGTGCCAGCGAAAAGCGTGGGGGCTTGCGGCACGATGGCCACGCGCCCTCTTAATGTCTTCAGCCCGACGCTGCTGATGTCGACGCCGTCTATGATCACGGACCCGGACTGCACCGGATACAAGCGGAGAATGGTCTGGATTAAAGTAGACTTGCCGGCACCCGTACGGCCCACGACGCCGACGCTCGCCCCGGCTTCGATGCGCAGCGTGAGGCCGCGCAGAGCCGGTTCCGGCTGTCGCGGGTAGCTTAGTACGACATCGCGAAACTCGACCGCCGCCGGCCGCTCGCGGAGCCAGCCCGCCGTATCGGTCTCGAGCTCCAGGGGCGGCTCCGGGGGGAGCTCGAGGTACTCCGAGATCCGCTCCATGGCATTCATCGACAGCTCGAGCTCCGTATAGGTGCGCATGAGCCCGATGATGGCCGCCGTAAAGGACACGGCGTAGGTCAACACGAGCCCCGCTTCCGGTGGCGACAGCTTGTCCTCGTTCACGAGGGACTGCGCGTACAGCGCCAGGGCCGTGCTGCCCGCGACCGTCGAGCCTAGCGCGTTGAGGCGCACGGAGAGCCAGTAGGACAACGCCGCGAGGTGCAGCTCCGCGGAATTCGTGCGATCCACCAGGCCGGCGAAGCGCTGGGCGAAGCGACTAAACGCGCCGTCGAAGGACCGCAGCGTCTGGAGGCCGTTCAACGACTCGTTGAAGAGGGCGTAGACGGGCGACTTGGTCGTGCTGTCGATGCGCTTCAGATCGCGAGCAAGCAAAAGGTAGTTCCGGGCCACGTTGAAGGCGACCGCCAAAACGGGAATGAAGCACGGGAGCAACCACGGCACCTGGCGCCCGATGGCGAACAGGGACACGCACGGCGCGACGAGGGAGCGGATCAGGAACATGGTGGTCATGGCCACGGACCGGTCCACCGCCTGGATGTCCGTCGCGAAGCGGTTCTGCACGCGGCCGACCGGGCTGACGTCGAACCACGAGACCGGGTTGCGCAGCACGGCCCAGCTCAAACGCTCGTGGATCTGGCGCGAGGCGCGTAACGCCCCGACGTTCTGGAACGAGATGGCGATGGCCGTCTGCACGCAGAAGACGGCCGTCCAGACCAAGTAGAGCGTGAGGCCGGCGCCGGCCAAAGGTCGCTTCCCGGCCTCCATACTTGAGATCCAGTTCGTCAAAGAGTTCGCTTGCACGTACTTCGTGGGTTGCTGCAACGCGAAGAGCGACGACCCCATGACGAACGCGACGCTGGCCGCGCGCATGTAGAGCGTGAAGTTCTTGAGCATCGGCGCGCCCTTTTGCCTTTTTTCCTCCTCCACCAACCGACTGTTCGCGGGGCCCTGGGGCCCGACGGGCGCCGCTTTAGTAATCGCCTTCGGGGCCGCGGACGCCTTGGACGTCGCGGGGTCGGCCAAATCCTCGAGCATCGTCGCGGCCGCGGCGTCGGCCGCGGCCTCGGCGGGCGTGCCCGCGAACGCGATGGTGCCGTCGGTGGCCAGGATCACGACCTGGTCGGCGCGCAGCAAAGCCAGCGACACCTGGTGCGTGGCCAGCACCACGGTCTTGCCGCGCTTCACCAGCCCGCAGATCGCAGATTCATATAAAGTTTGGCCCACGTGGGCGTCGACCGCGCTCAGCGGGTCGTCGAGCAGGTACACGTCCGCGTCGGCGTAGAGCGCCCGCGCCAGCGCCACGCGCGCCTGCTGGCCGCCGCTCAGCGTGACACCCCGCTCGCCGACCTCGGTCGCGTCGCCGCCGGGGAACGACGCGATGTCGACGCCGAGGGCGCAGGCCTCGATGCAGGCGCCATCTGCGTATAAAAACGTGAGCGGGGTTTACGCAAAGCATATCTCGGACAATTTGTGTGAGTGAGCGGTCAGGCTATGGGTGGAAAATGTGTAATCAGTAATCAGACTCGAAAGATGGTGATCTTTGATTTGGTGAATCATCAAGCCGCTCGTGCGTAATAATAGACGCGGGGATACGCACATCGGGCATCGTCCTTGGTGTCGTTGCCGAACGTGATGTTCTCTTTGAGGGACGCGTTCTGGCACCACGCCTGCTGTGGGCAGTACGCCGTGGACCCGCCCACGGCGACGCGGCCGCGCACGCGCCTTATTTCCCCCAGTAACGCCGCCAACAGCGAGCTCTTGCCGCCGCCCGTGACGCCGACGACGAGCGTGAGCGTGCCGGGCGCCACCCTTAAGTCAACACCTCGCAGCGTGAGGCCGCGCGCGTTCGGGTCGCCCGCCGGGAGCAGCGGCGCGTCCGGGCCCGCCGTGGCCGAAACGGCGTCGGCCGCGCCGCCCCACCGGAAGTCGGCGCCATCGACGCGCACCTCGCCGCGCTTGACACCGTCGCTCGACGGCTTCGCGTCCACCTCCGGCGCATCCAAAAAAGCCTCGACGCGCTGGAGGCTCACGTAGCCCGTGATGATGAACGTGGCCGCGCTGGGCGCCTGCATGAGCACGAAGCGCAGGTTCTCCAGGAGGGTCAAGGTGGTAAACCCGGTGGCGGCGTCGATGGGCTTGCCGAGGAGCCAGGACATGGCCACGAAGGTCGCGACGCCCATGATGGGCGGCGTCGCGTTGATCGTCGTGGACACGGCCACCTGCAGTCTCAAAATTTTGGCGAGCTTCCCGAGCTCCTTTTCTCGTCGACCCTTGATGGCGTCAAAAATACCTTGTTCATAACCCAACATCTTGACGATGCGCGAGCCCTGCAGCATCTCCGTGACGAGCTCGAGGCGGAAGTTTCGCGCCACGAGGAACTCCTTCGACGCTTTTGCAAGCTTCCCAAAGATGCTCTTGTTGATGGCCGTGTTGAGAAAAATGACGATGAGCGCGCCGACGGCGGCGACGTGGACGAGCCAGAACAAGGCGCATAACGTAATGACAAGTTGTATAATGGGGCCCCAGACCCAGTGGAAGTACGCGATCGCCGTCAGCGCGTTCTGGACGTCGGCGGACATCAGGCCGACGACCTCGCCGACGCGCCCGCCGCCGCCGGACTCCGGCTTCCCTGTGCGCCCGGCCGCGGGCTGTAACGACGCCGCAGCCATGTCGACCCTCCGCGCCTTATCGTAGATCAGGACCATGATGGCGCCGCGGCACCGCGTCGCCACCCGCCGCTGCAGGAACATTTGGAGCGCGTCCGCCGTTGCGTTCAGCAGGGGACCGCCGAAGAGCAACCCCACGGCCGCCCAGCCGAAGGCGTCGTCCGTCCCGAAGCGCCGCAGGATAAGGTACAGCCCGAGCGGCTGCGCGTAGCCCGTCACGATGTAGAAGAGGCGGCAGACGCCGGCCGCGACAAACTGGGGCCAGCACAGCCGGCAGAGCACATTGAACAACGCCAGGGTCCGCGAGCGGCCCGGCGCGCCGGCGCGCGCCTCGGGGTACTTTTCCAATAGTGCTTGGAGCCGCGGCCAAGTCGCGGCGACAAGGTCGCCCTCGACCTGCCGCGGCAGGTCCTCGACCGCCAAATTCTCGTCTTTGAGGACGGCCTTCCGGTCGAAGAGACCGCGCAGCCACGTGAAGCCCACGATCTCGTGCAGCTCAATAGCCTTTTCCTCGGGCGACAGGGGTCGCAGTCGCAGCGTCGCCGTGTCTCCCGTTCTTGTAACCACCAGCAAGACCGCGTGGACACAGAGTGCCCAGAGGCTCGGCGCCGACAGGTGGAATTTCTCGGGTGATATCCGCGTCTCGCGCAGCGCCGCGAGTGCCGAGAACGCGACAAAAACAAACGCGGCCGCGCTCGGTCGCGCCGGCGACGACCGGCACTCCTGCGCGTCGGCCCGCGCGGCTAGGATCCACGCCAGCGCCCGCAGCACGTCCGCCGCGGCGCGGTAGAGGCGCGCCTGCTTCTCGCCTCGCGATCGCAACAACCGTACCGCGTAGATGAGGAAACAGGTGGCGTAGTAGACCGCCATGATGTAATACGCGGCCTGGCGCGCCGCGAGGCGCACGCGCGACCGGACGGCGTGCTTCGGCGCGTCGTCGTCGAGCAGAGGCGCCGCGAGGTTGTTTGCTACGACATTAGTCTTGCGCGCCGCCCGCGCGGTGAAGAGCCACGCAATGCAGCCCCACAGTAGCAGTCCACCCAGTACACACAGCTGCTCCTCGCGCGTGCCGGCGAAACTTGAGGCCGCGAGATGCATTGATGCTGCAGAGCGGTGTCAAGTTGGTGAAGTGCGGCCAGGTCTTTTTGCGTCAGCGGCTTTGCCGCTCTTAAATTTGCAAGCGCAGTGCAAGGCGTACTCCTTACGTCCGCAGCGTACTTCGTTGCAGCAATATCTTAACACGCACGCAGCACACGCTCATTGCCGAAACGCACGGCTGAAGAGCCTGCGCGCGGGTTTCTTGTCAAGCGGCTTTCGACCTCTTTTGCGCGTGCAACTGCACCGCACCAGTGCTATCGTTGGTGCAAGTGCTAAAGTCATTGCTAAACGACCAGCGCCGAAAGTTTCAGGGCGCAAAGCGCACTGCTAGGTGGTGAGCACAAGAGATCATCAGCCAAGGGCAATTTGCTGTCAATAGAGATGGACCCCACCCGCGCCGACCGCGTCGCAAGGGCCATCCTCGAAAAGTACGCCTCCCTGAACGTCAAAGCCGACGGCTGGACCGTGGTCGCGGGCATCGCCTGCGTCGCGCCGGACAATCACGTTTGTGTATTAGCGGTGGCCAGCGGCTGCAAGTGCGTCGGCAAGCTGGAGAAGCGCGATGACGTCGTCCGGGACGGCCACGCCGAGGTCGTCGCGCGGCGGGCGCTGCGGCGGGCGTTGCTCGACGACCCCGACGTGTACAACCTCGCGACGGAGGGCGAGTGCTGGCTCTTCGTGACGGCGCCGCCCTGCGGCGACGCTGCCATCTACGCGCTGGACGACGACAGTGTGGCGTTCAGCGGCGCGAAGCTGGGGGACTGGCGGCGCGAGGACGCGCAGGTGACCTCGGCCGTGCGTTTGAAGCCGGGGCGCTCCGACGTGCCCGTCGAACGGCAGTCCGGCTCGCTGTCCTGCTCGGACAAAATACTGAAGTGGAGCGTCTGCGGGCTGCAGGGGGCGTTGTTGCGGGCAAAATTTCCTGGCGCCATGCCTTTGGCGGGCGTCGTCGTATCAAGCCAGCCGCGGTCGTCGTCCAACGCGCTGGCGGCGTCCCTGGACCGCGCGCTGTTCCTGCGCGCGGAGCACCTCGCGGCCGCGTGTCGCGCGCGGCCGCCGCTCCTCCGGACGCGCGTGACTGATGTGGGAGCTGAGCTCGCGGCGCAGCGCGGCGCCGGCAAGCCGTCTTCATTAATTGTGGCGTGGTGGCGCGGCTGCGGGGCGCCGGAGATCTTGATCGCGGCGACGGGCCGGCCGCGCGGCGCGACCAAGACCTCCACGGCCGTGCCGCGCCTCGCCACGACCGCGTTCCTCGCCGCGCTCGGGGTTAGTAACCGCGCGGCGCACGTGGCCGCGGCGCCGCGCCGGGCGCTAGATGTGACGGTGCGGGCCGTGTTACGCGCCGACCTCGCGAAGCGGAGTACACATACTCAGCTCCCGGCGTCGTGTTTATTGGTGCCCGAGGGCGTCGACGAGTGCTGCGTGCCGCTCGACGACGATTAGTGTTAAAAAATAAAAACTTGTTAAACCTTCTTCTCGTACGCGTCCAGCTGGCGCGAGACCCACCGGCCCGTGGCGACCGTCATGCCCACCAGGGCGAGCACGCCGACGCCGCCCGCGACGTAGCACCACCGGGGCAAGGCCACGGTCGCGCCCTTGGCCGCGAGCACGGTCCCGACCGTGCCCGGCAAATAGCCGATAAGCGTGCTCAGGAAATACGCCGGAAATTTCGGCGCCATGGCGCCGTACAGGTAATTGATCGCCGGGGGCATCGGCACCATCCGCAGCAGCAGGAGGATCGCGAAGCCGTCCGCTTGCACGGCCGCGGCGACGGCGCGCAGGCGCCGGTCGGCCGCGATGCGCTGGTCCAGGCGCGGCTTCAGGCGCGTGCGGCCCACGTAGTAGGCGACGCATGCCGCGGACACCGAGCTCCCCAGCATGATCGCGAGCGCGTTCGGCGTGCTGTAGGCCACGCCCGCGGCGGCGGCCAAGGGCACGCTCGGCAGGCCGCACAGTTCCACCGCCATGTAGCACATGACGAAGACGACGGAGCCACTTGGCGTCGCCGTCAAGTCGCGCATGCGGTCGCGCGCGGCGTCGACGGGGCCGCCGCCCCGGATTCGCAACGCGCGTAACGGCGCTGCCGCGGGCCTCGGGCGCGGGAGCGCGGAGGCGATTGTTACACATGCGCAGCAGAGGGCATGTCTCATTGCTCGATGGTCACACAGAGCCTGGACTTGAAACCTTGCGTGCTGACTACTTTATGCGCTTTGACAGCCAACTCAGCACTTGCAGCAGGGCAGTAGTACGCAGCGCCTGAACTGCGGATGATGATTGTAGCGCCAGAGCAGAGCTGAACAGGAGCCCGTGATGATGAACAGGGAGCCCGGAGAGCAAAAACCCGTGCCCGTTTTGGGGGAATTCCACTACTCATCAAAAGTCCGCCGCACCCCTCGGGCGCCCGACCCAGAGCTCCATGCTCACATACTAGCACATTCAACGCCAGCCACCGATTTTATTGGGCCACTCGGCCCCAGTGAAGCCAGCACAGTTCGCCGACGAGGCAGCCCGCGGCAGCCCCACACCGACACGTACCACGGCCCGCGTCATGGCCGAACCGGACATGGACGGGAGCGGGCGCCGCTCGTCCCAGAAGGAGGCGAGCACCGCCCGGCGCGTGCTCTGCTACTCCGATCTAGGCTTTGCGGTCAAGGACAGGAAAACGAAGCAAATGAAGAACATTTTACAGGACGTGTCCGGGCGGGTGGACCGGGCGCGGGTGCTGGCGATTCTGGGCCCGAGCGGCGCGGGCAAGACCACTTTACTGTCTCTCTTAACGTTAAGGGCGCCCGACGGCGAGGCGACGGGCGTCACAACGTTGGGCGGTCGCCCGTTAACGCCGGCCCTATTCCGGAAGCAGTGCTTCTACGTGGCGCAGTCGGCCGAGGAGGCGGCCTGGCCCACGCTCACGCCCCGCGAACAATTAACTTTCGCCCAGACCCTGTTCGAGGCGGCCGGCGCGGACCGGGAGGAAGGGCGGGTCGATGCTGTCTTGAAGCAGCTGGGGTTGGAGTCCTGCGCGGACACGGTCGTGCGTCACGAGTTGGTGCGGGGCGGGTTGAGTGGCGGCCAGAAGAAGCGCTTAGCGGTGGCGGTCGCCTTGATCAAGCGGGCTGTGTGCATGTTCCTGGACGAGCCCACGTCCGGTCTGGACGCCGCGGCGGCCTTGCGGACGGCCACGGCCTTCCGGGAAGTGGCCGACTCGGACGACCTGATCGTCGTCGTGACGATCCACCAACCCAGTACAAGTGTCTTCGCGACGTTTGACCAGTTGTTGCTCTTGAGTGAGGGCCGCACGGCCTACTGCGGCGAAGCTTCGAAAGCGACGGACTACTTCGCGAAACTCGAACATCCCTTACCCCCGTTGACGAACCCGGCGGACTTTTTGTTGGAATTGGTGAACTCGGACTTCGTGCCCCAGGCCGAGGTCCAGCGGCTCCTGGACGCCTGGGCCGCCGCGGACCACGCCGTGGACATGCTCGTCGAGACCGGCGGCGACGACCACTGGGGCCTGACGCCGACGCTCTGCAACACCTTCGTGCCGGTGTTTAAGCGACAGGCGACGTTATTGTCGCGGGATGTCCTGACGTTAGGCATTCGGGCCGTCTGCTTTTTATTTGGCAACCTCTACTTCTCTGCAGTTTATGTCGAGTCTAGAGAACGCCACCAGGACCAAGTGGCCAATAGGATGTGGCTCATCATCTGGTACCTGGGTGTCCCCTCGCAACTGACAGTGCTCGTCGTGTTCGCATTAAACCTGGAAGCGCGGATCGTGCGAACGGAGGTGGCCAACGGCATGGTCGCGCCGTCGGCCTACCTCGCGGCGCGGGCCGTCCTCGAAATCCCCCTCGTCATGTTCCTGGCCTTCGCGGCGCTGGGCCTGCCGGCCTTTGCGGCGATGGACTTCACGACCCACAACAACCGCTTCCTCACGACACTCGTGATCTGGTTCGCGCAGCAGTACTGCTGGGACTGCTACGCCGCGTGCTTGGCCGTGGCCTTCCCGAACCCGTTGTTGGGGGCGGCGCAGTACATCGGGTGCTGGTTCAGCGGGTTTTTGTTCGGCGGGTTCTTGATCCCGGTCAAGGACATCGTGTGGCCTTTGCGAGTGTTCCACTACTTGTTTCCGTTGGGGTACGCCGCTCGAGGCATGACATATAGTGAATTAGTCAACTCCAGGTACGACGCCTGCGACAAGTACGACGTCTCGACGTTCTGCTTCTGCGACGACCCTACCAAAGGCTGCGGCGGGCGGGAAGTATTGCGCCACCTGAAGATCATCTACCCCCTTTTTTCGGACAAGAACACTCTACTTTTAGATCTGGTCTGGCCCCTGGGCCTGGCCTTCCTCGCGAAGATGACGGCGGTCTTCCTCTTCGCCCAGTCGTGCCGCGGCACGGCCCTCAAGACCAAGCCCGCCAACAAGGTCGCCAACGGCCACTGAGCCCATTCGCCGCGGGACGCTTCGGGCGTTCCCCCCATGTACACTCCCCAACCCGGCGGCTTCCTCCCCTCACATTATTAGTTAATCATAACGTAAGTGTCTGGAACATAACTACGAACGCCATCGCCGCATATTTAGTACAAAACTTAGGCCGGCGGCGGCCTACCACTTCCGCATGCCCTTCCTCCAGTCGAAGTCGTCGTCACTGGACTCGTCCGCTTTCAAAATACGCCCCTCGCGCTCGTGGATGACCCGGGCCTGCATGGCCGCGGCCTCCTGCGCCAGGGCGGACTCCTTGCCGTGCGAGATAGTCAACCGCACCAGCGCTAATAAAACGTGGACCTGGGCCTGCCGCGCGTTCCCCAGCAGCGTCTGGAGCTTCGCGCACCGCAGGCGGTGCAGCGCCGTGTACGGGTGACCCGGAGACCAAAAGCCCTCGAGCCGCGCGACGGCCTCCGCCTTTTCGCCCGCTTGGTCCCAATCCTCCGCCTTCAGATGGACCTCCAGCGCGTCCCGCTGCGCCCGTAACGAGTCGCGCGCCGCCTCCCGCGCTTTTGTAGAGAAGGCGCACTCGTCGCACGTACAAACGAAGCCGTAGCTCCTTCTCAACTGGTCCCGGCGGTCCGGGGCCAATAGGTCGGCGTACTCGTGTGTGAGTTCTGAGCCCTTTTCAACGTCTCGGAGGACCGCGTATTCGAGGCACGGCGGTTTTGCTGGAGAAAACCGGAACCGTGGCCAAATAGTGGGCCGGCAGCAGTGATTTGCTGCGGTCACGTCCCGCGGGTAGAGCGCGACGCCGACCTCCCTTAATTCGTCGTCGCACACGGAGTGCGCGTTGCGCTCCAAGACCGCGAGCACCAGCGCGCACAGATTTTCGTCGGCGTCGCCGCTCAGCGCCTGGACGACGCGCGCCGCCGCCCGCAGTTCGTCGTCGTAGGGCTCCGGCTTCCGCCTGAGGGCGCGCACGTATTTTAGCACGGCGCCGTCCTTTCGCGCCCGCCGCACGACGCGCGCCGCGAGCAGACACGTCGGCAAGAGCTTCTGCAGCGCAGCCGCGGCCGCGCACTCGCCGCACGCCACGTGGTCCGCCGCGGCTTCGGACGTGGCGCACGCCCGGCCGCAGTAGATCACCTTTCCGCAGCCGCCGCGGCAGGCCACGCTCTTATCGACGGGCGACAGGCACGCGTCGCACCGCGGGCCGTCGAAGCCCCGCGCCGCGTGCGCGACCGGCGCCCGGCGCAGGACCGCGGCCCCGGCGGCGAGCGTCCGCCGCGCGAAGAGGCCGACGCCGACGCCTTCGCCGCGTTGCTTTATAGAAACGTCGTCGTTGATCGGCGTTTCGTCGCTCGGCGCTTGCGGTTCGTCCTGAAACGACCAGCGCGTTGGCCCCTCTTCGGTGGGCTGGAGGGTGATGCCTTCGGGCTTGCTCGTGGTCGCTGCGGCTGCGGCCTCTTTTTCGAGGGCTGCCATCGCGGCGCGTACCAGGCTGCTCTCTGAGCTTGCAAATTGTCTGCTCGCGATGGCTTTCTTGCAGGACGCAAAACCAGCTTGCGGCCCTCGCACAAGCGTTTGGCGATGGCTGGCGCAAAATGGTGAGGCTGCTCAGCCCGTGTGGTAAAACCCGTCCAGGATGCTCAAAACGGGTTCCGTGCATACGTGGGACAGAGTGAAGTAAAACAGCACATGCCACCCACTGCCAGCAAGTCATCGGCTGTGGATCGCTCCTGATAATCTCACCCGCAGTGCTTGGCTATCGTTTTGGCCCCGAGAGCATCTCATTGGCCCACAGAGCAATTGTCAATATCCCCAGGAGAACAGAGCAAAATGATGCACCGCCTCGTCTCCGCATTCCTCGTCGTCGGCGCGCTGTCGTTCAGTCCCAAGGCAGCGCTGCACAAATCCGTGACGTTGCACGCGTCCGCGGCGGACGTCGAGGCGCTGTCCGCGCGCCTCGGCGACGCGGCGGTCCTCGACGCCATGTTTTTGGTCGACGGCGAGCCGCGGCAATTTTTGAGACGCGAGCAGTTCACCAAAGCCCTGGTCGACGCGGCGGGCCCGCCGCTCAGCCAAGACGTCGCGGACGAGTGCTGGGTCGCGTTCGGCGGGTCGCCCCGGCAGGCCGCGAAGAAGAAGGAGGACAAGGGCTTCTTTGGGAACTTCGCGGCCCAGCTCGCGGAGAACGCGGGCGGCACCAAGGACAAGCGCGACAAGGACCAGTGGGGCAACCCCATCGCTGGCATGACCATCATCTCCCCGGGCGTCATCGTGGCCGAGCAAAAAACGATCCTCGCGGCGATGGCGTCCGGCGACACGGGCCGGAAATACACGTAAGTAGACCTAGAACGAGGGAACGGCAGGGGCGGGTGCCTACAACGTTGCGATGAACGATGTGGTGGGGAATGGAGGGGGGGGACAGGGACGCCGCGTCGTCGTCTACATCATGGCGGCGATGCCCAAGCCCGTGAGCACGGCCATGAGGACCTCCGGTACGTAGTGCATCGGGTACTTCGTGGGCAGGCCAGGCGAGAGGTAGCCGAACTTGGCGTTCCACGGGTAGAGGGCCCCGACGGCGCACGACATCGCGGTCGCGACCGGCACGGCGTCCTCCGTGGAGAGCTTGAAGAAGACCAGGTAGACGATAGTAAGGAACGCGCTCGACGAGCCGCGGATCCAGAACTGGAGTAGCGGCGTCGCCGGCGCGTTGAAGTGGTCCGTGACCATCTTGGCCGGCACGAGCAGCATCTGGGCGCCGTACATGCCCATGACGCCGCAAAAGATCTTGATGAAGAGCTCGGGTTCGATGATCGCCATGGTGCTGATGATTTGCTGCGGGGGGGCTTGACTCTCAATCTCGAGCCGCGGATGGGCGCCTCACGCGCGCGTCCGCGGGTGGGCGCCTCTCACGCGCGCGTCCGCGGATGGGCGCCTCTCACGCGCCGTGCGCGTCCAACGCGGCCTCTCGCCGCAGACCTTCCACACCTGTGGTCGGTCTGTCTATCTCGACGACCCGTCGAGACTCGAGAGTACCGGCCCCAGTCGCTGCCGCTTTGCGAGCGCGCTTAGGAGAGTGGAGAAGGCCGCAGTTGGGGAAAAATGCCTCCCGCGGCGCCTGAAGGCTACATCCGCCGCGTTTTTCGGTCGCCAGCTTTTGAGCTGATTTTACGAACAACAGCAGAATTTGGTTTGCGACGCGCGCCGCACGTGCTTCGAGTCAGTTAATAATGAGGAACTGGGAGAGCAGAAGTGAAACCCGCACGAGAAGTGGAGTTACCCGACCGCCGCAGCCCTCGCGAAACATCCCTCGTCGCACCCCCCGCCGTCACCTGGCAAAGGCAACAGGGCTCCGGCGTCGCACTAGGACATCTTAGGCTAACCTGGCTCGCAGAGCGCAACGCCTCTCCCAGCCTTTTCGCGCAGCGACAAGCAAGAGCGACACCCAGTGATATCCATACGCCTGCACGAGGCAGCCCGCGTGCGCAGCACGACGAGGGGCAGCAAACGCTGCAACAAACGAAGACAGCAACATGCCGGTCCTCGTCATCGAGCCGACGCGCTCGCGCGCGGCCTTCACGCCGACGCCGAGCAAGAAGAAGCGGCGCGGCACGGGCACGCCCTTCGAGGAGGCCGCGGTGCGCACGGTCGAGCTCGCCGCCGATAATTTCCACGAGGACGCGCGCGCGTCGATGGTGCACTGCAACCGCTACCTCTGCGCCCAGCAGATGGCGGACAAGAAGATGAGCGGGGGCATCAAGCAGGACACGACCGGCACGGTCGCGCGGCTGCTGGGGGACGCGCGCCAGTTCGGCGGGGCGGTCTTCGGGGACCAGTGCATGGTCATGGAGGGCGACACCCTGTTGCACCTGTTGCTTCGGAACGACGCCCACAAGGACACGGTGGAGGCCTGCTTACGAGGGGGCGCGGACGTTTCTGCCGTGAACGCGAGGGGCGAACAGGTTTTAGGGTTAGCGAAGAAGGCCGCGGCCCGGTCCGGCCAGAAGCGGCACCACGGCCCGGGCGCCTCCGCGGAGGCCCGGGAGCGGCGCCTGCACGCCGAAGGTGTTGTAGTAGTTATTGAAAAAAGCGCCGCCCGGCGGAACCCCTCGGGGAAGAAGCAGGTCCAGCGGCGCGCGCGGTTGAATCCGGGCGGCCCGCGTTCTCCCAACTCGCCCGCGTCGTCTAGACGACGGCGGTCCGCCTCTCCCATACGACCGCGGACGGCGCCCGAGATGAGCGCGTCCAAGGAGGTGGACGCGTGGCGGCGGGTGGCCTCGCGGGCCCACGTCGCCGCCGACGCCATCGAGCAGCGCTTCCGGGACGCGTGGACCGCCGAGGACGCGGAGAAGGCGGCCCGGACGGCCCAGAACGACGACGTGGTGGTCGCGGCGGTCCGCGGCGCCGTGGCCGAGGCGCTCACGGCACGGGGCGAGGACGACGACGTGCCTGAAAGAGCGACGGCGCGCCTGGACCGTGACCTGGAACACGTCAAGGCCGAGAGAGATGTGGCGCGGGCCCGCTTCAACCGGGTCAAGAAGGCGTACGACGAAGTGAGCGAGGAGCGCCGGAAGCGGGAGGAGCAGATCGAGCGGGACCGCGTGCGGCGCATGAACCGCCAGGCGCCGGAGAACGCCACGACGGAGCGACTGGTACGGCAGAAACTAGAAAGAGAGCGCGACGACGCGCGGCGCGAGGTTCAGGAGCTCGTGAGCGCGCTACGGGACGAGCGCCGGGCCTTCGACACGCACAGCGACCAGGGCGCCCGGGTCCGCGAGAAGCTGAACGAAGAAAATAAGAAGTGGCGCGAATGGTACAAGCAGAAGGGCGACTCCCTGGAGCGCTTCGGGCGGCGCAAGGTCCAGGCCGAGATCGATGCGACACGAGCGCGGCTGCGGGACGTACTAGATAAGGTGAGTGCCTCCGAAGCGGCAAACGTCCGCCGGTCGCAGGAGCTCGACGCCCGGGAGAAGACCCTGAGGACCATGAACGGCAGCGACGTAAATGACGAGCAGCGCTGGGGGCGCAGTCTGCGGTGCGAGCTCACGGACGCCTCCGTGAGTGACGCCACGCGGATCACCTCCCAACTGTTGGCCAACGACGACGCGAGCCGGGCGGCGGCGTTCCGGACGCCCGCCGACGTGTTCCTCAAGCAGGTCGAGGCCGCGCGCAACGTCGACGCCCCCGTGGCTTTTATAAGTGCCGACGGGTGCGCCTACGCCCCGACGGGCGCCTCGCGCGAGGGCCGGGCCGTCTACGCGTCCAAGGACGGCGCATCCCTCGCGTTTAGTAGGGACCGGTGGACCTGGCGCTCGGTTTCTGGCGACGTGGTCTGCGCGTCGGCCTCGGATGCTTTGCTCCCTCCGTTGACAGATTGGGTCAACGCCGACGGCGACGCCGACCCGAACTGGTCCTTGGCGGAGGTTGTGCATCACCAGAAGCAGAGCGAGTTCCCGACACCCCTGGATCTGCGGCTCATGGAGGTCGACGCTTTACAAAAAGCCGTGGCGCTCGAGTCGCTGGCCTGCGCGCGCCTCGACGCGCAATTAGCTGACGGCGCCGCCGACGGCGTTTCCCGGAAACAGTTGGAAGCAAAGCGCGACCAGGTCCGGGCGTCGCGGGACGCTTCATTAGCCCGCTTGGCCGACCAGGTCTTCGTCCAGACGTGCACGAGCGTCGCGCCGGACCTGAGCGAGACCTGCAAGCGGTACGACGCCCTGTATCGCAGTCTCTTGTCGCGCGATCCAAGTGCGCTCGTGAACTTGAGACAAATCTGTAGTAAAATGGCGCCCCACGCGGAGAAGAAATTGCGGCAGCGGCTCTCGAGCGACGCGTTGCGCTTCTGCTTTTCTTCGCAACGCACGTCGGCGGCGCCCGCGGACGCGTACGATGTTAGGTTCGCTTTGGGTCTGTTGAAGGACGCTGTAAACCTAAAGCCCCAGTTTGACGATGAACTGCGACGCATCGGGGCCGAGGCCGGCGCCACCGTTTTGATCGCGCCCGTGAAGTCCCTGGGCCGGGCCTTCGCCAAGGTCCACGAGAAGTACGGCGGGCGCTACGACGGCGTGACGGACCTGGTGCGGGGTACTTTGCAGTGCGATTCCCTCCAGACGCTGGAGGCGTGCGCCAGGGCCCTGGCGCAGTCGGTAACGTTCAAGGTCGTCCGGGTGAAGAACCGGCTGGACCCCGCCTTTACGAGTGGGGACGGGTACCGCGACGTCCTGTGCAACGTGAAAGTTGGTGCGGCGCGGGACGCGTGCTGCGTCGGCGAGGTGCAGTTGAACCTAGCCCCCTTCGTGGACATCAAGGAGGGCGCCGGCCACGCGTGCTACGAGGCGGCGCGCGCGATCCACCACGCCGAGAACGACCGGCACGTCGGCACGGCCGCGAGCTGGGCCTTGAGGGCGCGCGAGCGGTGCACGGCCGACGAGGCGCGGCCCCTCTGCCTCGCGGAGCGGGTGGCGAGCGGGCAGTTGACTGCTCTAGCCCTCAAGGCGGACGCGTCGACGCCCTTCCCGGGGCGCGAGGACCTGCGGCGGTCCCTCGAGTCGCCATTCGTGCGCTTGCGGACGCTGCGGTTGGACGGCCTGAACGGGTTCCTGGAGATGGTCCTCACCCCTAATGCGCTGGTGGCTCTATCCAACTGTCTGGAGGAGTTGGTCGTCGGGGGCAAGGACCTGGGCCCCCTGCCCGACCTGTCTCAATTGAAGCGGTTACGGGCGGTGCGGCTGCGCGGCGCGCGCGGCCCCCTGGACCTTGATCAATTGTCGAACGGTGTGCAATCCCTGACCTGCACGTCCTGCCGCGGCTTCGGCAAGCTGCCCAGGGACTTGGGCCGGGTCTTCCCCCAGCTCCAAGCCCTAACCTTGCGCCAGTGCCAGCTCGAGGGTGCGTTACCGGGGTACTTCGGCGACGCGTCCCGGTTCCCCAAGCTGCGGCGCTTGGATTTATCTTCCAACGCTTTAACAGGCTACGTGGACGCGGCCCTCTTCCGGGGGCCCAGTCTGGAGAGCGTGGACGTCTCCAAGAACGCGTTGAAGGGCGCGGAGCCCTCCGTCGACGCGGTGGTGTCCTTAACGGTGAACCTCGGCGACCTCAAGACGCACGGCAACGCGTGGGACGAGGGCGGCGGCGTGGAGGTCATCCGCTTCGACGAGGTCGCCAATGCCCTCGCGCCGCCGCCGCCGCCGGCCGCCGTCGCCGGGCCCGGCGGCGACCCGCGCCTGCTCGGGTTCTACCACGTCCGCGGGTCCCGCCAGAACCGCGCGCGGTACTGCGCCGCGTCCGGCGCGTCCATCGAGTTCCGGGCGGCGGGCCCGGCGCTCGGGCCCCACTGGGCGTGGTGCCTCGCCGACGGCGCCGTCGTCGCGACCGCGCGCCCGGACGACGCGCCGTCGGAGACGCAGTGGCGCGCGACCTACGGCACGACGCTGCTGACCGGCGCGGCGCCGCCGCTGGAGTTCTCCGCGCCAAGCGACGCGCCGCTCTCGCTGTCGCCGGTCAAGGAGTCGCAGCCGGAAATGACGGAGACGACGGCGACGTTCTCCGCGTTCTAAGATTTAAGTACGATGAGTCGTAGTCGTAGATTAGCCGGTTGCGGTCGGGATATTGTGTCCGCTAAAACTCGTCGGCGTCCGCCTAGACGGGTTTTTAACGTTTGTGCCTAGCCGGCCGTGGACAGGACCAACAAGACCGACGGCACGCCAGGCGGGTAAGCACACGCGGACCACCGCGGCCACCTGCACCGCGAAATTCGAATACGACCTAGGCGTCGCGCGAGACATACTAGGAGAACTCCGGGAGAGGGGTTCGCCCGGGCCGCCGACGTAAGGCTATCTACCCATACTTACCGCCTAAGCGCCTCCGCCTCGGCCCGCGCCTTCTCCTGCCGCTCCTTGAGCGCCTCCTCCTCCGCGATGAAGTCCAGGACTCGGTCCAGGGCGTAGCGGCCCTTGGCCGCGGCGCCGCCGCGGTTCACCCGGCGCTCGTCGTCGTCCAGCTCCGCGATGCCCCGCCGGTGGGCGCTCGCGTTGCGGGCCAGGTCCTTGCGGAACGATAATTTGGCGGCGTCGATCTCTTTCACAAGGCCCGCGTAGATCTTTTTCGCTTTGCGGCGCGGCGCGGCGACGTGCGTGTTGACGCCGCCCGTTGTGCACCAGGGCACCGGGTCCGTGCGATCCACGTTGTTCGTCCGGCCTAAGCGGGGCTTCTCCATGAACTGGTTCATCAGGGCCGAGCGCGCAGCCGCGTCGAAGCGCCCCCGCGGCTGCCGCGGCAGGAGCGTCGTCCGCCCCACGGGCGGGTCGGGCCTGAAGCGCAGCTCGTGGCGCGCGCCCGTGAGGCGTTCGACCGGTTCCGGCGTCCGCGGGCGCCGCCGCCGCGGCGGCATGACAACGACCTCGCGGCCCGCGCGCCGCGCCGCCAGCAGCTCGTCGCCGTCCGACGTGGGCGGCCCCGTGAAAATCAAAGAAGCCACCGCCGACGCCGGCACCGTGATGGGCGCCGGCGGCGCTTGTACAACACTCAGTTCCGAAAACTCGTCCACCAGAAGCTCCTCGTCGCTCTCCGGTTGTGTAAGCGGCGGGAGCGAATCGGGGGCGTCCATATCTTCATCAATTTCGTCCGGGAGAATGGTTGCGCGCATCGCGAGCACGGACTCGGCGCAGCAGTCCGCGCCCGTCAATATCGTGACGCACTGGCGGTACAGCAATCGTTTGAGCGTGGTCGTGTACATGTTCCGCGACCCGGGGCAGAGGTAGTGGAAGCCCGCGGAGATACTCGCAGCGATGGCGTAGGGGTAGAAGCGGAAGAGGAAGTCCCGGTTCGTGGCAAATCGTTCGTCCGACAAAAGTTTGACGTATAAAGTAGCGACCCGCCGCAGCAAATGGGCCTGGGCCTTCTCGGACGCTTCCTGGAAAAATCGACAGTGGCAGTACCAGTACATGTACACGAGTAAGTGGCAGGATAATTGACAAGTGGTGAATCTTTTAAAAAATCGAGCGCCGCTTGGTAGGACCAACCCCTCGCACACATACGTCAAAAGGAGCTTGGGGTTCATCTCCGTGGCGGCTACAGAAATGGGGAAGCGCTCGCTGCCGGCCGGCGGGGGCCTCCGCTGCTCGAACTCCTCGTCGGACGCCTCTTCCAAGGCCCTCATTTCTGCTTCTTCCGCGTCGTCCGGCGTCAAATAGACCAATTTGTTGACGTCGCGCATGATGTAGGGCTCGCAGTTGCGCGACAGGCGCTTCTCGCACTTCGCCCGCGCGTGCCGGTCGCCCCTTCCATCAGCTTTGAGCGACGGCCTCCGCTCTTTTTTGATGCCGAAGAGGTGCCCCGCGCCCTCGTCGATGTATGCTTCCAGGTGCCGCCCCTTCTCGGTGGTCGAGGCGTGCCGCCACGTCACGGTGGGCGACGAACCTTCATTAGGTAGGAACTTGGACCTGTGCCGCCGTTTCCCCCGCTTCATCTCCTGCTTGATGTCGTCCTCGATGGTCGTCACCATTTGAGAGCATTTGTCGGTGTGACAGTCGCGGTCGGCGACCGTCGCTTCTAATCGCTCCGTGGACTTGGCCGAGATGCGCTGCATGCGGCCCATCAAAGCCTCGACCAGTTCGTACTGGCGCTGGGACTTCTCCGGGCCGCTCAGCTCGGGCTCGTCCATCATGGTGAGTTGGTGTAGTTTGGGGCTGCCTCTTGGCGGGTGTCTAGCTGCCCGATGGCGTCTGCTGGAGCGTTCCAGGTCCTCAGCGCGAGCGATGCCTATGACGTGTACGTGGCCGCGGTGAAAAGATTGGGAGTGCTTTGGCAGCGAGACGAGGCGCTACTTTTTGCCCCGCGCACCTCGGCCGGCTTGACCCCTGCGCGCGGCTAAGATAGTGTATCTGGGGGAGAAAGAAGTCTCTCTGGGCGTCTGCGACTCGTAGTTTGAGGCTCGGTGGGGTGACCGATGGCAGCATCTTGGCAGCACCCGTTGCAGGCGCTACGAAGGCAGCGTGCTGTCGCGCGCGCGAGCCTAAGCCGCGCAAACAAAGCTGCGCAAAGCGACGTAGGGGCAGCCACAACAACGACAGCAACGCGATGGCCGAGCTGCGCTTCCAGAACGCCCAGCAGGGCGGCAGCTCCATGGCCGGGTTGCTGGGCCGGCCCCAGGTGCCGCCGGACGCGGCGTTCCGGGCCTTCCGCGCGAGTGAGGGCCTGCCGGCCGTGCGGGGCGCGACGCCGCGCGAGGACGACCGGACGCCGAGCCCCGAGCCGCCCCAAATCGAGGAGGTCGGGGACACGCCGTACGACCCGGCATATGACACGGCGTACGACACGGCGTACGACACGAGAGATCGGCCGCTCGTGACGCAGCCGCCGTTGCTAGATAAGGAGGCGCCCTATTTATTGGAGCTGAAGCGCACGGAGCTGGAGATGGAGGTGCAGCGACGGACATTGCGGGAATTGCAAGCGGAAGTTAAACTACTAAGGGAGGCGCGGTCGCTGGAGGCGCGGAACGAGGCCCCGGCGACGCAGGCCGTGTACGCCGTCGCGGCGCGCCAGGCCGCCGACGAGCGGACCATGGAGGGTTACGGGCATTTGCTCAAGACGCTGGGCGGCCGCTTGAAACAGTTGGAGCAGCGGACGGAAGGGACCATTGAAGGGGGCGTGCAGCGTCTGGAATTACTCGAAAGGCGCCTGGGGAACGTGCACGACGTGGATCGATTACTACAGAACCAGCGGAAGACGATGCACGACCAGTCGGAGCACTCGGCGATGATCGAGCTGACGAAGCACGACGTCGACCAGGTGCAAGTGGACTTGCAAGACGTGCGGAGCGAGGCCGTCAAGGCTGTTTCTCGAGTGCAGTTAGTCCGAGAGATCGGCGAGGACCGCATCAAGGACATGGAGACTCGGATCGCGTTCGCCCAGGACACGGCCATGCGCAAATTGAATGATGAAGCATTGGTCAGACGAGAACAGTTGAACGACGTGGAGCAGCGCGGGTCGGACCTGGCGGGGCAGGTCGAGGACCGGGGGAGGACGCGCGTGGACAAGGTCATGAGCGAGGTCGTAAGTACCAAGGCGGAGGTCCACCGGGAGGTGGAAGACAGAAGGGTGGCGGTGCAGGGGGCGCTGGACGACTTGGACAACAAGTGGAATGCGCTCCAGGAGATCCGGGAGTCCGACCTTGCGACGAGAAGTGACGAAGCGGAAGCTTTGAGGACCGCGGTTGCTTTAGCGCATCGGACCACGGTGCAACGCGTCGATGACTTGAGTAGGCAGGTGGAGACTGCAAGCGTGTCGTTCGAGGCGGTTACTACACGAGCGCTAGCAAGATCTTCTAGTAGAATGTCCACGAACGAAAAGCGCTACGCGGAGAAGTTTGGGGAACTAGAACAGGTTTTAAGTGCCGAGATCGCGGCGCGCCGTTCCGGAGCCCAGAAGCTGGCCGGGCGCCAGATGGCCTTTGAAGATGCCGCTCGAGCGGACCTCGTGGCGGCGTCGTCGCGCCTGGGGAAGCAGCTCATGGACATGGTCGACGACTTGGGCGACGCGACGCGCGAGATGCGCGAGACGGCGCTGCGGGTCGCGAAGGGACTCAGTGAGTTGCGCAAATATATGCACAGGCTGGACCATAAGAGAGGGCAACATGTCCGAGACTGCATGAACGCCCAGGCCGCCGTGCGCACCGCGGAAAGAGCCGACGACTACTGGCGCTTCCAGTTGCTGGACAAGCGCGTCCAGTTCTTCGAGCACACGGCCCTGCCGGCGCTCGACGCCAAGCACGAGGCGCGGTCGAACGAAGTGCGCGCCGAGGCCGAGGCCTGGTACCACTCCGCCACGACGCAGGCGCGGGACCTGGGCCAGCAGCTCCAGGATAACCTGGACGCCGCGGTCTCTAACGCTTCTGAAGCGTTATGGTCGTCGGAGGCGCGCGGCTTCGCGGCCCTGGCGTCGCTCGACGAGCGGTCGACGCGTGCCTTACGCGACGCCCGCCTGACGCTCAAGGCCACCATTTCATCAGAAGCGTCCCACGCGGCCCAGGCGACGCGGGACGCTTTTACGACCGCCGCGTCCGCGACCTCAGCCCTGGCTTCAAGTACGAGAGCCATGGTCAAGGAGGTCTGGACCTCCCTCTCTCTGCTGGACGTGCGCGAGACGCACGACGTCCGTGACGTGCGCCAGGAAATTGGAGACTGCTACTTCAAAGCCGCCCAGTTTTCGACGGATTTAGTAACCGAAGAGTCCGGGCGCCGCCGGGACCACGTCACGCTCACGAAGACGACGCTGGCCGCGACGCAGAACGCCATCGCAGCGGCCCAGGGCGCCATCGCCGACGCGCGGAGCGCGGATTTAGATCGCGCCCTCGTGGAGGCGCGGGAGGCCTACGCGAACGACGCCGTGGCCGAGGGGCGGGCCGCGCGCGCGGCGGCGCGGGCCATGGTCGAGGCCGAAGGGCGGGAGCGACGGGTAGCCGACGAGGACTACGCCGAGCAGTTAAGGGAGCTCATCGGGGAGACGGCCTCCCGACTTAAAGTTCAGGCGGAGGCGTTGGTGGAGGCGTGTCGGCGGGAGGCCTCCGATAAGTTAATGGAGGAGGCGGGGAACCGGGACGCGCTCGGAAGAGGTCTAAGGTTGGAGGCCGAGGAGGCGTCGCTGGTCCTGGAACGGCGGACGGGCGCCGCCGGCGTCCTGGACGATCTCGTGGACCGGGTCGCGGACCAGGCGCAGCGGCGCAGGGACGCGACGCAGGATGACGAAGTGGCGGCGTGCGAGGCGCGGTCGAAGCAGCGCTTTAACTTATCCGCGAAAGCTCTGAAGGCCGAGGCCGCTTATAGGGCTCTGCAGGAGGATGATATTAGAAGACGGTTCACGTCCGTGACGGCGCTGGACGCCGTCGTGCATAGGATCGCGGACAACGAGGCCGCGGCGCGCCGGGCCGCGCTGGGCCGGGAGCTGGCCCGCGTCGCGACGGAGAGCGAGTCGCGCGACCAGGGCCTGGCGGCGGCGCTCGCCGTGGAGCGCGACGAGCGCGAGAAGCAGCACGAGGCGGACGCGCGCGAGCGCCTCGTGTCGCGGTCGCTGCGGCGGGCTCAAAACGAAGTCCACGACAAGGAGGTGTGCCAGTCCTTCGAGGACCTCGGCGAGCGCCTCGACACGAACGTCACGTTCCTGGGCGAGCGCGTCGACGCGGCCGAGGAGGCGCGGGAGGAGGGCGACACCGAGCTGGGCGAGCGCGTCGACGCTGAGGCGGAGGAGCGACGGGACGCGGTCGCTGCGGAGAAGGAGGAGCGGGAGCAAGCGATCGACGACCTCGACGAGCGCGCCCAGAACGCGTTGCGCGCGGGCTTCTCGGACGTGGCGCGGGACGTGCATCGCGTCGAGTCGTCGCTCCGGGCCGCGGTCGCGATGAATCGTTCCGAGGGCGCGCTGGCGCGGGGCCGCGCGTCCTTGAATGCGTCGAAGCAGTCCGCGTCGCTGGCGCGGTACTCGCTGGACACCGTCTCCGCGCGCGAATCAAGCGACGTCGCGACGAAGAGCGCGTTGGACGCGGCCGTCGCCGAGGAGGCCGAGGCGCGCGAGAAGCGTGTGGAGGAGGTGGAGGAGAACCTCAAGGACCTGATGGAGGCCGAGAAGGAGGTCCAGGAGGCGCTCACGGAGAAGGTCGTCGCCGAGAGCGAAGCGAGGAAAGAGGACGCGGTATCTAGTGCCCAGCGTGCGACGGACCTGGAAGCGGCGCTGACGGAGCGGATCGCGGCCGAGGCGTCGTCCCGGGACACGGCCGTGGCGGCGTTGACAGACGACGTGGACGGCGTCCGGACGTCCGTGGCGGAGGCCAGGGACGCGGCGGCGGCGCGGGCCGAGAAGCTGCAGGAGGAGCTCACGGACAAGATCGAGGACGAGACGCTGAACCGCAACCAGGTGCTGGGCGTCGTGCGGAACGCGGCCGAGAGCTCCCAGAAGGCCGCGGCGGACGCGGCCAAGGGCGTGGGCGACGAAGCGGCGACGCGCGCCGCGGCCGTCGACAAGGTCCAAAAGGACGTAGAGGCGCTGCGGAAGGACCTCAAGGGCGTGGCAGCGAAGATCCCCGCTAAGACGCCCGAGAGCGCCCCCGGGGACTAAGAAGCGATTTATTACTCCGCTCAACCGTAGGCTCCCGGCCCCGGGCCGTCGTCATCTACTCTTCTGCGGACCGATGACCGCCGCCCGAAGCTGAAGGCGGACCCATTCTTCTGCGTGGAGACGACCTGCCGGCCCATCGACGAGTCCGTGCGGCACCGCATGGGCCCGGGGCCGCTGCGCTCCGTGACCACCTCGTGGCGGTGCTTCATCGTCACGGGGATGCCGAAGCGCAACCGAACAGCTTTAGGGTACTTGTCCATGTCGAAGGACCCGGGGCCGGGGTTGGCGTGGTTGTCCGCCTTGACTTCCTCAATCTTGGGCGCCATCGTGTACTGGGGCGCCCAGGGCGCGTTCGGCGACGACGACAGGCGCAGGAACGAGTCCTCGCGGCACGTGAAGGACTCGTCCGGCTTCCGCGCGATGTGGGTGCGGCCGCCCATCTTGGCCGCCGGCGACGACGGCCGCCGACTCAAGACCTGGCGGCCCATCGTCGAGCCCAAGCTGTACCGGTCGGGCGCCGGCTTGCTCCGCTTCTCGGTTTCCTCCGGGTCCTGGCCCCACGTCTCCTTCCCGAAGCGGCCGCCCTGGGCGCGCTTGTACGTGCCCGCCTTCTCCCCGATGCCGCCCGGGATGTGGTAGGCGCCCGGCGCCGGCGTCTTGTGCGTGAACGGGGTGGGGACTTCGTGGCGGGCCTTGATGCTGGCCACGCTGTCGGTCGGGCACCGGGACGTCTGCTTGAAGGCTTGCATGACCGGCATGGTGGCTGGCTGCTGTTGCGCGCTGAGCGCTTGTGTGCTTGTTGTAGGGCTGCCCCGTGGCGTGGAGAGGCGCCGCGACAAGGTCGAGCTGCGCGTGGAGGTGCTGGCGTGTTGGTTTTTGTAGCGGCAGTCTTAGAGATCCGGAGAGCGTCGAATTTGGACGTCAAGTTCGGAGAGCTGCGTTGAAAAAATCTCGTATTTTGGACGGAGAAGTCGCAGTCCATCTCTGAAGCGTCTTCGTATCCTGTGCGGTGGAGATGGGATGTGTGGAGACCCATGGGTTTATGCAAATACCAAATGCCGAAAACTTGACGGGTTTCTTCCGGATGGAACTCACAATCCTCAAAGCACCACGTGCGTACGCTGTGCCCGTCGGCGAGCGCCAGCGTCCAAAATTACGCGTCGCGGATGGCCCGTGATCCGCGAACGTCCAGGACGCCCCTCGCGCGGCCAAGCGCGCGTACGGTAAACTTGAAGGCTGAGCGGCCCAAGGCGACTCACGACGAGGATCCCACGGTCACGCCGACGCCGGCGCCGACGCCCAAGCCGACGCCGGCGCCGGTCAAGTTCGTGTGCCCGGAGGCGTACGAGTGCGTGCTCGGCGCCTATCCGGACACGTGTCTCCAAGCTTTAATGGGTTACAACGCTCGTGTCAGGAGCTACCCACAAGCTCTCGCCGCAACCTACGCTTCGGCCAGATGGGGGACGCGGGCTGCTGCTGCGGTGCTTGGGGCTGCGATCCATTTTAAACAGCCAAGAAAGGGTCCTCAAGGCGATCCCCACCGCCGTGCCTTCGTCGTACCCTTCCCCAGGAAGTTCCCTCCCCCGTCTCCGTGACGCTCGCGCCTGCCAGGTGCTGAGTAACACGACTTCCCCCGAGGTTCTATATTAGTGACAACACTATTTAGTGTTGCAGTGTTACTGCCCTCCGCCACGCGCCAAACGCGCCACTTCGACCTTTACCTCTTCTAAATGAAGAGCCGGACTAGTACAGGAACAATGGACATTTACCACACACATTTGACGCTCACCGCCGCTTCCCCTTCTTCGATCCGTGGCGCCGCGACCCGCCGCCGGAGTAGGCCGCGACGCGCGGCATCGGGAGCAGGTCCAACGCGTTTTCCGGCACCGAGTAGACGTAAATGAGGGCGTGGCCGTGCGTGCCGCCACCGCCCGCAGCCACCTGGCACTCCTTGACGAATGACTGGAGCGCGACTTTGTCTCTGTTATGCTTGTCTTGGTCCAGTTCCGACTGCACGTCGGCAACGTCATCAGGCCCTTCCGCGGCGGAGAGGCGGCTCCCGACTGCGCGCAGCGATGCAAGCTTTGCGTCGACGGAGATGCAGCGCGGGGAGCCCTCGCCGTGCTTGACGAGGCACACCCTTCTCAGGCCCGCGGCCTCGAGCGCCGAGACGCATCGCGTCACGACATCGGCGCGCTTCGGCGCCATCGGCGCCGCGCAGTGCACGTACGGAATCAAAGTTTTGTCGTGGTGGTCGTCGGCGGCCAAGGCGCGCGCTATGCCGGCGCCGGCGGCCATGCCCGCACGCACGGCTACCTCGACGTCGTCGGTCGTCTTGACTAATTTCGAGAGGGCGTCGGCCGCGGCGGACACGTCGTCGCAGACGACCGGTGAGCGGGCGTCCCAAACGGTGTCGACCAGCTGGATCGCGCCGTCGCCGCCGTAGACCTGGGCGAGCCAGGGGACGCCCGCGGCCGCGGCGCGCGCGCGGGGCGTGGGCCGGTGCCTATCGACCGTCTCCACCGTCACCACGTCGGCGGCAAAGCCGCGGCGCCGCAGCGCCGCGGCCACCGCCAGCGCCCGTCTTAAGTTCCCTTCCTCGTCGACGACGAGCACGTCCAGGGCGTGCGGCTCCGCCGCGACGGCCCGCCCGTCGAGCGCCGCCGCCGCCTTCACGGCGTCGAGCTCCGCGGGGCTCGGGCGCGCCGCGTCCAAATCGAGACGGAACCCCGCGGCGACGACGGCCGCGTCCGCCAGCGACGCGCGCTCCACGGGCGCGACGTGCCTCGCGACGACGTCGCCGTAGCAGCCGCCCACGGCCACGACCCGGTCGTTCGTCCGCACCTCGAAGAACATGCCCTCGCGCTCGTAGGGCGCCTCGGCGATCAGGGTCTCCTCCACGACGATGGTCGTCAGGGCCTCGACCCGCGCGCACCGGCGCGCCGCCTTTCGCACGGTCTCAATAGAATCGTCGGGTATCGACGAGCGGTGGCGCATGTAGGACCCGCGCTGGCCCCAGGACTGCGGGGACGACAACGCGCGAATGATGGGCACGGCGGCCTCGGCCTCGTCGTACCGCCGCGCGTCGGCCTCGTCCTCGACGCCCGCGAGGGCCGCGCAGGTCACGGCGTCGAGCAGGTCGCGCACGGCGCCCGCCGCGTCGCGCCGCGACCCCTCGAAGCGCTTCGCCACGTCGGACACGGGTCGCCGCAATAGCGACCGCAGGCGCTCCAAGGCCTGCACGGCGCCGCCCCGCAGGATCCCGCCCTGCGCGTCCAGGGCGTCCCGCAGCTTCGGCGGCGCGGTCTGTCGAAAGCCCTCGAGCGCCGGGGCGAGACTTGCGTGCGAGATCCGCACCTCGACGCGCAAATTTGAATCGTTGGAGGCCGCGCGGCACGCGTCCACGCAGAGCGCGAGGGCCTCGCCGGCGACGACCGTCTCGGGCGCCGCGCGGCTCACGCAGTCGTAGGCGACTTCGTTTTTTTCAAGCGGCGGACCCGCCGCCGACGGAAAAAAAACCTTGCCGCAGGCGTAGCGCTTGCAGGCGCCGAAGCCCGCGCGCGCCTTCCAGCGCGAGAGCGCGGACCGGGCGACGCGGCGCGCGAAGGACGTCGTCGACTCGCGCGGTAACAACACGGACGTGCCGCGCGCGTCCACGAGGACGACCTCGTCGCCCGCGCCGGCGTCGTCCCGCGGCGGCGGCTTCGGCCGTAGTAGGGGCGCGTCTAGCGGCGCGGCCCCGGCTCGCTCGAGGACGGCGACGATGCGCCTCTGCGCGGCGTGCCTTGCGCGCGCGTCGCGGACCGCCGCGCCGGAGAACGCGCCCCGCTCGTGGTGGTCGTAGGCCACGTCCACGAGCTCCGACGTCGGGGCGTCGAAGAGCGCGCCCAGCAGCGTCGCGCGGGCCTGGCTGAGGGGGTTGCGCAGCGCCGCCGTCGCCGCGTCGAGTATCGCCGGCGCGAGCTCCCGGGGCGCCGGCAGGAGCGACCCGTTTAATAAATCGGAAGCGGAAGGGCGCTGCGCCGGGTCGGCCCGCACGAGCCCGAGCACGAGCTCCCGGGCGCGGTCGTCCACGTCACTATGAAACACGTAGACCGGCCCCCGCGCGTGCTCGCCCGCCTTGCGCAGCGCTTGGATGTGTTCGACGCGCTCCATGCCCGTGGCGTACGGCGCCCCCCGCAGGACCTCGAACGCGACGACGCCGAGGGAGTACATGTCCGCCCCTGAGTCGTAGGCCTTGTGCTGCGCCACCTCCGGCGCGCGGTACAGGAACGTCCCGACGCCCCGCGTCATCGACGTCCCGGTTTCGTCATTTAAAGCGTCGTCGTCCTCTTCCACGATCGAGAGCGCCCGCGTGAGCTCGACGGCCGAGAGGGCGCGCGTGAGCTCCGTCGCCTTGTCGTCGCGCTCCTTGATGGTCGTCGCGAGGCCGAGGTCCCCCAACTTGGCGTTGCCCTGCGCGTCGAGCAGGATGTTTGCCGGTTTTAGGTCCCGGTGCACGAGCATGTGGTCGTGCAAATAAGACAGCGCGAGGAGGACCTGCCGCAGGAGGCGCCACTGGTCGTCGCGCCGCTGCTTCAAACGGTTCGTGTCGATGAGCTGCCGCAGCGTCCCCGCGCAGAACTCCATCTGGATGTACAGGGTAGTAGCGGAGGGCTTGCCGGTGAAATTTGACGAGTTAGACATGATGCCGTCGTCGGAGTCGTCGTCGTCCGAAAAGCCGTCGAGCATGCTGAACTCCTCCTCCTTGGGGGCGTCGTCCAGGCCCTCGATCCAGGCCTGGTAGTAGCGCACGACGTGGGGGTGGAAGGCCGCCGCCAGCGCCTCGACCTCGCGCAGCTGGCGCCGCGCGTCCCGCCGGGAAGCGCCGCCCGTGAGGCGCACCTTCTTGATCGCGTAGGTCCGCCGGTCGAGGCGGTTCAGGACCTCGCACACCTCCCCGCAGCCGCCCCGCCCGAGGACGCGTCTTTCTTTGAAGTCGCTCGAGTACCGTGACTGGATCGGCCCGCCGAACTCATCTCCGGAAGAAGATGACTCGTCGTTGAAGGAACCCGAGCCTCCCGCGATGAGGGGCTCCGCGGAGCGCCGCAGCTCGGAGCGCCGCCGCGCCTGCGACTCCTGCTCCTTTTGCAGCGCCGCCGCGCGGGCCGCGCGTTCCTGTTCCATCGCTTCGCGCTTGTGCCGTTCCTGGGCCGCGCGCGCCCGCGCCTCGCTCTCGTTCGCCTCGAGCGCCGCGTCGGCCTCGCGCCGCTTGGCGCGTTCGGAGAGCGGCAGGGCGCCGCGCTCCAGGTCCTCCAGCGCGTTCACGGCAGTCGCGCACAACCCGTGAATAGAGACCTCGCCGACGGCAGCGGCGGCCTCCCTCGCTAGGGCAGCCCGGAGCTCGCGGAGGGCCGCGCCCGGCACGTTCGTCGCGTCGCGCAGGTCCACCTCCACGGCCCGCTTCTCGGGGTAGCCCCGTCGTCTCACGCACGCGAGCGTCAGCCGCGGCATTGCATTTGCCTCGGCGTTCCAGATGCCGGGCTCGAGCGTGACGCGGACCGCACCGAGCGCGTCCCTCGACTCCGCGACGGCGACGGCGTCGTCGCCGAAGATGGCTCGCAGCGCCTCCTCCTCCTCGCGGCGGCGTTCCAGGGACTCGGCGCTGTCGGCGGCGTCCTCGGTGAGGCCTTCCGTCGAGTGCTCCTCGAGTAAGCCGTACATTCCTGTGGTTTCTTGTGTTTACGCGTCAAAGCGCTGCAAGCTTTAAGCGTGACTAGCAACCGCTGCAGTGGTCCTCAAGCGTAGCACGAGGTGAGTCAAGCTCTGCGCTTAAGCTTTTGCTCTGTGAAACCCGAATTTAAGGCCTCGGCGCACTCGACGCATCTAAATGAGCACACACAACATCACACCCACGCCAGGCAGGCCCTCACTCAAACCGGGACGTGTAGCCGATGTCCGACGCGACGTAGGAGTCGCCCGTGATGACCGGGTCCAGCGCCGCGAGCTGCGGCCGGAACGCCTTGAACGCGTCCGAGCTTTTGTGCACGGCCGCGTACGCGCCTTCTTTGTCCGCGTAGCGCTCGACCACCACGATCGCTCTATCATTGCTGTCCGAGCGCGCCCACTCGTACGAGAGCGTCCCCGGCTCGTTTTCTCGGCAGTGCCGTGCCTCGGGAGCGAAGATGGCTTCGGCCTGCTCGCGGTCCGCGGCGCTCTTGAACTCCATCTGTACGAGGAGGAAGAATGCGCCCTTCGGCGGCGCACTGGCCGCCGGGTAGCCCCGCGCCAGCCAGCCCGCGCCGAAGCCGATCGCGCAGGCCTGGAGGCAGCTGATGAAGAGTGTGCGGCTGGAGATGGCCTTCATCGGTCCTTGTGCGACCGCTGGCGGTCGAACAGGCAGTGGCGTGCAGTATCGAGTGTCTGGACGGGTTTTTAAGACGCGGGTTTTGTGCTCTGCGGAGTTTTTTGCTCCGCTTACGGTGCCCTGCACAAGTCAGCACAGCGGCAGGCCTCCGGCGCACATATGGGCCAGACCTGGACGTCCATGCGCACGATGATGGCCTACAGCCAGGCTCAAAACCGACGAGACGCCGTGGCCTCGGCAAAGCTGCGGCTCGGCAGCACGGAGGCCCTGAAGTGGTACCGTCTCGACGACGGCGTCATGGGCGGGCGGTCGTCGACGGAGCACACAACGGAGGGCGGCGCGTTAACTTTTGCCGGCATGCTCGACACGAGGGGAGGCGGCTTCACTTCCGTCAGAGCGGACTTCGCCGGCGGGCTGAAGGGTGATGCTCTCCGCGTGCGTGTTCGCGGCGACGGCAAGACCTACAAGGTGCTGCTCACGAACGGCCAGGGCGGTGGCCCATGGTCCAACAACCCGTCGTGGCAGCACGACCTGCCCACGGCGCTGGGCGAGGAGCAGTCCGTGGTCCTACCCTTATCGGACTTCGTGCCCTCCTTCGGCGGCCAGGCGACGCGGCGCCACACCGGGTCGCTGGTCGCAACGGACATGGCGCAGGTCGGGTTCATGCTGTCGCTCTACCTCTCCGACGGGTCGCCGAACCCAGAGAAGACGTTCGTGCCGAAGGGCACGGCCGCCGGCTTCCGGCTAGAGGTGCTAGGGGTCGAGGAGGCGTAATTTTAGAAGCTGTACCAGTATCGCGGCGATGGCGTGGGGGAGGCGTGGGGGTGGCACGCCGTCGCCGCGACTCGCACTCTTTGGAGCGAAGGCCAAGCGAAGCTACTTGGTTTGTATTTACTTAACACCGCAGCGACCGGTCCATCATCGGCTTCGCGCTGATGGGCCGCACGCTGAACTTGCCCACGGGCTTCATGGTCTCCGGCGTCGGCACGAAGGACGACACCTCATAGATCGTGCCCTCCTCGTCGAAGCCCACCGCGTTGTCAAAGTACTTGCCCGGCCGGCAATTGACCTGGTAGAGCAGGTAGCAGTCGTCCGCCTTGTTCAGCGGCAACTCCAGCTCCAGGGAATTGGGCTTCTTGGTGTTCTTCAAATTCCATATGCCCTTCAGGCCGCCCCGGAACTTGACGATGCGCGACTTGTCGAGCCGGACGCGCACGGCGCCGTTCTTGCGCCCTTTGCCTCGGCCCTCGAACTGCTGGTCGAAGACCCACTCGCGCGGGAACATGGACTCAAACAACATCTTCTGCTGGCCGTCGTCTCCCACTTGACCGCGCTCGGCGCGCGCCGCGGTGACGAGGGCTGCAACCGCGATCACACGCAGCGACGGCATCGTGTCTGTACGTTTGCTGACGGCGGCGCGGCGGCGGCGTCGAGTGGATACGCGTATCACAGGTCCTCTGTGAGCGCGTAACGTTGTCTGGCTGCTCTTATCTGCAGTGCAGGTGCAATGAGCCAAAGCGCTTTGCTGCAAAGGTCAAGCGCACGGGTTTTTGTGTAGTACGGGTTTTAAAGCACAGCGACAAACTCGACACGACGATTCGTAGCACGTAGTAGAGAACCCCGGGAGCCTTCGAGAGGTACCGCACAATTAGCTTCAAATCAAAAAGACGCTCCGGCCGATTTGGATTACGGCGTCGTTGTACTACACGCAAACTGAACTCCGGCAGTGCTGGAGCTACGCAGGGCACCAGTGGTACGCCAGCACCTGGTAGCAGAGATTTCCGCGTAAGCCGAGCCGCGACAAGCGCGTACAAGTCAAAACCCCAAACAAATTACAGTACAGCAACGAGCAGCGGCGCCCGACAAAATGTCCATCGTCCAGCTCGCCGCGGCGCGCTGCCAGCCGACGAGCCCCAACTCGATCATCACGTGGAGCCCCGAGGAGGAGATCAAGGCCAGCACCGCGCTGCGGCGGGAGCTTTGCCTCGCGCGGTCGGCGCAGTGCCGCACGCTCTTCGTGGAGCGGGAGAAGCGCCTGTCGGCGGAGCGCCTGGCGCGCCTGGCGCTCGAGGAGGCTTTGGTAAGGCACAAGACCTGTACAGGGGAGCGCGACGCGGCGCGCACGCGGGCGGCGGACGCGGCCACCCTGGCCGCGCGCCGGCGCCTGAGCGCGGGCTCGGCCCACCGCGACGCCGACGTGGAGAGCGGGGACAAGCGGGCGGCGTTCCAGGTGGACCGCTTGAGGGCGCGGCGGCGGCGCGACGACGCGCGCGACCGGAGTCGGGCGGCGGCCGGGCTCCAGCACGAGCTCAACCTGGAACGGGACGCTCAAAGAGTTCGGGCGGCGCAGCGCCGGGAGAGCTGGACGGACACGGCCGACGCGGGGCGCGCGCGCGCGGTCCGGCGCGCCGCGAAGGCGGCCGCGCGCGCGCCCGCGGACGCCGCGAGCCCGACGTACGAACGGGACTTCACGCGGGACGAGACCTATGATGCCGGCGGGCCCTGCGTGCAGACGCGGGGCGAGGGCATCACGGAGGCGTCCGCGTTCCGGACGACGGTCCCCGCGACGCGGCACGCCCAGTTGGGGGATGCGCGCGCCTTGACCGCGGCGGCGGCCGCGGCCACGGACGCGGCCGCGCGGATTCGCCGCACCGCGTCGAACCCGGCCGGGCTGGCCGCCGCGGAGGCCGCGGAGAAGGCCGCCTTGCGGAGGCGTTTGCAGGCGGAAGAGGCGCAGCGGGCGTTACAGGCGTCCCAGCGGCGCGGCGTGAAGGCCACGCGGAAGGACAAGAGCCGGGCCATGGCCGACCGGACGCAATTGGAGCTCGACCGCCACCGCCTGAGGTCGCGGGCGGCGGCGAAGCAGCGGGCGCCCGGCGTCGTCCTGCAGTCCCTGCGGGACGAGCGGAACCGGAAAAGGGCGCAGAAGCGGGGCGCTTTCGGGGACGCGACCCAGGCCGCCGAGGACGTGGTCGAGGCGGCCGCGGAGGCGGCTTACCGCGCGGCGGCGCCGACGGGCTTCGCGGACATCGTGCAGCGGAGTGCGGCTCCGGCGCCGCGCATCGTCCAGCCGCGCCCCGTCGCCCTCTCGGCGCCGGCCGAAACGCCGCCCTCCACAAAACTCGAGGAGACGCGGTGGTCCGACCGGCGGGACCAGATGCCGGCGCCCGTGGCCGCCCCCGAGCCGGTGGTGCTGCGCCCGCGCCCGCTGCCGCCCACGCCCCAGCCGGCGAAGGAGGCTGATCTGGAGGCCGAGGACGAGGACGTGCTGGACGAGACCTTCTTGAAGGAGCTGGCCGAGGAGGGCGACCGCCTGGACGCCGAGGCGGCCACGTCCCCCGCCCCGCCAGCGCCGCTGGCGGTCGCCGCCGCCCCCGCCGTCGCGGCGCCGCCGTCGATGGAGCCGCCGGCGCCGCTCGACGCCGTCCCGTTCGCCACGTCGCCGGCTCCCGACGTCGCCGCCGCGGCGCCGCCGTCAATGGACACGCATGAGACCATGGCCTTCGTCGAAGCGACGCTCGCGGCGGACGCGGCGGCCCCGTCGCCGTCGGCGGAGTCGCCGCCGCCCCAGCCCGAGGAGGACGACACGCTCTCGTCGCGGACGCGCCGCTTCCACACGACGCACCACGACGGCGACCTCGTCTTCAAGGCCCCGGCCGCCTTCGAGACGTTGTCCGCGCCGGTCTGGCTGGAGGACGCCCCGCCGTCGCCCGAGGACGCCCCGGCCGTGTCGCCCTTCGCGGCGGCCATCGCCCGACGGCGCGCCGCCGTCGACGCCGCACCAGCCGCCGACGCGTACGACGACGCCTTCGCCGCGCACGTCTTACCGGAAGACCAGATCGACTTCGAGGAGCCGGTCACGCCCGTGCCGGCCTTACCGCGCGTCGACGGCCCGGCGACGCCGACGCCGGCCTTCGCCGCGGCCACGCCGGCCCAGGAGACGTTCATGGACTCGCTGCCGCGGCGCGACCTCGACGCGGCGCTGGACGAAGCCCCAGGCCAGGGGACCTGGTACGACGAGACGTACGCGGACCTGTCGCCCCTCCAGGACGACCGGGAGGAGATCAACGCCGAGGCGGACCGCGCCGTCGAGGCGGCCGAGGCGGAGCAGCGGCGTCGCGACGAGGTCCTCGAGGCGTACGTGGTCGCCCAGGCGCAGGCGGCGCTCGAGGTCGGGGCCCCGGAGGCCAAGGATACGTTCTCGGACTCGACGCCCGCCGACGAGTCCGCGCCCGGGGAGTCCTCGGACGAACCCTACGCGTCGACGCCTCCTGACGAGTCCGAAGAATCCTCGGACGAGCCCTACCACCTCTCGTCGGCGTCGTCCGCGGAGTTCGGTCGGACCACGGACCTCCCGCGGGACGACGCGTTACTCGGCCTGCCGGCGGGGCTGCGGTCGGGCGACGCCGACGCGCTGGCCTCGTGGGCGCGGCGCACGCTCGCGGAGACGGGCGAGGAGTCCGAGGACGAGGCCAGCGTCGGCTCGCCGACGGCGACGTCCGAGTCGGCCCTGGACGCGGCGGAGCGGCTCCTCCGGTCGCTCTCGCCCGACCGGCCACGCGTGCCCTCGGACTCGTCGCCGGACGAGTCGCCCTCGGACCGGCTGGCGACCTCGTCCTCGTCGGAGGAGGACGGCCTCGACGACGTCCTGCGGCGCCTCGAGGAGCTCACGGCGGCGATGCGCGAGCGGTCGGCGCGCTACGAGGTGCAGGACGCGTCGGACAACGCCCTACAGGACCTCCTGCACGAGGAGTGAGCGCGCCCCGCCCCCTTTTTGATCGGCTAACGAGGCGATAGTCTATGCTTAGTCGCGCCACGCACTCGTCGCAGTGGCACGCCGTCACGAAGGTCCTGCTCTAACTCTTGAGATCAAAAGTGGTGCTTAAAACTGGCTAGCAGCGGGCCGTCCCGCGCGCCGGCGTCCACAAGCATGTCCGCGACGTCGTCGTAGCCGGCCGCGCGCGCCGCCTTCACGGGGCTCGACCCGTCGCTGGCCGGCTTGTCCAGCTCGGCGCCGTACGCAACTAATAAGCGAGCAACCTCAAAGTGCCCTTGCCGCGCCGCCGCCCAGACCGCGAGGCCCGTCTCCGCCCCGTTCTCCAGCAAGAGCCGCGCGCACGCCGTGTGGCCCTCCTGCGCCGCCGCGGAGAGGGCCGTCGAGCCGAAGTTGTCCGGCAAGAGCACGTCGGCGCGCGCCCGGATCAAGGCCTCCACGGCCAGGTCGTGGCCCGCGGCCACGGCGATCCATAAAGGCGTGGTGCCCTCGTCGTCGCGGGCGTCGACGTCGGCCCCGAGCTCAATCAGTAGAGTCACGACCTCGTCGTGGCCGTTCTGGGCCGCCAGATATAATGCCCTAGCGCCCTTGTTGTCCTGCGTTTCGAGCTTGGCGCCCCGTTCCACAAGGAGTTTGACGCACGCGGTCCTCCCCAGCTGCGCCGCGGCCCCCAGCGCGTCGCGCCCGCCCTTGGTCCGCTTCGACGGGTCCGCCTTGGCATCGAGTAAAACGCGCGAGGCGTCGACGTGGCCGTTGCAGCACGCGATCAATAAAGGGGTCGCCCCGTGGTTCGCGCCTCGGTTCACCTCGGCGCCGTGCTCCAGCATGAGCCGCATGCAGTCGACGTGGGCCCTTTCACTCGCCAAAAACAGGGGCGTGGCGCCGTGCTCGTCGCTCTCGTCAACCTTGGACCCGTTCTCGAGACACCGCCGCGCCCTTTCGGTGTCGCCATCCTCGCAGGCCATTCTTAGCTGGGAGTCCTCAATGTCGTCGTCCTCCTCGCCCTCGTCCTGGCTCCGGTCGTCCTCAATGGACTGCTCGTCCTGGCTCGCCTCCTCGCATCGTTGGGCCTCCAATTCCGCCTCCGTCACGGGGCCCTCCCTCCACAGCGGCGTCGGGCCTGCCACGGCTTCTTTGAGGACCTCGGGCTCGAAGAGGACGCGCTGCGTCGGCGGCGACGGGGCCGCGAAGAGGGTATCTCCACCTATAGCTGAATCTCTTCCGTCGAAGGGCAGGGGCCGCGTGGACCGCTTTGCGCTGTAGGACGTGAACCGCTCCCGCTGGGGCATCTTGCAAAATAGGCAGCCTTTTGTGTTGGCAAGCGCTCCGGTCGGAGATGGTATGGCGTTGTCGCAGAGCCCTCAGTAGTGTCGTCTCTGCGTCCGTACCCGTCGCCGTGCTGGCCGAGCACTCCTGCGCAGCCCCGGGGGCAGCGCAGCCGTCGGCCATTTTCGTGCGGGTTTTACGTCGCCGCGGCGTGCTACTTTGGCCGCCGCCTCAGCCGCTCAAGGTACGTCTGCACCCGATCCGCGTTCATTGTTTGGTAGCCAGCCAGCCCTCCTGCCGACACAGCCGAAGACTGCGTCGCCCCACGTCCTCCGGCCGCTGGTCAGCCATTTCACGCCATGGACACTGCTGGCGTCGGCGCGCGGCCCGCGGCGCGCCCCCCGACGATGGGCACGCCATCTTAACACCACTGGCGTCGGCGCGGCCGGAGCGGCGCGCCCCGCGGCCCGCCCCCGACGCTGGGTACGCCAATTTAACACCACTGCGTCGGCACGGCAGGAGAGCTTCGCCCCACGGCCCGACCCCGACGACGGTTACGCCCATTTTACGCGTCGCCCCGCGCAGGACACGAAGAGGACCGCCGCGCCGCCGAGCCGCGCCGCGCGACAATGTCGCACTGGCACAAGCTGGGCTTCCAGGCCTTTTTGGCCCGGGAGGTCATGCGCAAGGACACGCTGCCCTTCGCCATCGGCATGGGCTTCGTCGCGCTCATGGGCCTCGGCCTCAACGCGTCCATCACCGAGGAGGACCGGAAGAGCAGCGCGTACCACAAGCAGTTCGTGCTGGGCGACCGGCGCCCGGAACACTAGAGCCTAAAGATATTCCCCGGTATAGTTACTCCCCGAGCTACCCCTTCGTGCTGGGCAACCCCGGACCACTAGTAGCGTAAAGTATTTACTTCCCGAGCTTCCGCTTGTTGTCCTTCTTGCCCAGCTTCCTGAGCTTGGCCACGAAGAAGCCGTCCATGTTGTGCGCGTGGGGGTAGAAGCGGCAGGCCTTGGCCATGCTGGGGTGGAAGCGCCGCGAGCCGCACCGCAGAAAGCCCGGCCGCGCGAAGTCCAAAGCCTCGCATTGTATGATCTGGATGTTCCTCTTTTCCAACGCGTACTGCACGACGGCCTCGTTCTCTTCCACGGACACGGAGCAGGTCGAGTAGACGATGATGCCCGCCTTCTTCGCGTCGCACGAGTCGATGGCGGCCAACAGCAACTCCTTCTGGAGGTGGGCGATCTTCTTCACGTCGTCGACTGTTCGCGAGCCCTGGATCGAGGGATCTCTAGCGCAAACCCCCAGCCCGGTGCACGGCGCGTCTAGTAACACCCGGTCGAAGCCGCCCATCACGCCCGGAAACGCCCTTCCATCTTGACACACCACCGCCGCGATCTTCACACCTAACCTATGCAAGTTAGCCGTCGTGGCCTTGTGCCGGTCCTTCTTCAGGTCGTTCGCAATGAGGACTCCTTGGTTCTTCATGAGCTGAGCGCAGTACGACGACTTCCCACCGGGCGCAGCACAAAGTTCCAGAATGCGCTCCCCCGGCTTCGGGTCCAATGCTAAAACGGGGCACTGGCTCGCGGCGGACTGGAGCATGTACCAGCCCGCCAGGTATTCCGGCGTGGCGCCCACGGGCACGTCGGACCGGTTGATCTTCAAACCGACCTTGGACCAACTGGCCATGGGCTCCACGGTGCAGCCCCGCTTCACCAACGCCGCGGCCACATCTTTCCTTCTCGCTTTGAGCGTGTTGCACCTTGCTACCACCGGTCGCGGCTTGACCGAGGCATCTAAGAACTCCACGCACTCATGCGGACTAAAGATCGTCAAAAACAAGTCCACGAGCTCCCGCAAGAACTCGTAGTAGTTCGAGAGGTCCGCCGCGAGCTCCTCGATAATGACCGACCGGCTCCGCGTGGCGCCCTCCCGCCGCTTCTGCGCCAAGTGGGTCAGCTCCTCCAAATTAGTCTGCACGCGCGCCCAGACGCGCTGCGGGTCGTCGCGGGCGTCCTCCTGTTCCAACTCCTCGACGTCGACCTCGACGTCCCTCCGCTGCTTCGTGAGCTTGCCGGCCCGTTCCAGGGCGCGGGCGGGCGCCTCCGGGGAGGTGTCGGCCATCGTGTTTGCGATTGCTCTGTGGGGCGTCGGCGTGCTGGCGGGCGAGAGAATGCGCAGCTGCTACCCCAGGCTGTCAGGCTGCAGTTTTGCGTGCGCGCGGCGTTCGGCGCGGCGTGGCGGTTCGTGCCTCGAAGTTATATGTTGAGCGCACGTATTGTGCAGCGCTGTTGACTAATGAAGATGCGCTGCGATGGCGTGCAGCCTGTTAAAGTCAGCGTCGCTCTCGGGTTTTCTGCACGGGTTTTTTTTTCTCGCATGACCGCGGTGTTTGACCTCTGGCTTGCCTAGTTCGCGACGTGTAAGGCACACGCGTGCCAAAGATATCGTCACTGGGTCACTGCTGACGAGTGCTGCCTCTTCGGCTGGTGTCCTCGAAGGCTGCGCACAGTCCACTGCCATACTCGACAAAAGTGCTGTGTCTAAGAGATGCCGCGGCGACGCGCGCGTTGCATCGTAGCAGTCGCAGCCACCGCGACCGCCTGGCAGCACCGCGTCGCGCCGGTGCGCCCAAATTCGGCCATCGCTGCGTCGAAGCCCTCCGTGAGCGACTTCATCGGCAACCAACACGGCGGCAAGTACAAGTTTGACGGCTCGTACCTCGAGGGTGCGAGCGCCGGCGCGGATTATGGACGACGGCGAGCGGCAAAGGCGCCTCCCGCAGACGAGGCCTGGGCCGAAGATACGCTCGAGCTCACGCGCGGTGCGCTGTCAATTGGTGCGCTCACGGAGGTCTGTGATGCCATTGTCGAGGCACCAACCGAAAGACCTCTCGAGATAAAGAATGCCGAGATGGGCTGGGAAGCTATTGTGTGTAAAATTGTCGGGCCGGGCGTGGACGCGTGGCGCATCGCCGGCGCGGAGAGGCTCGTCACGTCGCTCAAATCGCGCGCCACCACGGCTCTGCCGGTCTCGCCTATCGCCGACGCAGACGGCTGGGCGGCAGCAGTCGTCGTGTTCGAGGATCGTACGGTGAGCAGGCCACGCGTCTGGCCACTCGGGGTCGACTATCATATGAAATAAAACAGGTTTTACGTGTGTTGGCGATGGGCTACACTTGCGGCCGGGCGGTCAGCGTAAGTAAATTGTGGTAGTAGGATGTTAACACCACGCGCCCGTCAGAAACGAACATGTTTTGAAATCCCCGGCCGCCCGAAGGCCCAAAAATGAACTTTGGAACCTTCCCGGGTAGGTAGATTAAAATAAATGAGCTCCCAAATTAAGTTAGCACCATAATCGGTCATCGAGACCAAGTTTTCACGTGTGGCGGCCGAAGCACATATGCTCGCGGCTCCCGGAAATGTGGGGACACCGTCGTGGTCGGGGCCTACTACGACGACGACGGCGGCTCCTACTCGGGCTCGGTCTACGTCTTCCACACGAGCGACGGCGGCGCCACGTACGGCCAGGTGGCCAAGCTGACGGCCGCCGACGCCGCGACGGACGACGAGTTCGGCAACTCCGTGGCGATCGCCGGCGCCACCGTCGTGGTCGGGGCCTGGGCCGACGACAACGACGGCGGCTCCGCCTCGGGCTCGGTCTACGTCTTCCGCACGAGCGACGGCAGCGCCACGTACGGCCAGGTGACCAAGCTGACGGCCGCCGACGCCGCGACGGGCGACTACTTCGGCAACTCCGTGGCGAACGACGGCGACCCCATCGTGATCGGGGCCTACTACAAGAACGACGCAACAGGCGCTGCCTATGTCTTCGAGCTCCCCGCAGAGCCGACGCCGGAACCGACGCCGGAACCGACGTATCGCCCGACGCGTCAACCGACACCCCGCCCGACACCGCAGCCAACCCCACAACCGACGCCCCAGCCGACGCCGCGCCCGACGCCCTCGCCGACGGCCACGCCTGGCAGTCCCACGACCAGGCCCGTCCCCGCGCCGACGCCACGCCCCACGCTCGCCGGCGCGGTCGGCGGTGCCGAGAGCTCCACCGAGGCGACGGACTCCAGCTCCGGTGGCTCCGGCGGCGGCAGCGACAATGGAATGGCGGTGGCAGGCGGCGGCGCGGCCGCGGGCGCCGTGCTGCTGCTAGCCGCCGTGGCCTTTTTCTGCTACCGCCACCGCAAAGGTTCGGCGGCAAACAAGAAACTTGTGGCTCGCGGCGGCGACGTTGAGCTCGGCGACGTCGAGCTCGAGGAAGGCGACGGCCGCTCCACGATGCTCGCCCGCCACAAGGACACGTCGAAGGTCGTGCAGCACGGCCTCATGC
>Ga0302122_10000098_pt1 | contig 43558 bp, 47 predicted proteins | sample CB21_SCM_MG_FD_203115 | JGI IMG/M metagenome (GOLD analysis project Ga0302122, IMG submission 203115) | Marine microbial communities from Western Arctic Ocean, Canada - CB21_SCM | ecosystem: Environmental > Aquatic > Marine > Oceanic | place: Canada: Western Arctic Ocean | collected 2017-09-28 | reverse complement strand
AGCCCGGCGCAACTGATTGTCGTCTATCGAAAAGCCAAGTGGTTCTATAAGGTGTAATTTACACCCGGTGTTTGCGCACAGCCGGATGATATTGCCTGTGTTGGGCGGGATCTCGGGTTCATAAAGAACCACATGAAACATATCAGTCCGGCGTTAGGCGGGTTTGAAGACCGCCAGCAGAACGGCTCCGACGAGAATCAGCACAGGAAACTCATTGAACCAGCGGTAAAAAACATGGCCATGAGCGTTCGCATCATCACGAAACCGTTTTAGCAGGTGACCACACCACAGGTGGTAGACAACCAGGATAATCACCAGAATCAATTTGGCTGCAAGCCAGACCTTGCCAGTGCCTATGCCGTAACCCAACCATAACCACAGCCCGAAAAGGATCGTTAATACGCCTCCTGGCGTCATGATGCCAAAGTACAGTTTGCGCTCCATGATCTTGAATTGGGCTTGCGTTGCCGGATCATTCGTTATGGCGTGGTAGACAAAAAGTCGGGGCAGATAGAAAAGGCCCGCGAACCATGTGACCATGAAGATGATGTGGAAAGCTTTTATCCAGAGCATAGGGTCGGTACAGCTTTTGGAATCCGTGTGCACACAGGACACGAGGGCGGTGACAGATTAACCCAATACATAGCCTATGAGTAACCAAACCATGGTATCACGCAAAAGCTATGAACTTTTGCCCGTCACCAGAAAGCGTTGCAACAGGTCATCCAGAAAACGCCAGCCGAGCACCGTCGTGCAAACCCAGTCATCACTCTTCTCAAGCAAACCGTCTGTTTTGGCTTTTGTTATGGCGGGCTGCAGCTGCTGCCAGGCAAGCCCGGTTCGCTGTTCAAATAACTCAGGGCTGAAACCACCTTTGAGGCGTAGTGCGTTTAAGAGGAATTCAAAAGTCACATCATCCAGGCTCACTGGGACGGCATTGTCGATTTCCAGGCCACTATCAGCCCTGTTAAGATAATCACGCGGATGACGGGGTCTTGCCCAGCGGTACACGGTACCGGCCTGGGTGATCTTGCTGTGCGCTCCCGCGCCGAGACCAACATAGTCTCCAAATTGCCAGTAGTTCAGGTTGTGCCGACAGCGTTTGTTAGGCACAGAAAACGCCGAGACCTCGTAGTGGTCAAAGCCTGCCGTTGCCGCGCGTTGTTCGATTGCGCAGCGTATGTCCCAGGCGGTCTCTTCGGTGGGCAGTTGCGGTGGATCAGCCGCAAACGCCGTATGCGGTTCAATGGTTAACTGGTAAAGGGAAAGGTGCGTGGGCTCAGCCTCGATGGCTGTGTCCAGGTCGGCGAGCGCGCCACTTTCATCTTGGCTTGGCAAGCCATGCATCAAGTCAATATTGAAATTGTCAAAACCCGCCGCGCTTGCACTAGCACAGGCTGTACGCGCCTGTGCGCTGTCATGAACACGGCCCAGCACTTTGAGCGCTCCATCGTCGAAACTTTGGACCCCGATCGACAGGCGATTAACGCCACAGTCCCGGTAGGCCCGGAAACGGCTCACTTCGGCTGATCCGGGGTTGGCTTCTAGCGTGATCTCGGGCGTATTGCCTAATAAATGTTCTCTTTCGAGTCGATCTAGAAGACAGCCAATATTGGCTGCGCTGAAAAGACTTGGAGTCCCGCCGCCGAAAAAAACCGAACTAAAAGACCTACCGGCGCGGAATCTGGCCGTCGAATCAAGGTCAGTCAGTAATGCGGCGATATAGCGATCAGCCTGCAGCACACCACGCAGTGGGTGGGAGTTGAAATCACAGTAGGGGCATTTGCTCTCACACCAGGGCAGGTGGATATAAAGGGCAAGCGGTATGTCTGACGCTAACTCTCTCACGCTGGCAAAGAACTGTTACGTGGTGCACCGCTTTTATAGTCGCGGATCGGAATGGCGATCTTGTTGGCCAGGTGTTGTCGAGATTCTACTCGGCCCGAGGCGTTGTGGGGGCTGACCAGGAGATTGGGTAGATTATCCACGTGCAAGGGGTGATCATTATCAGGCGGTTTATTTTTCAGTGCATCAATTCGGGTTCTGCTGATAGCCCTGGCTCGCAGCGCGCTAGCCAGGTCAGTCTCATTGAAGATGACGTCGCACACAATACTCAGCCCGTCTCTTGTACGTAGCGCAGGCGCTGCAATGCCCGACGTGTCCGTTTATCTGGACGCCCCTTGTTTATGCGCATGGAGTGGGACTGTAGGCGCAGTTGGTATGTCATGGCCAGTCGGTTCTCACGACTTTGTGTGTTTTCGAGGTAGGCGTTTGCGGCTTCGAGGACCGAGACGCGTTTTTCAATCAGCCCGCGAACCTCAATATGATAGACAATGGCTTCGCGGCGTACACGCAAGCTATCGCCCACGCGAATAGTATTTGCTGGTCGGACGTGACGTTGATTGAGTAGTACGTGACCTGCCCGAATAGCAACGACTGCGCTCCGGCGGGTCTTGAAGAATCGTGTCGCCCAAAGCCAGCGGTCAATACGCACGCCGTTATCATGTTCCATGCCAGACACCCCCGCGAGGCCATTATACGGTGGTACGGTAAATCGGTTTTGTGACAGAGGATGTTAAAATCACCCCGATTTACAGTTGGAGTGATTTCTTGAGATTGGCCGCATGCCTAGTTTTGATCGTTGGTCTGTTGGTCGCCTTGCCTGCGAGGGCGTCCGGACCCATCGATGGTGAGGCTGGTATGCTCACCTGGGTTGTCGATACTGATGATTACACCGACACCTCAATTGATACGGCATCTATCGGCGGTTACGCCGAGCTGTGGCTGGATCAGCGCTGGGGGTTTCGCACCGCGTCGTATCGCGTCAGCGAGGATGCTGTCAGCATGGCGCCGGATGAGCAGACCCTGATCGACCTGAAATACCGTCTTGTCAGCCGAGCCGATAACACTTATGTTGCCCTTGGGCTTGGGTGGGAGCAGGATCGATTTGGTGCTGAAGGCAACACTTCCGCTGCCCGTGTGGTAATCGACAGTCACATCGGCGTACTGGGAGCGCTTTACCTCTACGGTGAGGCCGGTTGGGCACCGCAAATGGGTGATCTCGGATTACGCGAGGACCTTTCTTCGATATCAGTTGAAACCGGGCTTGTGCTCAATCCCTTGCCTTTTGTGTCCATGCGCTTGGCTTGGCGTTATCACATCACTGATTACACAGGCAGCATTAGCGGCACTTCTATGCGCGAATCCAGTTACGGCGTGGTTTTTGGCGGCGGCATTCACTGGTGATATCAGTCAAGACAATAATCGACCGGCTTGATCGCCACCAGCCGGAACTTGTTGATAGTCCGCCACCCTGCCAGGCAGAGGTTGCGCTTATCCTGGGTGGCGCACCTTCAGCAAAGGATCCTAAGATTATTTTTATCCAACGATCGGTCTGTGCTGGCGATCCTTGGTCTGGTCAGATGGCTTTCCCCGGTGGTCGGCGAGAGGAAAGTGATCTTCATGCCGGAGACGCGGCACGCCGCGAGACGTTCGAGGAGATCGGCCTGGAGTTGGGACAGCATCAGTTGGTGGGCCGCCTGGGAGACCTGCGGGGTCGGCATGGTGGGCAGTCGCAGGACATGCTGATCTCCTGTTTTGTCTTTGCGATAGAAAGGGTACCTGCGTTGATCCCCAACTATGAGGTTTCGGAGGTAGTCTCGGTGCCTTTGTCGTGCTTATTGGATCCGAGTCTACAAACCCGAATCCGGTACGAACAGGCTGGGGACCAGTGTTTCCCCGGTATATTTGTTGGCCAGGAAGACGAGCGCGTGATCTGGGGCCTGACCTACCGGTTCTTGTGGCAATTGTTTTCCCTGCTGGGACATACCTTGCCGACTGAGTGACAATAGACCGCGTGGTTGCGGGTTAAATCAAACAAATTTTAAGGTGACGTTAATGAAAAGAGCCGATGACAGGGGTGCTGATGAACTAAGGCCGATCAGGTTCACACGATCTTTCAGCCGTCACGCTGAGGGTTCAGTGCTAGTTGAATTTGGCCATACGCGGGTATTGTGTATGGCCAGTGTGGAAAAGCGAGTCCCACGTTTTCTACGTGGGTCAGAACAGGGTTGGGTGACTGCAGAATACGGCATGCTGCCGCGGGCGACCGGTGAACGAATGTCCCGCGAAGCGGCTCGGGGAAAGCAGGGTGGGCGGACCCTCGAAATTCAGCGCCTTATCGGTCGCTCCCTGCGCGCATCGTTGGACCTGGGTGCGTTGGGTGAGCGCACCATCACGCTGGATTGCGATGTGTTGCAGGCTGATGGCGGCACGCGCACAGCGTCGATCACCGGCGCCTGGGTGGCGCTCGCAGACGCCCTGGATAGCTTGGAACGCGACGGCGCGCTAAAAAAACCGGTGCCGCTGCAGCAGGTGGCTTCGGTCTCGGTTGGATTGCACGACGGAGTGGCGTTACTGGATTTGGACTACGTTGAGGATAGCAGCGCTGATACCGACATGAACTTTGTCATGAATGACGCGGGGTGTTTTATCGAAGTGCAGGGAACGGCCGAGCACGCACCCTTCAGTGAAGCACAGATGCAGGCCATGACTACTTTGGCAAAAAAGGGTATCGATGAACTGCTGCTGTTGCAGCGTGTTGCCCGTGAGACTCCTCTGCCGTGACGCAGGAGATCGTGCTGGCTTCGGATAACGCCGGCAAGCTAAAGGAGATTAACGCACTGTTGCATACCAGCGATTTTGTTGTGGTTGGACAGGCGTCCTTAGGTGTTCCTGGGGCAGATGAGACGGGCGGCACCTTTATCGAGAACGCGATCCTCAAAGCACGCAATGCGTCCCAGTATACCGGCCGGCCCGCTCTGGCTGACGACTCAGGACTAGAAGTAGACGCGCTCAATGGTGCGCCGGGAGTACATTCGGCCCGTTTTGCTGGAAGTGACGCCACCGATGCCCACAATCTAGCGAAATTGCTCAGTGCACTAGATGGCGTGCCGCGTGAGCAGCGGGGAGCCCGATTCCGGTGCGTGATGGTCTATCTACGTCAGGCGGATGATGCCACACCACTGATTTGTCAGGGGACCTGGGAGGGGAGTATCGCTGAGCAGCGTCGGGGTGATAATGGTTTTGGCTACGACCCGGTATTTTGGGTAACCCAGGAAAACCAAACCGCAGCTGAACTCGACAGTGACCTGAAAAATAGATTGAGCCATCGTGGACAGGCTTTGACGGCTATGATAAAAAAAATTCAGTTGGGCCCGAACGAATGAGATAAGCCGCTAATCAGGAATTGGTGAACGTATCTTTTTCAATTTCCACCTGCAATTGTCTTTCGGAAATATGGGTATTTTTTATTCCTGGTATCGAAAGGACGTTCTTGCCGATCAGGAGTACGCCGCAAAACAGAAACAGTAGTTTTAACCAGATGGGCCCAGTTGCTCTAATTCCGTAAGCCAGAACAAATATACCAAGGGCCAATAACAAAATGGCGCCAATAACGAGTTTTTGGTCCTGATATTGTAGTTTCACATCACTGACACCGGCTGGTATCGGGATGACCATAAAGGCGTAGTTGCCTTGTTTAACTTCTACCGCGGTGCCATCGATGACCGCATTCCAGTTCTTGTGGTAGTTAATGGGTGCAAAAACCAGACTGGGCTTGTCACTTGTCGCTCGAAACTCAATGTTGCCCTGATAGACATTCAGATTAGAAATCATACAGTTCTGGGTAAGTTGTTGCCCTTCAACCAGGGCATGGGTCACGAGCACCGGTCGATCATAGCTGCTCGCTATTTTCGCCAGCGCCTTGGGGATGCGCGAGCGTTTGGGAACAACCAGTTGATCACTCGCACAATAAACTCTTTCTAGTGGATCATTGATTGCATAAAGTGTATTGGCGTTGTTTCTGCTTACTTCGCTTAGGGTTTCATCCTCAACCGGAATATTTGTGACGATATACCGGGTATTGAGCAGTCTGAGAATTGATGGGTTATGGCCCATCAAGAAAACCACGCCATTAAGCGTTATCGCAACGTCTCCATAGGCTTGCTGCAAAAATTTTATGTACTCGTTGCGAACAGTCGTCGCATACCCTCCGATTGTGGCTAGTTTGTAGTAGGTCAGAATATTATGGTGATAAGACGTGTTGTCCATCACTAACGCTGTTCTAAAATTTCCAGGCGTGGCTTGAATAGTTTCGATAACGTGATTGGTCGGGAAGTGATCCTTAGCATCAAGCCGGGTATTAAAATCATATGCAGCCGGAAACAGTTCGTACGCAGTGACTAGAAGCGCGATTAATCCGACACTATTGAAACAGCGCCGCCGGATTAAAAGATGTCCTGCCAAAATAAATATCGTTAAAGTAATTATTGAAGGAAGGAAAACCCAGAGATTGACGAGAGCATCATGGTGGAGTTTGGCTATCCCAATCCAGGCCATTAAGATTGCAAAAGGTAGCCCCGCCCATACCAGATGGTGTTGCTTTTTATCTTCAAGAAAGTAATGCAATCCATATCCGCTGAGCACTATTGATACAAAAAGAATCAGTGTTAAAAACCGATCAAATTCACCGGCACCGCCCAATGGGACGAGATTTATCAGCTCAACCATAATGAGGCTTTTGTTGAAAAGCGCAAAAAGAATTAGCAGGGTAATGGTAAGGGCGATAATCAGTCGGTCAGAGCGGCGAAGACCGCCACAGATTCCATACAATGTCAGATAGACGCCAATAAACCCGAAGAACGCCCGAAATTCGATATCGTTGGAGTTATAGATGTCTTGTAGGCCTGGTGCGCTTAGTACGCCGCCCAGATAATTTGCAGATAAGAAACGCACAACCTCTAAAGGCCTTGGGAAGCAGTCCGATAAAAGCGCGAGAAAAGTGCTGAAGGAATAACCACCGTCAAAAACCTGATAACGAAACTTCTGGGCACCACGCAATCCTTCTGATATTTCATTGGCCTGCGATAGGACATCGGGGATTAGTAATGCTGCTGCGATAATGTAAAGCGCGTGCAGTGTGATCCAAGATCCGATCTTTTGAACTACACCTGTTTTTAACAATAGAAGAAATATGGTGTTAAAAATCCCAATGAAGATAAAGGTGTATAAAACGATTTGGGTATAACCACTGCTATAGAAAAAGACTACGCTGATGACTAGCCCCAAGGCTGTGGGCCAGTCCGGCCCATCACGTATAAATCTCAGATTCAGGAAAAAAATCAAAGGTATCCAAAGTTGAGTTGCAAGATGCTGAGGAAAAAGCAGCCATACCATCTGGTGGGTGTTGTAAGTCCAGGCGATCCCAGCGATAGCGGCAATAATCGGGCGAAACCCCAGATACACCATAAGGGCGTATATAAAAACACCGGCGAGGATTAATCTGAACCACGTGCTCCAATCCAGAGCGTTAGGAACGCTCATAAAAAGTTGAAAAAAACTGCTTAAGAAGATGCCCGTGCCTTGGCCAGTGGAGGGCTGGCCTGTCAGAATATGCGGCAAGTAATCCGTATTGCTGCCGTGACGAAGTGCGTCCCAGAATATCTTTTTGTAGGGGTAGTGCGCTGTCGGAGAATCTGCGAGCAGGTTGTTGTTGACAGCGCTGGGCCCCAATTCTGCCTCCCAGGCTGGCTTATTAAGAATGAAATCGAACGCACTCAGATGCTTATCTTGAAATAAAACCTCATGCAGGTAGGCAGTTGCCAACAAGGCAAAGAAGCACCCATATAAAGCATGAAGGTACTTTGGAGACAGGTTAATCGCGGGGAAATTCATTAGCTTGGGGAAGGTCGTATATCATTAGCCGTTATTAGCCCATGTCTATAGAGTTTTCTCGGCAATTTTCTAAGCAATAAATAAAAGTATTCGATCGTATGCGCCACGACTACTGATCGCGTATTCCTGCACGGGGCTGCAACCGGTTTGGAGAATCTGGGCAAAGTGAATCGAGAATAAGCATGAGATCGCCGCGCATAGGTCAGTATAAGCGGACTAGCCGTTGTTTGAAGATTGCATACAAAGAGGGTGATTCCCTGTTTGGCCAGATACCTTGCCTGCAGTGCTAGGCCTAAAAGTTGATGCCACGCGGGCACATAGCATCCCGGAGCCGGCAGAGGAGAACGGTTTGGGGTTTGGCAAGAGTTGAGTGTATAGCCCGTGTCGCTAAGAGAATTGAAACCGACAACGCAAGTATTAACAGATCGAGGCCGTTAGGCCCATGCCCCTCTTGTTGGTGGTTACAAAGGATGTGCATACGTAATTGTAGGGAGTAAACAAATGAAACAGCTGGTACTGGTCCGACATGGGCAGAGCACCTGGAATCTGCAGAACCGTTTTACCGGCTGGGTCGACGTAGACCTATCTGAACGAGGGGTCAACGAAGCGCGGGATGCCGGGCGCACCCTGAAGGCGCGGGGTTATCGTTTCGACCTCGCGATGACCTCTTTCCTGCAACGCTCGATTCACACTCTGGAATTGATTCTGGAAGAAATGGGCCAGATGTCCCTGCCGGTACAGACTGATTGGCGTCTGAATGAGCGCCACTATGGGGCTTTGCAGGGCCTGGACAAAAAGGAAACCGCAGCTCGCCACGGTGATGAACAGGTACTCAAGTGGCGCCGTGGGTATGCTGTGCGTCCACCCGCACTCGAGGCCAACGACCCATCACATCCGGCCAACGATTCGCGTTACCACGGTATCGATGGTCTGCCCGCCACCGAATCGTTAGCAGATACGCTAGTACGGGTAATGGAGTGGTGGCACGAGCAACTGGTGCCGCAACTGGAATCAGATCGCAAAGTACTGGTGGTGGCCCATGGCAACAGCTTGCGAGCTATGGCCAAGTTTCTCGATGACCTCAGTGAGGATGAGATCATGCAGTACAACATCCCTACTGGGTTTCCACTGGTTTATCACTTTAACGATGACCTGAGTGTCGCAGGCCATGAGTACCTTGCTGATGCAGCGGTGCTCGAAGCGGCGGTTAGCGAAGTGAAAAGCCAGGCTTCTTCAAAACCTTGAGCCGGTATCGCGGGTGCGGGTCGCTCAGTCTCGGCGCAGGCGTTCGGACAGTGCGATCGGGTTGGGATAGCGAAACACCACCACAGTTGACGAGATCACAAAAGTGATCAGTGTGGCCAGTTGTACCAAGGCCCCGGCCTTGGTACTCATCACCTGCACTTGTAGTGCCACAGCCACGAGCAGTAAAGAGAATTCACTCATCTGTCCCAGCCGTACCCCAGCTTCGCCGGCCAGTATGCGACTCTCGCCAAAGTTTCTGAAAAGTATCCGGTAGGTCAGTGGCTTAACCAGCACCACAGCCAGCGCCAGCAACAGCGCGCCAGGCCAGACGTCGCCCGCACTGCCCAGGTTAAAACCAGCACCGAGCGCAAAAAAGAACATCACCAGGAAGAAATCGCGTAGCGGACGCAAACTATCGGCGATGAACGGCGCAATGGGGCTGTTAGCCAGGGTAATGCCGCCGATAAAAGCACCCACCTCGTAAGAAAGTCCGAGGCTTTGAGCCAGCTGGGAAAATCCCAGACACCAGCCCAGCGTCAGCAGAAAAACATATTCGCCAACCTTGTCAAAACGATGGAACAGGGGCCGTAGTACCACACGCTCCGCGAGCAGCCCGCCGAGAAAAAGCGCTGGCAGGCCAGCGAACTGAATCGTGTTTTGCAGCCACGATACTTCCCCACCGGCAATTGCATGAAGATACAGCAACGCAACGATGGCTAGCAGATCCTGCAGCAGCAAAATGCTGATGATGACTTCGCCGGTATGGCGGTGGTGAAGCACCGTAGTGGGCAGCAGTTTCAGGCTGATGATGGTGCTAGAAAGCGTGGTGGCAATGCCGACCAGTAGGCAGTCAGGCTGGGAAAACCCGAGCGCTGCGGCAATCCCGTAGCCAAGGAGTGCAAACACCAGTGTGCTTGCGAGCGTCACACCAATCGCTTCACGCATCAGCTCCAGTAGTTTGCGTGGGCACATGTCTATACCCAGCAGAAACAGCAGAAAAATGATGCCCACATGGGCGATATCCTCGATCAGATGCGGATCATCGACAAGGCCGAAGCCAGATGGGCCGCACAGTACCCCCAGAGCGATATAGGCGATCAGCAGCGACTGACGTGCATACAGGGCGACAGTGGCTAACAGGGCCGCGCCTGTGAAGATCAGGAAGACCGAAAAAAGAACTGATTCACCAATCACGGTTTGCAGGGCACGCCACTCATCACGTGTTCAGGCGGGAAAGTAATCCGGTGCTCCGCCGTCTTTCCACTTGATGTTGCAGCCGACACTGGGGATTTGCTCATCTGCGATGACACTACCCGCAAGAACCGCATCAGCGGCATTACGCAGGTCGACTCCTGTAACCGGTTCATTGCTTTTGGGCCGACTGGCATCGAACTGACCACGATAGACCAGGTGCATCTCGCTATCAAATAGAAAAAAATCCGGCGTGCAAGCCGCTCGGTAAGCTTTAGCCACCGACTGGTCTTCATCATAAAGATAGGGAAAGGAAAAGCCATGACGGATAGCGCTTTCAGACATTTTTGCCGGGGAATCATCCGGGTAGTTATCGGCATCATTCGCACTGATCGCCACTAGCGCCAGTCCACGAGGCGCGTAGTCTTTGGCAAACTGCACCAGCGCCTCGCGGATATGGATCACATAAGGACAGTGATTGCAGATAAAGGCAATCAGCAAAGCCGAGCTGCTGGTGTAATCTGACAGCGAAACCATTTGCTCCCCGGCTGCGGGATTCGTGTCAGGCAGGCAAAAAGTGGGAGCCGGTGAACCCAGGGACCCCATAGTGGACGCGGTGCTGACCATAGAAAAGGCTTCTAAATAGGTGGAAATTATTTAAATTTTAGCATGTGCCAGCATGAGCCTCATGCTGGCTCCAAATCCAGTCTTAGCCGATTGTCGTTACAATAATCGACTGATCTTAAAACCAGCGGTGCAAGTTTTGCCTTCAAAGAAAACACTGACCCATGTTAACGAGCGCGGCGAAGCCCACATGGTGGATGTGGGGGAGAAAGAGGTGACCGCTCGCCGCGCTGTCGCCCGGGGCAGCATCTGCATGGAGCGCGCTACGCTGAACCTGATTACCGAGGGCGGGCATCCTAAGGGAGACGTGCTTGCAGTAGCTCGCGTCGCCGCGATTATGGCAACCAAGCGCACCTCCGAGATTATCCCGCTGTGTCACCCGCTTTTTTTAACGGGGGTGGATGTGATCTTCGAGGTAGACAGTAATGCCCAGTGCGTGCATTGCACGGTCACTACCGAGACTCGTGAGCGCACGGGTGTCGAGATGGAAGCCTTGACCGGTGTCAGTGCTGGCTTACTTACCGTGTATGACATGTGCAAGGCGGTGGATCGGGGCATGAGCATCACCGACGTGCAGTTGCTGGAAAAATCTGGTGGCCGCTCGGGTGACTGGGAGCGAAAGACATGAGTTCGGCGAACAGAGTGACACGCCAACCCAGCTGCGACGATGAATATGATTCGGCCTTGCTACCAGTGGACGGCGCGCTTAAGCGCATCGCCGAGACTGTTAGCCCTATCAGCGACGTTGAAGTTGTCGCGCTGCGCCAGGCGCTCGACCGGATTCTTGCTGCCGATGTGCACTCTCCGATCGAGGTGCCTAACCATACCAACTCGGCTATGGACGGTTATGCGCTGCGTTTTGCAGATTTAGACAAAACATCACTGCAGATGATTGGCACGGCATGGGCGGGCAGAGCCTTCAACGGCTCGGTGGGCCCAGGAGAGAGTGTGCGCATAATGACCGGTGCGGTGTTGCCCGACGGCGCCGACACAGTGGTCATGCAGGAGCATGTTGAGCGCGATGGCGACGTGATCCGGGTGGCGGGTGGTCAGCGTGAAGGGCAACATGTACGTCACGCCGGGGAAGACCTGGCACGTGGTGGTACTGCGCTTCGTGCTGGACGCCGGCTGCTGGCAGCGGATATCGGCATGGTGGCATCGCTGGGCGTTAGTGAACTTCCAGTATTGCGCCAACCGCAGGTGGCTTTTTTCTCTAATGGCGATGAGTTACGTTCGATTGGCCAGCCGCTGGCACTAGGAGAGGTCTACGACTCCAACCGCTATACCCTGCACGGCATGCTGACCCGCGCAGGCGTAACTTTCAATGACCTTGGGGTAGTGCCGGACGACCGCGAGCAGATCCAGAACACTTTTTTGCGTGCTGCCAGTATGGCCGATGTAGTCATCACCTCTGCCGGCGCTTCAGTCGGCGACGCAGATTACGTCAAAGAGGTGCTGGACGAGATCGGCCAAGTCAATTTCTGGAAAATCGCAATGAAACCGGGCCGACCGCTCTCTTTCGGGCGAATAGGCGGCAGCCTTTTTTTTGGCCTGCCGGGTAACCCGGTTTCGGTCATGGTCACGTTCTACCAGTTCGTGTTGCCTGCGCTCAAGCATCTGTCTGGCGAGATTGCCTGGCAGCCACTGCGGCTTAGGGCTCGCACGACTGATCGACTGAAAAAACGCCCTGGTCGTACCGAATTCCAACGCGGTTTCCTGTCGCAGGATGAAAGCGGCGACCTGGTAGTTGCAACGACTGGCGAACAGGGCTCGGGCATTTTGAGTTCGATGAGTCAGGCCAATTGTTTTGTCATCCTGCCCCTCGACAGCGCCGGTGCGCAACCGGGTGACTCTGTGATAGTCGAGCCGTTTGTCGGGCTGGTATAACTTTTACTTGCCAAAAATCCCTATCGCTAAGTGGCCCCGTAAGGTTTCGGTGGCTGTAACGAGCTTGCCCTATGTTGTTGCAAAGCTTTGCCGTGTTTCTCACTCTGGAAGGCGACGGCGCGTTCCAGGGTGCCTGTATTGGCTTCAGTACCTGACAGGGTGGGCCACCTTGGCCAAAACGCCAATGAGTGCTGGTCGGTGACTTTCAAACGATAATTGCTGGGCCCAAATTGGTTTTTGTAAGAGCAGGTTATAGTGCAAGACCCCCAATCGGATTGGCCGACCATGCTGACCAAGACAAAAATTGATCATCCCAACGCTTGGACTACTGATTCCGTTTGTTCTAAATCTGATGTCGCCTATTCGCTGAGCAAGACGGAACTGGCCGACCTTGACCAGGCCTTGCGCACTGTCAAGGAGCGTGGCCTGGATCTTGAAAAAATTACTGCCCGGGATTTTCCTCTGACTGTGTTAAGCCCCGCTCTAGCGCAGTGGCTGCATGAAATCCAGGAAAGAAAAGGTTTGATTTTGTTGAGTGGATTTCCTGCCGATCGTTACTCGAAGGAGGATTGTGGACTCATCTTCTGGGGGATTGGTGCACATATGGGTGAAGCCCAGTCGCAAAGCCTGGCTGGGGATCTGTTGGGACACGTCGTAAACCTTGGTGGCAAGAACGCCCGCTACCGCGCCTACCAGAACAGCACCGAGCTGGCTTTGCATACGGATTCGACTGATATCGTCGGGATGATGTGTCTCACACCCGCCAAGGAGGGTGGCTTGAGTGGCTATGCCGCGGCTGCTGCAATCTATAACGAACTTGTGGAAAATTACCCGGACGCTCTAGCTACGCTGTGTGAAGGGTTTCACTACCATCTGTTCGGTGAGCAGGCAGAGGGTGAATCGCCGATCACGGAACAAAAGGTACCCGTATTTTCAATGAAGGATGGCTATCTCAGCATCAGCTACCTGAGAAGTTATATTGAAATGGCTTTTGCAGAGTTGGGCAAAGAGAAAACCTTGGCCGAACAGAGCGCATTGGATATCCTGGACAAGGTAGCGCACGGTCCTCGGTGTTATCAGCAGTTCATGCTAGCACCAGGAGATATTTTGCTGTTCAATAACTACACGGTTTTGCATAACCGAACAGCGTTTGCAGACGATGATGATTCTGACAAGCGACGTCATATGCTGCGACTGTGGTTAAGAGCACATAAACCGCGCCCCATCGTGGATGACATCTCGGCGTTTGGCAAGCGCGCTGGGATTGCTAAACAGACCGGTCGAGCCAGTGTTTATCAAGGTGCACTGGAGTATGAAGAATATGCGGTGCCTAAATCCTAGCCAGTTGTGGCTGATCTATAACGGCGTTTTGTACTAAAGTTTTCTTTTCCGCGGTGAGATCGAGCCGCGGCAGTGGTGATCGGGCAGCATTGATGAAAAGCGACGTTCAAAGATGGGAAGCGAAGTATCTTGGTGCTGAGTTGGCGCCCACGTTGCATGTGGATCCATTGCTTGCAAGGTATATCGATACCCGGGTTGATCGAAGCCGAGCCTTGGATGTCGCGGCGGGTACTTGTCACGCCAGTGTGTATCTGGCGCAGCAGGGTTTTCAGGTTACAGCGCTCGACTGTAGTGCCGCTGGATTGGCTCTGGGTCGGCGCCTTGCAAAGCGCGAAGGCGCGGCAATCGAGCTCTGTGAGCTTGATCTGGATAAAGCCGTTCTGCCCAAAGGACTCTGGGCTGTGATCTGCTGTTTTCGTTATCTCAACCGCAGATTGTTTGTGCAGATGGCGAAGGTATTGGCACCCGGCGGGATTTTGATTTTCAAGACTTTCAATGTGCATCATCTCGTCAAAGCACCAAGTTTTAGCCCGGAATATGTACTGCAACCCGGTGAACTGGCTTCGGCTTTTTTAATGCTCGATACGATTGAACTGGCTGATGGCGATGACCCACAAGAGAATACATCGTGGATTGTGGCGCGTCGTCCACGCTGATTAACGCCACGACCATCTGACAAAGCGTTTTATCAACCGGCGGTATTTTTCTCGACCCAGCGCTCTCCCGAGGCAAGGGTTTCTTTTTTCCAAAAAGGTGCGGTCGATTTCAACGCCTCCATAATCTCACGGCAGGCATCAAAGGCGGCCTTTCGGTGTGCTGAGAAAGTGGCAACCAGGACAATATCGTCGCCGGGTTTGAGTTCACCGACGCGGTGGATGACCAGTGCATCGTCGAGGTTGTGTGCAGACATGGATTGGCTCACCATAGCTTGTAACTGATTTTCGGTCATGCCAGGATAGTGCTCCAGCACCATCGTTTGTACATCATCCCCCTCATTAAAATCGCGCATGGTGCCCACAAAAACAGCGCTGGCGCCACTTTTGCCTATCGCAAGGTGGCTGGAGCGATAATCGGCCACCGCTTGCCAGGGATCGAAGGGATGTTCCAGAACCTCAATGGTCATCGCTACCTCAGCCGCCGGTCACAGGCGGAAAGAACGCCACCTCGTCGCCGTCAGCCACTGTCCGGTCCAGCGCAGCGTACTCTTTATTAATGGCCACCAACATTTCTTCATCGGCTTCTTGCCCACTGGCCGATGTCCAGACATCACGGGCGGTTGTTATGCCTTGCGCATCTATCTCTAGGGCAGCGCTGCCAATGCGCTCTTTCAGGCTGGCGAAGAATCGGACGTTGATGCTCATGAATGGAATGGGGTATTAAGGAAATCAAGGTGATGGCAACCCTATAATAGGGCGAGACCTATTTAGCCACAAGCGAAGGTGTTGCCCATGTCCAGCAAAGCCCGTGAATTTGTTCCAGTTCCTATCGCAGTGATGACAGTATCGGATTCGCGTACTGAAGCCGATGATAAGTCGGGCAAGTTGTTAGTCGAACGCCTGACGGGCGTAGGCCACCGGATTGTCGAGAAAGTTATCGTACCCGACGATATCTTCCAGATTCGTTCTGTCGTGTCACGCTGGATCGCTGAACCTGGGGTTCAGGTGGTACTGACCACGGGAGGCACCGGTGTGACGGGCTTTGATGGAACCCCAGAGGCTATAGCACCGTTGCTAGAAAAAGAGCTCAATGGCTTCGGTGAGATCTTTCGGGCTGTGTCCTACGAGGAGATCGGCACATCGTCATTGCAGTCACGCGCTGTGGCTGGGGTCGCGAACGGCACCTATCTTTTTTGCCTGCCCGGATCCTCCGGTGCCTGTGCTACCGCGTGGGACAAGCTGTTGCAGTTCCAGCTGGATTACCGAACCCGACCGTGTAATTTGGTTGAACTGATGCCTAGATTGTTGGAACACCGCTAGAGACCCAGGAATCTTCGCCAAGTCAGCATCGCCCGATCAGCAGAGCATCCATGGCTTTGCGGCAATTGATGCAAGGAAAGTCTCGACAAGAACAATACGGGACGCTCTGGTGGATTGCCCATACACTTGTTCAACTGGATAGTGAAGTCTGTTAGAGAACCCGGGTCTATCTATGACTGATTCCACTGAACCTTCTTCAGCGATGCCACGTGCTGCTCGTCGACGTAAAGGCCGTATAAACGCGCCGGCACGCGTCGGGCTGGCCCAGTTACCCTGGGGTCAGCCACGATACCTCGATGCCCCGATTGAGCCTTTGGATGCTGAAGGCGTCGATAAAATTCATAACGCGGCGATGCGTATCCTCGAGGAGATTGGCATCGATTTTCTGCACGATGATGCCCGGGAAATTCTCGCCCGGGCGGGCTGTGATGTAAAAAAGGATTCTGTAACAGTGCGCATGGATCGCGCCCTGGTGATGGAGCAAGTGGCCAAGGCGCCAAAGCGCATCGTAATGACGCCGCGCAATCCAGACCGCGCGCTTGTATTTGGGGAAACCTACGCCGCTTTTGGCTTGGTCTCCAGTCCACCCAATGTCTCGGATCTTGATCATGGTCGACGGGTGGGTAATCGCACCGATTACCAGAATCTATTGAAGCTGGCGCAAAATTTCGAGTGTATTCATTTCACTGGCGGTTACCCGGTTGAGCCAGTTGACCTGCACCCATCGATTCGCCACCTCGATTGCCTGTTCGACCTGCTGACACTGACAGACAAGCTGGTGCACGCCTATTCTCTCGGCGTTGAGCGTGTCGAGGATGCCATGGCCATGGTACGCATTGCGGCGGGCCTGGATCAGGAAGCGTTTGAACAAGCCCCAAGGATGTTTACCAATATCAATTCTTCCTCGCCATTGAAGCACGATTGGCCCATGCTCGATGGTGCTATGCGTCTGGCGCGACACAACCAGCTGGTCATCATTACGCCTTTTACTTTGGCAGGCGCGATGGCGCCCATCACTCTGGCAGGAGCAATCGCACAGCAGACCGCCGAATGTCTGGCGGCGGTTACCCTGCTGCAGCTGGTTCGCCCCGGTGTTCCGGTCGCCTACGGATCGTTTACCTCTAACGTAGATATGAAGTCAGGTGCCCCCGCTTTTGGAACACCTGAATATGTACGTGCCACCCAGATGTCAGGGCAGATGGCGCGGTACTATGGCCTGCCCTGGCGTGCGTCTAATGCCAACGCGGCTAATTGTGTTGATGCCCAGGCCACCTGGGAGAGCGCCGCTTCTCTGTGGGCGTGCTCCAGCGCCAACGCCAACATTGTTTATCATGCAGCGGGCTGGATGGAAGGCGGCCTTTGCGCAAGCTTTGAGAAATTTATCATTGACTGCGAGATGCTACAGCAGCTGAGTTATTACCATCAACCCATCGGCATAAGCGATGATGATCTTGCGATCGAGGCTATTCGTGCCGTTGGACCCACCGGTCATTTTCTCGGTGCAGAACATACGATGTCACGCTACAAGAGCGCTTTTTACAGTCCGTTTCTCTCCGATTGGAGTAACTTCGAGAACTGGGAGCAAGCGGGCGCCGTTGAGACTCCCTGGCGAGCCAACCGCATATTCAAAGAAGTCCTTGCGCAGTATCAGCCGCCACCCATGGACCCAGGGGCGCACGAAGAGCTTGAAGCTTTCGTTGTAAAACGTAAAAGCGAGGGCGGCGCCCCGACAGATTTCTGAGACTTGTCGCTTTTGCTCAGACTTTGATAAGTATTTTGCGCAAATTGATTACTGACGGCATCCAAATTCTGGCAGCATAGCTTCCATCGATAAAGTACGAAACCGTGTAAAGACAGTTGGGCCGCGTACAAGGAGCGTTTTTCAGTTGTTTGTCATATTGCAAAATAACCGGTACTCTTCGCTGTCGCTCAGCGAAGAATGTGGGCAGCCTGTCGAAAACTGGAGATCAACCACGTGAAATTTGTTGTTCGTGCAAGTGTATTGCTTTCGATGCTACTGCTCAGCGGTTGTTCGGATGGGTGGTGCTGGCCCTTTGACTGCTCTTCCAGCAAGTCGTCATCGGGCGTGGTTGATGACAGCGCGGATGTGGCCGTCGAAGACCCTTACGATAACCAAATTGGTGGTGGCAGTGGCACTTCCGAATTTGATCTCAGCAAGGTCACCTGGCTGCACACCGATGTATCGAGTTGGCCAGTTACCAGCACCTTGTCTATCAGTATTAAAAACGGAACGATGTGCCTCAACTTTTCTGGCACCTCAACTTGGCCAACGGCAAAGATTCTCCATACGAATGGAACCCGCTACATTCAAGTGAATGCAAATCCGTGGGTTTTCGTAAACCAGGCTGGAAAATGGTACGGCGGTACCTGGGAGTGGATGACACCCAACGGCAACTGTAAACCGATAAGCAAGATTGAGGGCGGCCATATAAAGCAAGCGCCGCTAACGAATTGGGAGCCTAGATCAGGAGACAAACTTTATTTCATGGTGTCGTCTATCGCGAGAGGCGCAAATCTGAACAACTATAAGGCCCGGACCAATGTCGTTGAGGTTACCTGGCCCTGATATAGCTTTGAAGAAGTGCACATAAGGCTAGAGAGATTTATTCTCCCTAGCCTTAAGAAATCGTCGACCTGATTTTTTGGAGAAGATTGTTGTTGATTTCCCGCGGGCCTGAATTATGACGATTCTGGTATCGTCGCTCGGCTGGTAGACGTACCCCGTCCAGTTGGCCCAGGCGTTTGATAAATTCTTCGCTTTGCTCCTGCCAGACACCGCCTGAGAGAATTTCGGGATTCATCGCCAGGATAAACTGACCGCCTTGTGGTGGACCGCCGTCGCCACTGTCGCGCTCTTTGGACGCAAAGCTTGCGGTCTCACCCACAAGGGGCCCGGCCAGCAGTTCGATCATCATCGCAATATGTGAGCCCTTGTGCCCACCAAAAGGTAAAAGCACGCCTTTGATGATCTCAGCCGGGTCAGTGGTTGATTGACCGTTTTCATCAAGGCCAGTGCCAGGTGGAACCGGCTTGCCGTCTCGGGCTGCGATCTGCACATCACCCATGGCTATGGCCGCTGTCGCCATATCAAAAACCAATGGTGGAGCGTCGGGGCGCGGCCAGGCAAAAGACAAAGGGTTGGTCCCATAAAGAGGCTTGTTCGCGCCAAAAGGTGCCACGCTAGGCATGTAGGAAACACAGCTGATAGCGGTCAATCCGTGCTTCGCTAATGCCTCAGTTTCGGGCCACAAGGCGGCAAAATGATGTGTTCGGGTAATCGACAGTACTGCCAAGCCGTTTTTGTGGGCAGCCTCAGCCAGTGGCTCCAGGCAGCGCTGGTGGGCGAGTGGTGCGTAGCCCAGATCACCATCGCAATGTAGCGCAACCGCAGTGCGCGAGTGCAGCTTTGGGTCGGCATTACCGTTGACTTTGCCGCTTTGCAACGAGGCAACATACCCCGGTATGCGGAACAGTCCGTGAGAATGGGAGCCATCACGCTCAGCCCGCATTACTGTATTCGCAACAGCGTCCGCGTTTTCTTTGTTGGCGCCGGCTTGAGTCAGGGCATCTTGAGCTATTGAAAAAATCTCTGCCAGGGTGAGTTGCGTCGTGCTCAAACCGAAACCACCGTCAGCCCGAGTGATTGCCAGTTTTGCATGCCACCGCGAAAGTAATGGATCTTTGCGGCCGGGTCTCCCATTCGCAATAAGGTGCGTATCGTCGTTGGTGACTGACCGCACCAGATGCCGTTGCAAAATAGAACCAGGGTCTTTGCATTTGAAGAATCAAGCGAGAGGCCTGTGTTCAGAACATCAAACGACTCTTCCATAATTTCCAGTGCGCATTCCCCATCCTTGAACTTGGTGAAAGCAATATTGATCGATCCCGCAAGGGTGCCGCGCCGCGCCCAGTCGCGCGCGAGCGAGTCGATAATCAGCAGGCCTTCGTCCCCCGATTCCAACTGCTGCATAAAGCCGATCATCTCCAGCGCTCCAATTGTGGTTACGGCGTGTGGCGCAAAAGGGTGCATGGGTTGGATCTTGCCGCGGTAGGTCGGCTGGTAGAGTTCGACAATGCGATTGGCCCGGCCCTGGTTGCGCATCACCATGACAGTTTCGCCGTTATGGGTCATGGAGAAACTTTTGAGTTCGGACGAAATCATTACCGGCTTGGCATCCTCTTCAGCAATAGCCGGTAATGCAAGTAAGCCGCCCAGTAGCACACGCAGCAGCCATGTCGAATAACGGAGATTTTTCATTTACGCTTCATCTTTGATCAACAACACGGGCACAGTATAGTTTTTCTTGGCGGGCTCGTATCGTTATACATGGAGTTGTCAGACAGCACGACATTCTTCGTGATGAGAGGCACTGGTGATGTTCTACAATCCCCGCTGATGTGTTAACTAACAGGCGAACACGGTGGCGAAGCTCTATTTCTACTATTCGGCAATGAATGCTGGCAAGACGACGAATCTACTGCAGTCGAGCTACAACTATGCCGAGCGTGGCATGAACACGCTGGTGCTGAAACCGCGCATCGATAATCGTGCAGGGGAAAGCCGGGTTCGTTCACGAATCGGTCTTGAGGCCGATGCGATCGATGTGGGCCCCGAAGTCGACCTGCGCCAGTTGGTGGTTCGCGAAGGTGAGGAACAAGCTGTGCATTGTGTGTTGGTGGACGAGGCTCAGTTTCTCAGCGCCCAGCAGGTCGGACAGCTTACCGAAGTCGTCGACACGCTGGATATACCAGTACTCGCCTATGGGTTGCGTACCGATTTTCTTGGAGAACTGTTCGAAGGTGCGCAGTTACTGCTGGCATTGGCAGACGAATTACGTGAGATCAAGACCGTGTGTTACTGCGGTCGCAAAGCCATCATGACGGTACGTTTTGACGGTGAGGGCAGGCCGATGCGGGCCGGTGATCAGATTCAGATTGGCGGTAATGAGACCTATATCTCGATGTGCCGGCGTCACTTCAAGGAAAGCCTGCAGGACAGCACGAACTGAGCGCTATCTCAAAGCCAGAAACGTTCGGACTGACTGTACTCAGTCGATAAAACTGACCCAGTCGTCAACTGCTTCACGCTCAGTCGTCAAGCGATTCTCGATCGCGCTGTTATCGGCGTATCCCAAAGACATGCCACACACCAGAGTCTCGTTATCATTCATTCCAAGATATGAATGAATCACCCGGTGAAATGGTGTAAAGGCTGCTTGTGGACAGGTATCCAGGCCACGGGCCCGGGCAGCAACCATGATGTTCTGAAGGAACATACCATAGTCCAGCCAACTGCCCTTCTCCAGCACCCTGTCTATGCTGAAAATCAGTCCAACCGGCGCATCAAAAAATACATAGTTGCGTCCGTGCTGTTGGTGCATTGCCGTCTTGTCGTCCCTGGTGATGCCCAGCAGGCCATACAAGTCCCAGCCGATTTTGCGCCGGCGTTCGAGGTAAGGAGAGATCCATTTGTTGGGGTAATAGGCGTATTCAGAAGTGTGCTGCGCCGCTTTATCCGGATTGTTGTACACCGACAGTATGTTTTTACTGATGCCGGTCAAAGCCTTGCCGGTCAGGACATATACCTGCCACGGTTGGGTATTGGTACCTGAGGGCGCCCGCGATGCGGTGGTGAGGATCGTACGGATCGTTGCCCGCTCGACCGGCGTTGGTAAAAAGGCCCGTATCGACCGTCTTGAAGCAATCGCTTCATCGACTGGATTGTTGTGAGGGGTATTCATCAGATCGGATCGTTATAAACGAAGGTTGTCGGTAATTGATCTTACAGGTAGTACAGTATCAAGCTCGCCGCGAGCAGCACCGCCACCCAGAATACCATCGAGCCGGTCGGCCAGGATCGCGCCAGAGCCCCCTCGGGGCCATAGTGACGCACAACCGAGCGCATCGCGACACGGCTGACATTTTGTGTGGCCTGGCCCAGAGTGTCGCTGATGGCGGTCAATCTTTGAGTGCAGTGGCGCACCCAACGTGGCGCCAAGCGGCGATATAGCCACTCGACATCAATATTGGTAGAGCGCAGTTCAGGCGGGTAAATCCCTGAAACCTTGAGCCAGGCAAACGCAGCGGCTGAAAAAACCAGCAACTGAATCTGCGCCAGTATATGGCTGCCGTCGAAAGGCGCATAGCTCGTCGAGTATGGCAGCAGCTCATAAAGCGCCCACGGATAACAGCCGATTAAGACGCAAAGTACAGCCGCCAGACCCATCGCAGCCAGCATGTTTAGTGGTGGCTCGGTGGTCCGGATACCACTGTCGTGGGAGAAAAAAGCGAAAAAAGGAATCTTGATGCCGGCATGGTGAAATACACCTGCCGAGGCGAATAGCAGTGCCAGCCAGACCCCCGGGTGACCTTCTTCCAGCACCGCGACCATAACCATGGATTTGCTGACGAAGCCGCTGAAAAGCGGAAAGGCCGAGATCGATGCTGCGCCGACGATGCAAAGGCCGGCGGTAATAGGCATGCTTTTGTACAGCCCGCCCAGATCAGAGCCATTGATGCGCCCGGTCATGTGCAGTACGGCGCCCATCGACATCATCAGCAGGCCTTTAAAGATCACATCGTTAAAGGCGTGAGCGATCGCACCATTCATAGCCAGCGCCGTACCCAGGCCAATGCCCACGACCATGAAGCCGATCTGGTTGATCATGCTGTAGGCAAGCACACGGCGCAGGTCGTTTTCAATCACGGCGTAAAAGATTGGGAAGCAGGTCATGGTCGCGCCGATGTAGACCAAGGCCTCGGTGCCGGCAAAGCCACGAGCAAGAGCGTAGACCGCGACCTTGGTGGTAAAGGCACTGAGAAAAACTGTGCCGGTCGGGGTGGCCTCGGGGTAGGCATCTGTGAGCCAGTTGTGCAGCAAGGGAAAGGCGCACTTGATGCCGAAGGCGATAAAGATCAGGAAGCTTCCCGCGCCATTCAAACCGATATGGTTAAAGGCCAGCGAGCCGCTGTGCCGATACAGCATCAGCGCTCCAGCAAGCAGTAGCACGCCCGATAGCACCTGGATCACAAGGTAGCGCATACCGGCCCCCCAGGCCCGATCAGTGCGGCTGGCAAATATTAGAAACGCCGAGGTCAGGGCCAGTATTTCCCAGAACAAGAACAAGGTCAAAAGGTCGCCTGCGAAGACCGCCCCGATTGCACTGCCGGCATACAACAATGCTGCGACATGTTGGCTACGGTCGTCAACGTGTAGCGAGAAGACAATGCCGATAAATGCGCCGATGTGAAACAGGATGCCGAACAGCATGCTCAATTTATCAACGCGCAGCGGTTCCAGATACAGGTCCATAAAGGCGACACGCACCAGAAGATCTGGGGTGAGATTCATCAGTGCGAGTCCGCCGACCAGTGGCACGGCCAGCATGACTACTTGGCGTGCGCGCCGCGGTAGCACCGCAGCTGCCAGCGCCGCCAGGTAGAAAAGCACAAAAGGCGGTAGTTCAGCCATCACGATCGTAGTAATCCTCGGCGCGCATCAGCAGCTTACGCAACTCCTTGGCTACCAGCACCAGTACCACGCAGGCGACAAAACCGTAAATGGCATAAAAGCCCCATACCCCTTCCCAGGGATGCACGATGTGGCGGTGGTAAACAAAGTCGGCACCGATGGTGACGATACATATAGCGACTAGCGCCCACAGCACTCGTCGTACGTTTTGCGGTTTGTCAAAGATATGGGCCTTGTCGTTCATCGGAGTCTCAAGGAATCAGCATGCCCGCCAGTTGGTAAACTGGGCCGGGAAAGAAAAATAGCGTGACACAGGCCGCCGTGGTTATGCCAATAGCCACCAGGCAGGGTAATGGGGCCTCGTTGAACTGCACCGTGGTTTTAGGCGATTGGCCGAAGAAAGCTCGCAACGGAATCGGCAGAAGATAAGCGATATTCAGCAGTGTGCTCAGCATCAGAACCCCGACCAGTATGCCGTAGCCCGCATCAAGCGCTCCGAGTGCGAGATACCATTTTCCCCATAAGCCGCCCGTCGGTGGCAACCCAGCGATACTAAGACTCGCGATCAGGAAGGCTCCCATAGTGAGCGGCATTTGCCGACCAAGTCCATCGAGTTCACTGACCCGAGTTTTGTGGGTAGCCACCAGAATCGCTCCAGCACAGAAAAACAAAGTGATCTTGCCGACCGCGTGGGTAGCGATGTGCACGGCTGCGCCAGAAATACTGGCCGCGTTGGCCAGCACTGCGCCAAGGACCACGTAAGACAACTGGCTGATGGTGGAATAAGCCAGACGGCGTTTGAGATTGTCCTGGTACAGCGCGACAAGTGAGGCGCCGATAATAGTCAGCGCTGCCATCCATAAAAGGGCTGTGCTGGCCGTGCTGCCCCCGACCAGATCGATACCAAAAATATAGACCGTGACCTTGAGGATGGCAAAAACACCTGCTTTTACCACTGCAACGGCGTGCAACAGTGCGCTTACCGGAGTGGGGGCTACCATCGCGGCTGGTAGCCACCGATGGAAAGGCATCAGTGCGGCTTTGCCGATACCGAAGACGAAAAGCCCATAGAGAATCCCAATGACCAGCGGTGAAGCCTGCCCCGCAAGAATGCCGCCTGCCTTAAAGCCGGTGGTGCCGGTTAAGTGCCAGGTCCAGATCACCGCCAGCAGTAAAAACCCCATGGAGGTACCCATCAGGACACCTAGATATACCCGCCCCCCACGACGAGCTTCTGGCGTACCGGCATGGGTAACGAGCGGATAAGTCGAGATCGTCAACAATTCGTAAAAAAGGAATAGGGTAAACAGATTCTGTGCCAGGGCTATTCCCATGGTGGCGCCGATTGCGATGGCGAAAAACGCATAGAAGCGGGTCTGGTGGATTTCATGATGGCCACGCATATAGCCGATGGCATAGATCGTCGTGACGATCCACAAAGATGAGGCAATCAGTGCAAAGAGTAATCCCAATGGCTCCACCTGCAGTGCCAGTGGTACTCCGGGCACCGGTATTGCCAGCAGTAGGTCGGGGGTCTCCCCAGCCAGCACGTCCGGAACCAATGAGGCAACCTCAGCTAGCAGTAATAGGCCAGTAGCAACGCTAATGGTCTCGCGCAGATTGGGCCGGTTGCCGGTGACAACGATCAGTCCGGCTCCAATAAACGGTGTCAGTACGATCAGAAATAGCATCGAGTCGCTCATGGTTGTCCCCCGAACAGCACCATAGCGGCCTGTGATGCAATGCCCACGCTGAGTTCGGTATGGATGCCGAAATACAGATTGGCGATAGCCAGCAGCCAGGCCGGAACCAGCATAGACAGCGGCGCTTCGGTGCCACTGACGGCTTCTTGGGTTTTGCCAAGGTATGCGGTCTCGATCACGCGCCAGACATAGATCACGGCAAGCAGTGACCCGGCAATGATGACAAGGACAACGGGCCACCAGCCTCGCTCCACAGTAGCCAGCACCAGATACCATTTACTAATAAAGCCCGCGGTGAGTGGCAGGCCGATCAGACTGAGACCGCCAATCACGAAAACACCCATGGTCCAGGGCATCCGGTAGCCGAGTCCGCGCAGGTCCTCGAGGCGCACACTGCCCAGCCGCCAGGCAATACAGCCGAGCGCGAGAAACAGTGCGCCCTTCATCAGCGCATGGTTGAAAAGATGCAACAGAGTGGCTGTAAGCCCAGCAGGAGTCGCCAGGCTAACACCTAGTATCAGATAGCCGATCTGAGCGATGCTGGAGTACGCCAGCATTCTCTTCAGGTTGTGCTGGAATATAGCGACTGTAGACGCCGAAAGGACGGCGATCGAGCCCAGAACGACCAGCATGGTCGATAGCGGCATGGCGCCGAGCGCGAAGTCGATGCCAAAAACCGAGAACATAAAGCGCAGTAGGACGTAGACGGCCACTTTGGTCGCGGTAGCTGCAAGGAAGGCGCTGACTGCCGAGGGCGCGTAGGCATAGGCATTGGGCAGCCACAGATGAAGTGGGAACAGCGCGATTTTCAGGCCCAGGCCCACCGTCAGAAAAGCAAAACCGGTGCGCGCTGTGCGACTGTCAGCAACGGCCACCAAGCGCTGCGCCATATCGAGCATGTTTAGTGTGCCGGTCAGCATGTACAAAAGGCCGATCCCAATAAGAATAAAAGTTGCACCGATCGTTCCCATGATCAGATACTGGTAGGCCGCCGTCAGCGCTTTGCGATCGTTCCCCATCGCAATGAGTACGTAACTCGACAGCGAGGAAATCTCAAGAAAGACAAAAAGGTTGAATGCGTCCCCGGTTATCGTGATGCCAAGTAGTCCAGTTAGGCAGAGCAGCCAGGCGGTGTAAAACAGTCCCTGGCTATGTGCCTCGATTTCACTGGCGACACTGCGCTTGGCAAAGATGGACACCACTGTGCTGATCGCTGTGACGATCAACAGTACGTAAGCGTTGGCGAAATCGATGTGATATGCGATACCAAACGGTGCCGCCCAGCCGCCGAAGGTATAGTCGATGACGCCCTGTTCCAGTATTTGCCCGAGCAGGGCAATTGAAACGAGAAGCGAGATGCCGCTGACGACGAATGTCAGTAACCACGCTGCAAAGGGTCGATGCAAGACCAGGCACAGCGGAGCAGCCAGCAACGGCACAACCACCTGTAGCGCCGGCAGTTGCGCACTAATCACAAGGACTCGTCCTGGCGATGAATATCGTCTTCTTCGACTGAGCCGTAGGCTTCACGAATTCGCACGACGAGCGCGAGACCTAAGGCAGTGGTGGCTACCCCGACCACGATCGCAGTCAGGATGAGCACATGGGGTAGAGGGTTAGAGTAAGTAGTGACGCCTTCGCGCAATATGGGTACGGCGCCGTTCACGACTTTACCCATGCTGATATAAAGAATGAAAACCGAGGCCTGGAATAGGTTCAATCCGATGATTTTCTTGACCAGATTGCCACTGGAGATCACCACGTAGAAACCGGTCATCATCAGCAGAATGACGATCCAGTAGTTGTACAGCCCAGCGACGTTCACGGATCGTTGCGCCCGGCAAAGGCCAGGAAGATGGTGACTATCACTGCACTAACAGTGATGCCCACCCCAAGTTCGACCAGGAAGATTCCCAGGTGTTGGCCACTTATCAGATCGTGTGCGAGTGCACCGTAGGCAAGGTAATCGGAGCCCAGCAGCATTGTTGTTGCGCCAACCCCGGCATACAAGACCAGCCCGAGTGCGATAACAAACCGTAACAGCCCTGGCGGTATGGCGTTGCGCAGGGCTTCGGTACCGAACACCAAGCCGTAAAGAATAAATCCAGCAGCGAAGATGGCCCCGGCCTGAAAACCACCACCCGGACCGAAGTCACCATGAAACTGTACGTAAAGGGCAAATAGTAGGATCACCGGGATGATGATTTTGGCGACAATGCGTAGAACCGGATTGTCTCTCATGGCGTTGGGCGCTCTTTCGAAGGTCGTTTACGTCGCCGCAGGCCAAGCAGAGCCAGAACCCCGACCCCAGCGGTAAAAATCACCGCCAACTCGCCCAGAGTGTCGTAACCACGGTAACTCGCGAGGATGCTGGTAACGACGTTAGGGATGCCGGTTTGCTCCGGTGATTTACCGAGGTAGTACGGTGCAACGTGCTGATGTACGGGTGCCGCTGGGTCAGCGAAAAAAGGCATGTCGAGTGTGCCGTAGACCAGCGCCGCGCCAGTGACCGCAACTACCAGCAGCGGCAGTAGGGGCCGGTGTGCCGGGCGCTGCTCGTGCCTGCCCACCAGGCCAATAGTCGCCAGCATCAATATTGTCGAAATGCCGACACCTACAGCCGCCTCGGTAAATGCCACATCTACCGCATCCAGAACCACGAACACGACCGCAGCGAGCAGGCTGTAGATACCAAACATCATGGTCACGGCAAAAAGATCATGCAGCCGAACCGCGGCAAACGCAGTTAGTACCAGCATGCCCAGCAGCACGATATTGATGGCCTCGATCAGCACTTAGATTTTCGGATCATCAAGCCAGGGTCTGCGGATACCATGCCTGGCCGCACGTGCCAGGGCATGTGAGGCAGAGGGGTTCAGTAGCGCCAGTATCGCCAGAAGTAATAGCAGTTTGCCCAGCAGCAAACTCCAGCCGGCTGCCAGGGCAAGCCCCAGTAGAATGGCGCTGGCCCCCAGAGTATCGGTAATGCCGGCGCCATGCAGGCGAGTGAAGACATCCGGCAGGCGCAGTAGCCCAATGCCACCTATCAGGGTGGACAGTGCACCGATAACCAGCAGGACGTCGCTTGCAAGATCTAGCGCAAGGCTCATGATTTGCCTCCATCACGCGGTGACTGGGCCTGACCAAGGTCGCCGAACTCGGATACCTTGAGGACAGCGACGGTACCGATGAAGCCGATCAGGGCATACATCAGAGCGATGTCAATATACAAGTCTGGCTCACCGACGATAAAGCCAAGCACCACGATCATCAGCACGGTTTTGGTGCCCAAGGCGTTGGAGGCCAGAATTCGGTCATAGACGGTAGGCCCCTTGATTGCCCGAATCAGGGCCAGCACCATAGTGACCAGTAGTGCGATGCCGGTAAGCGTCAGCATGACCCATCCTCCATGGCGCATACGCGCCGAGCCATTTCTCCTCGCGTCAACTGCTCAGCCGCGTCATCCGTTAGGGCATGCACTTCTATCTGGTTGTCAGCGACATCTAGCGAGATTGTCCCGGGTGTCAGGGTGATCGAATTGGCGTAACTGACCCGGCCCACGGCGCTGCGTTGGTCGGCCTCGACGTGGATGATTGATGGGCTTATTGGTAAGCGTGGATCGACGATACGACGTGCCACATCCACGCTGGCACTGACGATCTGCCCAACCAGCCAGGGCGCGTAGCGTGCTAGCCCTGGAAGTAGCCTCAGCGGCAAACCCTCAGCATCCAGTATGCCTAAACGCTTCGCGCATAGAACCACCAGCAATACTGATGCGGTGCCAAGGCTCAGAAGCGGGGCTGTCCACTGTCCGGATAGCAACAACCATGCACCAGAGAGCACGAAAAAAAGGATCAGCGCGTATCGCAGCATAGCAACGTTGATTTCAGTGGTGTGTCGGATACCATTAATACTGTAGACAAGGACGCCAGCTCTTGTGGCTTGCTCAATGATTTTAGGGCAACCGAATCGTTCCTACTAGAGAAGGGGCAACCCAGCAGTCGTGCCGGACGGTTAACCATCTGGGTCAATCAAGATAAGGCTAGACCGGCTACACGACGATGAGCGCGGGCTTCACGTTGCCTATGAATATTCATATCCTGAAGCGTTTTCTCGACATAACTGATGTGATTATCCGAGGCGGTCTTGGCGGCCTGTGGATCGCCATCCAGTATCGCATTCATCAGATGATAGTGCTGGTCGCGAAGATGCTTAAAGTTATCAGCCCGCTGGTACAGGTTCTCGAGGTTGTAGTGGATACTACGACGCAGCAGCGAGAACAGGCTGCGCATCACGTGGACCAGCACCACGTTGTGCGAGGCTTCACCGACCGCGAGGTGAAAGTCTGCATCGGCTTTGGCTTCGATCACCGCGTCATCTTGGCCATGAGAGATAATCATTCGCTTGTAGGCTGCGCGCAGCATTTCCATATCGGTTTCAGTGCGCCGGGCGGCGGCATGATATGCCGCCATGGACTCGATCGCGTGGCGCAGTTCCAAGACGTCTTGCTGCGCATCGGGTGAGGTGCTGATCAGTTCCAGCAGCGGATTTTCCAGGGCAGGATTAAGACTCTCGGCCACTTCGGTGGCGCCGCGCCCCTGCGTCGTTAGCAGTCCACGCGCGGAAAGAACCTGTAGGCCCTCGCGTAGTGAGGGCCGTGAGACTCCGAGCTGCACGGCAAACTTACGCTCTGCCGGCAGGCGGTCACCAGGTTTCAGTGCCCCCTCAAGGATCAACTGCTCAATTTTCCGAACCACAACGTCCGAAACGCGTTCTCGATTCATAATGAATTGGTAAACAGGTAAGACCAATAGAGGCGCCACTGTACCACTGAGTCAACTATTTTAAAACTCCGATAAAGCTCAGCGTTTGCTGACATTATTTTTGAATGTTTGGGGAAGTCACCTATTAGAACCGTCTGGCTATTGGCGAAAATGTGATCCCCTCCCTTTGAATAGATGGCTTGACCACGATTGACATAAATTATCCACTGACAAAGTAGTCTAAAGTTTTGGGTTCAGTGTAAATAACCTACAAATAGGTTGTTGATCAGGCGTATTTTCCCAGACTCAGAGCTTGCCTAAAGCCGAAACCCTTAACTCAAAAACCGAAAGGGGATGGCACCGACTGGACTGACCGCAAAGAGGAGATCACCTGGCAGGAGATGAACATCAAAATAAAGATGTTACCCACCCTGGGGGGCGCCGAAAGCCAGCGAAAGGAAAGCGCCCATATCAGCTGGGCGTTCGCTGTAATCCAGTGATAACGCAGCCTCGAGGGTCTTCAGTAATGTGTAGGGGTACTGCCCGGCCCGGGATACGGTCAGTTTTTCCAGTGTTGCACCCTCTTGGCGTTTTAATGCCGGTGGCGGAGATGACCCAGTAATACAGCTGTAGATCGTTGCGGCCAAGCCGTAAATGTCGGTCCAGGTACCAAGGTTACCGTCCAGATACTGCTCTGGCGGTGCGAAACCATGAGTCAGGGTCTGAAAGGAGCCAAAGCGATCGTCATCGCTAAGGGTTTGCGCCGCACCAAAATCCAGCAGCAACGGCTGGCCACTGGTACGCAGTAGAACATTGGCGGGTTTGACATCCAGGTGCACCACGCCGTGCTGGTGCATGCGCCAGAGTCCTTCGCCGATGGCTGGAAAAACCTGCTTCAAAAAATCCCAGTCCAATTGCCCTGTAAGTTTCTTGATAAACCAGCGCAAGTCACGCCCCTCTTCATGCGCCATCACCATATATAGGGTGTTATTCGCTTCAAAGTATTCACTGACGCTGATGATATTGGGATGTTTCACTTCGCTCATTCTTTGGGCTTCTAAGCGGAAGCGCTCCAGGCCCTGGCGAAATGGGGCTTGAGCCAGTGGCGAGTTGGGCTCGATCGCACCATCGGCCTGGCGGGCTACCAGATCCTGCGGACAGTACTCCTTGATAACCATCTTGCCGCGCTGCAGCTCGTTGCTCGCAAGGTAGACCAGGCTGAAGCCACCACCACCGAGGACTTCGCTAATGGTGTAGCCCTTGAGGATGTAGCCGTTCTGCAGAGGCAGTCTGCTGGACATAGGGTGAGCTGGATGGTTGCCAACCAACGCCAGGCGAAAAAAACACAGAATACAGTATAGTTGCTTACCCGATGTCAGCGGCTGGAGTGAGCGCTGCCGTCAGTTATTTCGGCCTAACCTGTAATATTTTGGAGAATTTCTTTGGCAAAGAGTATGACGGCTTTCGCCCGTCGCGCGGCGGAAACGCCCTTGGGTCAGATGACATGGGAGGTGCGCAGCGTTAATCACCGCTATCGTGAAGTCGCGATGCGGCTGCCAGAGGAGTTGCGTTTTGCCGAGGGCGTTTTTCGTGATGCCATCAGTGCTGTGGTTAACCGTGGTCGAGTTGATGCCTTACTGCGCTACACACCGCCATCAGCGGGTGGGGCTGAGCGCGATATCGATGTCGAAGTGGTCGGTCACCTCGCGAATTGGTCGGATCGTATTCGCGCTATCGTGCCCGATGCTGAATCGTTGCAGGTCAGTGAAATACTGAAATGGCCAGGTGTGATGTCTGCTCCGACAGTAAACGATGAAGTCCTCGCTGACGCCGCCGCCGGCCTGTTGCGTGAGGCGCTCAGCGAGCTCACCGATAGCCGGGAAGGTGAAGGCGCTGCTTTGGCCAGTATTCTGAAAGACAAGATCGCGACGGCGCGGGGAATCCTCAGTTCGCTGGCCGCTCAATTGCCGGATATTGCCAAGGCGCAGCGTCAACGATTGGAACAACGCCTGATGGAGATGGTTGAGCAGGTCGATCCGGAACGTCTGGAGCAGGAGGTAGTGATATTGCTTGCGCGCAGCGAGGTCACCGAAGAGATGGATAGATTGGGCTTACACCTGGACGAGGTAGAGCAGATACTCACCCGGACGGAGCCTGTTGGCCGCAGACTGGATTTTATGATGCAGGAATTGAACCGAGAAGCCAACACGCTCGGATCTAAGTCGGCACAGCTCGAACAAACCAGCGCATCGGTCGATTTGAAGGTCTTGATTGAGCAGATGCGTGAGCAGGTGCAGAACATCGAGTAACCGGGTTATGCCGCAAACTGCAACCATCCCAGCTCGGGTAGTTATCCTGTCTGCGCCTTCGGGCGGGGGTAAAAGTAGCCTGGCTCGCGCCTTGGTCGAAAGTTGCGACATCGTCGCGGCCTCAGTGTCCCATACCACACGTCCTCGCCGCGAAGGGGAAACGGATGGGATCGATTACTTTTTTGTCGATGACCGCATATTCGAGCACATGATTGAAGCAGGAGATTTTCTTGAATACGCACGAGTGTTTGGTCATTACTATGGAACCTCGCGTACTGCGGTAGATCAGCTTCTTACCAGAGGCAAAAGTGTGGTTTTGGATATTGACTGGCAGGGTGCGCAGGAAGTTCGTCGTAGCGTCGCCGACGTGGTCAGTGTTTACATATTGCCGCCATCTGCTGAGGCCCTCGCTGGGCGTTTGGTGTCCCGTGGGCGGGACAGTGCTAAGGAGATTCGGGAGCGGATGGCCGAGGCCGCCAGCGAGATGAGCCACCATGTTGAGTACGATCACATCATGGTCAACGCGGATTTTGCCACAGCGCTGGTGGAGCTGCGTGCCCTGGTTCTGAATGGGGTTGCACCCGTCTCAGCCTGCGGTTTCAACATCGAGGCCCTTGTGCATTGCGCAAAAAACGTTAGACTAAAAACATCTGACGCAGCAAGCCTTTAGCGGTTGTTTCAAGAGCAAGCCTTTAGCGGTTGTTTCAAGAAAATTCCGGGGTTGGCTGTTTGTAGTCATTCCGTCGCCCCCGGTCTGTGCCAGGCCCGTCCTGGGCGACATGCTTTCTGGAGAAATATTGATGGCAAGAATTACAGTCGAGGATTGTCTTGAGAACGTTGAGAACCGATTTGAACTGGTTTTGGTTGCCGCCCGGCGTACCCGTCAATTACAACTCGGTGCTGATCCGCTGGTTCCCGAAGACCGTGACAAGCATACCGTGATCGCACTGCGCGAGATCGCTGAGGGCATGGTGACCAACGAAATTCTCAAAGAAAAGGTGGTCGACCCGATGAAGGAACTGGAGGAGGCATTCGCAGCGGCCGAGGAGACTGACGATACGGTACAGGGCGAAGACAGCAAAGGCACCGCCGACGCATTCGCTGCTGGATCTGAAGTCAGCACCGAGGCGTTGCCAGACACCGACTCGACAGCAACCGAATTTGTTGCCGCCGTAGCCGATCTGATCGAAGCGGCACCTATCGGTGAGTCAGCCGCAAACGACAGTAACGAGGAAGCGCAAGATGCCGACGACGCCGGCACCGACGCGGAGAGTAAGCCCTCAAACTGAAATCACGCAGGATGTTCCCGCCGCCAGCGAGGGACGCCTGCTGATCAGCGACCTGCTAGGGATTGTCGAGCAATATCTCGATTCGCAGGAGGTCAAGGCCATATACGAGGCCTATCTTTTTGGCGCTGAGGCTCATGACGGCCAGGTACGCCACAGCGGCGAGGCCTACATATTCCACCCCCTGTCTGTTGCTCGAATCCTAGCCGACATACGACTGGATAGTCGGAGCATCATGGCGGCGCTGCTGCATGATGTCATCGAAGACACGCCCACCGCGAAGGGTGAACTCTCGACTCGCTTTGGCAAGGATGTGGCGCAACTGGTTGACGGTGTCAGCAAGATCGACCAGATCGAGTTTGAATCGCGCGAACATGCCGAAGCAGAAAATTTCCGCAAGATGCTGCTGGCGATGGCCCAGGACATTCGGGTTATTTTGATCAAGCTCGCTGACCGTATCCACAATATGCGTACGTTGGGGGCGCTCAAAGCAGATAAACGCAAGCGGATCGCTACCCAGACACTTGATATTTTTGCGCCAATTGCTAATCGATTGGGGATGCGTATGTGGACCCAGGAACTCGAAGATCTGAGTTTCTGCAATCTTTACCCCAAGCGTTACAACACCATCAGCAAGGAGCTCGATAAGCGTCGTGGCAATCACCGCGCTATTATCGAAAAGACCACGGCCAAGATCGAGTCAGAGCTGGATGAAGTGGGTCTCGAGGGAGCGGTGGAAGGCCGAGAGAAAAATATCTACAGTGTTTATCGCAAGATGCGCTCGCGCCGGGTGCCCATGTCCGAGATGCGCGATATTTTTGCGATTCGTGTCATCGTGCGCACGGTGGATGATTGTTACCGGGCGTTGGGTGTGATTCACAATACCTATAAGCCGGTGCCGGGTAAGTTCAAGGACTATATCGCTATACCGAAGGCCAACGGGTACCAGTCGCTGCACACGCTGTTGTTCGGCACTTTTGGCCAGAGTATTGAGGTCCAGATTCGTAGCACTGATATGCATCGTACGGCGGAGACCGGTGTTGCTTCGCACTGGCGTTACAAGACGGGCAAAGGCAAGAGCGGCGCACCGATGCCCGCACATCATTGGCTGATGGATCTGCTGGATACCCAGAAGCAGGCCGGCAATCCTTCAGAATTCCTCGAGCACCTGAAGGTCGATCTGTATCCAGATGAGGTTTATGTGTTTACCCCACATGGCGATATCAAGAAACTGCCTAAGGGTTCCAGTGCATTGGATTTTGCTTACGCGGTGCACTCGGATGTTGGTAATCACTGCATCGGTGCCCGGGTTAATAACGAGCCAGTGCCGCTGCATCACACCGTGAGCAACGGTGACCACGTTGAGGCGTTGACTGCTCGCTCGGCGATACCCACGCCGTTGTGGCTAAACTATGTGGTCACTGCCAAGGCACGTGCCGCAATCCGTGATTTTCTTAAGCACCAGCAAGAAGGTGATGCCAGTAAACTCGGGCGCCAACTGTTAGAGCGGGCGCTGAAGGCGCTGGGCCTTACGACCCGTTTGCGAACTGATCAGAAAATCCAGTTACTCAAGCATATTGGCCTTGAGGATTGGAACGAACTGCTGACCGATATCGGTATGGGTAGGCGGTTGCCGATGATAGTTGCCCGGCAATTGTTGCCAGATTCCAGTGGCCCTATAAGCCATGAAGAGCCCTTGCCAATACGCGGGGTTGAAGGCATGAGCGTATCCTACGCTCGCTGTTGCAGGCCGATCCCCGGTGATTCGATTGTTGGCTTGTTCTCACGCGGGCGCGGTATTGTGATTCATCGCCCAATTTGTCCCAACGCCCGGGAGCAGAGTAAACGTCCGGATACTTGGGTCGGCGTCGAGTGGTCGACTGAACTCAAGACAACTTTCGAGGCCGATATCCGTCTCGAGGTGATCAATCGACGGGGTGTTTTTGCGGCCCTCGCATCGGTGATCGCCGAGGAAGATTCGAACATCAACCATGTTCTGGTGACAGCGCGTGATGATCGTAATTCTGCGATTCGGTTTACCATTGAGGTAAGTGACCGTAAGCATTTGGCGAGAATTATCCGTCGGTTGCGGGCGCGTCGTTCGGTAATCCGGGTGTCACGCTCACGCGGTTGATGACCATCACTTCCAAACTGCACCAACCGTGCCCCAGGTGCAAAGCCTGGACAGACAGCTGTTGGGCCCACGCCGGCTTGCATCATGAGTACGGCGCTTGTTCGGCTACGGTGCTGTTACTGGGAGACGGCTTACCTAATCCGTCTTAACAGGAAAAAAGAGGCCTCTTGATTAAAGAAGCCCCTAGATGCAAAGGATTGTTTCTTTAGTTTGACTGCCAGACTGCGTAATCTTTGCCCGCATTATTAAACTCATAAGCAATGAATTCTTCGTCGCCTACAACCCAGGCATCGTGACCAGGTGCAAAAGTATAGGCATCTCCAGCGGTGACTGTTATTTCTGATCCATCATCGGAAACCACGTGAATAGTTCCTTGTAAAACCATACCTACATGTCCTGCCTGGCAGCTATCACCGCCAACATGGGGTTTTATACACTCTGACCATTTCCAACCGGGCTGAGCCACAATCTTTGTTGCTGCAACTGTTCCGAAATTTACCGTGGCCGCGTGAGTCTTTTCAGGCGTTTTCACTTCGTCTGGGTCATCGAAAGATTTCTTCATTAATGTTGTCATTGATTTCAATCCTTAGTTCAAGAACTATGTCGTAAAAAATTTTATGGTTGTTTACAGGGGCAAACTATCGCCCGCTCACCTAACGATAGCAAATGTTTGTTCTGCGTGTCGAGCGAACACGTCAGCTTCTACCTAAATTTCTGGCGTTATGTCTGCAACAGAACGTCCGATGAAAACCCGATTATCCAAGACGGATAATCAACTTGCCGAAGTTTTTACCCTGCAGCAGGCCCATGAAGGCTTCGGGTGCATTTTCAAGACCATCGACAATATCTTCACGGTACTTTAGTTTACCTTCGTCGATCCATCCTGCTAAAGACTCAAGGGCTTCGTGTTCCTGAGATGCAAAATCCCAGACAATGAACCCACGGTAGGTAAGACGCTTGACCAGAATATCACGCAAGATCAACGGCGTGGTATTTGGCCCCTCAGGCAACTGGGTATCATTGTAGTGGGCTATCAGTCCACAAACTGGAATACGTGCAAAATTATTCAGCAACGGGGCCACTGTTTCAAATACCTTGCCCCCGACATTTTCAAAGTAAACATCGATTTTGTCTGGACAGGCTTTTTTGAGTTTTTCGGGAAAGTCAGGCTCCTTGTGCATCAGGCAGTTATCAAAACCCAGTTCATCTATAACAAAGCGACACTTCTCCATAGTTCCAGCAATCCCGACTGCCCGGGCACCGTGGATTTTGGCAATCTGCCCGACCACTGAACCCACAGCGCCAGAAGCGGCCGCCACCACAACGGTTTCTCCTGCTACTGGTTTGCCGATGTTCTTCATGCCGGTGTATGCGGTCACCCCAGGCATACCCAGTACCCCAAGGGCCAGGGAAAGCGAAGGCCACGAAGGATTAACATTTTTGCATTCAGCCCCCTTTACCACGGAATACTCCTGCCAGCCTCCATTGGCCACCACGAGGTCACCTTCTACAAACTTGGGGTGACGGGATTTGGTCACTTGTCCCACCGTGCCGCCTGTTATCACCTCACCCACTTCTACAGGTTTGGCGTAGGACTTGGCAGGACTCATTCTTCCACGCATGTAGGGGTCCAAAGAGAGAAAACGGTTTCGAACGAGCAGATGGCCTTCAGCCACATCTGGAATTTTTGCCTCAACAAGGCAGAAGTCTTTTGGAGCAGGATTGCCGACGGGGCGTGACGCCATTTGAATCTGGCGGTTCATAATTTCAGACATTAATTGTTCCTTAGGTTTGGCCATTGTTTTGTGAAACTCAGATCAGCAAAGTGGACCTGCTGTTATTAAAGGGTTTCCTGGCTATCAAATCGCAGGGGGGCTATGAAAATCGTTTTCTTTTGGTTTCGCCAACCAGAAGTGCCCAGTATGGCAGTTCATCAACTTCATGCAACATATTCCGCGAGGCACTGCTGCGCGCTATCTCTATGCAAATTAGTTCCACCTTAGTTTCTGGCCGAATAGTTCTTGTACGGCCTAACGGATTATTTTGGCAAGCCTCTGTCGGCAAAGCCGGCGTAGACGGTGAGCCAGTGGATCTTGGAGAAGGTTGAGAGTCACTATCGCAACCCCCCACTAACACCATGATATTTTATCAATCGACGACGCCGTTCCTAGCTACGGTTAATGGTAATCGTGCCCGGATGTCTCACTTTCTTGCAACTTTTCTTGCACCGAGAACGGCAACTGATTCCGTTATTGGAAATCACCGTAATGCAGCCGGAGTATCGCTGTGCTTTACCCTGCACCATCACTACACAAGACTTGAGTTCCTGGCAGGCGGTAACCGCTGCGGCCGCGACCGAAAAACCTTTGATCTTAGGTGTCGCGTCACCACTCAGATATTCACAGTATTCAACCTCCACTTGTTCTACCACCGGTGCGATTTGCAGACTCTCATCGGCTAGTACTCGTGGAATTTGGCTGACAACTATTGTTAACATGCTTACCAGAATAGCGGAGCGCACTATGGGTTTAACTTTATCGGCTATGTTCTTTGCTCTGGTCATTTTCGTGTATTGACCCATCTTGGTTTCCCCCGTGTTGTGATTGACTCATCAGTATCTGTGAAGCCATTGTTATGCAATACCCGAATCAAAGATGTGCGCTTCATCACCTTGTGAGGCAGGAGTACGGGGGTAAGTGTGATGGGGTCACTTAAGACCTAAAAGATGGAAGTTTCAGATTATGAATACTGACGTGGGATACGTACTTGAGGACTCAGAAATTTAATCATTTTCAATATTGCCTTGTCACCAAGCAAGGCCCGTCTTTGAGGCCAGCCGCGCACCTCTACCGCCCCCCACCTCCTTGGGGTTAGTCCCCGACAACCCTATTCAACCCTTCATCAGCCATCAGCGTGATCGCTGGAACAGAAAAACCAGGTGATTCTTCGGCGACTACCAGGTGTATGCGCGCCTGACCGGCGTGACGCTATGCGCCGTAAATAGGAACGGCGCATACCTGGTTGGTACGAGTGTAGAGTTGGTATATGCGGTCGAGCCGATAATCTGTTCCAATTGGCGTCCGTGAGTAATCGTGTTCTGGCTACAACTCATCACAGGAAATCCTTATGACCACTAGAGAACCCATCAGTACCGACGGCGCACCAGATGCCATTGGCCCGTACTCACAGGCGGTTCGCGCGGGCCAGGTGGTCTATCTGTCTGGGCAGATTCCACTGAACCCCGCGACGATGGAAATTGTTGACGGTGATATTGAAGTGCAGGCCCGGCGGGTTTTCGACAGTCTTGCTGCCGTGGCGCGTGCGTCCGGTGGCAGCCTTGCCGATATCGTCAAGCTGACCATCTACCTGGTCGATCTAGAACAGTTTGCTCAAGTAAACAAGGTAATGACTGAGTATTTCGAGCCGCCCTACCCGGCACGGGCAACGGTAGCCGTCGCAGGCTTACCCAAGGGTGTTCCGGTCGAGGTTGAGGCGATTCTCCATCTACCCGATTAGTTGGCCGCTGCGGTTGCCGAGCAAAGAGTGCTGGGGCTTGCGCAACCAGAACAGTATCAAGCAGTGTTTCAGGGTTTGTTGAAGCTGGGTTTCTTATGGGCGACACTAAACCGGTAGCCATTACCGCTTTAAAAGGGGTTGGACCGCAACTGGGGGCAAAGCTCGGTCGGCTGGGTATCAACACGGTTGTCGATCTGCTGTTCCATCTTCCGCTGCGTTACCAGGATCGCACAACCCTGGCCTCCATCGGCAGTCTGCGTCCGGGCAGTGAGGCGTTGATTCACGGACGCATAGAAATCAGCGGCGCGCGCTTTGGGCGTCGCCGCAGTTTGGTCACCGTGATTTCAGATGATACGGGCCGTTTGACCATGCGCCAGTTTCATTTCAGTAAAGCGCAGCAGCGTGGCCTGCGCCGCGGAGGGTGCATCCAGTGTTATGGTGAAGTCCGTGCCGGTCCATCGGGTTTGGAAATGGTGCATCCCGAATATCGCTTGCTGGATTCTTTGGATAACAGCATCACAGAGGCGACACTGACCCCGGTATATCCTGGTACCGAAGGTATTAGCCAGCGCAAGTGGCGTGATCTCGCCGGACAGGCACTGGCCAGATGTGGTCAAGATATCCCCGAGCTTCTGTCCGAATTTCCCGAAACTGTTTCGGCACATCTATCACTTGGAGAGGCTCTGGCGCTGTTGCACCACCCGCCGCCTGGCTCAGATCTGGTTGCGTTGCGAGCGGGTATGCACCCGGCTCAGCGTCGACTGGCTTTTGAAGAGTTGCTTGCCCACCATCTGGCACTGCGCGGACGCCGGATCCAACGTGATGCGCTGTCGGCAACGCCGATTCCACCTTCAGCCAGGCTTTGGCCGACGCTGCGTGGGCAACTGGATTTTGATCTCACCGGTGCGCAGCAGCGAGCGATCGGCGAAATCCTCGCAGATATAGCTAAGGCACACCCGGCATTGCGGCTGGTACAAGGTGATGTGGGCTCAGGCAAGACGATCGTGGCAGCCGCTGCCGTTGTTGCAGCCGTTGAGGCGGGGCAACAGGCTGTCGTGATGGCGCCTACTGAACTACTTGCCGAACAGCATCTGGCAGTTTTTCGATCCTGGCTGTCCCCGCTTTCCCTTGAACCGGTGTGGTTGAGTGGGCGTTTAAGTCAGCGTGATCGTCGGCAAGTTTGTACTTCGCTCGCTAACGGCCAGGCCCGGGTTGCGATTGGCACTCATGCTTTGTTTCAAGATGACGTGTCGTACGACCAGCTCGGACTGGTCGTTGTTGATGAACAACACCGCTTTGGCGTTGCCCAGCGGCTCGCTTTGCGCGACAAAGGGCGCATAGATGATCACGCACCGCACCAACTAATCATGAGCGCGACGCCAATTCCACGATCGCTGACCATGGTGATGTATGCCGACATGGATATTTCAGTGATCGATGAAATGCCGCCCGGTCGACAGCCAGTGGAAACGGTGGCGTTATCAAACAGTCGAAGACTGGAGGTGCAAGAGCGCATCCACGAAGCCTGCGCCCGTGGCCACCGGGCATACTGGGTCTGCCCGTTGGTAGAGGATTCTGAGGTGCTGGCGGTACAGGCGGCGACCAGTCGTGCCGAAACGTTGCGCGCCGAACTGCCGGACTTGGTGATTGCTTTGTTGCATGGCCGCACCCCCTCAGCAGAAAAAGAAGCCACGATGAATGATTTTCGTTGCGGCCGTACAGATGTGTTGGTAGCGACAACCGTCATCGAAGTGGGTGTCGACGTGCCCGAGGCTTCTGTAATGGTCATTGAGAACGCGGAGCGTCTGGGCCTGTCACAACTGCATCAGCTGCGTGGTCGGGTGGGCCGCGGGGATCGCCAGTCGACGTGCGTGCTGATGTATCAGCCACCGCTAGGCGCACTGGCGCGAGAGCGTTTGGCGGCTTTACGCCAGACTACCGATGGTTTTGCAATTGCCCAGAAAGATCTTGAACTGCGTGGCCCTGGTGAACTGCTGGGCACGCGCCAGAGTGGCGTGCCGCAGTTCCGGATCGCGGATCTCGCGCGAGACAGGGCATTGTTGCCGGCAGTACAGACTACAGCGGACCGGTTGCTGCGGGACAACCCGGGTCAGACACCGGGATTGATTGCACGATGGCTAGGTCACGGGCTGGATTTTTCGGATGCGTGAGCGCTGTATTCATTATTGGCGACTGGCGCGTCTCGACCATCCGGTGGGCTGGTTATTACTGCTTTGGCCGACACTGTGGGCGCTGTGGATCGCAGGGGATGGGCACCCACAACCGCAAATCGTGCTGGTATTCGTGCTGGGTGTAGTGACCATGCGGGCGGCGGGGTGTGTTATCAACGATTATCTGGACCGGGATTTTGACCCCCACGTAGCGCGTACCCGCAATCGTCCACTCGCGACTGGCGCGGTGAGCCCATTTGAGGCGCTCATACTTTTCGCCGTCCTGATGACGTTGTCACTAGGTCTGGTATTGACCCTTAACCGGGAGACACTCGTATTGGCCATTGCTGGGGGTGCTATTGCGGTGAGCTATCCTCTGGCAAAACGTTTTACCTACCTACCACAGGTTTATCTGGGGCTGGCATTTTCCTGGGGGATTCCAATGGCTTTTGCAGCCCAGGATAAATCGGTGGGAGCGCTCGCCTGGTCGCTGGTATTGGCTAATCTGCTGTGGACAGTGGCCTACGACACCATGTACGCCATGGCTGATCGCCCGGATGATCTGAAAGTGGGCATCAAGTCGAGCGCGATATTGTTTGGGCGTTTTGATCTGGCGATTAATGCCGTGTTGCAGGTACTGGCACTAGTCACTCTGGTGTTGATTGGTCAGTATCTGGGGCTGAACAGCTGGTTCTATGCTGGCCTGGCAGGTGCGGGTGCTACAGCTTTTTACCAGAATCGGCTTTGTACAGAACGGGATCGAACCCAGTGTCTCAAGGCTTTTCTTAACAACATCTGGTTTGGAGGCTTTGTTTTTGCAGGCATTGTGCTGGCCTATATTGGATGACCATCATTAGTCGATTCCTGCCGACCCGATGCCAGAATTCATACCAGAACCATTGAGCGTGATCACATGAAGAAGTTGAAATCGCACGGGCCACGATACTGGCGTGAAAAACTGGCGGGTGGCAGGGCTCCTGAGGTCAAGGTGGCGTCAAAACGCTTTGCCGGGATTCAGGTAGGGCGCCAATCACCTCGATCGGCCTCGCCGGGAATGACGTTACTGCGCTGGTTATTCGGCCAGCCCCATCTGGCCGCCATACCCGGCCAAGAGCCGTTTGGTGTGGGCATTGCCAGCTGCAAAGGCGTGATCATGCGCGGTGAAGTTACCTGTGATTGGCGAACCTGATTGTCGCTGGCGTGACTTAGCAGGACTCAAGCTTGGCGTATGCCAGCACCAGCCACTTGCTACCACCTTGTTCGAAGCGCACCTGGACGCGGGCATGCTCGCCCTGACCTTCAACCGTTACTACGGTGCCGATACCGAATTTGGCATGCTGTACCCGCCCACCCAGGGTAATGCCATTGGCTTGGGTCTGGATGGCAGCTCTCGGTGCTAGCTGGTTATTTTTTCTGGGTGCCCGGGTACGCAGCCCCGCACCCGCACGAATATCCTCAGTAAGCTGGACCGGAATCTCTGACAGAAACCGCGATGGACTGGCGACATGTTCACGTCCGTGTAGCCGTCGCACTTCAGCACAGGTGAGTACCAATTGTTCCATCGCCCGGGTCATACCGACATAGCACAGGCGTCGCTCCTCTTCTAATCCTCCAGGCTCATCCAGCGAGCGCTGGTGCGGAAACAGGCCCTCTTCCATACCACACAGGAATACCAACGGGAATTCCAAACCTTTTGCCGAGTGCAAGCTCATCAGTTGTACGCAGTCCTCCCATTCAGCGGCCTGCCCTTCGCCCGCTTCCAAGGCAGCGTGGGCAAGAAAATCGGACAGGGCGTCAGTGTCTTCTTCACCGTCTGCTTCGCTGGCGAAGTTGCGCCCGGCACTGACCAGTTCTTCGAGGTTTTCTACCCGGGTGATTGCTTTTTCACCACGCTCCTTGCGGTAGTGGTCGATCAGACCGCTGCAACCGATGGCAAGGTCGATCTGCTCAGCGAGATCGAGGTTCTGGGTGTCTTGTGTCAATTGTTCAATCAATCCGATAAAGCCTGCCAGCGCTGTTCTAGCTCGCCCCGACAGTTCTTCAGACTGGCTAAGTGCCACGGCTGCCTTCCACAGTGATAACTCGTGGGTGCGACCATATGCGCGCACGGCTTCGACGGTACGCGCCCCGATGCCACGCGGTGGTACATTGACGATACGCTCAAAAGCCGGGTCAGAAGCACGATT